>Ga0206822_1009_pt1 | contig 76505 bp, 60 predicted proteins | sample Alteio_BWOrgCont_83_FD_152913 | JGI IMG/M metagenome (GOLD analysis project Ga0206822, IMG submission 152913) | Enriched cells from forest soil in Barre Woods Harvard Forest LTER site, Petersham, Massachusetts, United States -... | ecosystem: Environmental > Terrestrial > Soil > Temperate forest >... | reverse complement strand
GCCTAACGTTGGCAATTGGTATTCTGGTTGATAATTCAGTAGTCACATTGGAAAAAATACTATGCAAATAGCTAATGTAGAAACAAAAGTCGGTAGAATGACCTGATAACTACCCTCGATAATCCCTTCAGTAATAGACTTTCCTTCCTTCAAAGTACGGTGAATATTTTCCAATGTGACTACTGAATTATCAACCAGAATACCAATTGCCAACGTTAGGCCTCCCAATGTCATTAGATTCAACGTATAGCCCATCATAATGATTAAGATGATGGATGTTAAAATAGAAAGCGGGATCATAATCACAACAATTAAGGTGCTGCGCCAGCTTCCAAGAAAAAGAAGCATCAACAGGCCGGTTAACAATGCAGCCAGGACACCCTCAACTAAAACTCCTTTAAGCGCTGCTTGGACAAATATAGATTGATCAAATAAAAGATCGATTTGCATTCCTTTCGGCGCCGCTGCCCTCAATGTTGTAAGAAGCTCTTTTACATCATTGACAATATCTAAAGTTGATGTCCCTCCATTTCTCAACACAGTCAATAAAACACCCCTCCTTCCTTGGCCATGCACAATGTTTAATTGAGGAGCAAAACCGTCATGAGCGTGAGCAACATCTTTCAAATAAATGATCGAATCATCTTTTACGGCTATAGGAATTGAATTGTAATCCTCAGGTAATAGAGGAGTGTTGTTTAAATTAACAAGATAATCGATATCTCCAATTCTTACATCTCCTGTAGGCAGTACAAAGCTCTGAAAATTTACTCCTCTGTTTAAATCTCTAGGAGATAATCCTCTCGCTTGTAAGGCATCAGGATTTGCATCAACCACCATTTCCCTTGTCTTTCCGCCATAAGGGAGAGGAACAGTTACTCCCTGGAGGGAGGATATCTGCGGACGAATACGATAGGTTGCATAATCCAAAAGTTCTTCTTCTGTTAATACTTCACTCGAAATCACCATTTGAATGATAGGTACTGTGGTAGGCGAATAGAGTAAGATTTCCGGGGGAGTTACCCCTATTGGCATCCGCTTAAGAACTGTTTGCGAGATGGATGTGGCTTGGCCGATAGCGCTTTCAATGTTTGTACCTGGATGAAAAAAAAGACGGATGACAGAAAGGCCGGCTAAAGTCTGGGATTCCATACGCGATATCCCTGTTACATAGTTGGACAAGTAGATTTCACTATTAACCGTTATCCTTTGACTAAATTCCTCTGCGGGCAAGCCGTTATATGTCCATACTATACTAACGATGGGCATATTAATATCAGGAAAGATGTCCTTTGATGACTGTTTAATTTGCCATATTCCCAAAATTACAATCATTATGGCAACAACAACAAATGTGTATGGTCTTTGTAAAGAGAGTTTAATTATCGACATAATTAAGCGATGTTGTCATAACTTTTTGATGGGCAATTTGTGCAACTTTAAAGAGTATATATATAGTGCCTAATGTGACTGTGCAAGTAAAAATTTGACATTGAGCAATCTCATATATCCAAAAATAGGCCCCATCAAGTAAAATGTTATATGAACCGGCCGAGCTATGGCTATTTCAGCGTCTCCTTTTTTCTATAGATCATTAGTTATATAAAGGGTTATTCATGTACGAATCTATTTTTCGATCAGCTCTCCGATGGTTTTTTATCTCCATGGCTGCCGTCGCAGGTTTTATGTTAGGCCTATTTGTTCTCTTTATCTTTATGGCTTCCATAATGGATCTAATGCAAACCACAGCTGGCGGTGAACCGGATATCAAATACTCCTTCAGCCCTGAAATCCTCCCCAACGCAAAAGGGATCCGAAAAAGCCTCTCTTCCAGCGCCCCGGTCATTCTGCGCGTTAATATCCAGGGTGTCATCGGTCTCGAAGATTTAACCCATGAAAAACTTGAACAGCTCCTTACTGAATCACGCGAAAGAAGTTTTTCAGATAATCGTGTCAAAGCCATCCTTCTCTATATCAATACTCCCGGAGGTACCGTTGTTGATGCCGACGGCATTTATCGCGCTTTGAAAGACTATAAAGAAATGTACAAGGTTCCCATCTATGCCTATGTGGATGGTTTATGTGCTTCGGGCGGGATGTATGTCGCCTGCGCCGCCGATAAAATTTATGCCACGGAAGGGAGTATCGTAGGTAGCATAGGTGTCATCGTCTCTTCCTCAGTGAATGTCTCTAAGTTGATGGATAAAATTGGCGTCGAATCCAAAACGATGTTTGCCGGTAAGGGAAAAGACGAATTAAATCCATTGCGTCCTTGGACTCCGGATGAAGGAGAGAACTTTCAAAAGCTGATTGATGAGTATTATAGTATCTTTGTTGATATCGTCACAAAAAACAGGCCGGAGTTGTCCAAAGAAAAGCTCGTCAAAGACTATGGAGCCAATGTATTTCTCGCCAATCAAGCTAAAGAATATGGGTATATTGATGTCACCGGCATCTCTATGAACGACACATTGACACTTCTCGCCAAACAAATCGGCATTGATGATGACTATTATCAAGTGGTCGAATTAAAAGAGGAAAATTGGCTGCGTTCCCTGTTCAAAGGCAATGCAGATCTCTCCCTTTTTAAAGGGGAAATCAAGCATCGATTGGTCATTCAATCCGATCTGGATCCTAAATTGGCTAACCAGTTTCTTTATCTTTACCGCCCTGAATAGGATCTCATGGATAAGCTGTATGTTTTAGACGCTTCGAGCTATTTGTATAGTTCCTATTTTGCCATTCGGAACATGACGAACTCCAAAGGGGAGTCCACCAACGCCCTCTTTGGTTTTATCCGTTCTGTCTTGAAAATCTATAAGGATTTCCAGCCTGCACACATTGTGTCCGTTTTCGATGGACCCCGCAATTCAAAAAAAAGAACGGAAATCTATGCTCAATACAAAGCCCATAGGCAAGTGACGCCGCCGGACCTTCGGTATCAAATTGAGCGCGCCCAGAGTTTCTGCGAACTGATGGGGCTCCCTTTCCTTTCCATACCGGAAGTGGAAGCCGACGACACTATGGGCAGCATCGCTGTTTGGGCAAAAAAACATGGGACTTCCGTCTATCTTTGCTCAAGCGATAAAGACCTTTGCCAATTGGTTGACGATAAAGTTTCTTTACTTAATACGCATAAAGATAACCTGATCATCGGCCCTAAAGAGGTGCAAGAGATTCATGGAATCCCCCCAAACCTCATGATCGACTACCTGGCGATCACCGGCGATGCCTCAGATAACGTCCCGGGCCTTCCAGGTTTCGGTCCCAAGACGGCCGCAAAACTCCTTCACCAGTTCGGAAGCCTTGACAACATCCTCAGCAACCCCTCCGCCATCACCGAAACAAAAAAACGGGAAACAGTGCTCCAACAAGGCGACCAGGCACGCTTGAGCCGAACGCTGGTCACCATCGATATAGGGGTGGAAATTCCCCTTGATCAAAGTTTTTACGAGCTTCGCGCGCCCTCTTATGTCAAATTAAAGGAATTCTATGCATCGATGAATTTCAACTCGTTGTTAAGAGAATTGGAACTCGAGCATCAGAAAGTGGATCAGATAGCAGGACGAGCCCCTGAAAAAACCACGGAAGAGTATGTTTTGGTGGACGATGAGGAGTCTTTCGAGCAATTATTGAAGTACCTGTCGCAGCAAAAGCAAATCTGTTTTGACACCGAAACGACAGATGTGCAGCCGATAAAAGCTGAACTGGCCGGGATTGGTTTTGGGGTGGAAGAAGGCAAAGCTTGGTATGTTCCGGTCAATGGCAACTTAGGCTTGCAGCGAGTTTTAGAAGGGGTAAAACCCCTCTTTGAGAACCATCGCATAGGTTTTTATGGTCATAACGTCAAATATGACTATCATGTCTTGGAGAATTACAAAATCAGAGTGGCTAATATCTGTTTTGACACTATTCTAGCCTCCTATTTGCTCAACTCCCAAAGCCGCCAGCACTCTTTGGATGCTTTGTCATTGGAGAATTTTGGGAAAGTAAAAATCTCTATATCGGAATTAATCGGCAAAGGAAAAAACATTATCACCATGTGTGAAGTTGATATTCCTAAGGTTTGCCACTATTGCTGCGAAGATGTCGATTATACCGTACGATTGAAATCCCTTTTTGAAAAACAACTGAATGAACGGAAGCTCGGAAAGCTCTACTTTGACTTAGAGCTTCCTTTAGTCAAGGTGTTGGCCCACATGGAGCGCACCGGTATTTTTCTGGATGTGCCGCACCTGCACGAAATTTCCAAGGAAGTTACTCATCAAATTTTTCAACTCCAAAATGAAATTTATGAGTTGGCCGGAGTTGAATTTAATCTCAATTCACCTAAGCAATTGATTGCCATATTTGAGAAGCTTGGAATCAAAGGGGTAAAAAAGACTCCTACCGGACAAATGAGAACAGATTCAGATGTTTTAGAGGAGTTGCAGAAAATATTTCCGATCGCGGGCAAGCTTTTGGAGTATCGGGGGTTGGAGAAATTGCGTTCGACCTATATCGAATCTTTGCCCGAAGATGTGAATCCAAAGACCCATCGCATTCATTGTACGTTTAATCAGTCTGTGGCTGCAACAGGAAGGCTGAGCTGTCAGGATCCGAATTTGCAGAACATTCCTGTGCGAAGCGAAGTGGGGCGCCGCATTCGTGAGGCCTTTCGGCCTGAAAAGAAGGGGTGGAGTTATTTGGCCGCCGACTACTCACAGATTGAGCTTCGCCTTTTAGCGCATTTTAGTGAAGATCCCAATCTTTTGCATGCCTTTGACAACAATGAAGATATCCACGCCTATACGGCCAGCCTTATCTTCAATACCCCTTTAAAAGAAGTGACGAAAGAGCTACGCCAGCAGGCAAAAGCAGTGAATTTTGGCGTCATCTACGGGCAGCAGGCTTTTGGACTATCGCAGGAATTGGGGATTGATGTAAAGTCAGCTTCAGTCTTTATTGAAATGTATTTCGCTCGCTATAGTCGGGTGAAAGAATACGTTGAATATTGCAAAGAAAAGGCCCGTCAAACAGGTAAAGCTGTAACTATGACCGGCAGGGAAAGGGCAATTCCCGAGATTTTAAGCAAAAATATCAACCTGCGCAATGCGGCTGAAAGATTATCTATGAATACACCTTTGCAGGGAACTGCGGCCGATCTAATTAAGATGGCCATGTTAAAGATGGATCAGTATATCCAAAAGCATAAAAAGCAGTGCGCGATGATTTTGCAAATCCACGACGAGTTGATTTTTGAGATCCCAGATTTCGAGATTCTCGAGATGGAACACGTTGTGAAACAGACGATGCAAGACGTGATGAAATTAAAAATTCCATTAGTGGTAGATATCATTGTTGGCAAAAATTGGAAAGAATGTTAATATAAAGATAAGGAAAATAGCCGTAACAGGTGGTCTTTCCTGTGGCAAATCCTCGGTTTGTCGAATCTTCAAAGAACTTGGCGCCTACGTTGTAAGTGCTGATGAGGTAGTTCACCAGTTATTGTCCCCGACCACAAACCTTGGAAGGCAAGTGATCAGTCTTTTAGGAGCTGACATTATTGTCGATAAACAGATAGACCGTTCCAAAATCGCAAAAAAGGTATTCAAAGAACCAACACTTTTACAATCGTTAGAAAATTTGCTGCATCCAGCCGTGCGTGATGAAATCGAAAAACAATATCGGCAAATCGCTCAACAACCTTCTCCTCCTCTTTTTGTGGTAGAAATTCCACTTTTATTTGAAACGGGAGCCGATCGTTTTTACGATGCTACGATTGCAGTGATTGCGGATCCGGAAGATTCACAGCAAAGATTCGAGAAGTCAACTGGGTACGACAAGGAAGAATACAAACGACGAATGGCAAGGCAGCTAAGCCAGGAAGAAAAAGCATCCAGGGCCACTTATGTAATAGAAAATAAGGGTTCTCTTGCCGATCTCCATGAAGCTGTAACAAAATTATTATGTACAATCCATCCATAACCTCTAAACAGGAGTCTTAATCTTAATGGATCCTGAAAATTTTTATCCTGAGTCATCATCAACACATGAACCAGGTGTCAGCCTTAGCGGCAAGAACGATTCCTCTGATTCGTCTTCTGCCCAAACCTCAAGCGACACAGCTCTTGAAGCCCCAACTCCGGAACAAATCGTAAAGATCGCTGAAATCCAGCGAATGAATATTGATCAGCTCAATCTTTACGCTAAGAAAATCGGTTTAAAACATCTGGGTTCCTTAACCAAATCGCAGATGGTATTCGAAATTGTGAAAGCTATTTCGGAAAATCCGAGCGAGGTGCTGTATGGTGAGGGAGTTCTCGAAATCCTTCCAGACGGCTTCGGCTTTTTGCGTTCGCCGAACTACAACTATTTGCCTTCGGCTGAAGATATTTATGTGTCTCCAGCACAAATCCGCCGTTTCGATTTGAAAAAGGGTGATACACTTTGCGGCACCATCCGCCCTCCCAAAGACAAAGAGAAATACTTCGCTTTATTGAAAGTGGATAAAATCAACGGGAAGCCTCCTGAAAAGGCCCGCGAAAGAATCCTTTTCGAAAACTTGACTCCGCTGTATCCCAATAAACGCCTTGTGATGGAAACATCAAAAGATAAACTTTCTACTCGTGTGCTCGATCTGGCAGCTCCGGTCGGCAAAGGACAGCGGGGATTGATTGTAGCCCCACCGCGTACCGGTAAAACTATTCTTCTGCAAGGCATCGCTAATGCAATTGCGATCAATAATCCGGAAATCATGCTGATCGTCCTTCTGATCGACGAACGTCCGGAAGAAGTCACCGACATGCAGCGCATTGTGAAAGGAGAAGTTATCTCCTCCACATTTGACGAACCGCCGGAAAGACACGTACAAGTCGCCGAAATGGTCATCGAGAAAGCGCGACGCCTTGTCGAACATGGCAACGATGTCGTGATCCTCCTCGACTCCATCACTCGTCTTGCCCGTGCTTATAATACCATCCAACCTCATTCGGGTAAGATCCTAACAGGTGGTATCGACGCCAACGCCCTCCATAAACCCAAACGTTTCTTCGGTGCCGCACGTAATATCGAACAAGGCGGATCGCTGACGATCATTGCCACAGCGCTGATCGATACGGGCTCAAGAATGGACGAGGTGATCTTTGAAGAATTCAAAGGTACTGGTAACATGGAGCTTGTCTTAGACAGACGCTTAGCTGACCGTCGTATTTGGCCTTCAATCGACCTCATCAAAAGCGGTACAAGGAAAGAGGAATTGCTTTACCATCCGAATGAACTTGAGAAGATTTATCTTCTGCGTCAAGCTGTTGCGGACTTAGCTTCTGTTGATGCGATGAACTTGCTGCTGGGTCGATTGAAAAAGACCAACAGCAACGTTGAATTCCTTCTCTCTATGAAAGATTGAGGAAGGAGAATTCTGAATTCTGAATTCAGAATACAGAATTCAGAAGTCAGAATTCAGAATACAGAATTCAGAATACAGAATTCAGAATACAGAATATGTCACTTGAACCGTTAAAGGCCTGAAAGATCGATTATAATCGAGCTTTCGGGCCTTTTTTTCTTGTTTGGAGTGCGATTAGTCCCCCGAAATGGATAGCCTTGTATTATTCTGAATTCTCTTGAACTTCTGTATTCCCTTAGAATTCCCGATTCTGTATTCTGAACTCTATAAATGTTATTTGAGGAGTCTGTCATGAAGATGATTTACACTGTTCTTTTTTTGGCTGCTTTGGGTGCTGGTGGTTGGTGGCTTTGGGAAAGTAATTCCCAACTAAGCACTGTTGTAGGGCAATATATAGACAATGGAGAGATCCAAACCCTTCAGGCCCGCTACACGGTTGAAAAAGTCATGGAGCAGCATGAAAAAGAGCTCTTGGGTGATGGAGAGCGCTCTTACCACAAATCTGAACTTAAGTTCCATCCTTACGCGATGATGGACGTTAAATATTCAGCTCCGGATAGAAAAACCAAGGAAGGGGTTATTCTCTGGGGGCTCGTCGATGGAGAAATGGTGGTCAATTGCGAAACATGGGAAAAAACACATGGTTTTGAAGATACAATAAACGCTTCAGCGAATCGCAATGATTTCAAAGTTTTGAATGCCTTAGCCAAAAACAAAGGCAAGCTATCGATGGAAAGCCTACAAAGCGAATTACAGGTGGAACAAGATGTCCTTCAACCATGGTTGGAAAGCGTAAAACAAAAACATCTCGTGGTGCAAAAAGGAAATGATGTTCAATTGCATTTCCAAAATCCAAAACTCTTTGTCACACCGCAGTCAAAAATCAGTGAATGTCTTGTGACGAAACCATTCAGCCATGCCCAAAAAATATCGCGTAGATATTCTACAAGTCAGATTGAAAAAATTGCTTTGGCGGCTTTTGGCCAAGATTTTACCATCCGAACGACTAAAGAGGTATTTCTTCCGGTTTATAGCATCGAGATTATGAATCCTGATGGTTCTATACTCACGACTTATTGGAATGCTGTGAATGGCAAGCGGATCACTCCGCATTATCTGTCGCAAGTGGAATAATAAGTCGGACTGGACGGCCAGTTCTCGAAGAGCTCGACGAAGTCTCTGGAGTGCGCGCGCTTTAGCGCCGCTCTTGCCCCTTAAATTGTGGGAATTTAATTTATAGCCCCATGATAAATCTTGGAAATGTATCTCGTTACCTCAATCTACGGGGCAAAAGCGGCGCTAAAGCGCGCGCACTCCAGAGACTTCGTCAAGCGCCAAATGACAAATATCGTCAGGATCGACCAAAATGGAAGTTGACTTTTGGCAACGGTAATGCTAGTATATCATCATTATGATTATACCACCGTTATTTAAATCAATATTCGTTTTCTGTGTGTTAATCAACCATTTATTCACTGATTTTGAAGGTTTCCAAACAAATCCTGCAAATGGGCATCCCGAATTTCGCTTCATCTCAGAAAAACAAGAAATAATGGGTGGTTTCAGCCAAGCCCGCTTCGTCATTCAACAAATGGGCGGCGAATTTACCCAAGATCCCGAACTTTCTGCCTATGTCGCCTACGTAGGACATCGGATTGCGGCGGTAAGCGATCGCCCCTATCTTCCCTATGATTTTGTCATTGTCAATGATTCCAAGCCGAATGCGATGTGCCTCCCCGGAGGAATTATTCTTATCAGCCATAGAATGTTATTAGAATTGAAAAGCGAAGCGGAATTGGCCGCGATTCTCGCCCATGAGATTGGACATGCCTCCGCCCGTCATTGTGCCAAAGGGATTGAAAGAAGGTGGATTTTTGATCTTATCGGAGATCCCTTTGCCCTGATTCCGAGATGGTTTGGATTGGGAATGACACGGAACGAGGAAATGGAAGCCGATTATTTGGGAATGGAATACATGGCGCGAGCAGGATATGACGTTAGGGCTGTGATCTCAATAGCCGACAGAAGGAGGCATCTTGTAAAGAAAAGTCTCCTGCCGTTAGAGCTTTTTAAATCCCATCCATCGCATGATACACGTTTGCAAGCCAACCTTCGGCATGCGGAAAAATTTCCACTGTCTGGAGATCGGGAGGAGGAGACCTATCAAACCATGGTTTATTGGTATTGGGTGATCCGCCAAGTATAAGTAAAATGCCTCATTCCACCAATATCTTTATACTCAATGAGCATGGCTTGTGGTTGACTCCATGGTTTGCACATATCTTTGAATCTCTCTGCCGGCACATCTGCCCATCCACATTGTTGTTTGAGGAAATCGATGCGGCCGCGATCTAAAATGAGTTCATTTTTATTTACCAAATAGGACCAATTGAAACTATCGCCTAAGCGAAAATAGGGATCATATTTAGGCCCCAAGAGATTAATGGCTCCGAGTGTTGTAACCTGGCAGATCAAGTAGGCGTAGGAAGTAGTAGTCGCATCAACTTGACACCATAAATTGTAAAAAGCGTATTCGGTTGCTTTGCCAAATTGCACATCTCTGGAGGGAATAATAGCTTTTTCTACGAATTTATATCCGACAATAAGTACGACCATTGCACATTTCTCAACAGTCAAAGCGGTGTTTAATATTGCATCATGCAAGGCTGCAAATGGTTTAACAACCAGATTGGCTGCATATTGGACACAAGTCTTCCCCCATGAATCTGATGGTTTGAGGCACCAGAAATGCAAGCGCAAGACAGCACAAGCGTTGATCCGCATGAGGAGGCAGTTTCCTATGCCTGAATATCCCACATTTTTATTGAACCGGCAATCTTCAACCGGTTTAGTTGGACTGTAGAAAGTGTTATGGGATTTGTCTATTTGATGAGAAAGTAGTTCTTCAGAATGAGGAGCAAAATATGTGTAATAGCTTGTATGGAGCATAGGATTCCTTTATGTAATTTTATGTATAGTTTTAAACCATAATATTATGTAGACAATAGCATAAAAAGCAAGTAAATTAAAATTTTGCATACGCGAGATTTGTTAGACACTCTTCTGTCTTACAAATTTCAGTTGTGATTTAAGCTTTACTTTCTTAGGATGAAGTCCTTTCAGGATATCCTATCGAAGCGACAAAAAAATAAAGGAGCAATGTCATGGCAATACAAACCCCTACAGATTGGACTAAAAATCCCCTGCACACCTATGGCTTTCTTTCCCCTGAGGAGCACTTAAAAACCATCAATGATCCAAAAGCAACCACGGAAAAAATTCTAAAAATTATGGCGCGCCATATGAATGCGCATATGGGATTAAAATTGTATACTTTCAATTTTGATATTCTATTGAATAAAAGAATTATTAGCCTGATTCATGATCAGTTCAAAAGCGCGAGCAATTATGCCGTCACATTTGCCTCAGAGGAAAAGACTGTCGGTGATAAGACGACAGTGCCATCGAAAATCACAATCGAGAATAAACTTATTCCTGGAGCCTTAAAAACTTTTGATATTTCCCATAACGAGTTCTGTGAGAGAAAGACACAGAATTGCGGCTGTTCATGATTTTCAAGAAACAGCTCCCAAAAGCCGCGATTTGAGAGAAGCTGGAGCATATATCACGCACGGGGCTTTGGCGCAGCACAAATTCAAAAGCCTACCCGAGCATGGTATAGACTATTTACTTCGCTTTCCATTTGAGCAGGAGCTTTATGACGTCATTATTACTTCCGCTTTCACGAGCATAATCTAACGGAGTTTTTCCCTCCGCTGAAATAGCCTTGGCATCCGCATTATGAGAAAGCAAGAGTTGGACAGCATCGAAATGCCCCCTTGAAGCAGCAATATGCAAAGGAGTTTCTTTCCCCTTCTTTGCATTTGTTTGCTCAAAAGTCATAGACTCTACATTGGCGCCTTTTGACAAAAGCAAAGACATGAGATTAACATCTCCACTCCAAGCAGCCCTGTGAAGGGGCGTCATTCCCAAAGTAGAATGTTGAGAATTCACATCTACACCACAATTGATGACTTCTTCAGCAAGATCATTTAATCTCATTGTACAAGACAAATGCAGCATTTGTACGTTGTAAAACTTGAGACATGAAGTAAAAAATGCAGTTGTTTTTTGTAATTGGTGAGATGAGTCGGGGTCTTTTAGTATACCTTTAAATTTGCTATCGAGGATTGATTTTTCAGAGTGCCCCTTAAGAATGGCTTGTTCGATTCTAATGGTTCGGCGCACAATATCTAGAAATAAAGGCAAATCTTTTACAACAGAGGCGGTGTTGAGATATTCAGTAATGTTGTGGAAGTTGCCCCCTGCTGATAAAAAAAGAAGAATATCTTCTTCAGCTTTAACCGGATCCGAAAGAGTGAAAATTTTATTTAAAACCATTTGTATAAGTTCGTCTTTTTTCGATTGCGATTTCGACTCAACTGTCACCTCTTTCAGGAGTAAATTGATTTTTGTTTGTTGATCGGCACGGTTTCCCCCAATTTTGTCTGCAATTTTTTGAATTTCCCGCTTTTTGTGTCCTAGGGACAAAAGAATTTCAAGTTGAAGGGAATCGTGATGAGTAAGGGCCTTTTCTACGCTTTTTTCCAGAGAGAAAGGCTGGGTAATTTGATTTTCAAATAAAGGGGTCATATCAAATCCTTGTCAAGGTTGTTTGGTTGTTCCAAATGACATTATAGTATAAATCATTATTTTTTCAAAAGGTAAATTAATAGATAGTATGGATTAAAGAAAAAATTACTAATGCAACAAACCTTGCCTTCTGCTCAAACCTCTATATCTCTATGCCTCAGTATTATATTTCAGGACTAAAAAGAGGTAATTGCATAAGTCCTGCGAGTGCGGCTACTTTTTGTTGAATGATTAACGTAGAGAACCCCTCACGTGTTAGTGAGTTCGCTGCGTTAATCATTTAACCAAAAGATGCCGCACTCGCAGGACTTTTGCAACTACCTCAAAAAGGACATCCCCAATTAGAGATCTTAAAGGCTTATTTTCAAAAAAGTCAATTTTATATTATAAAAACAGTATAATTAACAAAAATTAGTGTAAAATATAAATATTTCAAATTAATTTCCATAAATGTTATTATTAATTATAGATAGTGTGATTTTTTGTTAAAATAGAATATGATAAAAAAGCGAATTTTTTGTTAGATTTGAAATTTATCAGTCATTAAACCTCCTGTATGTTAATGATTTATAAATTTTCAAAGGTTACAAGATAGGGGTAAATATGGCTAGTCCAATCGGTGCTCCAGAAACAGGGCCGTTACGAGAAACTTCTGCGAGTCGCACAGCAGCAACTGCTGCAGGGGTTAAAAATGCAGCTACACCAGAAGCTCTTCCTGGTACTGCAGTAGTTAAACAAAAATTAGAGTTAGATCGAAAATTTGATGCAGAACCGAGATCTATTCAAACTAATGCAGGAGGTAAACTATATGCGGTTGCCCATGGTGAATTTATAGGAAAAGTAACGGTTCGGGCACCCCAAAAAGACTTTGAGAAGATTGGCACCAAAGATTTGGCTGACGAAATATATAGCATGGTTACCGGGGAAACAATAGATGATTTGACAAAAGATATATACAGAATGGCAACAGATAAGCCAATTCAGCAGAAAACTTCATCGAAAGACTTAGCCCCAAATTCTGAGACTTCAGGCTCCGAGGGAGCCAAAACAAGTGAAAAAATTGCAGAAACAGCAAGCTCAAGCACTAAGAGAGCTCAATTTAAAAAGCAAAAGCAATCAAAGCAAACCAACTTAAAGAGCAGATATTTAATCCTGAAATTAAATATTGGGGATCCTACCCAACTAGAAAAGCAATTACAAGCAAAAGAAGGTGGTAAAGTTGTTATTAACCCCTTTTTATCTAAACTCTTTTCTTCTTTGACATCGCTCAATACTAGATTGTTTGATGGTGGGGTAGGTAAACATGGGATAGAGGATAAGAAGATAGAAGATCAAGAAAAAAGAATAGAAGTTAAAGAAGAAAGCATCAAGAAAATGAAGGGGGAGCTCGAGGAGCAAAAATCGAATGTAAAATTAGCGATATTCAAAGCTGTGCAAACTGGCAATTTTAGTAAAGACCAAGTGCAACTCCTAAAAGATGTGGATGTTCATTTTACTCGATTAGCGGATATATTCGGAAAAAAAGTAGGAACCATAGACGATTATAAAAAGCTTAGTTCAGATGAAAAAGAAAGTATCAAAAGTGAATTAAAAAAATTAAAAGATGATATAACTGAGATCGAAAAAAAATTAAAAGGGGAATCGAAGGAAGATCAAAAAATTTTTTATGAGAAATTCCCTGAATTAACTTTTGCAATGGTTATGACTCGTACAAATTGTGATAAGTTTATCAACGTCATTCAATAATGTGCGGATAATCAACCCTGGTTATCTGTACAATTCCATAGAAAAACATTAAGAAAATATTAAAAAATCAGCAAAATAACTATTTTAAATTAACTTTAAATAATGTTATTATAATATTAGTGGATTTTGGCAATTTTTATATATTTCATATAAATAGAGGTTTGCTTTATGGGTAACCTGGAAAGAAGTCAGAGTCAAACTGATCTTGAATTGGAATACATTAGAAAACAAATGCAGCAATCCAGCCTAGGCGGCCATTCGCTTGAAGCCAAACAAGCTGTGAAAAATAAAATTGAAATTCAAAATCAAGAATGGCTCAAGACTTTCCATCAACGGGCAGATGAAGGATATAAACTCCTTCTAAAGGAAGTTTTTCAACGAGCACAAGATGGGGTCATATCTGTTAACGACGAGATCGAATCGACTACCCCTGATGAATATCAAATGAAAAATGAAGGGGTTGAAATCTCGAAAAACCCCCAAAAACTTCAAGAATTTCTTAAAGAAGGGGGAACCTTGCAAAAACTATACGGTTTCTCTATTAATGTTATGCTTACTTTTTATGATGTTTCCAAGAATATACTATATGATAAAAGAAATAATGATGCGATTAATTCCTTTACATTTCTATGTAATTTGAATCCGAACATCACTTCTTTTTGGATCAGTCTAGGGTTAGCCTTCGAAGCTGACCAAAAATGGAATGAGGCGATTGAATCGTATCAAATCGCCATTGCTGCCGGTCCTTCAGACTTTAGCAGCTATTTTAGCTTGATTCGTTGTTGCGGTTTGATTAAGGACTACTCTTCAGCCAAAGAGATACTGGAGTCAGCATCTGAAAATGAATCTATAAAAGACAAAGTAAAAGATGCTCTCGATTATATCAAGTCGAAAGAGGAACCTAAGTAAAAAAAGTATAGGAGTTAAATCTATAGGAGTTAAATCTATGGATGATCCTAGAATTTCATCAAGCATCCAAAATATAAGTCATCAAGAAGTAGGGAAACGACCAGGCGCAGTCACAGGGAAAGAAGTTGGAAAGGCTCCAACGCCTGAGAAGCTTCCGGTTGTTCGAATAGTCAAAAAAGAGTTAGTAGCGAATGAAGAGGTTAAGGACTTTACATTGATATTGAATAGAGTGCCTAATTCTAAAAATCCAGGAGAAAGTCGATTCCAGGAGGTTCAAGGCGGTGAAGTTTGGAAGGTTGCCAATGGAAAAGTAGTAGGAAAAGAGGGTGGGAGATACAAGGTTACAATATCAGAAGAGAAAAAGACTGAAATAGCGCAAACAATGCTTGATGGCTTAAAACAAAGAATTATCGGTGAACCTGGTGTTTCACAGCAAAATGCTGTAAAAGCTGCATCCCAACCAACCCAATCAGAGCCTGTATTTTTGCCCGATGAGTGTTTTGCTGATGATACAAAAAGTTCTGAAGTTAAAGTGAAAGAGGGACTTGTGCCAAATATTTCATCATCAGAACAAAAGGGAAGGCAAGACCCAATAAGTGAAGAATCTATTACGGGTAAAAAAACAGCAAGGGATGTAAAAATTCAGGAAAGGAAACAACCTCTCGATAGATTAAAAGATAGAATTAGTGCATATAAAGAAGAAATTGAATATGGCAAGCATGAAAAAAAGGAGGTGCGCAAAAAACAGAATGAATTTGTCAAAGGACTTAAAGGTGTCATTAAAGCAGATCCACGAATCTCCAAAGAAACAAAAAAACAAATTTTAAGTGAAATCAAAGAGTTAGAAAAATCCGTAAAAGTTGGCAAAGTGTTAAAACAAAGTGTACCTGTAGCCTCATTAAAGGATATTGCTAAGGGACCCAGTGAAAAATTCACTCCTATTGGACAAGTCTGGAAGGACAATAAAGAGAAATTGGATTCGCTTTTTAAACTTTCTGGTATGAAATCAGATGCTGAAGTGGATCTTACGATTGATAGAAAACAGGAAAAAGTCAAAGTAAGTGAGCTTCTTTTCGGTGATAATGGAAAGTCAGTTACTGGTTTAATAGAAAAAGTGGTTAGAAATGCCGATGAAGCAACGAAGGATGTTTCTGCTTTTCTTGAAAGTGTTTCAAAAAAACTTAAAGCAAGTGGTAGGTCTTTCGATGCAGGTAGCATTTTTAAAGAATTCAGTAATACATTTTTAGATATACAAAATGCAAACCAAGAGTCTTGCAAGTGTCTGGAAAAACTATTTAATAAATTCTCTGAAGAAAAAATAGCGCCAATGGTTGTATTAGATTCAGAGGGGATGGAATCATTAAAGCCGGAGCATCAAGCCTGGAATGCTTTACTTGATTCTAAATTAAAAGCCATTGGCATGGGTGATTTTGTTAAAGAACGTCTAGAACTAAACAAAAGATTTTTGGAGATTGCTAAATCCCAAGGAAAAAATCTTGATGCGAAAGCCCTTGATTTACTTATAAAAGATGCTTACGTATTTGCTCAAAAATATTCGGCCCTTTATCAAAAAAATCAGCAAGCTCTTAGTCGAATAAGACAAGAAATGGGATCTCCCTTGCCTAGGTTTTACACGACAGCCCATCCAGATTATCCAGGATTAGTTTTTGAAAATGATGAAGCCAAACTTGTTGATGACAAGTCCTTAAATGACCTAAGAGACCAATTCAAAGCAGCCTCGGGCAAAGATTTTTATAACGATTTAAAAGGATTTGAAAAGTTTGTTCAAGGCAAAGGTTATAAATGCACTGAGAACGCAAATGTTATTTGGAAGGAACCTTCTGCTCAGGCAATAGCGCAAGGAAAAGCCTACCAAGCATTACTTAAAGATTTTATGCCAAAATAACTAACAAATAAAATCTAGCAAAATCCTCCCTGGCGATAAAAAAGAAATTTTTCTATTGTCAGCTTTCAACATGGAGGTAGCCTGTGAATCCAATTTCCGCTCAATTTCAGAGTCCTGTCAACATCTCGGAAGGCCCGGCAATAAAGACTATCGAATCGTCTCAAGAATCCCTTCACGACCAATTACTGCGGTCTACTCAGCTTTTTTCCAACAACCACCAGCGCCTCCGCATCTGGGAAGCCCTTCTCCTAGCTGCCCATAACAAAAAAGAGGAGGCAAAGTCCATTCTCGAGGCTGTACATGATCACAGAGAGCCCCAAGATATCCCCTCATGGAATCAAGCTCAACCCACCGATATAGAAGTTTTCTTTGATAAACTTTTCATCCATGATGTGTGGCGCAATCCTCAAAAGTTGAGTTTACTTGGGCTCTTTGAATCCATTGGTTTCAAAGATCATAATGCCCATTTAAACGACTATTCTTTAAGCTTTTTTGATGATAATTTTGAGGAGAAAAAAAAGCTCCTGGGCTCCATTATAAATTACGATCCCGAAACTCTGACTCCAGACCAAAAGATTTCCTACCAAGTGTTTTTATGGCAGCTCAATCATGCCGTGGCCGGAGAAAAATTCCAATTCCACAAATACTTAGTGAATCAAATGTGGGGGATTCTCCAAGAAATCACAATGACATTGACAATGAGTCATAAATTGGAAGAGCTCTCTGATTTTGAAAATTATATATGCCGATTAGACCAAATCTCCATTCAATTGCGACAGACCGAGGATTTGATGGAGTATCAAAGAAAAAAGGGGATCATACCACCCCGTTTTGCCATACAAAAAACTGCGGAACAGTGCAAAAAAATGTGGGAAGCGCCAATCGATACCAATATCTTCTATACTTATCTGGAATCCTCTTTAGATAAAAATCCGATACGAGAAAAAGAAGCGATACTGGAAGAGGCAAAACATGTCGTTGAGAATGGTGTCCGCAACGCTTACCACTATTTTTACGAATATTGTATGGAATTATTAGAAACTGCCAACGCGAATGATGGCGTCTGGGCTCTTCCCTATGGTGACGAATACTATGCGCATGCCCTCGCCGAGCATACCACGACAGACATGAGTGCAAACGAAATTCACGAGTTGGGTTTGCAAGAAGTCCAACGTTTAGAAGGGGAAATCAGAGCTATTTTAGCTAAAGAAAATATACTCGTAGACGATAAAGAAATCGGAGAACAGATCCATGAGCTTTCTAAACGAGAGGATATTTACTACCCCAATACGGATGAGGGGCGTAAAAAGTGCTTGGAGGACTTCGAGTTCATACTGGAAAAAGCAAGGGAAAAACTGTGGCCTTTATTCGATACGAAGCCCAAATTGCCGGTCCAAGTGAAACAATTGCCTAAGGAGTTAGAGCAAGGTTCTCCGTTGGCCTTCTATCTTCTACCGAGCCTAGATGGATCTCGTGAAGGGATCTTTTACGTGAATACATGCGATTTGAGGCAACTCCCTATGTATGAAATGGAAACGTTGGCCATGCATGAAGCCGAACCTGGGCATCATTTCCAAGTCGCCATTCAGTATGGGCTGGAAATTCCTGTCTTGCGAAAATTATCGACAGGCTTTACAGCCTATGTTGAGGGCTGGGCATTGTATGCGGAAAAGCTTGCGTATGAAGAGGGTTTTTACTCTTCTTCATTGGATAAAATCGGGCATTTGAAATTTGACTTGTGGCGTGCAGCTCGCCTCGTTGTAGATACAGGGATCCATCATAAAGGGTGGACGAAGGATCAAGCGATCAGATACATGACGAGTATAACCGGGACGAGTCACACCTCTGCGGAGACAGAAATTGAAAGATATTTTGTCATGCCGGGGCAAGCCTGTGCGTATAAGATTGGGCAGCTTAAAATTCTGGAGTTACGGCAAAGGGCAAAGGAGATGCTTGGGGACAAGTTTAAGATTCAAGAGTTTCATAATGTCGTATTAAACTTAGGGGCAGTTCCTTTGACGATTCTGGAGGAGGCTGTTGATCTGTATATTCAGCGAGTTAATTCCTAGTACCTTTTAAATTCATATAAACGATTGAAGATCAACAAGAAATACACCAATAAAGTTTATTATTTAAAATAATAACTTTACTCTTTATCTTGAAAAAAGGCCTTGCGAATGCAAAGCCACCAATCGGGAGGTTGTATGCGTTCCATCTGGCGAGGATCAATCAGCTTCGGGTTAGTCAATATTCCGGTGCGCTTATACAGCGCTAGTCATAGTCGTGAACTCTCTTTTAAACTTCTTCATAAAAAAGACTTATCCGAAATTCGGTATGCGCGGATCTGCAAAGCCGAGGGTAAGGAAATCCCTTGGGAAGAAATTGTCAAAGGATACGAATACCAACCAGGGGATTATGTCATCCTCGCCGATGAAGATTTCGAAAAGGCCAATCTCAAAAAGACAAAATCCATAGAAATCCTTGATTTCACCAAAGAAAATGAAATCGATCCGATGTATTACGATACTCCCTACTATTTAGAGCCTGAAAAAGGCGCAGCTAAAGCCTATAACCTTCTTCGTGAATCGCTTATAAAATCAAAAAAAGTCGCTATAGGAAAGTTCGTATTCAAAAACCACGAGCATTTAGGCGTCATCATGCCTCACGATGATATTCTCGTTCTTAATCAGTTGCGCTATGAGAGTGAATTAGTAAAACCTACCGATTTGCACATTCCTAAAGCAGAAGATTTGTCGAAAAAGGAAATCGATATGGCTCTCAAGTTAATCGATCAATTGACAAAGCCATTCAAACCCGAAGACTATTATGATACTTATACAAAAGAAATAAAAGAGATCATCGAAAAGAAGGCTAAAGGCATTAAAACGAAAACCAAAAAAGGAGAGGCCCCAAAACCCTCAAAAGTTCATGATATCATGTCTTTACTGAAAGATAGTCTGCAAAAACATAAGAAAAAATCACGGATAGCATGAGTTTAAAAGATTATAAATCTAAACGAAATCTCTCTATTACTCCCGAACCAAAACCGTTATCTAAAGCAAAAAAAAAGAGCTCTCCTGAAAAAAGTATTTTTGTTGTGCAAGAACATCATGCCTCCCATTTACACTGGGATTTTCGTCTCGAATGTAAAGGTGTTTTATTAAGTTGGGCAATTCCCAAAGGCCCTTCCTTAGATCCCCAAGATAAACGACTCGCCATCCATGTCGAAGACCATCCTTTAGAATATGCTTCTTTTAAGGGGGAAATTCCAAAAGGACAATATGGAGCCGGCACCGTTTCCACTTGGGATAAAGGAACCTATTCAGCCCTCGGAGCCGAAACGAAAAATGACACAGAAAAAAATGTTATTGAAGGACTTCAAAAAGGACATATTTCTATCACCTTGCATGGTAAACGCTTAAAAGGGGACTTCGATCTCATCCATCTCAAAAATCCGGAAAAAGATAATCTATGGATTTTAGTGAAGAAAAAGGATCAATATGCCTCCCAGCATTAAATTTAAAACCCCAATGCTGGCGACCTTAGTTGAGAAACCCTTCGATTCCCCTGACTGGATATTCGAAATAAAATGGGATGGCTATCGGGCACTCGCTTATAAAAAAAATGAACAGCTTGAATTGCTTTCACGTAATAACAAATCCTTCCTCAAAAAATTTCCTGATATCGTCGATGAATTAAAAAATATTCCCGGAGAATTCATTCTAGATGGAGAAATTGTCATCCTTGATGAGCACGGAAAATCGAAATTCCAATTGCTGCAGAATTATCAAAAAAGAAAGGAAGGAACTCCTTATTATTATGTTTTCGACACTCTTTCACTTAATGGTAAAGATCTGACAGGGTTTCCGCTCGTAGATAGGAAAAAGACTCTACAAAAATTTCTAAAGAGCGCAAAACACCCTCATATTCGTTATAGCGAAAATATCGATGAAGATGGCATAGATTTTTTTAAAGAAGCCGCTAAACATGAACTAGAGGGTATAATTGCGAAAAAGAAAGATAGCACGTATCAATTTCGCAGAAGTCAGGACTGGTTGAAAATCAAGTGCAAGTTACGTCAGGAAGTGGTCATTGGTGGATATACAGCGCCTAGTGGCAGCCGGAAGCGATTCGGAGCACTCTTGGTTGGCTTATATGACAATGGAAAATTGAGATATGCAGGTCATGTAGGAGGCGGTTTCGATGAAAATCTTCTGGACGATGTTTTTGAGCAATTACAAAAAAAGTTGTCTCCAAAATGTCCTTTCAGTGAGCAGCCTCATACAAATAATCCTGTCACCTGGGTTAAGCCTGTTCTGGTATGTGAAGTGGAATTTGCGGAATGGACCGATGAAGGCATAATGCGGCAACCTATTTTCAAAGGCATGCGTATAGATAAAAAAGCTAAAGATGTAGTGAAAGAAAAACCCACTCTACTGAGGATCGTGCAATCGTGAAACCCACAAATGTCGATAAAATCTATTGGCCGCAAGATAAAATTACAAAAGGGGATCTCCTTCATTATTACGAATCAATTTCGTCGTTTATTCTTCCTTATCTGAAAAATCGCCCACTAGTGATGCATCGATTTCCTGATGGAATCACGGGGGAAAGCTTTTACCAAAAAGAAGCCGGAGAGCATCTGCCATCATTTATCAAAACATTTTCTATTCGGCATGAAGAGAGGAAAGTCTCCTATATTGTTGTTCAGAATCTGGAAAGTTTACTTTATGTTGTAAATTTGGGATCGATAGAACTCCATCCGTTTAATGCGTCCCTTAAACACCTGCATAACCCCGATTATATGGTCTTTGATTTGGATCCAGAAGATATTGCTTTCGATCGGGTCATTGATACGGCCCAAGCGATTCATGAATTGTTGGATAGTCTAAAAATACCGAATTATTGCAAAACATCGGGAGCCACAGGATTGCATATCTATGTTCCTTTGCATTGCAAATATGATTTTCAGCAAGTTCAGCAAATCATGTTTATCCTTGCTTCGAAGGTGCATGACAAAATCCCAGATTTCACTTCTCTTGAAAGAAGTCCGAAGAAAAGACAAAAGAAAGTATACATCGATTATTTGCAAAATCGTGAAATGCAGACTGTGGTGTGTGCCTATTCTGTCAGAGCAAAGCCGCATGCGACGGTATCCACTCCATTGGATTGGAAAGAGGTAAAATATGGATTGAATCCTGCTGATTTTACTATCAAGACTGTACCTGAGCGAGTAAACGGCCAAAAAGATCTTTTCAAGGCAATTCTGGGAAAGGGGATCAATTTGGAAACGCTCCTCAAAAAGCTCGATAAGGGGACATAACTTTTGGGCATTTTGAATTTATTTTGGGGATGTTGGGATACGGCACGCTTACAGCGTGCAATGCCGTTCTGGGTAGTACCTAGGCTCGGCGCCCCTTCAGGGCTTGAGCCTAGGCTTACATACAAAAGGCTTTCAGCCTTAGGCCTAACTTTCGTGTATCTTGAATTGCTTTTGGGGACACTGCATGATAAACTTTTATCTTAAGGCTGAAAGCCTTTTGTATGTAAGCCTAGGCTCAAGCCTTGAAGAGGCGCCGAGCCTAGGTACTACCCAGAACGGCATTGCACGCTGTAAGCGTGCCGTATCCCAACGTCCCCAATATCAATTCAAAATGCCCGAAAGTTATGACCAAGGCTGAAAGCAATGGGACGAGAACTGGCTGGAACTTTTGAATGAATAATAATGTAATTTTGGTTGATGTCGACTTAAAACAACAGATTGTCTATTATTCTGAATTCTGAATTCTGTATTCTGAATTCCCCCGCGTTGCTATTTACGCATTTCTATCACCATTACTTCAATCGGTTCATCGGATTCATTGATATCCCCATGAAACGTTCCGGCAGGATCTTCAGTCAGCCAGTATGCTTTACCTGTTTCAAAGACTAATTCGGAAATTTCTCCTGTTTCTTCGATTTTGGTGAGGCTTCCTCCTTTTAGACCCACTACAACCCTAGCACAATCATGACGGTGCATTTTTAATGGTTGGTGGGGCATGATGACAGTTCGCCAAACTCGAACGTGCTCGTTCTCGAATTGAAACACCCGGTGTGTAGTACTGCTTTCCGGTTCCACATCTCCGAAAAGAAAGGAACTAACAGCACATGCTGTCGTAACGAAAATTTTTAACAACATAATATCCTCCAATCAAGGTTAATGGGAGGATAATAGGCAGAAAACGTAATAAAATCACTCGATTTTAGTACTCAAATTGTCCGCAACCATGGAACTCCGCTGCAGGATCGGCCAAAAATTCTTCTTCTGTCTTCAGTGCATTCAACTTATGATACAAAGGTTGCACCGTATCCTTCTGAGCGAAAGCAGTCGTTTCATAGGATTTAGTACCGACGAAATGTAGGAATGCCGCCAAACCGATTTGTTGCTTTTTATTGAGAATTTCTTTTTTCTTGGCTTCAATTACTTCAGCCTTTTTTCTCTCTTCGAGCAACTTCATATCAGCTTTAACTGCTTCTTCAGGTAGTTTTTTTAGTTCTTCCAATTCTTCAACGAAATGTCCGGGAAAGAAGCGGCTGAAGTTGCGTTTGAAAATGTCAACAATAGGATCATGCAGCAATCCTTGCTTTCTGATATGTCTGCCACGCAATGTGATAAAGTAGTGGATCAGATAGGGGGCATGCACTAATGCCAAAGGCAGGAAAGTCGATCCTGTAAACAAAAAGATAGTTGCACCGGCCACGCGCAGTGACAATTCGCCTAACGATTGTTGCGGTCCTCCATTAACAATTAGGGTAGCCACTCCCAGTAGAGGAAGACTGGTGCTGGTAAGAGTTAACGTTGTACTCAAAAACTTATAGCGTATAGCCTCTGTTACTGCCATTTTTATGGCTTTAATTTGTATACCGACGAATAAATCTGCAACCAAATCTGTTGTTTTATTTATTGTAGTAGCTATCGATTGTTCGGCTGTCTTTTGCGCAGGTTCAGTAATATGATGTTCAACTAGAGTACTCACAAGAGAACCAATCCTGGTGGATAGGAATTCGGGTAGCTCTACATCAAAGTTATTTTTAAAGTGATCAGATACTGTGACTTTGAGATTTTCCTCATTTTCCTTTGCAAATGTGTCGATTTTGGGAATCATTTTATTTCGAATCATTTTCACAATATAAGGTTTAATGAAGAATTTGATCGGCTTCTTGGCAATTTCTTTTGCCTCATCAAGCAGTTTCTCTCCAACATTAACCATCGAATGAGCAATTGCGCTTATCTTGCGGGATAGAGGTAACTTCATGATAGCGCTCTCTATAGGTGGAACATTGCCAATCACCGTGGAAATTACGTGAAGCGGCTTTTGAAAAACACCACCTGTTAACATATTGATGGCTGTAGCTGTAAGCATCAGTCCGGATGTATATGCAAACTGATCGATTGGATCTCCTTTTCGAAACATTCCCTTGTCATGTAAAGTCTTAAGGTTTAAACAACCATTAAAGAGTGGAAATGCTGTAAATTGTAGTACCATAGCTGTGAAGTTCAGGGCGGCTTGTGTTTGCAAAAAGTTTCCATTTGTCCCATGTAAAGTCCATTGACTTGCTACATAAACAGGAGCCGCAATCATGGCTCCTTGAAATACAGTTGTAATTTCATCACTTATTGATACCGGTAGTGCTGTAATGGAAAGCTTCTTCTTCTCTTCGGGTGGAGGATTAAGGGCGAGTTCACTTCCTTTATATATGGTTTGGGCTACCCAACTTGATAAAGCACTTTCATTGAATTGATCTTCCACTTCCTTTTCTTTCAAAGTGTCGATTGGAATAGCTTTATAAGGCCAAACTAAATCTAAACAGTTATAAGCAATTTGTTTCATTTGTTCAAAAGCCAAACACGCCAGTGACTTAATTTTATCTGTCGCGGACAATATTGATCTATTTATAACGTTAATTGTATTATTTACCGAATAATAAATGTTTGTTTTACCCGTTAATTTTAATGACTGAAAACCCATAAAACTTACCTATATATTAACTTATAATTAGTCAATATAGCAAATTCTTAAATTAAAAGCAACAATTTCTTTACGAATTCTTTATAAATTGGAGTTAGATTATGATAAACGAGTGATTTAACAATTAGTCCAGTCAGCCCCCAATGTTGAAATTTTTTGATGTTTCTTGTGTATAAGTCCGCACTTCTTCTAGAATCCGAATTTGTTTTTCAAATTCGAACGAAAGGATTCCTATGCATGCCATTCTGATGATTCTCATCTTTGTGGTTGGCTATTTTTTCATCACAATCGAACACTATACAAAGATCAATAAAGCCACCGTCGCTATCCTAATGGCTATCCTTTGCTGGATCATCCAGTTTGCCAATGCTGCTTGGAGCTTTGATATCAATATGAGCCAATTGGAACACCATTTGGCCGACATCAGCCAGGTGATTTTTTTTCTGCTCGGAGCTCTAACTATAGTGGAAATCATCAATCAGCATAAGGGCTTCCAATTCATCGCCAAATGCATTACCTTCCGTTCAAAACGAAAAATGCTGTGGGTCATCAGCCTGCTCACCTTCTTCCTATCAAGCATTTTAGACAATCTCACTACAACCGTAGTCATGGTTTCCCTGCTGCGCAAGTTGGTCGATGAAAACCAAGACCGGTTGTTGATCGGCGGAGCAATCGTCATCGCTGCCAATGCAGGTGGTGCCTGGACCCCCATTGGAGATGTTACAACGACAATGCTTTGGATCGGCGGACAATTGTCCACCTTGGCAGTGATAAAAAATTTGTTTATTCCCAGCATTGTATGCCTTGTTGTTTCTGTGGGCATGCTCTCACTAGCTCTTAAAGGGAATTTTGCCGAAAAATATGTTCACATGGATGACCTGAAAGTTGAGCCAAGAGGGAAGCTCATATTTTTTCTGGGAGTCGGAGCTCTCATCTTTGTTCCGATATTCAAGTTGCTAACAGGATTGCCCCCTTTTATGGGAATTTTACTTGGTTTGAGTGTTCTTTGGATCGTTACAGACATCGTTCATTCCCATGATGAACAAAGACAGCATTTGCGAGTGCCCAATATTATGACCAAAGTAGATCTGTCAGGTATCCTTTTCTTTTTGGGCATTCTGCTTTCTGTCAACGCCCTCTATACTGCAGGCTTGTTAGGGAAATTGGCTGTTTGGTTAAACGAAAATATGGCAAATCTTGCAGTTATTAGTTTTGTTATAGGATTAGCCTCAGCAGTTGTGGACAACGTCCCGCTTGTTGCTGCTTCGATGGGAATGTACGGTTTAGATCAATACCCGACAGATCATGATTTTTGGAATATGGTGGCATTTTGCGCGGGGACTGGCGGGAGCATATTGATTGTAGGGTCTGCGGCCGGAGTGGTATTTATGGGCATGGAAAAGGTCGATTTTCTGTGGTATGTCAGGCGGATCAGCTTTCCTGCGCTAGCGGGTTATATAGCCGGTTTTATTGCCTATTGCTTTGGCTGTCTTCTCATGTAAGAATTTACAATGACGACATGTCACCCATGCAAAAAACAGATTCCACAACAAATAGATTCCTAAAATCCAGAGGGATTCTTGGTGCCTTGTGCTAACTGATTCTTTTTGAACACCCATTTTAAGTAATCTTTCGATGTTAAAGGCGAATTCTCCTTTTTCAGCCTGCCTGGCTAATTCAACGGGATCGCTCGCTGGGATTTCGTTTGCCCATTCTTCAACTAAGTAGAGCTGCCATCCCTTTTTCAGTTGCTCCTGTTGAATAAAAATATTCGAATCGAGGGGCTCCTTCACATACCGTGTCAAAAGATAATCCTCGGAAGGAAAAATCGCCGCTTCAGGATTCGGGCGAACCGGAGTTTCATAAAGTCTATTATCAATAGCATAGGTCAATGTGATCAAAGGCAGCAACCAAACTACATAGGCTGAACCCTCGATTCGTAGAAGGAGAAGTAGAGGGATGACTAGCGAAAAAAGTATCCATGCTTGTACTAGAGGGGGAGTCTCTACAAACAAAAGAGTTAACATTTTGTTAAACTTCTGCCCAAAGGTAATCCGGGTTTGATCTTCCAAACGTCTGTATTGTGTATCAATCAATGACCGTTTTTCTACAGGAAGATTGGCGTAGCGTTCAGCATTTCGCGCTAAAAATTCATGGAATTCGGAAGCGCTGGCTTTATCTGAGAGTCTTTGATGGCCCATTACATTTTCGTAAGCTAGCATCTGGGATTTGACAGCAAAAAGATCGCCCATGAATGGTTGTGAAGCAATCCATAAGAAGAGGCTGAAAGCTAGGCAAAGCTGGATAATGGCGCAGATGCGGGCTGGGGTTGGGATGAAGGTGCCTGGGAGGAAATATTTTTTGGTGCGTTTTCTGAACATAATGGTATGGAGGATACAGAATCGGGAATTCAGAATCCAGGACTCAGAATTCAGAATCTAGAATCTAGAATCCAGAATTCAGAATTCAGAAGCAAAGTGTAATGCATTATGACACCACAATCTACATGCATTTTTTAACCACAGAGGCACAGAGAAAGGCACAGAGGGGAAAAATGTCAGGATGTGTAGAATAGAATTTACCTATCTCTTCTATCCTTTCCTAACCTGATATTTTTTTTCCTCTCTGTGCCTCTGTGTCTCTGTGGTTAAAATTGCATTTAAATTGTGGCATGAAAATTTCATTACACTTCGATTCTGAATTCTGAATTCTGGGTTCTTTTGGCTGATTTGGAGTTTTTTTCACACATTTGTCACTCACGGATCCCATAAAACTAAAAAAAATATAGCCCTTAAGAACTATCCTGGAGCCAAAAACGCAATAAACAGAAAAAAAAGTGAAAAAGGGGGTTGCACATATTTCCCCATTTCGGATATGTTCTTACCTTTCCAAGCACGAAAGTGTTGCAGTGAAACGCAACAGTAAGCGTAGCGAAAATAAGCGCCATCGAGCGTTAATGAGTTGTTTAGACAGTGAAAGAGAGACAATGTGCAAGCTTATATGAAGCTTGTGCGAGATATAACCTTAATTTTTAAGTTTATAGATCGCGATTAATGAAATTTTTAGACACGTAAGTGTCATCAATTTTCAAAATTTATTTTTTTTTGAGAATTTGATCTTGGTTCAGATTGAATGCTGACGGCGTGGATGAGGCATGCAAGTCGAACGGAGTGTAGCAATACACTTAGTGGCGGAAGGGTTAGTAATACATGGGTAACTTGCCTCTTACTTTGGAATAACGATTGGAAACGATCGCTAATACCGAATGTGGTGGCATAAGGCATCTTATGCAAATTAAAGTGGGGGATCGTAAGACCTCGCGGTAAGAGAGAGGCCCATGCGATATCAGCTAGTTGGTAGGGTAACGGCCTACCAAGGCTAAGACGTCTAGGCGGATTGAGAGATTGACCGCCAACACTGGGACTGAGAACTGCCCAGACTCCTACGGGAGGCTGCAGTCGAGAATCTTTCGCAATGGGCGAAAGCCTGACGAAGCGACGCCGTGTGTGCGATGAAGGCCTTCGGGTTGTAAAGCACTTTCGCCTGGGAACAAGAAACCCTGGCTAATATCCGGGGAATTTGAGGGTACTAGGTAAAGAAGCACCGGCTAACTACGTGCCAGCAGCTGCGGTAATACGTAGGGTGCAAGCATTAATCGGATTTATTGGGCGTAAAGGGCGCGTAGGCGGGGGTGTAAGTCAGATGTGAAATCCCGGGGCTCAACCTCGGAACAGCATTTGAAACTGCATCTCTAGAGGGTAGACGGAGAAAACGGAATTCCACAAGTAGCGGTGAAATGCGTAGATATGTGGAAGAACACCAGTGGCGAAGGCGGTTTTCTAGTTTATACCTGACGCTAAAGCGCGAAAGCAAGGGGAGCAAACAGGATTAGATACCCTGGTAGTCCTTGCCGTAAACGATGTATACTTGGTGTAGCTGGATTCAACCCTGGCTGTGCCGGAGCTAACGCGTTAAGTATACCGCCTGGGGAGTACAGTCGCAAGGCTGAAACTCAAAAGAATTGACGGGGACCCGCACAAGCAGTGGAGCATGTGGTTTAATTCGATGCAACGCGAAGAACCTTACCCAGGCTTGACATGCAGTAGACAGCGCCAGAGATGGCGTCTTCCTTCGGGACTGCTGCACAGGTGCTGCATGGCTGTCGTCAGCTCGTGCCGTGAGGTGTTGGGTTAAGTCCCGCAACGAGCGCAACCCTTATCGTTAGTTGCCAACATTTTAGGTGGGAACTCTAACGAGACTGCCCGGGTTAACCGGGAGGAAGGTGAGGATGACGTCAAGTCCGCATGGCCCTTATGTCTGGGGCTACACACGTGCTACAATGGTCGGTACAGAAGGCAGCGAAACCGTGAGGTGAAGCAAATCCCAAAAGCCGGCCCCAGTTCAGATTGTAGTCTGCAACTCGACTACATGAAGATGGAATTGCTAGTAATGGCGAGTCAGCAACATCGCCGTGAATACGTTCCCGGGTCTTGTACACACCGCCCGTCACATCATGGGAGTTGGTTTTACCCGAAGCCGCTGGCTCAACCGCAAGGAGAGAAGCGTCTAAGGTGAGGCCGATGACTGGGATGAAGTCGTAACAAGGTAGCCCTTCCGGAAGGAGGGGCTGGATCACCTCCTTTAAAGGACAGGATTGACTTTAAGTCAAACCGATGGTTGATACAAGCTTCATGTAAGCACAAGTACATTGTCTCCCTTACACTGTTTTAAACAGTGTTTTTTGTTTTCTTGAAAGGCAAATGATAATGTTAAGTATCCAAAAGCGGATGATTATATTGACCTATGCTGCAAAGCCTATGTCAATGAATTATCCAAGTAGTACAAGTGAAATGTATAAAATGCGTTTAATGTTATTGCGCAAGCAATAACCACAAGTCACTGATAAAAATCAACGCTTGAGGAATAATCTTCACACAAAAATGGCGACTAAGTCCGGCATGGAGGCAACTCCGTGACTATGACTATAAACTAATCGTAGCTCATTATTAACAGCTTTGATTCAAATTTTTTGGTCAAGCTAATTAAGGGCTGCTGGTGGATGCCTTGGCATCAACAGGCGAAGAAGGACGCGCATACCTGCGAAAAGCCTCGGTGAGCTGGAAAGAAGCTTTGACCCGGGGATATCCGAATGGGGCAACCCGGTGGGTGTAATTACCCATCATCCTTAACTGAATACATAGGTTATGGAAGCAACACCCGCTGAACTGAAACATCTCAGTAGGCGGTGGAAGAGAAATCAAAATGAGATTCCCTGAGTAGCGGCGAGCGAAACGGGAAGAGCCCAAACCGGAGTCTTTGACTCCGGGGTTGTAGGACCAGTCAAAAGATCAGAGAATTCTAGCCGAAGACTTCTGGAAAGTTGAGCGATACAGGGTGATAGCCCCGTAGGCGAAAGAAAGATCTGACAGGATTGGCACCTGAGTAGGGCCGGACACGTGAAACCCGGTCTGAATCTGGGGGGACCACCCTCCAAGGCTAAATACTCGTTGATGACCGATAGTGAACCAGTACCGCGAGGGAAAGGCGAAAAGAACCCCTGTTAGGGGAGTGAAATAGAACCTGAAACCAGCAGCTTACAAACGCTCGGAGGCCTATGCCCTTTTTAAGGGAATGGCTGACGGGGTGCCTTTTGCATGATGAGCCAGCGAGTTACACTATATGGCGAGGTTAAAGGACATCCGTTCTGAAGCCGAAGCGAAAGCGAGTGTTAAAAGCGCGCATAGTCGTATGGTGTAGACACGAAACCAAGTGATCTATCCATGGCCAGGTTGAAGCTCAGGTAACACTGAGTGGAGGACCGAACTAGTGACTGTTGAAAAAGTCTTGGATGAGCTGTGGATAGGGGTGAAAGGCCAATCAAACTTGGAGATATCTTGTTCTCTTCGAAATAACTTTCGGGTTAGCCTGGAATTACAGTACGTAGGGGTAAAGCACTGAATTCACGCGGGGGCCTACCGGCCTACCAAAGGAAATCAAACTCTGAATACTACGTATACATTCTGGAGATAGACAGCGAGGGATAAGCTTCGTTGTCAAAAGGGGAACAGCCCAGATCGTCGATTAAGGCCCCAAATTCTATGCTAAGTGAGTAAGGAAGTGGAGTTTCTAAAACAGTTGGGATGTTGGCTTAGAGGCAGCCATCATTTAAAGAGTGCGTAACAGCTCACCAATCGAGAAACTCTGCGCCGATAATATTCGGGACTGAGAAGTATAGAGCCGAAATCACGGGTGCATTCGCAAGAATGCGCGGTAGGGGAGCGTTGTATGGGCGTCGAAGGCATACCGGAAGGAGTGCTGGAGCGCATACAAGTGATAATGCATGGCATGAGTAAACGATAAAGGGGGTGAAAATCCCCCTCGCCGAAAACCTAAGGTTTCCAGGGTAAAGCTCGTCTTCCCTGGGTTAGCCGGTCCCTAAGCTGAGGCTGAAAAGCGTAAGCGATGGAAAGCAGGTTAAATATTCCTGCGCCGCCTAAGACAATGATGAAGAGCTGACGGAGTAAGTTAAGCACGCGGACGATTGGAAGTGTCCGTGGCGTTATGAGGCAGGCTGGTAGGCAAATCCGCCAGCAGGATGCCAGGTAACGACCAAGGGGAATCTACGGAGGAACCGATGGTGTAGCGCGAGGCTTCCAAGAAATAGGCTCTAATCGTTGATGGCGACCGTACCAAAACCGACACAGGTGGGTGGGAAGAAGATTCTCAGGCGCGCGAGAGAACTCTCGTTAAGGAACTCTGCAAATTACCCTCGTAACTTCGGGAGAAGAGGGGCCGACTTTCGTGATTCACTTCGCGTGATGAGCGTCGGTCGGCCGCAGTGAAATGGCCCAGGCAACTGTTTAACAAAAACACAGCACTATGCAAAGACGCCTAAGTCGAAGTATATGGTGTGATGCCTGCCCAATGCCAAAAGGTCAAAAGGAGAGGTTAGCCGCAAGGCGACGCCTTGAATTTAAGCCCTGGTGAATGGCGGCCGTAACTATAACGGTCCTAAGGTAGCGAAATTCCTTGTCGGGTAAGTTCCGACCTGCACGAATGGTATAATGATCTGGGCACTGTCTCGACGAGAGACTCGGTGAACTTGTAGTAGCGGTGAAGATGCCGTTTACCCGCAATAAGACGGAAAGACCCCGTGAACCTTTACTGTACTCTGGTATTGGCTCTTGACTTGTAATGTGTAGGATAACCGGGAGACTGTGAACCCGCCCCGTCAGGGGTGGTGGAGTCAACGTTGAAATACCGGTCTTTACAAGTCGGGAATCTAACGCAAGCCCATGAAGCTGGGCTGCGGACATTGCCAGACGGGCAGTTTTGCTGGGGCGGTATCCTCCTAAAGAGTAACGGAGGAGTCCAAAGTTTACCTCATCGTGGTTGGCAATCACGAGAAGAGCGCAAAGGTATAAGGTAAATTAACTGTGAGACCAACAAGTCGAACAGAGACGAAAGTCGGGCTTAGTGATCCGGCGGTGGAAAGTGGAATCGCCGTCGCTCAACGGATAAAAGGTACTCCGGGGATAACAGGCTTATCGCCACCAAGAGTTCATATCGACGTGGCGGTTTGGCACCTCGATGTCGACTCATCGCATCCTGGGGCTGGAGAAGGTCCCAAGGGTTTGGCTGTTCGCCAATTAAAGCGGTACGCGAGTTGGGTTCAAAACGTCGTGAGACAGTTTGGTCCCTATCTTTTGTGGGCGCAGGATATTTGAGAGGAGCTGCTTCTAGTACGAGAGGACCGAAGTGGACGAACCAATGGTGTTCCGGTTGTTCTGCCAAGGGCATTGCCGGGTAGCTATGTTCGGAAAGGATAAGCGTTGAAAGCATATAAACGCCAAGCCTCCCTCAAGATAAGATATCCCTATGAGACCCCATGAAGACTACATGGTAGATAGGTTGGGTGTGTAAGCACAGTAATGTGTTAAGCTAACCAATACTAATCGGTCCACAGGCTTGACCACCTTTTTTTAAGACAAAGAGTGGCAAGAAATACAAGAATTCACAAGCTGCATAATGACGCTTAAGTGAGAAGACCTCAAGCGTTGTTTTTTATAAGTGACTACTACGATACATAACGAATGTCATTTGCCTCCTTTCAAGAGTTTGCTTGGTGGTAATGGAGAAGGGGAAATACCTGATCCCATTCCGAACTCAGAAGTCAAGCCCTTCATCGCCGATGGTACTGCACGCAAGAGTGTGGGAGAGTAGGTCGCTGCCAAGCTTTTTATACACGCCCTGTAAACCTAACGGTTTACAGGGCTTTTTTTTTAGATTTAAAAAGGCTGAAAAAAACATGAAAACCTTTCCTTTTCTACTCCTCTGTCTAGGCATAACCTTAACCGCAAAAATGCAAGCAGTTTCACTAGGCTTTGAAAATTTAATTGAGAGTGAATTTACAAATACAGAGATAGAGGCCCCCAACCCTCTTAACCTTAAACCTCAATGGTGGAAATATTTTGAAGTCAACGGAGATGAACTCATAAAGCGTATCCAAATTGCCAACCAGAATTTACAAGCCACCTTTGCCAATATCCCTTATGACAAAAAAGAAAATGTAGAGACCCTTTTAAATAATATAAGAAATAATTTGCATGCGTTTGCGACCGCAAAAATGCCTCACAATACTGAATCTTTGCCAGATCGAATTCCTTTAAATTCATATTCTCTCGATCAACGATTAGATATTCATCATAAAATCAGAAAACTCGCTTTGGAAATTAAAAATGAGGAAGAAGAATCGGAGCAGAACACAATCAAAATTAAAAAAGCAGAGAAATTTATCGACAATTTGATGGTAAGCTATTTAGCAAATAGCAAAAGTGTTCCAGAAAAATTTATTTTGGGCCTACATATTATACAGCGACGTATTGCCATGGCCATTACAGAACAAAATAATACACTTTTAAAAAATCGTATGGAACATCATCACACACAAATTAAACAACTTCAAAATGAACTCGATACTTCACTCGAATTTTTAGATCTTCAAGTCTTTGATGAAAACCAGATGAATGCAGAGATCAAAAAAGCCCAACATAATTACGAAATTGCACAAACACATCTGGCAGATGCAGAAGTTAATGTTTTAGATATTTTCAATGAAACTCCCGAAGATAATTCCATGCGTCATCTTTTAGAGGATAAAGTGATCGATGCAACTCTTAAAAAAGCCCTTTCTTGGGTTGATCTCTCTTTTTTAATTCTCAAGTTTAACCTTTTCATGCAAACCAACAACAGATTTCAGGACGATAAACAAATACTTCGAGAGCAACAAGAAGAATGGAAAAATAAAATTAAGCATATTCAGTCTCAAATAAAAGAATGGCGTGTTTCAGTTACGAAGGAACAAGATCAAATCCATCAGGAAAATGGTCTTCTCATTGCCCAACACGATAGTTCACAAGCAAAGCTTTTGCGAATAAATCAAAATAGACGCCAAGAATCTGCTAATATCCTAATTATTATGCAATTACTTGAAGAAAAATTATTGGAATTACAATGGCTGCTCGATCTCCTGGATCATGACATCAAAAATAAGAGCTCATTTTTAGAACGTGTGTGGGTTTATGTTGAACAATCTTTTGTTAATATTTGGAAGCAGATCAACTTCTTGGGCAATTTTAGCTTATTCAAGTTGATTGGCATTCCTATCACTTTTTTTATCATAATCAAAGTAATAGCAATTCTGATTTCAACCATTTTTGCTTCTATGATTATACGTACTGCTTTCATTCCTCTCATGATGCGACAAGGAAAATTCTCTGACTCATGTGGGAAACTGATACATTATTGCGTGCTCCTGCTAGGCGTGGTTACCGCACTCATTTCTATAGGCATTGATTCCGGAAATTTATTTCTGCTTGCTGGAGCATTAGTGTTTGGTATTGGATTCGGATTTCAGTCTGTTGTAAATAATATATTTTGCGGTTTTAGGATTCTCTTTAGTCGAAAAATCAAAATTGGGGATTATGTAGAATTGGAATCAGGTAGTTATGGAAAGGTTACCGAAATACAATTGCAGTATACAATCGTAACTACATCCGATGGGATTGATATTATAGTGCCAAACTCTGAATTAATAGATAAAATTTTGATTAACTGGACAATGAATAATGATTACCGTCGAATCAGAATACCATTTGTTACGGGGACTGAATGCGATAAAGAGCTAATAAGGAGCGTTGTTTGTGAAGCTTCACTGAGTGTTCCTTGTACAATGTATAACAATGCCCAATTCAGCAATCCTCAGGTATGGCTCGTTGGGTTTGGAGAAAATGGGTTGAATTTTGAATTGGTTGTGTGGGTAAATCTTCGTATCAAAACACATAGTGATTCCCGTGAGGCGGATTACTTATGGGAAATCGAGAGTGCGTTGCGAACAAATCATATTTCAATGCCTATGAGTGAGCAGCGTTTGTACATAGAGAGATTCAAATCAGGAAGTAAAAATTTAGTAAAAAGGATTCCGGAGTCGGAAATCAAAATGATCGGTTAAAAATTTTATGGTCCTCACCCCGGCAGTGGCAATTGCAAAAGTGACAATGAAAATGTAGACGTTAGATAAGATCATTAGATGGCTTTACACACACCTATGAAAACACGTGTGCTTCGCAAGCTCAGCCTGGGCTAACACGTGTTTTCATAGATGCGTGTAAAGCCATCTAATGATCTTATCTAACGTCTACATTTTCATTGTCACTTGTGCAATTACCTCTGCCGGGGTGTTAAACAAATTTTGGTCTCGATTCAAATCCGTGAGATCATGTGGTCTGGGCCTAACTTGAGGGTTTCCAGCGTTAGTTCGCAACGTTTATCTTCCAAGTAAAAATAGCTTCACTCATCGGAATTATGAGCTTCCCCGTTTACTATGTTCTGGATTCTGAATTCCGAATCCTGTATCCTCGCACTCATGAGCATATGGCATAAAAAATTCACTATTGAAGACGCTGAAAAGTCCCGCAAGGGGACAATGGTAGACCATTTGGGTATGGAGTTTACCGAAATCGGCGATGACTTTCTTACGGCTAAAATGCCTGTCGATTACCGCACCCTTCAACCTTATGGGATTATGCATGGCGGCGCCTCATGCGCCCTTGCAGAAACTGTAGGCAGTATTGCGGCAAACTATTGCCTTGATCCTAAGAAAAATAGAGCTGTTGGAGTTGAAATCAATACAAGCCATCTCAAAATGGTTCGAAGTGGTTATGTCTATGGCACTGCCAAACCTTTACATCTAGGACGTAGCACGCAAGTATGGGAGATCCACATCAACGACGATGCGGGAAATCTCATTTCCGTCAGCCGCTTGCGGATGGCTGTCCTCGACGTTTAAACCTCTTACTAGGCTAATTGAGCTGCCAAAATGTTAAGCATGGCCTCAGTATCCAATTCATCAGCAAGATAGGCCGTGAATGCATCATCGATCACATTTTGTTTGTCTTGTGATATTTTGTCCTTCACGTATTTCCCTAACATTTCTTGGATTTTTTCTGTAAATTTATCACCTGCTTCCAAATACTCAAGTGAATTTTTCGCCTTCATTTCATCTTTCGTTTCATTCATTTTTTCATTAAAAATGCGCTCTCTTTTTTCCGATAGCTCCCCTAGCTCCTGCAAATCCTTTTTTAATGGCGGTGTAGGAGGCGTTACTGTGTTGTCGGGGAATATTTCATGATATCTCTGTAATGCATCCTCCATGGAAGGTCTTTTGCTTGCATCTATATCAGTCATCTCTTTGAGGAGAACCTTTAATTTAGCAACCTTTTCTTCTTGGTGGAGGCCACTTAGTTTTCCACACAATGTATCGATATATTGATTTAAAGCTGTCTGTTCATCTTGTAACTTTACTATTCCTAATTGTGTCTTCACTTTGCAGAGAAAGTTCTGAACCATGCCAATCCAACCAGTTCCTTTTGTTTCACAGGTTCTTTGGAATCTACTATCAGCAGTAATGAATTGTTCGAGGCCAGTACGACTTTCATGAGCAGGTAACTTGCCTTTAGTATCCGCCGATATAAGAGGCTTGCCCTTATCAAGAAAACTAGATTCAAGAAGTCGGATTAAGCAAAGCCCAGCCCCATACACATCACCATTTTTACTTTTTTTGCCTTTAGGTGGACCAAAACGTGTATTACCATCATAGAGACCTGCTTCTTTATCTCCCTTTACTTTTGTTGCTTTTCCAAAATCTGAAATCCGAACTGTTCCATCAGGAAAGACTAAACAATTCTCAGGTTTTAGATCTCCGTGAACATGATCAGTGCTATGCAGGATTCGCATTCCATTGAGAAATTGACTGCCATACGAAATGCAGGTTGGTAAATCTGCCATTTGCATTTTCTTCTCTAAATTGCCCTCAGCCCTAGGTGCTTCAAAAACACCACTCCCTCCCATTTCATCCATATCAAGTGCAAGATTCGTTTCGATTACTCCATAACGTGCATATGTACTTTCTGCAATATCAGCTTGGATTTTTTGCTCGGCATCGATAATTTTTCTGTGACTCGACAAAATAATGTCGGGCTGGGGGGTGTAAAAAACATTCATATAATCTATGTTAGTAGAATCTATTTTAGGTCGATGACCACCAATTATTCCGCGAACCCCATATACATTCTTATCTTTTCCTTCAGAGAGTTTAACTACGAGAAAGGGTCTGGTGACCCCGGCGACCTTGCCAACTTTTGTTTCTTCAGTGTTGGGATATCTTGTTTGAATTGCTTTTTGGGGTTTTGCCGGTTGCCATTTCGATAATTGAGCTTTTACATGTTGAACGATTATATTAGCAAAAGCGTCATGTATACCCTGTATTGGGATTTCCGAAAGCGGAGGCATTTTTTTTGAAATGATTAACTCATTTAGCTTTTCATTAAACTTCTTAAGGGTTTCCTTCTTATGCTGGGCTTTTTCTTCTGGAGGGATTTTTACTGGAGCCATTTGTTTTGTTTTTTTCATTTGTTTATCGGAGATCAATAATTGGCCCACAAACTTCCGTTGGCCCAGGATTTTACCAATTATTTGTGTCACTTGTTCTCTTTCGCGATTAAAGGATAATTTTAATTCCCAGATATCTGTCTCTAATGAGGCTAACTTATCTTTTTTGGCTTCCCATAAGGCGAAATCTGCTCTAAATTTGCCAGGGCCTTGCAACTCGTCTTGTTCATGTGCAATGATGCTGAATCCTTTAAGCTGTTTTATAAGTGAGTGAAGTTTTTCGTTTGTTAGTTTATCATATTCTTTATATTCTATTAAAAACTGTTTGAGTAATTTGACATTTCTTTTTTCTTTCCCAACTTCTGTTCTTATTTTGACTTGTAATGATTGGAGATGATTTTTCATGGAATTTAGAACTGAAATATCCCCCGCGAACTCTAATTCCATCTTCTCGGGAGTTTTGATGACAGGACTGAGATCAGTAGCATTACGTATTATTGGGCTTGCATCATCTTTAGGTTGCTTAAGTTGTTGTTCCACAATTAACTTTTCTTTAGAAGATTTTGCTGATTTAGATTTTGGATTGGGGGAGGGTAAACCTTTGCCTTGATTGCTACTAATTGGATCAAAAGACATATAAAGCCCTCCATCACAATCTTTATTTATTATTATAACATACTAATAATTATATTTTATTTAAAATTTATATTAATATTTAATAAATTTGATGAGTTAGAGACGAATGGATTGTTGCTTTAGATTTAGACGTTCTCTTCGGAATTCTTTATTCTAAAAAATTCCTCGATGCGGGCCTTGAGTTCTGGATTATGGGTGAGGTCTTCGACGGTAAGAGGCTGTCTTGTCATAGGAGAAGTGCCCTTCTCGCGAACCCATTCTAGAATTAATTCTTCTTCGTAGTTTTGTCCGTATTTGTCACGCATAGGACTTTTGATGATATCGCCGGTAATGGGACAGAGGAACTCATCGGGAATCACCTGTACTTGCAAAAGTGGATGAGCGTTAAGCTTTTCCCAAATGATTGTGCGAATGACCTTTAAACTTTTATTGATTTCTTTCACTTGTTTAATGAAAGGCTTTAATTTTGTGTTGATCAGCAAAGTGATATCCGCTGTGTTATCATAGATTGTCAGATTGTGAACCAGTTTGACTGCAGAAGCTTCCTCTTTGGCAAGAAGAGTCAAATGCTTTTGTCCTTGCACCCATGTTTGTCTCAATTCCTCATATTTTGATCTGCATTGTTGTTTATCGTAGATATCTTGGTTTTCGAGGAATGTATTCAATTCTTCTAAGATAAGATCCATTTCATCATTCCAAATTGAGAGTTCTGCAAAGTTTTCTAAGGTCAGATTTTTTAAATATTCGTGTTTTTGCTCGGCTGTTGCCACTCGCAGAAAATTCAATTTTTCCGCGAACGATAAGGGGCTGATGAAGGTTTCGAACTCTTCAGTGGAAAGCAATGGGACGACTGCACGATAGTGAGGTTCAGGAATAGCTCTGAGCAATTGTTTGACTATTTGTTGGGTTTCACCATGTATACATGCGGCAGCAAAACCTTGAGGGCCAATGAGTTTTAGATCTTCATGAGCGGCTGCAAAAAAATTTTCATCATCAAGATTTTGATGATAGCGCTCATGTGTCATTTGTAAAACCCACCAGTAGCATTGGTAGGAGCCTTCCATATCAAGGTCTCCTTTCACAAAAATATTGGTGTCGACGATTTCTTCAATAGTTTCCGGACTAATATTATCCATGGTATTTTTGATTTCTGTCGGTGGAAGTTGGATTAAGATATCCAAGGCGGATTCCCAACTGATAAATTCCAGATCGGGTAGGGAGCTGAGCCATTTTGTTACAACGTCTTCATGGATGTTTAAGAAATTGATAAGGTTTTGAGATTGAAGAATATACTCGAAATATTGTTTTGCGTGTGTCAATGCCAGATTGGCTTTGATGCATTCTATGGCCTGCCAGTCTTCCTTTTTCTTGATATGGATTAACGTTTTGATCATGGCTCCGGTGGCGGGATAATTATTGCAATAAGTAAGGATAAGTGTGGACTTTTCTCCTAATGTTGAAAATAGTTTACTGACAAACTCATAGTCATTGAGTTTCTGGAAAAGTACAGGTGCGTAGGTGTAAAGAAGATCTAAGATGGATTTTCTTTGGTTTTCAAAGGCAATTTTTAAAGGATGGGGGCACCCGGAGGTTTCCGCGTTTTCTAGCAATTCGAAGAACAACAGCGGTTCTTTTTTTCGAATTAAGTCAAAAAGTTCGAACTCATCATTCAGAATCATATCGGAAAGGAGGTGCCTCGGTTCATTATCTTGGTTTTCCAATAAGATTTTTCTAAAAATCGCCGGTTCGCTTTTACTGAAAAATTCGGCAAAAAATGAAGGTTTAAGAACAGCAATTTTCTTTACGAATACTGAATTGAGACTTTGGATTGCGTAGTGTAGAGGAGTAAAATCTGATTGATCTTTACTTTTCAGCAAACAGTTAAAAATTTCAGGATCGGTAGATTTGATGTAATCGCAAATGGAGTCATGTTTTTTTAAGGCAGCCCAGTGCAGGCAAGAGAGTCCAGATTTGCACTTTACCATGGATAATCGAGAGGTATAGAGCTCGCTATAGTTTTGATGTACAAATGAAAAAAAATCGAGGTAGCCGATAGCTGTAGCTTCCAAAAGAGGAGTTCGTTCCCATTTTCCAAATTTACTTTCTAAAAATTGGATAAATATTTTGGGGCAATTTTTATGGAAGTATTTCAAAATTTCTAAATTTTGACTTTTTAAAGCAATGAAAAGGAGATTTTGACGACCATTTGCATTCTTTTCCAGTAAAGCATCGAAAATGGAGGGTAGATTCACATGAATGAAAGAAATGAAATCCAAATCACCTTCGGCGGTGGCATAATGCAAGGGAGTCCACCCGATTGAATCGGGAGTCATGAGGTATTGTTTAAAACGTGTTGGATCCTCTTGGAAAAATTTACGTATGAATTCAATTGAGAGTGTATTGAATTCTCGTTGATCAGTTTCTATCATAAGCACAGATTCACGGAATATACTGTAGATTTTTTCCACTTGCAAATATTCTTCTGGGGTACATGCGCGAGAAATTACTTTCAAAAATTTTAATGATAATGAGGTGTGAGCTTTAATCCACTCGAGTGAACGATCTTGGTCGCAGAACCAGCTAGCCAGGGAGTGCCGATTCCCCTTACTTTCATAAGTTTTTTTTAAATATTCTTCTGAATTATCCGTTATGAATGTAGAAAGCAAATCGGGAGGAAACGTGTTCAGAGTCGTCATGCTCACCTCCTTGATGTGTTAAAGTTAGTTTTAGTTCTTTTGGTTTTTTTTATCTAGTATATGCTAAGGTTAGGGATAGTATTAGACTTAAAGGAGAACCATGAAAGCCGAAAAAGAGATACAACGGATTTGTTTCATTGTCAATTATAACCTTTATGAGTCAAAACGTCATTTTGCCCTGAAATTTTCAGAAGCGTTAGAAAGAAAAGGAGTGGAAACCAAGATTATTGATGTAGAAGAGGGGGCCTTAGAATCTGATACCGTTGCTTCGATTCTGCGATTCAAGCCTGATATCACATGCTCGTTTAATACGATAAATCCAATCTCCGAAAAGCAATTCCTTTGGGATTATATCCAAACACCCCATTGGTTTATCGTTGTTGATCCTATGATCTATTATACAAATATGATCCATAGTCCCTATATAATCATTTCTTGTGTGGATCGCTTCGATTGCGAAACCCTTCGAAACTACCCTTTTGAAAACACCTTTTTCTTTCCTCATGCGATCGAACGGGAATTGTCCGGATGTGGAGATAAAGAAAAGTCTTATGATGTGGTGTTTCTGGGCAGTTGTTATGATTATGAGAGCCTGCGTATTTCCTGGAGGCTTAAAAATACGGAACCTATAAACAAAGTGTTGGATGATGCGATTGACATCGTTCTTTCGGATAAATCAACTTCAATTTCCCAAGCCTTAGTCACGGCATGGAATGTTTCGAAGCTGTCGCCCGAAGGGATCGATTTTTATGCCTTATTTTTCTATGTGGACCAATACTCACGCGGAAAAGATCGCGTTGAATTGATTCGTTCCATCAAAGATGCGAAAGTTCATGTTTTTGGCGATTTAGCTCCGGGATTGGACGCAGTATTGGGATGGAAGCCATATCTTAGTTCCAGTAAGAATGTCACAGTACATCCTAGCGTTAACTTCACTCAATCGTTAGAAATTTTGAAAAAAAGCAAAATTGCCCTCAATAGCATGCCTTTTTTTAAAAATGGCTCTCACGAGCGTGTGTTTGCAGCTTTGGGATCCGGAGCGCTCCCCATCACAATGGACAACCTCTTTTGGAGCGAATTTTTTGTTCCGGGAAAAGAGCTGGAAACGTATTGCGCAGGAAGGTGGGATGGGGTGAATGAAAAGGTGAATACCTATCTTTCCAATGAATCGCTGCGTAAAGAAGTTGTCGGAGCAGGTGCGGAAAAAGTGTTGCAGGAGCATACATGGGATAATCGTGCGGATTTTGCCTTGCGTGAGCTTCCTTCTATTTTAAAGAATATAAAGAAATAAACTATGCGATCTATTCATTCTGTGCTTATCCTGGCTAAATTCAATCAATATGACTCCAAAAAGTATTTTGCGGCTAGATTGGCGGAGGCTTTTCAGCGCAAAGGCATTCAAACCCGTTTAGAATTGGATATGGATAAGTGGCAATGGTGGAGTGAACCTTCGAAAGATTTTCCGGATTTTTCTTGTTCATTCAACAGGGTACTTTCAGAGAACCCTGAGAGGACTATTTGGAAGCTTGCGCCGTCTCCTCATGTTTCCTTCTATTTGGATCCGATTTTTTATTATATGGATGATATTCAAAATCCGTTGTCGATTTCCACTTGTATAGATCATTCAGAATATAGGGAGTTGCTTAGTCAAGGATATCGGAATGTTATGTTGATGCCTCATGCGATTGAAAGGGAATTGTGCGCAGAGACAAACCAAGAACGTCCTTATGAAGTTTCAGTTTTAGGGAGTTGCTATGATCCAGAAGGTATTCGCACTTATTGGAAAAGTTTAAATTTACCAGATAATATATATAAGGTTTTTGATGCAGCGATTGAAAGGGTCTTTAGTGATCCAAAAGTCAATTTTGTTCATGCCACGAGCGATGCTTTTCAAAATATTGGCCTCAGGATTGATGAAAAGATGTTTCAGAAAATTGCCAACTTAGTTGATCAATATACAAGAGGGTATGACAGGCTGGCATTGATTAAATCCATTAAAAAAGCTCACGTGCATGTTTTTGGAGGCACAGGATGGACAAACCGAGAAGTCCCTTCGCAAGGGTGGGGTTTCTATCTGGCGGGTTTGCCGAATGTCACTGTTCATCCGCAAATAGGTTTTGCGGAGTCTCTAGAAGTGATGAAGAAGAGTAAGATTGTTTTAAATAGCGCTCCATTCTTTATTGAAGGATCCCATGAAAGAGTTTTTGCCGCTCTCGCTTGCGGAGCTTTGCCGATTACGAATAAAAATCTATATTGGTCTGAAAACTTTATTGAGGGGGAAGAGATTGAGTTTTATCAATATAGCGACCGGAGTGCCATAGAAGATAAAGTGAACAGGTATTTGGAAGATGAGGCTTTGCGGAAAAAGGTTGCGGCAGCTGGCCGAGAAAAAGTCATGAAATATCATACATGGGATAATCGGGTTGAGCTCCTTTTGCAAGAGCTTCCACCCATGTTCGAAAGAAAGCTTCAAATTCAGAAGTAGTAGCCCAGATTCATTTCAATGCCATAAGTAGTTAATTTGGCTGACAAGCTGTCGTGTTGCGGCGGTTGAAAATTAGCGGCAAACCCTCCATTTGGCTCTTGATGTCCATCACGCGTTTGGAAATAACGATATTTGAATCCAAGTCCGAGGATCCATGTATCGCAAATATACCAATCTGCATTCAAATAAAATACATTGCCATATCCTTTTCGCGCAAATCCGTGGGTAGAAACTATTCCCAAATTTGTAGCTGTTGTCGGGAAGTTGGCATTCCCATTCCATTTGATGATTATATGATATTCGTAGCCGGCAGAAATGAGTATGTTTTTTCTCCATTCATAACGAAAATCCAAGCCAACGAAAGGTCCTTGGTAACCGGATTTAATCTGTTCACCATTAAAGAGAGAAGGATCAGTATTTGGAGTGTTTGGAGGATTTGTAAGATGATGTACTTTAAATTGGATAAAATCATAAGAATATCCGGCAACAGCACCCAAACCAAAATCATCTCCCAAACCGCATACGGGATACATCCAGCCAACAGCGATATCATATTCGCGCGAACGGCCATGATAAAGTCTGCCAACTGCTACATTCAAAGGGGTGGTTGCAGGAATGGCATTAGATGTTTGCTTCCAATGTCCGCTATTGGTTCTCCCCCAATAGGCTGAGCCTCGTATGTAGAATTGGCTTATCCACCATGTATCACAATCAAAGTAGAATCCATTCCAGAAACTAGGAAGTGCCCATGATCCTCTCACTCCCATTTCAAAATAATCTATATTTTTTGCTTTACTGTTGATAAAGGCAGAAGCGGCAGTTGTGGGCGGGACATGTTGGTCGACGTTTTGCTTGAAATTATCTCTTCGCCAACCCGCTTGAAATACCAGTTCAGGTTTTGGTGTATATGCCTGAATCTCTGCAAAGAGGCTAGTCAGTAAAGCCAAAGTCAATAGGGAGATTTTATTTGGAATGTTCATTTATTGTCCTTTATGATTTCTTTTCCTTATAGAAGGTGATCAAGGCCTTAAAACCGAAAGCCTAAATCAACATGAACCTGTATTGAGTTCCAGGTTCCATTCGCCTTATCTGTACGCCTAGATGATGATGAGGATGAAGAAGAGGAGGAAGAAGAGGAGGAAGAAGATATAGAGGTAGTAGAATCGGATGAATCATTGTCCGATTTTGAGCTGCTGCTTGAGCTCGAGCTGCTGCTGCTAGAGGATCTGCTATCGAATCTTCTTCTGCCGTCTGTTCCTTTGAAAAATTTATATTTAACACCTAAACCCAACTCCACGTTGTTACACCAAGCGTAGGATATATCAGCAAAAAACACGTTGCCAAAACCTCTATGGGACCTTCGATGATCCGATAGAAGATCGCTGAATATAGGGAATTTGGCTTCAGCCCTCCATGAACTTACCCAATGATATTCATATCCGGCAGAAAGCAGCCAATCGGACGATTGATACTTTACATCTACTCCTGCATAAGTTCCTTGGAAGGAAGACTTAAAAGTTTCGCTGTCATGAATTTCAGAACTGAGATCGGTGAATTGTTCTAGAAGTTCGGTTAGTTCAGTGGAATGGACTTTTAGTTTGATACCGTTATAAGAATAACCAAGACTGGGGCCTACACCGAAAAATGTAGTATGATCTTCAAAAAAGGGATATAGCCACATAAGGGCGATATCGAAGTCATTGCTGCGGCCATCATGGATTTTTCTTCTTGGGACGTCGCTGAACGACACTGCGACGTCAGCCAATCGTAAACCTTCTTTCCAGTTTCCACTTGAGGAGAAGCCCCAATAGGCAGAACCCCGTAAAAAAAATGCGCCGAGATATGAGCTACTGCTGAAGGGGTCGCAGCAGCAATCATCCCAGATTTGTGGGAGAAACCAAAGACCCTTTACACCCGCTTCATAGAAATCAAGATCCGTTACTTTTATCGCATCGCGTCCGTCAATGATGTGATGTCTGCCACGCAAAAAAACATCCGATTTCAATGTATCCCTTCTATAACCACCGGAGATGTCCAAACTGTTATCAGGTATAACAGCACTTATTTGCACAACACTGCAGATAAGGAAGGCTAGGGTTACGGTACTGAGGATCTTGAGAATGTTCATCCTAGATTCCTTTGGATTTTTGTTCAGAGCAAAGGATATTCATATCGGACGATTCCCAAAAAAAGCAATACTTTTCAGCTTAGAAAGAACTATTTACCAAAAAAATAAAAAATGATCTTATGGATGTGGCGTTATTTCAAAACCAGGAGGACCCATATGGAACTTAATCTTAAAGGCAAAAAAGCATTAGTGACTGGCAGCAGCAGCGGCATAGGCGAGGGCATTGCCAAATGTTTGGCAAAAGAGGGGGTCCACGTAATGGTTCAGGGTAGAAAAAAGCAAGAACTGGAGCGTGTAGTCCGAGAGATAACTTCCAATGGCGGTATAGCCCATTTTGTTGAAGGAGACCTGTCAACAAATGAGGATGCAAAACATGTTGCAGAGATGACGCTGCAAACATTTCAACAGTTGGACATCTTAGTCAATAATGCAGGGGCGTTCCCTAAGCATGGCTGGCTTCAGAGCTCTCCAGAAGACTGGGCTGATTTGTTCAATATTAATGTGGTGGCTATGGTGCGAATGATTCAGGCCTTTCTTCCCCAAATGAAAAAGCTTGGATGGGGACGAATCATTCAGATTGCCAGTGTGGCCGGCGTCTCCCCTTCCCCTGATCTTCCTGAATATGGTGTGACAAAGGCAGCTAACATCAATATGACGATCAGTTTGGCCAAGGACTTGGCCGGAACTGGCATTACTGCCAATACCGTTTCCCCAGGTCCGATAGCGACTCCAGGAGTCAAAACTTTATTTACTCAGATTGCCAAGGAAAAAAACTGGGGAACAAATTGGAATGAGATCGAGAAAAGAGCGACTAAAGAAGTGTTGCCAAATATGGTAGGCCGCTTTGGCACACCCGAAGAGGTAGGCAATCTGGTGACCTTTCTGGCGAGCACTGCGGCTGATTACATTACTGGCGTCAACTATCGCATCGATGGAGGAAGATTGGGTTAAGGATCCTAAATCACTTGAAAGGGACATTCAGTTTGCGCAGCTGTTGGACAATTTTTAGGCACTCGGTAGCGGAGGGACGAAACCGTGGATCGACAAGCATCATTCGACGATTTAGCTCTTCCAGAGTGTCGCTTGCTATTGGTTGTGCAAAGTTCTGATCGACTTCTTTCTGTGTCAATGATGCGAGCCTGGAATAGAAAACCTGCGCCGAAAAGTTATCATCAAACACTCGCGAAAAAAAAATAAGGGGATCGATGCGTGTTCTCATTTGATATAGGGTTAAGCCTAAAGCCCATATATCGGTTTTTAGGGTAGCTAACATTTGAATTCCCAAAGCATGAATCCTTTTGCCTTTTTGGATTGTTAGAAAACATTTTTTTTGAAGATTTTTCGCTTCTTGATTATGCTGTCCAATAACAGTAAGATCTAAAGCTTCAAGAAGACGACTTGAAGGAATAAAATGGATGTTTTTGGCCGTTTCTTCTCCTATTTTAATCATGTTATTCCCTTCTTCAATAAGTTGAAATCCTTGCTTGTATTCCGGAGAAAAAAAGATGGGAGTTCCGCAGGACTTCAATACTATTTTCTCCTTTTCAAGGGTAATATAGAACCCAAAGTCTCCAAGTTTGCCGCGAAGTCCGTTTTTTGTTTGTTTGATAAAAATATTGGCCGGTTTGATGTCTCGGTGATGAATTCCTTTATTTTCCAATTCAACTAAAGCGTTAAGAGTATCTTCAAAAATATTCCAAAGATCTTTTTGTCCAAAGGAAAGCTTGATTTTCTTTTTTTCCTGTTCCAGGAGGGTGCCCAGGTCACCATTGCACAACTCCATCATGAAGCCTGTTTTTTCTCCATAAATCGAATGGTGGAATGTCTTGACAATATTTGGATTCAGTAAATTTTGGTAAGCCTGAATTTCAGAGTCTATATAGGATTGAATATGAAGTTTCTCAGACCCCAAACATTTGGCTAAGGACATTTTCGACCATGCGGCCAATTTGAACGAGTGCAACTCCAAGGCATAATAAACTTTTTTGTAGAACCCTTTCGCAAATGGATTGGAATGAGGATACAGTTTTAAAATAGCGTATATTTCACCACTCTTTCCTGATTCTATGGGTAAAGCAAGAGGCAGATCACTTCGTGTGAAATGTCCAGGATTGTCAATCAACCTACTATATAAGGATGGATTAGAAAAGATCTCTTTATGGCTCATGCGAATTTTGTTAAATAGGCGCTTTCTCATATACAAGTCATCGACAATCTTAGTTAAACGATCCGATAGTTTTTGCCATGAGGGAGGAATGAGTTTATTATATAACAAAACGGAAAGGGCCCTGCGGCCAGTCTCTGATACCAAAGCATCGAGTATTCGATTTTCTTCGTTCATGAGCAGCAAGGCTGCATTTTTAATGGAAAAGAGTAAAGAGTCATCGTCTGTTTCAATACGAAAGTAGGTGCGAGGCAAAATTGGCTCATAGGAAACATTCAATCGTTCACATGTAGATTTTCTGATTATGTTAAATTGTTCCAGGTCGATTTCTGCTTTATCGATAGGAATTGCCAAATTTTGCCACGTATCTTTGATAAGACCTGAAGCGACAGGGATACTCAAAGAGTGTAAGGACGATAAAGGACTCGCTATTGGATTGGTCATCTCTTCTCCAATAGGTTTTTCACCTATATTTACGCAAACGTATTTTATTTAAGTTAAAGTGTAAATAGATATTTTTGATTGATGCGCCTACTCATTACAGAAATTCAACTTGATTTTTACTTGATTTTTATATATAATTTTTTTAATTACGGAGAAAAAGCATGAGTTATCCAATCGAAAGAAGATTTGTTATTAATGATCAAAGCGCATTTCAAGCCGCCCTTGAAAGAATGGATCAGCTTAGCCCAGAAGAATTTGGTGTTTTGTTAGCCTACCATTTAGATCAACAGCGCTGTCCGGCATTAGAAAAAGCTGTCTCTGAAGGAGATGTAGAAAAAGTAAGAGAGATACTTTCATACAATCAAGTTCAAGATCTTGCAAAAAGCAAATCACTTATCTGGATTGCTGAAAGTTCTTTGGATCCGACTATTCAGCTAGAATTGGTACAATTGTTTATTAATGCTGGAACCATCGAACTTGCAAAATTTAAGGCAGCAAATATCATAAGGCAAAAATACGAATCAGAAAAGAATCTTAGCATCAAGGCAAAATATATTTTAATCTATCAATTATTATCAGGGAAAAGAAGCGCTCTTTGGACAGCGGTAAGAGTGCAGGACATTGCCTCAATAAGATTACTTTTTGCAGACACCAAAAGTAACCTCTCCTTGAAAGATATGGGTAATGTTTTGCGTTCTGCAGTTGAAAGCCGATCGGTAGAAATTGTAAGAGAATTTGTAAATGCAGGTATATATCCTGATCTAGGGAATAATGAATCTGAAGAAATGAATATTTTTGTACTTAAAAGCATCCTACATGAAGGTCCTATAGCAACCCATGAAGATGAACTTAAAATTCTATTGAGAAGAAGCTCGGATTATGGAAAAAAATTAATTCTTGCATTCTTGCAAAACGAAGTAAACAGGGAAATGTGTGAACAATTAGCACTATTGGGTATCAAAAGTGGTGTATTTTATTTAAAAACTCTTTTTCCGGACGATTCATATCAAGTGAAACTTCCTGTGATGCCAGAAGATTTGTCTATCGCCCTCCAAACCGGAGACATTACAACCCTACAGCAACTATTAAATAATAAAATTGATGATTTTATAAAATATAAAGGGATGCTTCTTGTAGTCAACAGCACACTTGATAACTTTATGAAATTTGAACTTATAAATTTGATTGTGGATTCGAATGTTTCCCTAGATGCAAAGAAAGAAGTTGCACAAATTGTAAAACAAAAATATCAGGAAGCCCAAGACAAGGAAGAAAAAGATGATCTTGAGTTAATCTTGCTGACGCTAGACCCAGACTCAGTAAAGGAGTGACCGTCCGCGTTTAGCTTACTAATTTAAGAAACTCTAAGGATCGGCAAATGAGTTTTTTAGCCAGATGGCAAAAAGCGGATCATCAAAAACAACCGTCCCCCTTCCAGCACCCTCTTCATCCAGAATTTCTTTATCTTTTAACGATTTGATCGCTGAGGATAAAGCAGCACCACTTGCAATCTCATATTTTGCTAGACACTCTTTCGCGAAGATTTGCTTCCCCTCTTTGGCGGCTAGCCGTAATGTTCTTTGTTGAGTAGGAGTTAAAGTACTCAGAAGGGTTTGGTATGCATAAGCATTTTGTTGGATAACCGATTTCAATGCCGCATTTACTTCTTCAATAGTGATATCACTTTTTCCTAATGCAACAAGGTGAAAACAGACCATTTGGACATAATTGGGGGTATCTTGAACCACCTGTCTAAGATGTTGGATAGCCTCACGGCTACATTTGATTCCCACAGTCTTAAATCGGTTTAAGATCCAATCTGTAAATTCATCGCCAAATGCTGGGAATTCAATTGGTTGACAAAATTTATATAGAGGTCGGGAAGAATTGTTGAGCATGTCATATATAACACTTCGCCTTGAACCCGTAAATATGAATGAAGTATTTCGCAGTTGTTGCATATGTGTTCTCAAAGTAGCTTCAAGCCAACCATCATCGTTAATTTCAGTAATTTTTTGAAACTCATCTATTGCAAGGATTAACCCTTTTCCCAATTTGTTTAACCCAGATAAAACATCTTGAATGATTTCTTTAACATCATTTTCTGATGAGGTAGCCATATCCAATGTGAAATCAAAAGAATGTTGACCAGTATTTACATCAAACTGAGTTGATACCTTTGGACGCAGTTTAGGAATTGATTCAACCATTTCCTTTAGAGAATCGATCCAACCTTTTCTAGATTTCAATGCCCTAAGGATTTGGTACAAAAAGTCTTTATGGGAGGTGATGTTGAATATATCTACGAATATATAGGAATGTGATTTGCGGCTAAGATTTTTAAGCAAATGGAGCAAAAATGATGTTTTTCCAAAGCGTCGAGGACCGATTAGGACTACATGAATACGGTTAATCAGAAATTGAGCGACAAAATTCTCTAAATCCGGTCGGGGCAGATAATAATCGCCTTCAACGGGATCTCCAAACCTAAAAGGATTTACAGTCAATTTGTTCATATTTTTATTTGTAACAAATCTGTTAATTATTGGCAAGCCAATTCATCTAGGAAAAAATTTCATTCAAACCAAAACTAACAAAGTTGTTAAATATTGGCAAGCGGGGGGGGCTGCGAGATTAGACGAAATGCTTATTCAAGACCCCTGCCAATTTAAACATGTCAAGCGGCTCTTTGCTTCCAAATAGCTTCGCCAATTTGGCATCCGGCACAATTAAACGTTTGTTCTTAGTGTCTTGCAAATTGTTCGCTTTAATATACTCCCACAGCTTCTTGGTGACATCGCCTCTGGAAAGCTCGCTTGCTCCCACAATTTCCGACAGATCTTCCGAAAGTTTCAAAGGCGGCCGTATAGAAGCCTTTTTGACTTTCGGCTTAGCTGATTTTTCTCCTTCTTCCGCCTTTGCCTTTTTAGAAGCTTTTACCGCTTTTTTCGCAGGCGCTGCCCGTTTTCCTTTGGCGCCTCTGCCCTTTTTCGGTTTCGCAACATAAGCAGTGCGGGGATGATCCGCATATTTAGATGCAATTTGTTCCAAATCGTTCACGATTACATCGCAATCAGGAAAGGTGGAACAGGAATAAAATGTTTTGCCAAAGCGTGACTTTCTAGCGACTAGATGCCCGGTACAGCCCACTGCAGGGCACTCAGGTAAATCAGCTTGCGGAATAATTACTTCCCCTTTTTTGGGTATGTTGACTATTCCCTTGCATTCCGGATATGTTGTACAGCCTAAAAAGGCTCCAAAACGTCCATGGCGCAATTTCATGTCTTTGCCGCAAATGGGGCACTTTTGCTCCCAATTGAAGTCCTCGGCATAATCATCCTTATTGAAGCTGATTTCTTCCAAAGGAGCCGAATAGGTGCAATCCGGGTATTTGGAGCACCCATAAAAGTATTTGTTTTTAAACCACACTTTTTGCAGTTTGCCCTCGCCGCATTTGGGGCAGGGGATGTCGGTCAATACTTTAGGGACAAAGGCGCCTTTTTCTGCGGATGCCAATACCGGACTGAATTGTGTCCAGAATTCTCTAAGAAGGGCTTTCCAGTCTTTTTTGTTTTCCGCCACCAATTCCAGGCTGTCTTCCATTTCGGCTGTGAAGCCGATATTCATGATCTGCTGGAAATTGTTCTCCAGCAAGTCCGCAATGACGCGTCCCAATTCAGTTGGCTTTAGACGGCCGCTTTCTTTGATGGTGTAGTCGCGGCTTTGGATTTTGTTCATAATTGCGGCATAGGTGGAGGGGCGACCGATGCCGGAGCGTTCGAGTTCCTTCACAAGGGAGGCTTCGGTGTAGCGTGGAGGAGGCCTTGTAAACGCTTGTTCGGAAGCCAAGTCTTGCAACAGCAATATTTGGCCCTCTTCCAGGTTGGGTAGAATGCGATTATCCTCATCGCTTTCGTCATCGTCGGTTTTCTCTTGGTATAGGGCCAGATACCCTTGAAACTTAATGGTGGATCCCGTGGCGCGGACGATAATGTCGTTGCCAGCAAAAATATCGGCCGAAACGGTGTCATAGACAGCAGGCATCATTTGGCTGGCTACAAATCGCCTCCAGATCAATTGATAAAGCTGGAATTGTTCGCGCGATAGGTATTGCTGCACCGTTTCAGGAGGATGATTGAGGTTGGTTGGCCGGATGGCTTCGTGGGCATCCTGAGCACTTTTCTGTGTGCTGAACACTTTGGGTTGAGGAGGCAGGAAGTCGGCTCCGTATTGCTTGAGGATGAATTCGCGGACCTCTGCAATAGCTTCAGGAGCAATCCTAACGGAGTCCGTACGCATATAAGTGATCAAACCTTCGGCGCCTTCGTTGCCTAGGTCGATACCTTCGTAAAGGCCTTGCGCGACGTTCATGGTTTTGGCAGAAGAGAATCCATGGTGGCGGCTGGCTTCCTGTTGTAAAGTGGATGTGATGAATGGGGGCGGCGCATTGCGTCTTTTTTCTTTTTTCTCGACGGAAGAAACCTTATAAGGCCCATTTTTCATTTTTGCCAGGATCGCATCGGCGTCTTCCTTTTTTCCGATGATGGTAAAATCCTTGCCCTCGACCGGTTCTTTTTCGACCCTTTTTCCATCGACAGAGTAGAGGCCGGCGCGGAAGATTTTCTCTTCAGTCTGGGTTTTTAACATGGCGGCCAGATTCCAATATTCTACCGGCTTGAATGCTTCGATCTCCTTTTCGCGATCGACAACAAGCTTCAAAGCCACCGATTGCACGCGGCCTGCGGAAACGCTGCCCTCTTTTCCGCGTTGAATTCGGCGATTGAGGATGGGGGATATTTTGTATCCGACAATCCGGTCTAGGAGACGTCGGGCCTGCTGCGCATTGACAAGGGCTTGGTCGATGATACCCGGATTTTGTAGGGCTTTGACGACAGCTTCTTTTGTAATTGAGTTAAAAGAGACTCTTTTCAGATTGGTTTCAGGCGGAAGAATCTGCGAGATGTGCCATGCGATAGCCTCTCCTTCGCGGTCGGGGTCTGGGGAGAGATAGACGGTTTGACATTGTTTAGCCGCTTTTTTCAAGCGGCTGATCACATCGGCTTTGTCGGTCATGACAGTGTATTTCGGTTCGAAGTCGTTTTCCAAGTCTATGCCGAATTCCCGTTCAGGAAGATCGCGGATATGACCAACAGACGATTCAAAAAGATATTCCGGACCGAGAAATTTTTTCAGTGTTTTAATCTTCGCAGGAGACTCAACGATAATTAAAGATTTGCCAGATTTGCTCATTATAAATAGGCTCCTTTCTTATATAATTTCCCGGGAAACTCTTTGATCGCTTTTTTCAAAACTAAACTCATGAGAAGGACGTTCAATTTCATCACAGGTAATTTTGTCAATTGGATGATTTCTTCAAATGATGTTTCCTGTTCGGGAAGGATCTTTATCAATTCTTCTTCTTCTTTTTCTAAATGTATTTTAGGAACCACGGTTCCGGGTTTTGCGGCGCGCAATCCGCAGAATAAGTCTTCAAAACTTCTCACTACATCTTCGGCGCTCTCCACGAGTTGCGCTCGTCCGCTTTTAATCAATTCATGATTGCCGCGAAAATTATCATGGTCTGCTCTTCCTGGCAGGGCGAATAATTTCCTTCCTTGCGCAAGCCCCTTTTCCATCGTAATCATGGCTCCGCTTTTATAGGGAGCTTCAATCAGTATCGTTCCTAGGGTCATGCCGCTGACAATCCGGTTCCTTTGAGGAAAGTTTTGCCTGTCCGGTGGCGTTTCCATAGGAAATTCGCTCATGACAATGCCTTTCTGTGCAATCCTATCGGCTAGGGGCTTATTTTCTGCCGGATAAATATCCGCTAACCCTGAGCCGATGACAGCAATCGTCCGTCCTCTTTCTAAGGCTCCGAGATGGGCTCCGGTATCGATCCCTCGGGCAAGGCCGCTCACAACCGTAAAACCGTAGGAGGCAAGTTCCATCCCAAAACGCTGGGCCATCTCGTAACCATAGATGCTGGCTTGTCTTGTTCCCACAATGGCTATGCATTTCTGATCACAAAGCTGCCAGTCCCCTTTCATATATAATAGCACAGGATGGTCTGCAATTTCCAGAAGCCTTTTTGGATATAGGGGATTTGTATAGGGAATGATGTGCACATTGTGCTGTGTGGCAATAGCTAAATTTTGCTTCCATTGAACATCTTCGCGCCATTTTGCGAGCCCCTCAACAATTTTAGGTCCGAAACCCGGAATACCCTGCAATTCCTCTTTTTCGGCTAGCAACGCACGGGTCGGTGAGCCGAAATATTGCACTAACAGACGAATCTTTATCGCTCCTAAAGCCGGCATCAAGGACAAAATGAGGAAGGCTTCGCTTTCATCAAGTTCTTGGATATCGATCAAACCTTTAATTGGATGAGTGATTGTCGTGCTCAATTTCATTTCTCACTGGTGGTTCTGCATTTTGCATAATGCTTTTTTAATTAATAATGGATCGATATTTGGAAGTCTTTCAACTTTGCCAATTTTTTCCACAACAATCAAGGTGATTTTTTTTGAGATCGATTTTTTATCTCCTTCCATCAGGGATATGAAGGTGTCGAGATTGATTGAATGGGGCAGTTGTGTGGGCAGTTCTGCTTTGCGGCACAATTCGGTCAGTTTTTGGACAAAGTGATGATCAACTAAACCAAGCTCAGCGCTCAGTTGGGCTGCACAGCACATGCCTATAGAGACCGCTTCCCCGTGTAAATAAGTTGTGTAGTGCGTTATGGCTTCGATGGCGTGGGCAAAGGTGTGGCCGAAATTGAGATAGGCGCGTATTCCAGCCTCTTTTTCATCTTTATCAACGATATCTGTTTTTATGGCGCAAGAGGTCCTGATGATTTTATCCAATACAGTTGGATCCCGTCTTACGATCGCCTCCATGTGGCTTTCAAGATAGTGGTAAAGTTTTGCGTCTGCGATGACTCCATATTTGATTACTTCGGCTAGTCCGGAATGAAATTCCCGATTTGGCAATTGATCCAAGTAGGGGATGGCAATGTCGATCAGCACCGGATGATGAAAGGCCCCCACCAAATTTTTTCCGGTCGGAATATTCACAGCGGTTTTGCCTCCAATGGCGGCATCGACCATTCCCATGAGTGTTGTGGGGAGGCAGATGTGCGCAATGCCTCGCATATAGCACGCGGCGGCAAATCCGGCCAGGTCTGTGACGACTCCTCCTCCAAACGCAATCACCAGCGATTTGCGATCAAGTCCGTGGGCATGCATGTGTGTCCATGCGTTTTCTACTGTAGCCAAGGTTTTATAGGGTTCTCCGGCAGAAAACAAAAATGGCTCTGAGAGGTTAACACCGGTTTTTTCAAGGGTTTGCATGAGGGATTCGCCGAATAGGGAAAATACCTGATGGTCGGAGATAATCATGGCGGTGGAATAGGGTTGTTTTTGCGAAGAGAGGAAGCGTTCCAATCCCTCATGGTTTTTGGAGGAGAACGCGATTTGGGTTTTACTATTCATAAAGAGTTACCAGTTGAGTAAAAATTGTGTGAGTTGGCTAATAGGTACTTGCAAGCAGTTTTTGCTAAGCCAAAGCTCGCGACCACCATAGGTGACAATGATGATTTGTTTCATTTGCGGGAAGGTCGCTAAGAGACTGTTTGGAATTTTTATCGGATCGACATTATGAATTCCTAATTTGGCATCGATGGCTAAAATCTCTCCTGATTCATTTTCGATGATAAAATCGACCTCTTCTCCCTCTTTGGTTCGCCACATAGAAACTTTCCAATTCTTTCCAAAGTTTCTTATAAATTTAACGATTTCGGCAAGGACAAGTGTCTCAAATAATGGCCCGGCTTGAGGACTTGACAATAGAGGATGGAAATCAATCCAGCCTTGCAAACGTACGGCAAGTCCTGTATCCAAAAAATAAATTTTGGGGGATTTTATCAACCGTTTATTGAGATTAGATTCTATAGGAGGCAATAGGTAAAGAAGCTCGGTTCGTTCGAGAACCGAAGTCCATTCATTAACGGTTACTGATTTAACCCCGCTATCTTTAGCAACGGAACTGTGATTTAATAGGTTACCTGTACGAGCCGCAAGCATGCCTAAGACAGTATGAAATTCTTTTTTCTTTGTGATTCCGGCGCTGACGACGATATCTTTTTCGATGTAATTGCGAATATAATCATTTAGATATTTAACCGGATCTAATGCTGGGTTAGTGTAGAGTTCAGGCCACCCGCCCTTAAATATAATTTCATTTAGATTATAATTAGGAAATGCATTTCTAATTTCATGGACAGTGAGAGTATTCAAATGGTAGTAACTGGCTCGACCGACAAGAGTCTCTTTAACTTCTTTGTCGAGCAAAATCTGATTTGAACCGGTTAAATAAAATAGGACCTGTATTTCTTCAGGTAAATTATTCAGTAATCGTTCCTTTTTTTTCTGATCAATGATTCGTTTGATCTCAGAGAAAATATTCGGCGAATACTGTACTTCATCGACGATCAACGGAGGCGGATATTGTGCAAAGAATAGAGCGGGATCGCGTTCAGCTAGATTGCGAATTTGGAAATCATCAAACGTGACCTCAGGATATTTACCGTTGCTGAGTATCGCAAACAATGTGCTTTTTCCGCACTGTCTTGGACCGATGAGAATTAGGGCAAATGATCCCTTATCTTTCGTAAGAATATCTAATAAATCACGTTTAATCAGCATATGGCCAGTTTAAGTTATTAACTTAAATTTGTCAAATATGTTTCCCAAAAAAAAGACGACTGCCGGGTGAAATCCCTGCAGCCGCCCTATCTTATTTTTCTTTCCTATGTTAGAAAGAAACGGTGATTGTTCCTCCAATTTCGACTACATCATGCGATGAGCCTGTCTCAGAAGAAGAATCCACTATCTTATGTCGCTTGCTGACGAGAAGTGTCAATGTGGCTTCAAATTCTTGATCCACAAAGCCATGTTCTTCTACATCAACTGCGAGTGAGCATTCTTTCGGACTCACAGTGATTCTCCATCTGTCTTTTTGTAAGACAGCAATCGGGAGAACGCGAATACTGATCAAGCGGGTCTTTTACATGAAAGACAACCATCCCGTTTGATTAACGTTCTCCTTCTAATTTTTTAATTCTCGCTCAAGGTTTATCCCTAGCGAGCTTAATAGCTATTTTTCTTAAATCCTAAAGGTCGTGGTTTCGAGCGATATAGTGCCTGATGTCACCTCCTTATTGGCTCTGGCGTCCCACTATTTTCAGGGGTGCTTATGACTTGTACCTTGTGGAACAAGCCTATAAGCGATAATACAAAACTATAGATCCATGTTTTACCATGTATCATTTTAAAATATTTAATGCAAGTCTGCAAATATCATCTACTTACTCAATTGTTGTAATCTTGCATCAATATAACTGTTTAAAGAAATCTGTCCTTCGCTAAAAAGATTAGCAACAGCGAAGAACGATTTACTATCAATGCCTTGCACATTTCCGGTTCCAGTCGTATATTTCTTCCATTCCTCCCAGCTGTTTCTTTCTTCTTGAGGAGTTCCTGCTTTTTGTTCCAGCATGGCAATGCGTAGGAGATTGAAGGCGAATAGGGAATCTCCGAATGTGCGCTTTTGCTTTTCTTTTTCCCCTTGAGTCGCAAGTTGTGTCATTTGACCCTTTAGGGCAACCGAGCGTTTGAGTGCCTCCGAATATTGGTTCTGTTCAATAAGGAGTGTAATTTGAGCATATTCGATATAGAGTGGGAGATGGTCTTTGCTAACCCTGGATAAAGTGGCGTCTGCAAATGGTTTAGCTTCATTGACTTCGTTACGGTTAAGGAATGTCTGTGCAATTAATCCATCATATTTTGCATGCAGATCAGGTCTTCGTGTCAAAATTTGATTAAGTTTGTCGAATGCTGCCTTTTGGGCAACAGGATCATCGCTATCGGAGGCGTTTTGAAAGGTTTGGAAGTCCTGGGTGGCATTATAGTAGTCTGTCTCGGCTTTCGCGCTTCCGCTTGATAACCAGAAATATAGGGCAAAGAGAAGGATGAATGCCCCTGCGAATGTGTAGAAAATCTTTTGCACATTATCGGTAATCCACTGGACAAAAGGATTGTCCTCCATACCATGAAGGAGGTCCGATTCTTTTATTTGCGGGAGTGGTTGCTGCGAGTGTTGCTTTTTCATGCCAATTATATCCGGAAATTTGCATTATTGTTGAGAGACCATGATGGGCAAAAAAATTTTAATTGTAAAGGAAAAAAAAGTGCAGCACGATCCGATCAGTAATGTTTTGGAAGGAGATCGAATTTTGGAAGTGGAAATCGATCAAATCCTCATGAATCCTTACCAGCCAAGAAAGCATTTTTCGTCATCAGAACTTGAGGAATTGGCTCAATCAATCAAAGCGGTGGGTTTGATCCATCCCCCTACGGTTAGGTTGCTTGCGAATGGAGAATATGAACTGGTTTCAGGGGAAAGGAGATATCAAGCCTCAAAACTGGCCGGTATGAAGCGCATTCAGGTACATGTGAAACAAGGCGGCCCCAGTGATTCGGCGCAGATGGCATTAATTGAAAATATTCAACGGGTGGATTTGAACCCGATGGAGATAGCCAAAGCCTTGCGTCAACTGATTGAAAATTTCGGATATAGCCAAGATGAATTGTCGACACGAATTGGGAAGAAGCGATCCACTGTAGCCAACTATTTGCGGTTGTTATCATTGCCGAAAAACATTCAGGACAGCGTTTTGCTGAATTTGATCACTATGGGGCATGCCAAAGCAATACTGTCGTTAGAAGGTTTTGAAAAGCAAAATTTGTTGCATGAAGTGATTTTGCGTGATGATTTGAGCGTTAGGGAAACGGAAGAATCGGCTTTACGAATCGGTGATAAGGCTAAGAAGAAGGCTCTTGTGTATACAAACAGGGATTTTTTTCTGGAGCAGTTAGCGGAAAGGATGCAGGAAAAGTTTGGGACAAAGGTGCATATTCAAGGCAAGGGTAGGCGTGGGCGTATTTTCATTGATTATTATACCTTGGACGACTTGGACCGTTTGATCCATTTGCTTGGGGTTGGTGGCGGTGACGAATAGGGAAAGGACTTTTGCAACTACCTCATTATGTCCTTTGGCCATTCCCCCGTAAAATTGCAATTGCAACTTTACGGGGATTGATGCGTTCTTGACTAAGCTCTGAGGGTGAGAGCCTAGCTAGTGCTAAACGACAAGAAGAACAATAAAACAAATAAATATTATTGCCCTTTATCCCCTTCCTCTATTAAGAGTCTTATTTCTCTTTTTGGATATTAATTTTTCTTACAGACCTTATAAGTTTTTTTTATTTTGTAAATTAAAACTCATCGGTTAAGATACATATTAATAAATACAAAAAATAATAAAAAATGTCGAGTTACTTAATGGTTTGATACCATTAAACTTAAGATAAGATCCGGCGGTCTTTTCAATCACCAAACCTCAAAAAGTAAAGGGACGTTCTCATGAACAGATTCAGAGTTCTGAAGAAACTGATGTTGCGGATTATATCCAAAATGCCATTTAATTGTTTCGACAAAGTTTAAAATTGTATGCACAGAACAGACTTCAGAGCCTTTATGGAAATGAATATTGCAGATAGATTCAATTCAATTGTAGCGGATTTCCCAACAACAGGAAACGAAGTTGTAAAAGCTGAGGCAAAAGTTGTGTGCTCGTTTAAACCTTTGGATAGTGCTAATGAAATTCTCGTTGTTGTCAACCGAGATACATACAATACGTTATGTTGCTTAGACCTGGATCTGAAATCGAACTGGGAATATAGGCTTGACATGAGCGCTGAAATGCAGTTTTTTGATTTTGACGAAGAAACTGTGACTGTCTCAGGCACCTAGGCTATATTGTTAGACAGCGCAGGCCAGCACAAGTATCTAGGATTTAGAAGAAGAAAATCTTTCAATACAAAATGGAGTTTAATTATGATTAGTTTTAATGATGTTTGTACGACCTTAGGTGTAGAGCTTAAAGAGCAATTTATCAACCTCACACCTATAGTCGAATGCAAAAAAGGAAATCAACAAGCCCATATATATAAATGTCTCAAAGATGTGGATTCTTGTGATCGCTCAGGTGGAAGAATCAAAACTTATGCAGATATTGCGGAATACCTAAATTTTGCATGGTTCAAGGAAGTCATTGATAAAGCTTTAGGAGAGGGGGTGTCAATCGGATTTATTGGGCCTACTATAGAATTAGTGGTGAAGGAAGACCAACGCGAATTATTTTCACCAAAATTAGTGATGTTACACCTTTCCAAGAATGGTAATCATGATCATGATTCAGTATGGGCGATAATTAAAATTATGGAAACCGTCAATAAGGTTTTTAAATCTCACAAAAATCCTTACAGAGTTTACTGGAAATTGGATCAAATTCGTCTATATCGTATTTTTGAGAAAGATAAAAAGGAAAAGCAAAACCCTCAATTTTTTCAATATGAAAATGAGGTTTATCGGCAAGCTTTGAAATCGTTAGACATTGCCGCAGAGAAATTAAAAGAGCTTTTCGATAAGGAGATTAAAAAATTGGCTCCTTCGCTTTCAAAAAAAAAATAGGCTTTGGCTGTTAATAATCAGTGTGATTATAAATTGAATATTGATTCTATAAATATTCCATTATCCGCCCAATCTTTCACATCCCGATATATTTTTTTCAAGATAGGAAGGATGGGAAGGTAGAGTACAGGAAATTAAAACGGATTTTTTAAAATTTTATCCATGTAAGCCGGGTTAAAGCTAGCAGCATATTGTCCAGTGGTGTTTCCTTCTTCAATATAGCGGATGTGATGGGGGCTATTGAGCGATTATGCGGAAATTCAGATGAACAATTTAAAAATTATGCCAAACCTAAAGAGGTTGTTGTTGCATTGATCTTATTGTATGCAGTGATGGATCATTGTGGATTTGAACAAGTGAAATATTATCCGACAAATGGCGGGAGCAAAGGCCTTCTCATTATACCAAGCTTTTGGAATTGATTGAAAATTTCGGATATAGCCAAGATGAATTGTCGACACGAATTGGGAAGAAGCGATCCACAGTAGCCAACTATTTGCGGTTGTTATCATTGCCGAAAAACATTCAGGACAGCGTTTTGCAGAATTTGATCACTATGGGGCATGCCAAAGCAATACTGTCGTTAGAAGGTTTTGAAAAGCAAAATTTGTTGCATGAAGTGATTTTGCGTGATGATTTGAGCGTTAGGGAAACGGAAGAATCGGCTTTACGAATCGGTGATAAGGCTAAGAAGAAGGCTCTTGTGTATACAAACAGGGATTTTTTTCTTGAGCAGTTAGCGGAAAGGATGCAGGAAAAGTTTGGGACAAAGGTGCATATTCAAGGCAAGAGTAGGCGTGGGCGTATTTTCATTGATTATTATACCTTGGACGACTTGGACCGTTTTCGGTGACGAATAGGGAAAGGACTTTTGCAACTACCTCATTATGTCCTTTGGCCATTACCCCGTAAAATTGCAATTGCAACTGTACGGGAATTTATGCTATAATATAATTACGCGATAGAATGGTATTTGCAACTTTAGGGGGTTTTTTGTGACAAAGTTCGTTGGCCGCAGAAAGGAATTAGAGGGTCTCAAAGGTTTACTCCATAAAAGCAGCGCAAGTCTTGCTGTGATACGTGGTCGGCGCCGTATAGGAAAAAGCAGGTTAGCCGAAGAATTCGCTAAAACATTTACAAAGTCCTATATTCTTTCCGGAATACCTCCTGTCGAGGGTATGAATGCTGCTATGCAGCGTGAAGAGTTTTTACGGCAGTTGCACGAATATAAACTGCCGATTTATCGGAGCGAAGATTGGGGAGATTTGTTTTTCGATCTTGCACAAGCTACTGCAAAAGGGCGTATACTCATTGTTTTAGATGAAATTACCTGGATGGGATCGAAGGACCCGACTTTTCTCCCAAAGCTAAAAACGGCTTGGGATCGACATTTTAAAAAAAATGATAAGTTAGTTATGATTGTGTCGGGATCTAATTCGGCGTGGATTCAAAGAAACATCCTGAGCAACACCGGGTTTTATGGAAGAGTGTCTCTGCGCATTTTACTTGAAGAACTTCCTTTACCCGACTGCAACCGGTTTTGGGATGATTGGCCTGGTAAAGTGGATACCTACGAAAAATTTAAAGTGCTTTCCGTGACCGGAGGTATACCACGCTATCTCGAAGAGCTGAGACCGGACATCACCGCCGAAGGAAACTTGCAACGCCTTTGTTTTGAGCCTGAGGGGCTTTTATTCCGCGAGTTCGATCAAATTTTCCATGACTTATTTTTTAATAGAGGCTCATTTTATAAAGTAATCATTCAAACGTTAATGGATCGACATCTGTCCGTCATAGAGATTGCATCGAAATTAGATCGTTCCCAAGGCGGGGATTTAAGCGAAGCCCTTGATGAACTAATGCAGGCTGGTTTTTTAGCCCGTGATTACTCCTGGACTCTCGCTACGGCCAAGAAATCTAAAATCAGTCGTTATCGTATACGTGATAATTATTTACGGTTTTATCTCAAATACATTTTGCCGAATAAAGAGCAGATCGAAGCCGGAAAAGTGAGAAAATTGCCGCATGGATGGTTTTCGATTCTAGGATTACAGTTTGAAAATCTTGTGGTTAATAATGGTTCAGCACTTCATCGCATCCTGGAATTACCTTCTGATGAAGTTGTTTTTGCAGGCCCTTATTTGCAAACCGCACGGACCAGACGAAAGGGATGCCAGATTGATTATTTGATACAAACTCGATTTCACTGTCTATATCTCTGTGAAGTGAAATTTAAACAAGGGCTTATCGGAACAGAGGTCATAGAGGAGGTTAAAGCAAAAATGGAAGCTTTACAATTGCCCCGAGGTTTTTCCTGCCGCCCGGTGTTGATCCATGTAAATGGCGTAGATGTAACCGTTCTTGACAGCGGTTTCTTTGCTCGGGTTATTGATATCTCTGAATTTTTAAAATAGCGATTAGTTGCAACTAATCTAGCCAGGCTCAAAAAGGTCAGAGCCTAGCTAGTGTTATATGAAGGAAAGTATGAATACTTATTGAATCACGCAGCCCCATCCACTCGATGGAGGAACAGATTTTTCCTCTTCTTCAGACTTCTTTTCCTCTTCTTCTTCATCAGGATCCCGCAGCACTAAATTGAGAGGCGGTATCGTTTCTAAATAATGCAAAGAAAATCGCGATGGTGGTCGATGTAATAGCTGTTGCAATGCTGCTTGGAGGTCGAATATTTGCTTTTCTACTATTCTTCTTATATCTGGCGACATAACATCAGCTTTTGAAGTAATCGAATCTATTTCTTTTAATAAATCTTTAGTAAACGAAAAGGGGTTATACTTTTCCTTTATTTCGAAATTTGGTCCTTTTAATCTCATGTCTTTCATAAAGCCATTGCATCCATCTTGGTCTACAAATTTTGCATTATAGAGTAAGAGGCGTTTTTCGAAAGTAATCTGGCAAAATGCCTTACAGCATAGAGCAATTTTATAGACTTGATTAACTAATGGACAATAATTACTTTCGCCGATGACGAAAGATCCACTTTTGTGTCTCAAACGATATAGAACTTCTTCACCAGTTAGAGCTTCTTTTAAGACCTTTATCTTATATTCTCGATGAGTCATTAGGTCTGAAAATTCGAAATTATCAAAAACAAGTCGGAATATCTCATAGGGAAGACTAACATTGTCTTTATTTTCTGTTGTCAAGTGACATGAATAAACAGATGTTGATAATTCTTTATCTATATTCATAAAAAACCTTATATTTAATTTTACAATTTTATATAGTGGCGATTTGTCATTTGAAAAATTTATAACATAAACAGCAATAAAAAGCAAATGAAAAATTGAAAAATTGTTTTACCATTTACGACTAAGGCGAACTGGACACCATTCTCAGTCGCAACGCATTCGCGATCACCGAAACCGAACTGAAACTCATCGCTAACGCCGCAATCATCGGATTCAACAATACTCCAATGAATGGATACAGGACCCCGGCAGCAATTGGGATCCCAGCTATATTGTAGATAAAAGCAAAGAACAAGTTTTGCCGTATATTCCTCATCACCTCGCGACTTAAACGAATCGCTCTGACAATGCCTTGCAAATCTCCTTTGACGAGCATAACATCGGCGCTTTCCATCGCCACATCCGTTCCATTCCCCATGGCAATGCCTACATCGGCTGCAGATAGGGCCGGGGCATCGTTGATTCCATCTCCGGCCATCGCCACACTTTCCCCTTTTTCACGAAGTTTGCGCACGAACTCGAGTTTGGTTTGTGGAGTTGCATTGCCATAATATTCATCAATAGACAGCTTTTTAGCGATGGCTTCGGCAGATTTTTCGTTGTCTCCGGAAAGGAGGATCACTTTCAGACCCATGCGATGCAATTCTTGAATGGCTTTAGGAGTCGATTCTTTAATCGGATCACTGACGACAATAAAACCGGCGGATTCTTTATCGATGGTTATAAAAATCGTGGTTTGGGCTTGTTGGATGAATTCCAAGGCCTTATTTCCAAGCAGAGTTTGATCCTGGGATAAGAAGGACTTGCCGATGGCAATTTCATGCCCTTCAACAAACCCTTTTATGCCTTGTCCCGGTATCGATTCAAAATGTGTGGCAACGGATAATGTGAGTGATCGCTGTTGAGCGGCATTGACAATGGCGCTTGCTATAGGGTGTTCGCTATTTTGCTCAAGAGAAGCGGCAAGCCGAAGAAGTTCATCCTCGGGCCATTTGCTGCTTGCGACGATATTTGTCACTTTGGGTTTTCCTTCTGTTAAGGTACCTGTTTTATCTACCACAATGGTCCTCACTTTTTCGAGCCTTTCCAGTGCCGCTGCATTTTTGATGAGGACTCCAGCTTCAGCCCCTTTACCCATGCCCACCATAATAGACATTGGAGTTGCTAACCCTAAGGCGCAGGGGCATGCGATGATCAACACGGCGACAGCATTGACAAGTGCGTATACCAGAGCAGGCTGCGGACCGACGAAAGCCCATATAAGGAAAGTGATGAGGGCCGTCAAAATCACCGCAGGGACAAAGTAAGAAGAAACCAGATCGGCGAGGCTTTGAATGGGAGCCCGGCTTCGTTGGGCTTCTGATACCATTTGGACGATACGTGAGAGCATTGTTTCGCTTCCTACTTTTTCCGCCTTCATAATGAAACTGCCCGTCTGGTTGATTGTTCCCCCTGTGACTTTGTCTTTGAGTGATTTTTCTACAGGCGTGGGTTCTCCGGTCATCATAGATTCATCGACAAAGCTGTGACCTTCCGTGATTATGCCGTCGACGGGAATTTTTTCACCAGGACGTACACGTAAAATATCTCCCGCATGAACATTGTCGATGGGAATTTCGATTTCGATACCATTTTGGATGATTCGGGCAGTTTTGGGAGCCCTTTGGAGCAATGCCTGGATTGCGGAACTCGTTTTAGAGCGAGCTTTTAATTCTAACACTTGTCCCAGCAGCACTAAGACTGTGATGATCGCTGCCGATTCGAAGTAAAGAGGGATTTCTCCGTGATAGCGAAAAGAATCAGGGAATAGCTGCGGAAACCAGAAAGCGATGACGCTGTAGATATAGGCAGTTCCAATCCCTAGAGCGATTAGTGAGAACATGTTCAGGCTGCGATTGACTACTGATGCCCAGGCTTTTTTGAAAAAGGGCCATCCCGCCCATAATACGATTGGTGTGCTGAAGAGGAATTGAATCCAACGGGATAGGGAAGAAGGAACCAGTTGTTGGAAACGGGGGAACATGTCTGCCATAGCCAGGAAGAGAATGGGAAAGGCTAGGAGGACTCCGATCCAAAAACGTCGCGACATATCATGGTATTCGGGATTTTCTTCTTGTGATGTTTTTTGAATTTGAATTGGTTCTAACGCCATCCCGCAAATGGGGCAATTGCCGGGTTCATTGCGGATGATTTCGGGATGCATGGGGCAGGTGTATTGGATGATTTCTGATTGTGGCGAGGGAATGGAGGATTCCAACGCCATTCCGCAGTGGGTGCAGCTGCCTGGAGAATCGTTTTCTTGACCGGGGCACATAGGGCAAAAATATTTTTTCATAGCTTATCTGTAGCAGAAAAAGCATTTTTGCAGTGGGGGAAAAAATTGATAAGGCGCAAATGTTACATCTTTTTACGGTTAAATGTACGTTTGTGATATAATGAAACTATGTACAAAGAGGACCATATGGCTACAAAGAAAAAGTCTATACAGTATCAGTCAAAAAAAATGACCGTTTCATCTCCTGAAAAGGTTCGTTTAGCTATTGATTGCTCACCGGATGAGCGCAAGTATATTAAGATGTACGCCTCATATGTAAATATGACTCTCAATGAATTTGTCATGGATTGTGTGCGCGAACGCATGAATAAGTGTAAACGTTCACATGTTCCTAATGCCGAAACTGCCGCAGCTCTCGATGCTTCCGAAAGAGGAGAGGGCATAATATCTTTTGACTCCATAGATGATTTTTTCAAGTCTATGGAGGATTGATGCTGCATCCTTTTAAAACAAAACCGTTCGAAAGAGACCAGAAAAAAGCTAAAAAACAGAACAAAGATTTTACTGAGCTTTTAGAGGTCATGCATCACCTTATCAATGAAGAGCCGCTAGATCCAAAATACAAGGATCATGCCTTGAAAGGTAAATGGGTTGGTTGCCGTGATTGCCATGTGGAAAACGATTGGGTTCTCATTTATCGTATAAACAAAAATGAAAAAACAATCCGCTTTGAACGCATCGGCTCGCATTCTGAATTGTTTGAATAAAATTCCTTCCAAATCCTGTATTCGGAATTCTGTTATATGATAACGTAAGCCGAATCTATGGGATACCCGGAATGAACGGAATTTCTTTTGCGTTAGATTGGAAAACTTTGCCTATTGTGCTGGCGGCAGCATTGCTCGCCTATCTTCTCTTGGGCGTCAAAAAAAAATGGCCTTCTCCCAAAATCTACGTCTCCTCTCTTGAAGGATTTGCCGACACAAAAAAAAGCTGGCGCTCCTATTTGGCAGATATCCCCCAGCAACTCCAATGGGCAGCTTTAGCTCTATTCTTAGTAGCTTTTATAGATCCACGGTTTTATGTCGATATCAAACCGGATCAACAGACTTTGCCAAAAAATACGAATTTCGCTACCGAAGGGATCGCCATTTATTTGGTATTGGACCAATCCGGTTCCATGACTGAAGAAGTCAATACGATTGCTCCGGATGGAGTACCGGTACGGATGTCTAAAATTAACCTTGTCAAGCAAGTTACAAGCATATTTATTAATGGAGACCCTAGCCTCGGCCTTTCGGGAAGGCCGAACGATCTTATTGGTTTAGTTGAATTTGCCAGGATAGCTCATGTAGTGGTGCCGTTGACACTCGATCATCAAGAAATTTTAAATAAATTGAATGATTTTCAGCATGTAACACAAGAGGATCAGGATGGGACAGCTATCGGCTATGCAGTTTATAAAACAGTGAATTTGATTGTAGCCACAAGGGATTATGCAAAGGATTTGATTGGGCAAGGCAAGCCTGCCTATGAAATTAAAAGTTCAGTGATTCTTCTAGTCACAGACGGATTACAAGATCCAAACACGCTTGACAATGGCAATCGATGGCGGCAGATCGACCCGATAGAAGCCGCTCAGTTTGCCAAGGAAAATGGCGTCCGATTATATATTGTCAATGTCGAACCTGCACTGACCAATGAAAAATATGCACCTAATAGACGACAGATGATTAAAGCAGCCGAATTGACGGGCGGTAAATTTTACATTATGGATAACAATACCAACCTCGCGAATATTTATTCAGAAATTGACCAATTGGAGAAAAGCAAGCTGCCAATTCAGCAAGAACTGATCGACCGTTTGCAAAGTCAATTATCTAAGGATCAGCTGCCGACACTATTTAGACGAATCTCTTTGTACCCTTATCTTATTGGATTGGGACTGTTGTGCATTCTATTAGGCGCCCTTTTGGAAACAACCGTTTACAGGAGAGCTCCGTGATTCCCTTCGATTTTCATTATCAATGGCCCTATGGAGCTTATATGCTTCCGGTTACATTGCTCATTTTGGGACTCTACGGGTGGCTGTTTGTCAATCGCAGAAATGTGCTGGAGGGGTTTGCTCCGAAATCCTCTTTAGACGAAATTTTGGTTCCCCGCAGTCAGGGGATTTTTTGGATGAAGGTTTTTTCGTTATGTGCCTCATGGATTTGTGCTGTATTGGCCCTAATGCAGCCTGTGGGCAATGGACATTATCCTGAAGGCGGCATGTCCCATATTTCACAGAAATCCGAGCCTAATCAAAAACTGGAAGTCCGCCGAAAGGCGCATGACGTGATCTTTCTGGTGGATGCTTCGTCTTCTATGTCCGTGCAAGATGCGAGATTGGGGAAAACCCGCCTAGAGTATGCAAAAGATATCGCAGATGCATTGATCGGATCATTAACCGGAGAAACCGCCTCACTGTATGCCTTTACATCGACTACTACTGAACTTTCCCCATCTACGATGGATTATTTATACGTTAGGTTGATGTTGAAACAAATGCACATTAATGAAGGAGATGTTGCCGGAACAAATATTGTGGATGCCCTTTCAGAGATTCGGAAGAAATATTTATCGGCACCTTCGCCAAAATCCAAGACATTAATTCTTCTGACGGATGGAGGGGATACATCCATTGAATCTTTAGAAGGTGAGGCCAGAGAACGAGCGATTGATTCAGTGGCTCATCTTTTAGGGAATGCAGAGGCATTGCAGCTTCGTGTTTTTACCATTGGAGTCGGTTCTCGTACCGGACAGGTCATTCCAGGAACTGAGTATAAGGGGCAGCCTGTAGAGTCACGTGTACAGGAAGATATTCTGAGTAGAATTGCTACGATAGGAAGAGGAGAGTACTATTATGCCAATAATTATACTCCATTTGAGCTATCAGCAGAGATTCAAAGGGTGATGAATCAAGATCCGCAGTATAGTAAGGAAGAACAAACAGGGATGCTGCAAAGTTTGATTAGCAATAGCGGGCTTGTGTATGACCGATATTTTCAAATACCGCTTGGTTTGGCGATCTTTTTTTTAAGTTTTGTTCTTTTATGCCCTGACGTTGCACGGAAGGAATCGTTTGCTTGAAAATAAAAATTCTATTCTTACTTTTATTCCTTTGGAGTTTTGTTCTCAATGCGGCCCAGCAAGAAATGTTGCGGAGGGCTCAAATCTACATAGAAGCAAAAATGTATGATAAGGCTCTTGGCACCTATCAAGAAATTTTGCAGGGAAATCTCAACGATTGGCAGCGCTCAATAATCGAGTTTGATATCGGAAATGTTTACGCAGAGCAAAAGGATTGGGTAAAGGCCTTGAAGCAATACTCTTCCATCCCCTTGGGTGAAGAAACTTCCCCTTTGGTTGCGGAACATGTGTATACAAACCTTGGGTTAGCGCATTATCTCCTTGCACAGGAACTTAATCAAAAAGAACCTAACAAACGAAATTATGGCAGAATCGTTTACCATTTTAAGCTGGCCGGAATTGCTTTTGCAGCTGCAGCCAAAAAAGAATGTCTTATACAGGAGTTAGGAGGGATCACTCCGTGTCTAGTTTCAAAAGAATTAGAAAAGTTACAGCTGGCGACAAAAAAGGCTTTGGAAGAAGCGCAAGATAAGCTCGCAAAAACCGGTGGCAAGCCCACCCAAGAATCGAAACCCGAAATAGCAGGGCCCGAAGGATTACTGACAAAAATTATTGAACTGCAAGAACAGGTCCTGGATGAAAGTCGTCTGAGTCAAAAACCAAATAAGGATGAGCAAAAAAAAGTGTTGGCTTTGGCAGATCAGTTTATCCCCATGGTATTTAAGGAACAAAATGAGAAATTTAGTAAAGAAGGGATCTGCCAATCTTCTCCATGGGGAGAAGTTATCCCCCATTTTGATGAAGGAACGCAGGCTGCTCGCCAGGCAAGTTCTTTTCTCGATGAAGGGAAACGGTATCTAACTCAGGCAATCAGTTTAGAGGAAGATGCTCTTACTGCATGGAGACAATCGCTAGAGTCTATGAAGAATCCTAAAACACCAAAAGGATCTTGCTTTGCAGGTCAATCTCAAGGTAAAAGTCAAGAAAAGCAAGAAAAGACCGCGGAGCAACCTGCTTCGAGTGAAGAGGTTCTCAGGTTTTTGCAGCAGATGAACTTGGATGATACTATAACACCGCAAAGCATTCCGGCAATTAAGCAAGTGGACAAACCATGGTAATAATGGGCATTGGGCGAAGGGACAAAATGAAGAAGGGAATTTGTTTTTTATTACTTTCAATTCTTACGCTCCTGAGCGTTCAACTTTGCGCTGAGGTTAAAGTTTCCGCAGAAATGGAGGAATCAGGCCTTTACGAAAATCTGCCGCTCAAAGGCATGATTACCATTTCTCGTCCTAGCGGAGAATCAATCGCTGAAAATAGCTTCATGTTAAATAATGCCCCCTTGGCCGTGGATAAAGTCAACGAAGTGAAGATGACCGCAGAAGGTGATCTGGTTTTGTCCATGTATCGCTTTGAACTTAAGCCGCAACCGAAAGGTCTGCACGCCTTGGGTTCAATTACCGTAAAGGTAGGTGGAAAAGAGTATCGCACAAACTCAACAACCTATGAAGTTCTTCCCATGAGCCCGACTGCTGTTGTGAAGGAACCGGGCTCTTCTCAAGAAGTGTTTCTAAAGCTGGAAGCCTTTGTCAATGGCCCCACTACGCTTTTCCCCGGTCAGAAAACGTTTGTCGGCTATCGCTATATTTTTAATGGAAATATCGAAACTACTGTGGAAAATACCCCTTTGCTTGATGCTAAAGGCCTGGTAAAGGTTGGAGATAAAATTATCAAAAAAGCCGAACAAGGTGATCTCAGCATTTTGCAAATTACGCAAATTGTTCAAGGGGATAAACCGGGAGAATATACGTATGGCCCCTCTATCCTGGAAGGTTTTGCTTATGATGATAGTTCAGGAAAAAGGGTCTACTCCAAAAAAAAACTTTCCACTGTCGTGGCCCCCATCACAATCACTGTTAAACCGTATCCGGTAGAAGGCAAGCCGGCATCATTCAATGGAGTGATCGGAAATTACACTTGGAAATCTACCTTAGTATCGCCTCCTAAGGTAAGTGTGGGGGACGAAATGGAAATCTCAATCGAAGCTTCCGGCAAAGGAAACTTGGATACCCTAAACCTTCCTGAACTCTGTTGCCAGCCAGAGATGAGTGGTCTTTTTCGGCTAAGCGATCTTCCCCCGGTCGGAAAGGTTGAAGGGGAAACAAAACGATTTGATGTGAAATTGACTCCTTTATCCACCTCTGCAAAAGAAATTCCCTCCTTAGAATTTTCCTCGTTTGATCCGGATACGCAAAAATATGTGGTCTCGCATACCGAACCGATCCCCATCTCGGTAACCCAGTTAACACCTCCGGCATCTGCACCGTCGCAGAAAAATCTTCCTCCTGCAGCTGCTGCCCAGCCGGATTGGAAGAAAGAGCTTGTGAAAACCACACCGATTGAAATTCAAAAGAACGAGCCGTTGTCACGGTTTGACCTGTTTAACTTGCCCTTCGGCACCTGGTGGTCGCTTTTATTGATTCCATTTGGCATTGGACTACTTATCTTTCAAAGAAATTTGATTATATATCTTGAGCAAGCAAAAAAAGAGGTTAAAACAAAAAACAGCGGTGAGATTTTTGAAGAGGCTGTGAAAGCTCAGTTAGGATCACCCGAGCAGTACTCTCTTTTAAATCGGGCCTTTTTGTTAAAGCTGAAAGAAATCGGGGAGTTAGATACTTCAGATATCGCTCCCGAACAACTTCCACAGGAAGGTGTGAAAGGAGAGGTTCGTGCCTTTTTGCAAGGGATGGAAGCGAATCGTTATGCCGGAAAAGGGAAAATTCAGAATGAAAACCTGTTGCGAAGTGCGAAAGAGTTGTTTGATAGATTAGGGAGAAGTTGATGAAAAAATTATTGCGTGATCCCTTTATTTTAATCATCGCCGGAATCTTGCTTTGGATAGCCTTTCATTTTGTAAATATGTTTTGGAATCAGGAAACAACGTCATTAATGAATGGGGCCCAAAAAAGTTATGAGCAGGCTGAAAATGAGACGAATGCGGTCAAGAGAAAAGCGGCCTTCAATCATTCATTGGAGTCTTTTTTAGCGTTGGAAAAAAAATATTCTCCGACGATGGGGAATGGGAAGCTCTATTATGATATAGGAAATAATTTTTTTCAGCTCGAGGAGTATCCATGGGCTATTTTATATTTTGATAAAGCGGCGGTATTGCGCCCTCGTGACGATAGAGTCGAGCAAAATTTACTGGCAGCGCAGAGCAAATTGCAGATTGCGCCAAAGAAAGAGGATTCCCCGATAAAAAAGGTGTTCTTTTTCCACAATTATCTTTCGATTCCGGAAAGGCTGCAGCTTTTTGTGGCTTTGGGGATTGTCGCCTTACTTTTTGCGAGTCTATATCTGTGGCTTGATAATCGATGGTCGAATTGGTTAATGGAAATTTTCTTAGGATTAGGTACGATTCTGCTTCTAAGCCTTGCCTATAGTTATTATTTTTCGCCTGTTGAAGCCGTGCTTGTAAAATCGAGTGCATTGTATAGGGACGCGGGGGAACAGTATGCCAAAGTGAAGGAAGAACCGGTGGCGTCAGGGAACAAAGTGACAGTGTTGGATCAAACTGACTCTGGCAAATGGATGAAAGTGCAAACCTCTGATGGGAGTGTCGGTTATATCCCTTACGAAGCGGTTAGAATTATTTAGCTTCAGTAATCCTCTCGAACTTCAAATATCTTATGAATTCGACCTTTTCACCATTATGATGGTAACAATTTAAAAATACATGTAATTCCCAATTACCGCCAATGTAGGCCTGGGCTCAGCCAGGGCTAACACGTGAAGGCTCCCTGCGTTAGTTCGCAACGTTAATCATTCAACCAAAAGATGCCGCACTCGTAGGATTAATGCAATTCCCTCTAACGCGGTTTGTAAAGAGATTTTTTTGTGAAATGAATTAAATTTATTTACAGATCATAGGATTCCCGCTTTTAGCGGATATTACTACCACCATTTAATTTTCTTGCGCTTTTTAAAGTCGACGACTACAATATCTCGCATAACCTATAAATATTACGTAACTTAAGGAGAATGTTTATGACAATTAACCCCGGCAATCTGACCTTATCCCAGTTGAAATCTGTATATCGTCCAGGGAAAAGTGCGCCAGTTGAAGTTGTATTAAAGGCTAAAGATAAAAAAATCGCAGAACTCACAGCAATAATCCAACAACGCCCACAACCTCTCACCCTTACCAGAGATCAAGAAAAGAGAAAAGCTAGGATATTGAAAGACTATGCGAATACCGTAAAAAAAATTCACGATCTTACAATATCGCTCTGTGCCCTTTGCTGGTTTCCTCCTGTAGCAATCGGTTTGGGAATTGCCTTGGGTGTGGCTTCAAAGAAGTTGATACGGCTTCAAGCTACAAAAGACATTTTGCCGATGATTTTGCAACTTGATGAAAGCAAGCCTGCTGATAAAAAGAAGATTGAAACACTGATAAATAAACAAGCCCTCAAAATAAATTAATTGGACAACCTATGGCATTCACAACAAACCCCACACGAAGTTCTACATCGCCTGCAACCGGTCGTTTATCAGACTCTCCAACCCCCTCTAGGGCAAGAGCGAAAGCTGTAGATAAAAAAACAGGCGAAGCCGGCGCAACTGCCTTAATCCGACAACCTGCGGAGGCTGCAGGCCAGCAGAATAAGGATACGATCAGCATGATTGATTTCATTAACACTCTTGAATGGACTACCATAGGTGATGAAATAGACGAGGATAATATAGCTCAGGCTGATGAAACAAAAGCAAGAAAAATTATACCTCAAATTGCAAGTCTCGTCGCAGAAGTTGGTAAACAGGTAGGAGATGAGGCTTTACTTTCCTTCCATCATCTTGAGTATTTCGTTTGGCTTTGTTCATGCGGTAAAACAAAGGAAGTTTCAAACCTTCAAATATTTTACTATCTGATCAGAAACACGGGATTAACCGACCTGCCCCAACATAATGAGTACTATAAATTAGTAGAAAGTGCTTTGAAGGGGAATGTCGAGGCGCAAACCCTTTACAGCTCAAATGGGACCATCAAAAATGAAGAAAATCTTGCTGCCAGAAAAAATCTGTATCTGGATATTCTTCGTACAAAAAAATACTGTACTGCTGATTGTTTGGGCATCTTTCATGTCACGGACGTGAATCGGAATACTATTGATAACATTATCGACCAAGCCATAGTGGAAACTTATCGAACTAATTGCATCGGCGCAATCCTCAATGAAGGTTTTTACAAACGTGTCTTAAAAAAAATCTTCACATTGGCGGGGGAAAATGGATTAACAATACGCCAGGAAGATTATAGCATTGCGCTGGAGGCATTATTATATGAACCCGCTAAAATACCACCCCGATGTTCCCAAGCAGACATCTTACAACTTTTTAGAAAAATTCATCAAGATGTCCCAAAGTTACTCATTGACAAATCCTCAAAAGCTGAAAAAATTGCATCTCAACCGGGAATAGTAAATCTACTACATCTCCTATTTCAAGATGAAGTCCTGGTACGAAAGGACAAAGATGGAGATCAAATACCGTTAGAAAATAAACCGGAAATCAGAATCGGTCAGGAAAACGATGAAATCTACTGTATTCTTACGCTGCCTGACACCTACACAATTTTACGCCAAAGACTTCAACCCGCAAAAAAATTCAACGAGTACCGAATCGATGCAAAAACTGAAATCGGTTTACCTTGTAAAGATCCTGCCGTAAGACAATTTTGGGTTATTTATAAGACGGTTATGCACATTCTGACAGGTAGTGATGCGTTTTTACTCCAGTTCTGGACTACATTTGAAAAGGAAATAGCCGCTCGTTGGGGGTATCACTATTGCAAAGATTTATACTCACAAAAAATCGATCCATTTCTGGCCGGGTTTAATGATTTAATAAAACCGAATCCACCTTATGTTATTACAGAAGGGAACCGGTTTCAGCCGGAAAATTACTTTATTAATGCCTATGCCCAGTTAGTTGGGAATCCTGAAATGGTATTATCAGCTTACAAAAGATTGTACCCGAAGTACGATAAGGTCATTATCGAAACAACTAAGCAGATTCTCAGAGGTTTGCAAAAAAAAGAAACCGATCAAAACATTTGGTATACCATTTTCTTTAAGATCGTACTCTATGCCAATCCGAATTGGCTAAACATTTTGCATGCTGCCTCTAAACTGAATGCGTTAGATGATGAAACGTATGGTCGTTTAGAACTTCATGAAATATCGGCAAACCTCGCAAGAATATGCAAAGAAGAAGTCGTTTTTTGGGGGGATATTATTGGCCACATAAGTAAATTCCAGGGCCCTCATCCTCAAGAATATAACACGATCATTCAATCATTAGGAGCATTACTAGAAAAGGGATTTAGGGCTAATAAATGGTACAAAGCTGTTTCGGAAAATCTGAAAATCCAACGTAAACTCATTGGTTTCGATCCAGGCTTCCCCGGCAGAATAGAGGCTCCAAAAAAAGTTCAAGTGGAAGCCCCTGTTCAAATCGTCCCTCCCATTGCACCAATCCCTTTTCCTAGAGAAGAATTAAAGACAATTTTAGCCTATGCGAAAGAAATTGACATACAAGGCAAGATAAAAAAGGCGGCAAAGGGAGGAGCAGATAGTCCTACACGTACAGCTCGAGCAATAAACTACTTTCGCCAAGAACCGGTCAATACTCCGGTCTTCAAAATTACAGAAACTATTACTTTCGGAGAAAGTTTGAAGTACCTCTGGAACTTAGCGCGTTCACCCAAAGCTATTATTACTGCTGGTTTAAAGTTAAGTACATTTAAGAATCATTATTCCAGCACAACAGAACCTGTAACGATCTATCTAGATCCTTTAGTTATACATATGCTTCAGGATGAACAATTCAAAGACTTTTTGAAGGACGAGGAAATTGTTGAACAACTGTCTCATTTATCTGAAGCTTTGGGAATAAAAGGATTTACAGCGGATACAGCTAAAAAGGCGCTGGAGCTGATCCCGAAAGTGTGCGAATTGGTCTCAGGAATACCTCTCAAGGATAGAGAGGGAATCAAAACTATGCAACAGTTAGCTGAGAGACTCTTCCATGAAAAACCATTAGTAGCTGTGGATTTTCTGGCCCAGATTAAGCCTATTATGGAATCCCTGGTCGATGTGATGAGATTATTCACTGCACCGAGAGTT
>Ga0206822_1008_pt1 | contig 81416 bp, 72 predicted proteins | sample Alteio_BWOrgCont_83_FD_152913 | JGI IMG/M metagenome (GOLD analysis project Ga0206822, IMG submission 152913) | Enriched cells from forest soil in Barre Woods Harvard Forest LTER site, Petersham, Massachusetts, United States -... | ecosystem: Environmental > Terrestrial > Soil > Temperate forest >... | reverse complement strand
AAATAATTCAATTGATTGCTGATAGATTAAACATTAAAAAACATCAGATTGAAATTGTAGGTGGGCTGATCAGTCGGAAAAAGAAACTCGCCATTGACACCATGTTATCTTATAAGCAGCTTTTGCAAAGCTTGGGGTTAGTTCATCAAACAACGATGTTTTAAAAAAATAATGGTAAAAAAGTGATGAATTTATTGACCTTTAACGGTTTTTCGGTACTCTTTTTGTATGGTGTTGCATTCTTGATGCAATATATTTGAAATCAGTTTGGGTTAAACCAAGTTTAACCTGTTTCTTAGATGTGCCAAGGTGGCGGAATAGGTAGACGCACGGGACTCAAAATCCCGCGAACGCGAGTTTGTGCCGGTTCGATTCCGGCCCTTGGTACCATACTACGCGTTACTGCGTAACTAGCTTCGTATGGCTATCGCCAGCGCTTAATGAATAAAAAAATATAAATGAAGAAAGCGTAGTATGCGTTACGAAACGTCCTTACGAAGTAAATTGCGAAAGCAATACGTAGTAAGGGTGTAGTAAGGCAAATTAAAACAAAGAGTAGTATTCATGATGAATCAAATAGATTCAATAAAATTGAATCCAAGCTGTATTTTTTGCAAAATCATTTCTGGTGCTATTCCAGCAAAAAAAATTTATGAAACTGATCAAGTTTTGGTTATTCAAGATATTGCACCTAAAGCACCAATTCATTATCTTATAATTCCCAAACAACATGTACCCAACATTCAATCGTGCTCAGATCAAGATCACGATCGTGATAAGATGATGCTTGGTACGCTTTTGCTCACAGCACAACATCTTTCTCAAACTCTACCTGGCAATCCAGAATTCAAATTAGTATCAAATAATGGTGCTTCTGTCGGTCAATCAGTATTTCACATACATATTCATTTTTTAGCCGGTGGCGGCAAATATTTTGAGCAGGCGGCTGTTTAAAATGTTGTTTTTGTTTTTTCTATAAATTGTGTAAAAAATGCAATAATTTTTCTTGGTATTCTTTATGGTTGGTCATGTGATAGTTTGCATGGCTGTCATGATGAATCCACCAGAATTGTTCTGTTTTGCATTGTTGGACATGCTTTTGAATTGGATTAATTGATACGTAAGGGTCCTGGGTACAGTGAATAAACCAAGTTGGAATTGCCGTTCGTTTGATAGCTTCTTCTATGCCTTCTTGGGACACATAGTTCTTTTTAAACGTAAAATGGTAGATGGTTTGCATTACATAGTTAAGTGGTTTGGTGAACCATGAAAACCAACTTTCTTTAAGTTGTTTGGTTGCTTCTGCTTGAATAACTGTTGGAACAATATCTTTAATGTGAAACCAGCCGCTATCAAATATTATTCCTTTAACAACAGAGCATTCAGGGCAAGATAGTTGCGTCATTTTATCAAGAGCTTTGATGGTGTGGTATGCCCCTGAGCATATACCGTGAATAATAATATCAGGATTAATTTTGTTCATTTGGTTGTATTGATTAACAAATTTAATGGCCGCAATAATATCAAGGTATTCATGTGTGCTGTATTTGGCTAAATTTTTGTATGTTAAAAATGATCCTTCGCTTTCATGATGACCTCGTGCATCAAAAAGCAAAAAATTATACGGTTGGTCTGCTATAAGAATATAAAAAGAGCTCATTCCTTCTTTGTCGCCGGGATAAAATCCAGCGCAATAGATGATCGTGCCAATGACCGGTTTTGTTTTGCTTTGATCTAAAAACAGACCGCAGAGTTTAACATTATCTTCTGTCGTGAAAAAAACTTTTTTAAATCCATGAGCAATAAGTCGTTGTTGTGTTTCTGAAATGTTTTTTAATTTTTTGGAATCAAGAAAATAATCTATTTCTGGATGCGTTGCTAAGATATTGAGGGGCACTAATAAAAGCAGTGTCAGAACTATTTTCATGGTACTCTTTTTTTATAATAAAAATTAATATTTGTTTTTGCTGCGAAGTATGGAGCAATATTTGTTTAACGGTAACAAGTTTGCTGAGTTTTTACAATGCTTGAGTGGTGTGTGGTTTTATACTAAGCTCAGGCTGAGGGTTCTTGGACTCATTTTGATCGGGCCCATACTTCGATACATTTTTTTACAAAAAATACTCAGTACGACCGTGTCCGGCGTAGCCTTGCGCGAAGCCTGGAGCGATATTTTATAAAATTTTCTTCCTGGGCGCTCGCCCTGAGTGAAATCGCAAGGCGATTTTGTATCGAAGGGTAAAGCATTTTTTTGATTTGGTTAGCGGGTAAGAGTTGTTGATATAAAAATATAAAGTTCGTGGTTGGATGATGAGGTAAGTGCGTTATGTTAAATATGGTGCTGTCTGTTTTCTTTTCTATGATGTCTACGGGAATGATGAGTTATTTGGCCATGAACACACAGCTTGGTCCTTGGGTGGCTCCTGTGTTTGTCGTTGTTTGCATGGTTCTGCTCATGCCGCTGTTTAACGCTGCGTGGTTTAAAAAAAATGTTGTAATCATCATTGCTGCTGGATCAGTTGGTGGAATGGTTGGATTATGTTTAGGCTTAACGTTTCCGTCGTTTTATTTTTTACATCGACATCTGTTTGATTGGATGTTGTTGCATCCAATATTTTTTGCCGCCATTGTGAGTAGTTTTGTGTTGTGTGCTGCTGCCTATGCTTTTTTGCTTGCATATGTGCTCCGGCATTTTTTTTTGGTGCACATGGATGCAATGAAATTACATCAAACGCATGATCGTTTTCCGATGAGTCAATTGGTTCATGATGTTATATTTGTTGAAAAGCAGCGCGAAGCGCGTATTTTTATGGTTATTGGTCTTGGCCTGTCAGCTGCGTGGAGTGTCATTGTGATGATGGGACGCTTTGCGCTTGCGGCATATTCTTTGCAGGTAAATATGATTCCGCTTTTGATATCTATTGGTTTTATTGCTGGTAGAGTCATAGCTCCTCCTATGCTTTTGGGGTTGGTAACGCGGGTATTTGTTTTGGATATTGTTCATTGGTATGTGCCCAGTACTTTATCTGATCAATCGTTTTTAATTACATTTTGTTCGGGAATGATCCTTGTCTGGTTTGTTCGATTAGTGATTCTTTTTTGGGTTGATAAAAAAGAGTTATCACGTAATCAATCATATCTAGCACGCATGGATAATAAATGGTGGTTTGCAGGATGGAATTTGGCAACGGCAGCATTGGTGTTTGTGCTGCTAACGGCATGGGGTACGCCGCTGTTAGTTCAGCTGTATGTGTTTGGGTTGCTTTCATGGCTTGCGAAATATTTGGTCGAGATTATTGCAAAAATAGGCGTCATTGAAATTGATAGCTATGTTTGGTTTATATTGTTGCCGGTTGTTTATTTTGCAGCTCCTAGCTCGCTGAGTGTTTTGGCAATTGCGGTGTTTTCAACGTTGTGTTTGGGCCTTGTTGTTGATTTCTTGTTTTCATACAAACTTGCTCAGTTAGCAAAGGTTCCTTACCAATTTGTTCTGAGGTATCAAATTATTGCTGCTGTGTGTGCCTCGCTTGCGGCAGGGGTCTTGTTTGTTTGGTATAGTAGCTCGTGGGGCATTGGGTCATTTGCGCTCATGGCGCCCAAAGCACGTGAGCTGGATGACATCATTCAGTTTGGTCGATATGATTATAAAATCTTGTGCGCGGGATTTGTGTATGGAGTTTGTATGTTGGCGCTGACCAAAGAACTATTGATTGTTGTTGGAGCAATGCTTATGGCGCCAGCTATTTCAAGTTGGTTGGTATTGGCGGGAGCTTTGGCTCATTTGATAAAAAACAGAGAGCGTTTTTATCCAGTATGGTTTGGTGTTTACGCTGGTCATATGTTATGGATGGTTTTAGCAGCGTTTAAGTAACAAAAAAGAGGGTGATTTATACATTATATAAGACACCCTACTATTTAGTCGTTATTGATGAGAGCTTTCTTGAACTAAAAAGCTTTCAATAAATTTCATTAAGTCGCCATCAAGTACTAATTCTGGTTGGAAATGTTCAATGTCGGTACGATGATCTTTAACCATTTTATAAGGATGCAAGACGTACGATCTAATTTGGGAGCCCCATTCAGCTTTCTTTTTTTCTACGGATGTCTTGGCCTTGTCTTCGGCCAGTTGTTTTTGTTTCAGTTTTGCCATGAGCATTTTCATGGCGGTTTCTCTGTTTTGAATTTGAGAGCGTTCGCTTTGGCATTGTACGACGAGGTTGGTTGGAATGTGCGTGATACGAACAGCTGATTCTGTTTTGTTAACATGTTGTCCGCCAGCACCACCTGCTCGGTAGGTGTCGATGCGTAAATCTTTTGGATCTATTTCGATTTTTTCTGATGGTGGTAGTTCAGGAATGACAGTAACTGAGGCAAAAGAGGTGTGACGTCGTTTGTTGGCATCAAATGGTGAGATTCTGACAAGGCGGTGAACTCCATGCTCGGTACGTAAAAGGCCGTACGCGTTTTCACCCTTTATGTATAAGGTAGCAGATTTGATTCCAGCTTCTTCGCCACCTTGATATTCAACGATGGAAGATTGCAGGTTGTTTTGTTCGCAAAATCGAACATACATGCGAAGGAGCATGTCTGCCCAATCTTGTGACTCTGTTCCACCAGCGCCAGAGTTAATGGAAAGGAAGCATGAACAGTGATCGTACTGCTCCTGGAGTAAAAGTTCTATTTTAAATGCGAGTGTTTGCTTGGTGAGTCTGTTGATATCGATCTCTAATTTAGCAAGTTCTTGCTGGTCATCTTGGAATAGAGCAATAAGCTCAGGGAGTTCTTGGTATCCCTTTGATATTGTTTGGTATGCATGGGCGGTGTTTTTAAGTTTTTGAAGTTCTTGGAGTATTTTTCCATTGGATGGATTTTGCCAAAAGGTAGGTTCTTCGCTTTGACTGGTAAGTTTGGCGATTTGCTGCTGGATGCCTGCAGACGCCCAATAACTTTGGATAACAGTGATATGGGGTTCAAGGTTCTTTATTTTTTCAAGTAATTGATCGATTAGTATCATATTCATTCTTTGCTCGTCATCCCGGACTCGCCGTGTCCGGCGAAGCTGATAAGCGAAGCCTGGAATCCGGGATCCAGTTATTATTATTCTTTATATTATATAGATCATAAATAGGTATAGGTAGTATACCGTTTTTTTGGGGTTTCAATAATAGTTGAATTAATAGCTGAATTGTCTCTTGATATCTTGCTTTAAAAATTTTCATATATTTTTAAAAAAAACGAAAATATTTTCAATAAAAACGATCTTTTTTCAACAAAAAACATTAAAAAACTAAAAAAAATTAAAACGCGTCCTGATCGGCTTATTGAAACAAGCAGTGGCTCGATTTTGCTTTTGTAGATAGGTTTCTTGGGGTTTTTGGGACAACTAGAAATAAGGCGTTTTTTTAGGCTTAGGAGCTATTTTTTATTTTTTTTAAAAAAAGTGTGAAACTTTGTTGACTTTGCGCTCAAATAGCGTAATATTGTTTTTGTGATCAGTTGAAATCTACAACACGAACGAAGCAGCAACCGACCGTTAGCAACCGCTAACCGACAGGTAGCAACGCTAAGCTGAGTGTTGAAAATTAAAAATAGTCGCTAAAGCTAACAGCCTCAATCGAGGCAAAGTTTTAAATCTTTGAAATCATAAGAAATAGAATTTGATACATTCGTAACTGAATGTATCGTTAAAAATTCTAAGGTAAAATCCCTGTCATATATAATTTTTGTGATGAAGAGCTTGATCCTGGCTCAGAATGAACGTTGGCGGCGTGCCTAACACATGCAAGTCGAGCGTGAAAGTCCTTCGGGATGAGTAAAGCGGCGGACGGGTGAGTAACGCGTGAGAATTTCCCTTTCAGTGAAGAATACCTTTGAGAAATTAAAGTTAATACTGCATACGTCTCGATAAGAGAGAAAGATGGCCTAATTGCTGTCGCTGAAAGATAAGCTTGCGTTCTATTAGCTAGTTGGTGAGGTAATGGCTCACCAAGGCGATGATGGATAGCCGGCCTGAGAGGGCGAACGGCCACATTGGAACTTAGACACGGTCCAAACTCCTACGGGAGGCAGCAGTGAGGAATATTGCACAATGGGCGAAAGCCTGATGCAGCGACGCCGCGTGGAGGATGACGGTCTTCGGATTGTAAACTCCTGTTAAGTGTGAAAAAAGATTCATCTTTAATAGAGATGAAGGATGATGGTAACACTAGAGAAAGCACCGGCTAACTTCGTGCCAGCAGCCGCGGTAATACGAGGGGTGCAAACGTTATTCGGAATCACTGGGCGTAAAGGGTGCGTAGACGGCAAAATAAGTCAATTATTAAATCTCCTAGCTTAACTAGGAATCTGTGGTTGAAACTGATTTGCTTGAGGATGGAAGAGAGAAGTGGAATTCTCGGAGTAGCGGTAAAATGCGTAGATCTCGAGAGGAACACCGATGGCGAAGGCAGCTTCTTGGTCCATTTCTGACGTTGAGGCACGAAAGCGTGGGGAGCAAACAGGATTAGATACCCTGGTAGTCCACGCTGTAAACGATGATCATTAGATGTTGGGTCCGCTTTAGGGCTCAGTGTCGCAGCTAACGCGTTAAATGATCCGCCTGGGAAGTACGGTCGCAAGATTAAAACTTAAAGGAATTGACGGGGGTCCGCACAAGCGGTGGAACATGTGGTTTAATTCGACACTACGCGAGAAACCTTACCTAGACTTGACATGTATTTGACAGCTACGGAAACGTAGTCTTCTAAGCTTCGGTTTAGACATTTACACAGGTGCTGCATGGCTGTCGTCAGCTCGTGTCGTGAGATGTTTGGTTAAGTCCTCTAACGAGCGCAACTCCTATCACTAGTTGCAACCCTTTATTGGGGCACTCTAGTGAAACTGCCTGGGAAACCAGGAGGAAGGTGGGAATGACGTCAAGTCATCATGGTCCTTACGTCTAGGGCTACACACGTGTTACAATGGCCGGTACAAAGAGTTGCAAACTTGTAAAAGTAAGCTAATCTCAAAAAACCGGTCTAAGTTCGGATTGAGGTCTGCAATTCGACCTCATGAAGTTGAAATCGCTAGTAATCGCGCATCAGAACGGCGCGGTGAATTCGTTCTCGGACCTTGTACACACCGCCCGTCACACCATGAGAGTTTTTTATACCCGAAGTTGTTTTAGCTAACCGTAAGGGGGCGAACAGTGACGGTATGGGAGATGATTGGGGTGAAGTCGTAACAAGGTAGCTGTAGGAGAACCTGCGGCTGGATCACCTCCTTTCGAGGGAGATACAGATTAATTTTAATTTAGGTGTGCATGTCAGGGATTTTACCTTAGTTTTTAGTTAGCAGTTAATTGGGCCTATAGCTCAGTTGGCAGAGCGCTCTGTTGATAACGGAGAGGTCAGTCGTTCGAGCCGACTTAGGCCCACCAGTAAAATGGTGAGTGTTTATAAGGGGATGTAGCTCAGCTGGTAGAGCATCCGCTTTGCAAGCGGAGGGTCAGCGGTTCAAATCCGCTCATCTCCACCAATTTAAAAAAAGAGTAGTGTGATAAAAAATTTTCTTATGATAAAAAATTTCTTGTGATCTTTGAAATGTTTGTAATTTATTTTCGTCTGATAATAAATTCACTGTAGTTAATTATTTCAATGCTGATTTTTAATGATTTTGATTAATTGAAAAGAGCATTTGGTGGATGCCTTGGCATCAGGAGGCGATGAAGGACGTAATAACCTGCGATAAGCTTCGGGGAGCTGGTAAATGAGCTTTGATCCGAAGATGTCCGAATGAGGAAACTCTCCTTGATAAAATCAAGGAATTTTTACCTGAATATATAGGGTAAAAAAGCAAACGGCATGAACTGAAACATCTAAGTAGTGCCAGGAAAAGAAAACGCAGTTGATTCCCGTAGTAGTGGTGAGCGAAATGGGAAGAGCCTAAACCTATGTCATGTAAGCTTGCATGCGTTGTGATATAGGTGTCGTGGGATATGATATGTAAAGAATGCAATCTTTACGCTAAAGTGCTTGTGTAAATAGAATTGTTCTGGAAAGGACAGCCAAAGAGAGTGATAGCCTCGTATGTGAAAACACAAGTTACCTAGAATTGTACTCCCGAGTACCGCAGAGCACGTGAAATTCTGTGAGAATCTGCCCCGACCATGGGGTAAGGCTAAATACTACCTGATGACCGATAGTGAACAAGTACCGTGAGGGAAAGGTGAAAAGAACCCCGGGAGGGGAGTGAAATAGAAACTGAAACCAAGTGTTTACAAGCGGTGGAAGCGATGTATACGTACGCGCAACCACGTGCCTTTTGCATAATGAACCATCGAGTTATACCTATGTTGCAAGGTTAAGTCTAGTAAGGATGGAGCCGTAGCGAAAGCGAGTCTGAATAGGGCGATAAGTAACATGGGATAGACCCGAAACCTAGTGAGCTTTCCATGTCCAGGATGAAGTCTTAGTAAAATAAGATGAAGGTCCGAACCGGTGTAGGTTGAAAACTGCTCGGATGAGGTGTGGAAAGGGGTGAAAGGCTAATCAAACTGGGAGATAGCTGGTTCTCTTCGAAATATATCTAGGTATAGCCTCGTCGAATTCTTCATGGGGGTAAAGCACAGTTTTAGTTTTGGGGTCGCAAGATTACCGGACTTTTACTAACTCTGAATACCATGATTTTAGAAGACGGGAGACAGACTGCGGGAGATAAGTTTCGTGGTCGAGAGGGAAAGAGCCCAGACCATCAGCTAAGGTCCCTAAATATCCATTAAGTGGTAAAAGATGTGGAGATACACAGACAGCCAGGAGGTAGGCTTTAAGGCAGCCACCCTTTAAAGAAAGCGTAATAGCTCACTGGTCAAGTGTTTCTGCGCTGAAAAACAAACGGGGCTTAAATGGATTACCGAAGCTATGGCTTGCGTACTAATTTATTAGTACTCAGGGGTAGAAGAGCGTTCACTAATAGATACAAGCTTGACCGTAAGGACGAGTGTCGATGATTAGTGAAGTGAGCATGATGGTATAAGTAACGAAAAAATAGGTGAGATTCCTATTCGCCGAAAGTCTGAGGTTTCCGAGAGATCGGATTATCCACTCAGGGTTAGTCGGTCCCTAAGTCGAGGCCAATTGGAGTAGACGATGGAAAACAGGTTGAATATTCCTGTACCACTTGAAAGCGTTTGAGTGATGGGGTGACGCAGGAGGATAGGTTGACTTGACGTTTGGTTGTCAAGCTAAGTACAAAGGGAGATCCTATAGGAAAATCCGTAGGGTTGTTAAACTGAAGTACGACGGGCATTCTAATTCCTAGTGAAGAAGTGTGTTCAATTGAGTCCACGCTGACAAGAAAAACCTCTAGCGAGCTTTTTAAGTGACCGTACCGTAAACTGACACAGGTAGACTAGTAGAGCATACTAAGGCGTTGAGATAACTATCATTAAGGAACTCGGCAAAATAGCTCCGTAACTTCGGGAGAAGGAGTGCCTACGGCGTGAAAGCGTCTGTAGGTTTCAACAAAGAGGCCCAAGCGACTGTTTAGCAAAAACACAGGGCTCTGCAAACTCGAAAGAGGAAGTATAGAGTCTGACGCCTGCCCAGTGCTGGAAGGTTAATATGAGATGTCATCCGCAAGGAAAAGCATTGAGTTGAAGCCCCAGTAAACGGCGGCCGTAACTATAACGGTCCTAAGGTAGCGAAGTACCTTGTCGGGTAAGTTCCGACGCGCATGAATGGCGTAACGACTTGGGCGCTGTCTTGATGATAGACTCAGTGAATTTGTAGTATCGGTGAAAATGCCGATTACCTGCAGCTGGACGGAAAGACCCCGTGCACCTTTACTATAGCTTGACATTGATTTTTTGATAAGTCTGTGTAGGATAGGCGGGAAACTATGAAGTTAAGACGCCAGTTTTAACAGAGTTGTCCTTGAAATACCGCCCTTATTTGTTGAGAAATCTAACTCTAATTTTCCGTAATCCGGATAGAGAACATTGTCTGGTGGGTAGTTTGACTGGGGTGGTCGCCTCCCAAAGAGTAACGGAGGCATTCAAAGGTTCCCTCATAACGAATAGAAATCGTTTGTAGAGTGTAAAAGCAGAAGGGAGCTTGACTGCAAGACATACAGGTCGAGCAGGTGCGAAAGCAGGATTTAGTGATCCAGTGGTTCTGTATGGAAAGGCCATTGCTAAATGGATAAAAGGTACGCCGGGGATAACAGGCTGATCTCCTCCAAGAGTCCACATCGACGAGGAGGTTTGGCACCTCGATGTCGGATCATCGCATCCTGGGGCTGAAGAAGGTCCCAAGGGTTTGGCTGTTCGCCAATTAAAGCGGTACGTGATCTGGGTTCAGACCGTCGTAAGACAGGTCGGTCCTTATCCGCTGTAGGCGCAGGGTATTTGAGAGAGCTCGTCCTTAGTACGAGAGGACCGGGATGAGTAAACCTCTGGTGTTCCAGTTGTTCCCCAAGAGCAACGCTGGGTAGCCAAGTTTATTAGAGATAACCGCTGAAAGCATCTAAGTGGGAAACTCGTCTCAAGATAAGATACCCCGTGGGCCGAAAGGTTCACATTAAGACTCCTTGTAGACTACAAGGTTGATAGGCTGGAAGTGTAAGCACAGTAATGTGTTCAGCTAACCAGTACTAATAAGTCGAATGTTTTAGTCATTTTTTCTTGAATTAGTGAAATAATTCTATAGAGAGTTTGCTATAACGCTTCGTTGTAGATCGGATGTGAATAGATTACAAACATTACTTTGAAAGTAAGTGATTATTTTCAAGGTGGTTGCAAGAAAAAAATTATGTTCTCGAACTAGATTCGAGAGTTGAAAACTTTCTGGTGCATATAGCTTTAGGGTAACACCCGTTCCCATTTCGAATACGGAAGTAAAGTCTAAAGCGCTGATGATACTTGGCTGGTGACGGCCCGGGAAAGTAGGTAGTGCCAGATTTAAAATCCCCCGATTAATCTCGGGGGATTTTTTTTATTTAAATTTAAAGATTATTAATGCAAGCAATGCGGTGCATTAATTTTTACATTCAAGAGAATTTTCACATTCACATCCAAGAGCTGATCTCATGGCTTGAATTTTTTTGGTTGGAGCTGGTAAAGCAATAGTTTGATTGTCTTGAATTTGTACATATTTAACTGAATGACTATTTGCTAAGCTGAATGCAAGTGATGTTAACATGTTTTTTTGATCGTTATCCTCAGTTGATAATGGATGAGTCGTTAGACTTAATTCTTTTAATGGATCAAATATACTCAACGGTAAAGCAGAAAATGTAATTTCTTGATCCAGTGTATTTGTTGTTGATGGTGGTAGAGGAATGTGAACCCTTGTTTTATAGGTGTCGGGAGTTATCATGAGTACTTGCTTAATTCTTTGGTGAGTTTGGTCTGGCATCGTAACTGTTGATTCAACACCAACAACCATTGTTTCTGTGATAGGTGACATGGTAATAGAAACCGTTTTACCCTCTTCTTTTTCTAAAAATAATTTGAATTTTTCATACGTTACACCAAATGCATTTTCTTGTATTTTTTGTAACGTATTATTTTGTTTTAGGTTGATATTTTTTGGGGAATTTGTTTTTGAAGTTATTGCATGTGGATAGGGAAGTGTAATAGTTTCATTGGCTTTAATTGCCGCATATTTTTTGTTGATTGAGCTGACTGGTCCACGAGATGATTCACGCATTAATTTAAAGGCCTCTGCATTTTGAGCAGGAGTTGCATTATTTTCGTGTAATTCCATAGCTTTGACTTGTAGCTCCCATGAGGTTTGTGGCATAATTTTAATCATGATTTGAGCATTATCTGGATTTACTGGTGGTAAAATGTTGATGGTTTGAGTGAGTTTGCTTGATTTAAATTGAAGCGTTTGAATGAGTCCCGCTGAATGTGTAGGATTGCCCGCTATCTCATAAGAATACATGATTTGAACGGTGCATGGTTGTGGACATGATGACATTTTTAATGTAACGATTTTTCCAGAGTTTTTGACCGCTGTTGGTAGAGCATTATAAAGTTTATTTGTTTGGTTTGCTACAAGGTCCTCGTCAGGCAGTATCGCGCTTATGGTGACGATGGTGAGCAATGTGATCATGAGTTTATATGATAGTTTCATGAAAACCTCCGTTAATGGGATTTATTTCTAGTTTTAAATATGTCAAACTGAATGTAGTTAAAGCAAGAGTTTAGATAAACATGAAAGGTTTTGGGTGAATACTGAATTTGAAGTAAAAGTAATTATTGATCATGAATTGATCAGATCAAAATTACGCTTACTTGGTGCAACCATGGTACGGCCAATGGGTTTGATGCGTCGTCTTACCTTTTATTTACCGATGATTGATGGAAAGCAACGTTGGCTGCGGGTACGCGATGAAGGTGAATACAGTACATTAACTTTTAAATCTTTAGATGCAACAAAACAAATAGACTGCTTAAAAGAACTTGAAGTAAAAATTTCAGATTTTGAAATTATGATTTTGATGCTCAATCAGTTAGGGTATCAGTCAAAGATGTATGTTGAAAATTATCGTGAAATTTGGAAATTGGATAGCTGTTTGATCATGCTGGACCTTTGGCCATGGCTTGACCCTTTGATTGAAGTTGAAGGAGACTCGCAGGAATTGGTGATGCAGGCAGTACATCGTTTGGGTCTTGATGGATACGAGTTGCATTATGGCACATCTCAAAAATTATACTGCAAAAAGTATGGAGTTTCAGCGGAGGAATTTGATGGTGTTGGTCGCTTAACAGCTCAAGAAAAGCCTGCATGAGTAAAGTAAAGCTACAAAATTATTTTTTTGAATGAGCTAATGCGTTGTTGGCACAAAGCTTGTCAAATGCCTTGATGGAATTTGCTTGAGGGTGCTTGCTAATGAAAACCGCTTTGATATTCTATAACTATGTAGGGTGTTTGTTAAGGGTTTTTCATGCAATTTCGTACGTATCTATGTATCATTTTTTCATTGGTTTTTAACCTTTTAATGGTTACCCCAGAGATTGTTGCCAAAGAAATGGTTGTTAAAGAGACGGCCTGCAATCTTATGTGGGTTACGATCTATGTTCATGGGACTACCTCTGCTGTAGGGCTCAAGCTTATTGGTAAATTTTGCAAGGATGTTGCGTGGGGCGCACCTGGTATTCATCACCTTGATGAAATGCCCAGCAATGCACTCTTGAGGTCTGATGTGGACTGCTTGCAAAAAGGAGCTCCAGATCGTTTTTGCGCAGATCATTTTTATACTTTTGGGTGGTCAGGTAAGTTGAGTTGTAAGGCTCGTGAGCTGGCTGGAACTGAGCTTTGGGGTGGCCTTAAAGCATTGCTTGCCCAGTATAAAACTAAGTATGGTTTTTACCCGAAACTTCGAATTATGACCTTTTCGCATGGGGGTAACGTGGCTTTAAACATGGTGAAACTGTTACCATTTTTTGTTGGTGAACATGTCCATTTAGAGCTGCTTATCGTTGCATGTCCCGTACAAAAAATCACAGAAAACTTAATTGAACATGACGAGATCGATCAGATATACACGATAGCTTCAAATCGCGATCTATTGCAGGTTGTTGACTTTTATCAATATGAAAATAAGCGATATTTTCCAGATCGTTTTTTTCATACCAGCAAGCCCAATTGCTATCAAATAAAGGTATCGATCAATGATAGAGGGCTTGGCCATCTTGATTTGTTGCGATCTTTTATGGTACACCTGCCTTACACTCTCAATATGGCTGACGCGTGCGCCATGGGTCAATTGGGTATGCCTCAGGATGGGGTATGTGAGATCTTGCCTTCCCATGATCCTTTGGTGATTAATTGCTCTATTTTGGATGATAAGTTTCGATTTTTTAAGGGTTTCAATTTAATATCTTGTGTTCGTGGGCATCGTAAAAAATAGCAAAAATGTATAAAAATCTCTGTGCTCATCGCGCAATTCATGGGGGGGCTTTTGATAAAAACCTTGATTTTAGGTACTCTATCTATAATTAATGGAGGTTTTTATGAAATATACATATCTTAAAAGAAGCCTGTTTTTAGGCCTTTTTTACTCGTTTTTGTCGATTCTGACATGTTTTGAGCTTAATGCTGATAGAGAATATTATGGTCCTACAGATCCTCTTGATTTTGTACCAATTACTCAATCAAGTCATCCTGAATTTTTTATTTGGCAGACAGCAATGCAAAAAAAATATCCAATTGTTGCATGGAGTAAATTTTGTTGGGCGGTTGATAAAAATAATACATCTAGAGCATTGCACCGTGCTGAACACCGTATGAATGGTAAATCGATAAATTATGTTGTTTGTCCGCAATTTTTTGTGAATAAAAAATCTGACAGTTATAATGCTTATGATGAACTTGAGTTATTGGATGAACTTGAGATTAAATCTGAGGCCTTGATATATGCAAAAGTTGATTCTGTTATGTTTCCTATGGCTTATGAGTGGTATCAAAAAATGATTGCAAAATATCCTCAAGCAGGGCTTGATAAAGTTTTATTTGTGGTTGCCCTTGGTGATGGGTGGTTTATGTCTTCTTTGCAGGATAATACGCTTTTTATTGCTTGTCCTTTCAAATCTTTAAAGCAAGAATTTACTGCTGAAGATGAATGGGCATTGTTGCATGAAGCTGGACACGTTAAAAACCATAAAGCTTGGTCTTTTTTTTATAAGCCTAAAAAATTAACGATGCCGGTTGCATCTGGCCTTACGGGAGTTGCGCTACTTTTAAGTGGAGTTTGCGGATATGAAAATATTAAGCAGTTACCTTACATTAAAGATAGTAAGATAGCAGTGGCTGGCGTCTCGGCTGTTGCTGTGTATGGACTCTATAAAATGATTAAAAAAATTGGTGGGCAGGTGATACTGCGCATTGACGAGCGATCTGCTGATAAGTTTGCCTTGCAGCAAGGGGATAAAAATGCGCAACTTGAAGAAATTAATTTTTTTACTAAGTTGATAGAAAATGAACAAAAATCTATTGATGTGTTAAAAAAAACTACAGGTAATACTAAAATTGGTAACAGTTTGATAACATTGATTAGAAAAATTTTTATACTGCTTGATCCTCATCCTACTCATGAAGCACGAATTGTATCTATTAAAAAAACATTACAACAACGATTTAATCTATCTGTTGCATAAAAAAAATGATTTAAATTAACAAAAAGTCCCGCCAAGTTATTTGAACTTGGCGGGACTTTTTGTTTTTAGTGTGTATTAATTTGCGCTAAACAGCTCAATTTCAAAAATAAGTGTTGCGTTACCAGGGATAACTGGACCAGCTCCGTGTGATCCGTATGCGTATTCTGGCGGTAAAATAACGATACGTTTTTCACCAATTTTCATATCAGCCACCATTATGTCCCAGCCTGTGATAACATGACGAAGGCCAAGTGGAAATTTGAACTTTTGTCCGCGATCAACGCTGCTATCAAACTTTGTTCCCACGGTATCAGTTCCTTTAAGGAGCCAGCCGGTATAATCTACCGTAACAGTTTCACCGCGCAGAGGCTTTGACCCTGAGCCTTCTTTGATAATTTCAAAAGAAATTCCATTCGATAGTTTTGTATGTTTTGATACATTTAATTTGTCGCCCGTAGTTATCATTTTGGAACCTTTTTGCGTTTTGTTTGAAGATTCAATGTTTGCATGACTTATGAGTAGTATAGAACAAATCATGTATGTTTTTATAAAATTCATAATGTCTCCCTTTAAGTGATCATTTTGAGTTGATGAGTTACTGGTCAAAAAGTACCTATAAATCAGTTTTTTGTCAACGATCAATAGGTTGAATGTTTCAATCGACAGATGAGTAAACTTTTGGTATTTTGTCCTTCATATTGAAACCCTTTAGCTTCATTTATGATTATGAAAAAATATATTTTTTATCTGTTCTTTTCAGTGTTGCAATCATTGAATCTGTGGAGTGATGATCAACAATTATTTCTTCAGGCGCATGAAAATTTTGTCAAAGGTAATTGGGCAGGAGCATTGCGCAATTATCGAGCTATCAATCATAAAAATTCGGTAGTTTGGCAAAATATTGGTAGTTGTTATTTTAACCAGCAGCAGTACGCGCAGGCGTTGTTGTATTGGAAGCGCGCCTATCAAGGGTGCTCGATTTTACAGGTAGGTCCTCTATGCACATTGGAACAAAAAGCTTTAAAGAAATTAAATCTTAATGTTCCATCGAAGTTTCATTATTTGTGTAAACGCATGTTGCTCATGATTCCATTAACGTTGTTGCAGATCATTTTTGTCATTATGTTACTCACCATTTTATGGATTTTAGTTCGATGTTGGCGTTGGCAAGAAATTGTGGTTTGTGATAGACGATGGTTGCGATGGCTTTTGTTGAGCTGTTTTGTTTGCGGTTCTTTGTGGTATGGACAACATTTATTTTTGCAAAAAAATCAGGCGATAGTTGTTAAACAAGATGTTCTTGTGTATGCTGGACCAGAACGAACGTTTCATGTTGTAAAAACATTGTTGCCCGGAAATACGGTGCATGTGTTACAACAGAAACAAGGCATGTATAATATAACAAAACATTCGGTTACCGGATGGGTCATGCAGGATACCATAGAATTTATATATGATTATGAATAATCAAAAAACGTTTTTTGTCATTATTTATCTTACGCTTCTTATGGTCACTTTGGCCATAGCTATCATCATGTTTGGGCAGTATCGTTATTTCAAACATGAAGCCCAAGAGCTGGCGCAGGTTAAGGAAGCTTATTATCAGCATGTTGATATGTTGAAGCGGAGCTTAAATGCATCGATGATTTCTTCTGATGAAGAGGAACAAGAGCTCGATAGCGAAAAAAAAAAAATAACTGAAGAGAATAATTTTGGTGATTTTTCAATTGATGTTGATACTCAAGAGCCTAAAGTAGAGTTTCAAGTTATCAGTGACGATGAAGAGCATCGGTTAAAGCAGATTAAATCTAGTTTGCGATCGAAACAGCAACCGTTACCTCAACCATTACCTATCGTTACGAAACGAAAAAGAATTGCGCGTAAAGCAACATCTCGGGTTGCTAGCCCATCTGCCCGGTATGCCCCACAGCGCGATTTTGTTTTTTCATGGCCCGTTGATCTTGAAAATTTTTGGCTTAGTTCTTTGTTTGGCCCTCGTAAACGTCCCAATGGACATGTTGAGTTTCATCATGCAATCGATATGGCTGCTACGAAGGGAACTCCTGTCAAGGCTGCGGCAACTGGTAAAGTTGTGGTAGCTGCAACGCTTCCGGGCTTTGGTAACTGTATCATGATTGAGCATAATCATCGTTATAAAACGCGCTATGCTCACTTGCATCGCATTGGCGTTCGTGTTGGCCAGGTGGTACAAGCCGGACAGCAAATTGGGTCGGTTGGCGATACGGGTCTGGTTAGAAAATCTGGTCGTGATGCATCACATTTACATTTTGAAGTTCATCAAGATGGTCGTCGGGTTAATCCTTTAGCCTTTTTATTTTCATAAATTATTGTAACCGTTTGATAATAGTTGCTACCTTGACTTTGATTTTGAAGGGTCGGGGGATTTTTCTATGATTGGGCGATATTTACTTGGATATCTTGTCTTCGGGTGGTTTGTGCTACTTGATGCAGACCATCAGCGTATTGATATTTATTTTGAACATTTTCATAAAATGCAAATTTATTGCCGTTTTGTACAGCAGCAGTTGGGCGCAAAATCATCGTTACCCAATCACACTGCTTCGTACGATCATGCAATCATTGGAACCAAGGTAACATCAGATTTTGTTTGTAATTGTATTAATGTAAGTACTTTGCCTCAATCTGCTGGCGGTATGGCGACTGGAAATGCTATTGCTGGACTTGTGCTTGCGACGTACAGTCTGCTGCAAGGTTTTGCTCAAATTTGGGCAAATAAACATGAATATCGCAGTGCTGTTGAGCAGATGCAATATACCGACATGATGGTGCAATATCCTCATTTGGTTTTAATTGAATATCAGATTAAAATAATGCAATTATTGATTGATATGTGTTGTCATGGAACGGTGCCTGAACAGATTTTTGGGCGCATTCATTTAGTTGCGATGGTGCTTCCTGGTCCTTATGAACGTTACAGCAAAAAACAAGCTAAAAAATTATATAAAAATTATTTTGATAAACAAGGTTGCTTGATCAGTATTGAGCAATTTGGTGGAAAATATCCATACCTTAAATTTCATCGTAAAATATCGGTCGACTGGCATCAATTAGTGCTGGATGCGCCTAAATATCCAACAACATTTACGGTTATATTTCGATCTCCTTATGCCGACATAGTGCACAATCATTATAACCAAACATTACTGGGTATTATTGACGCAGGGATGCATCAGGACAGGGAGCGTATCGATAAGCTCTGCTTAGGACAAAACGATCCATTGGTTTCAACTCTGTATTCTTTGTACGCAGTTTGAGTTGATGGTTGCTCCGCTGTGAAATATTGTTTTTTCCAGTGATTGATTTAAAATTAAAAGACTAATTTTTTTAGCTAAGATGTAGAGGATATTTATGAATGGCGTGAAACTTTATGTATTCGTGAGTGGTTTTTTTTGGGTTTCTTTAATGGTGCCTATTGCAGAAGAGAACGTTGATTGTAACAATATTTTGGAACAATATCAGCGAGCAGAAAGATACATGGCGGCAAAAAATCATTATAGTACTGAATATACCGCTGTTGCTATGCTACAAAGAGTTTATGAGCAATGTAAAAATGATTCACCTGATCGTGCTACCATGGCTCAGGTTGTCTACACGCTTGGGAAATCTCGTTGGGGTGGTCAAGGGGTTTCTAGGGATCGCGCTATAGCGTGTAAATTATTTAAAGAAGTTTTAGAAGATTATAGTGATGTTAATGAAAATGATATAATTCCTTGGACTCAGTATTTTGTAGGTGATTGTGCTCGCAATGCTTTTGGTGAAGAAAGAAATTGGACCAAAGCAGTTTCTTATTATCAAAAAATTATTGATAATCCGCAAGTTATCAATCCTAATGTTCGTGCATGGGCGCAAGCACGTGTGGCTGATGCATATCGTGAAGGTGATGGTATTGAGCAAAATGATGCAAAGTCTGTTCAGTTGTTTACAGCTATTTTAGATAATGATCAAAATATTACTGCTAAGCCGGTCGTTGCATGGGCAAAATATTGGATAGCAGACGCTTATGAGCATGGCAAAGCTGTAGCGCTGGATAGAGAAAAAGCACGGACTATGTTTGCAGATATCGTAAATAGTTATTTGTCAGAGGATCCTATTGCAGTTGAATATGCTCAGCAGCGCCTTGATGCTATGAACTTAAAGGATGGCGCATCAGCACAAAGTTCTAACTAAAAATAATAAAAACGTTATTTGATTCTGTTGCATTAGATTTTAAAGTCCCCTGGGTAATGCTGGGGGATTTTGTGTTTGAAATGAAAAAGTGACGATATGTATTTTTGAGTAAAATTTGAATTATACTCATGTTGGTTATGCAGAGAATGAAATTAGGTGTGATTGTTCAATAAGGTTTGAACTGTTTTCTAGATAAAGGATTGTTTTGATGAGATATTGTGGGTACAAAAGGGTTAATATTATAACAGGCTTACCTTTTGTTAAGAAAATTTAAATGATTAAAAAATATTTTGTACAATTATATTCTGATGATATTGGCTATGGTCCAGTTCCAAATTTTTATAATATGAATTTTGCCTTACAATATTTATGGTTTTTTTTGTATCGATCGCAATATGATTGGATTCGTATAACTAGATTGCCAGAAAATATTTTATATTGGTCTTGGGATAATATTAAACAAAAAGTTACAGATATTAACTTTGACACGCATGAAGAAAAGACGGCTTTTAGAGAAGCTTATAGCGCTTACTCAAAAAAACGCTGGGATGACATGCCCAAGCTTGAAATAGGTTTGCAAAATCATGAAATGATTTTACAAAAATGGCATATAATCGCAGACAGTAAACTAAAGTATATCGTTATTTCGCAAGATGATGCTGGATATGTTGACTTGGTAGGTAAAGATGATTTGTCAGAGCAAGATTTAGCAGATATGCAGCATGAACATGAAAAATATTTGAAATATAAAATTGCCTACGATAAATACACGAAATCTAGACCAGACATTGTCGATGAACTTTGGCATGGCCCAGAGTCCAGTGAATATGAAGCTGATTGGCAAAAATTCTTAGATGCGCCACTAGACTGAGGTGTTGTAAGAATTGGAGCATGACATTTAACATCAGATGCAGTAATATAATGAAAATAGTATTTGTTTTTCATCGCATAGGGAAAGAGTATGAAAGATACATTGTTTCATAAAATAGTTCGTTGGTACAAAAGACCTAATAAAAATTATTTTGCAGATTTGATTGAATCATTGATTGTTATTATCCCCGTAGTATTTTTGATCAAGACTTTTGTTTTTGGGCTGTATCAGGTTCCGACCTGCTCTATGGAAACTACCATGCTCGTGGGTGAACGGTTCTTTGCAGATAAAGTGACTCCTTTTGTATCTAAGCCAAAACGTGGTGAAATTATTTCATTTAATGATCCAAACTTTAAATATTCAGATAACGGGTTCATTAATTTTATGCAGCAGTATGCATCATGGTCTGTGGTCAATTATACTAAGCGCGTTATTGGTGTTCCTGGTGACCATGTTCAAGGAAAAATTGAGGATGATAAGCCGGTCGTGTATATCAATGGCAAAAAGCTTGATGAACCATATTTAAACAAATGGCCTATTATTGCACGTTATAAAAATGGTGAACTTAACTATCGATCATATGACCCTAATAAACCATTGTGTGACCAGCCATTTTACGATATGACACCATCAGAAATTGCTCGAGCAAAAATGTATATGCCTGATCATAATATTTTGTACCCAGGGACTCCGGCACTTGGTCGTAGCGGGCCTAAAGATATTTATGATGTTCATTTGGGAGCAACTGAGTACTGGATGATGGGCGATAACCGACAAGGTAGCTCAGATTCTCGTGACTGGGGACCAATGGATACCAAAAAAACATTGTTCCATGGACGCATTTTATTTAGAATTTGGTCAGTCGATAGTGATGAATCGTGGTGGATTGTTGATCTCATTAAACATCCGATAAATTTTTGGCACCGAGTGCGTTGGGCAAGATTTTTCCAAGTTTTAAGATAATTGTTTTATAATCTGTGATAAAAGAGGTTGTATGAATTTGAAAAAATATGATATAGTACATTCTAAGCATTCGACTATTGTCAGATGTTCTTTGATAATTTCTGTAATGACATTGTTAGCTGGTTGTTGGGGTTCAACTGAGAAATCAACTGAACCGAAATTGGTTTTAATTAATGTGCTTGATCCTTCATATTTTTCTGATTGCCATATAAAAGGTTCAATTAATATTCCTTTCGAAGAAGTCGAAGAGAAAATTAAAACATTAAGTAAAAATGATCATTATGTGCTGTATTGCTCTAATCATGCATGTACTGCAGCTCCTTTTTCAGCTCAACAGATGCAAGAAGCTGGGTTTACCCATGTAGAGTTGCTGCCTGGTGGAATTGTTGAATGGTATCAAAAAGGATTACCATACAATGGTCCTGCTCAGCTACAATATTTACATGAAGAAAATCAGTCGCTTACCGATGAAGCGCATGGCACAGTACCTGAAATTAGTGCACAGCAGCTGTTTGAAAAATTAAAAGCAGCTCAAAAAATTTAAATTTGAAATAATTTTTTTGAAACATTGCGGGTTAAATAAAATGTAACCTGTTTGTTTTAAAAAATCCCTATGAATATAGGGGCGACATAGCCAAGTGGTAAGGCAGGGGACTGCAAATCCCCCACCCCCGGTTCAAATCCGGGTGTCGCCTCCAAGTAGATTTAATATACATTAAATCCAAATTTGGTTGCCGAGGTGGCGAAATGGTAGACGCAAAGGACTTAAAATCCTTCGGATGTAATGTCTGTGCCGGTTCGAGTCCGGCTCTCGGCACCAGTCATTTTTTCCAATTCTAGTGGAAATTGACGTTAAATCTGTAAACAAACTCAAAACGTCTATGAAAAAAATGACTGGCTGGCGCCATTTACTAAAGGTCTAAGGTTAAAAATGTATCGGGCCTTTTCATTTATAATTCCTTAAAAAATCGAAAACAACTTGACAAATCGTTTTGTGATACCTAGAGTAGCATTTGTACTGGTTTTTGACGGAGTAGTATAAAAAATTAAAGGAAAAAGTATGAATAAAGCAGAATTAATCGAAAGCATGGCTAAGGTTAGCAAATTACCTCGTGCAGCTTGTAAAAATGCCCTTGAAGCTTTTATCGCGTGCGTTGGTACAGCGTTAAAGCAAAACAAAGATGTTTCTTTGACAGGATTTGGTACGTTTGTGGTAATGAAACGTAAAAGCCGTGTAGGTGTAAACCCTGCAACTGGCAAAAAAATGCAAATTCCTTCGAAAAATGTTCCGAAATTTAGACCAGGCAAAGCTCTAAAAAGCTTAGTTGGATAACTAAAATTAGTTAGTTTATTAAAAAAGCAGGAAATCGTGATAAGCGATTTCCTGCTTTTTTAAATTAGTTCAGAGAATATACATCTTTAATTCCACCCCAAACAGAATCCATATTTTGTTCTTTTGTTGGTAAACCTAGCGATATGCTCTTTGAATATGTTTCTCGGTAAGCTTTTTTCATATCTCTGCCCCAGTTCCAAGGTGTATATAAATTGGTATATCGTTTACTTAGTTCATTCTGTAGGATCTCTAGTTCAATTTTTTCAGTTGGTGTTAGCGGTCCTTGTATTGTTTCAAATGCATTTGCTCGCTTAATAAGTGATGCGTTCGTTTCTTGGGAGTAAAATCTTTTGGATTGAAGGCTGAGAGCTATTCCTGCTCCAATACTAAGTCCAGCTCCTGCCACAATTGCCATTAGGAGAGAATTGTCACTAAGTTCAGGTTTGCCTGTAAGAAACTTAGAGACTGGTTTAACCGATTTGATTAAAAGCCGAACAATTGGCCCAAACGATTCGAACGTCGCCATTGCAATTGCAGGGTCTGTTAATGCATTTAGAGGGTCATAGATACTCAATCTTGGTGTTGGGGCAGGAATTCTGCTGGAAGCGCTTGGTGCGCCTGCTGTAGGGGCTGCAGAAAATAGATTGCTGCTCGTTGTTGCGATGAGTAGGGCTAAAGCAGCTACTTTACGGTAAAAATTTTTCATAGATAAATCTCCTGGTATCAAATCATTGATAGTTCTTTTATAGAATAAATGAAATCGATCAAGAAAATCAATGGTTGATTGATTATTGGGGCTTTTTCAAAAAAAATGATAACCTAAATTGTTAATGTTTTTGATTGGGGATTTCGTTAGCCTGACGTCGTGTTCGCCAACGCGTAGCCTGGGTAGACTGGTGCTTTGACTTTCCGACATGCCAGGCAGTATTATGGGCTTGTTGCCAAGAAAGATTGAAATTCATTATTGTGTTTTTAGTATAAAAGCTTTTATACTAGATGAACGTAAAATGAAATTGATGCAAAAAAAGGAAGTAGAATGGAAACCCAACAAACGCTGAGTTTTTACCAAGTTGTACAGCAACGAGTTGATGGATATTTGCAGCATGTTAATTTATCATCACGCGATGTTATTTGTTATGTAACAGTTTTTGGTCTTGGTTTTTTGCTGGGTGTTTTGTTGAAAAGATATGGTATGATGATCGTATCGTGGTTGATAGGCATTGCGCTTTTGATTGCAGTTTTGAACTATTTAGATTTAATTGTCATTCAACAAACGAACATAAAAATCTTTTTGCATATTGAGCAAGTTCATAGTTTGGATGATTTAGTAATAGAAATAAAAACTCAGGTCCAACGTTATTGGATCGAGAGTATCGTGTGTACAATTGCCATTATCTTAGGTTTTAAATTAGGGTGAACGAATATGTCAGAAAACAAGCGCAACGCAGTTGCTGAAAACACCGTGAAACAGACGCCTTTTGTCAGTCGACTTGCAGCGTCACTGGTAAAATTAAAAGTGATGTCAGATGAAGAGGCAGACTCATTTGTTAAAGAATTTGCAGGACGCACGAAAGGTCGCATTGATGAATTTTTGCTTGATGAAGGAATTCTTGATCGAGAAACATTAATCAAGGCGCTTCAAAATACCTATGGCATTCCTGCATACGATGTGCGTGGTCATTTCTTTAACCATCAGATGGTGTTATTGTTTCCTAAAGATTTTTTAATGAGCAAAGGCATTATTCCGCTTGATGTAGAAGATGATATTTTGACCCTGGTGATGAGCAATCCTGAAGATGATGAAACACTTGAAATTGTCGGTAATTATGTACCATACAGTATTAATGTTGTTGTTGGTATTCGTCGCGATATTGTTGATGCAATTGAAGAATACTATGATGAAGACGTTGTGACTGCAGATATTCATGAGCAGGAAACTGACATTCTTGAAGATGAACAAGATGATTTAGATATCATTGATGAAAATGAACTTGAATAGTTCAAAAAATTAATCATTATCAAAATAATGGCTTTTGGATTTTAGATTCAAAGGCCATTATTTTTTGCTGAATTTATGCTATAATAAAGCAAGATTTAGTTAGTTAGGTTTCAATATTCACTCTCTATCATAGATTCAATGCTTACATAAAAATGAACATAGATTCCGGATCAAGTCCGGAATGGTAGGGATGAGGGAAGTAAAAAACTCATGTTGTCGATTTCAAATTTATCAGTTGACGTTCAAGGTCAGGCTATTATTAAAAATTGCTCTGTTGCTTTTGGCGCTGGTCAGGTTCACGTTGTGATGGGTCCTAACGGGTCGGGTAAAAGTTCGCTTGCTGCAACGATCATGGGGCATCCTAGTTATCAGGTTACTCACGGATCTATTGAGCTGCATGGACAAGATTTGGTGGCTTTGCCAGCACATCAGCGTTCTGCCAGGGGTATATTTCTTGGTATGCAGCATCCCGTTGAGATTCAAGGGCTTCAAATTATTCATTATTTAAAAGAGCTTTGTGCCCTTCAGGGTAATGCTGCAGTGACTGTTGCTCAAATGATGGAGCGTGTTGAGCCACTTTTAACATTGGTTGGGTTGCCGCAGTCAATTTTGCAACGGTGTGTTAATGTTGGTTTTTCTGGCGGCGAAAAAAAACGATTTGAACTTTTACAGATGCTGCTTTTGCAGCCTAAGATTGCAATTCTAGATGAACTTGATTCAGGCGTTGATATTGATGGGTTAAAACATTTAAGTAATGGTTTAAATTGGTATCGTGAGCAAAACTTACAAGCAACGATTGTGCTTATCACTCACTATCGTCATATTTTGACTCATGTGCAGCCTGATGTGGTTCATGTGATGGTAGATGGAAATCTTGTGGTAACTGGTGACAGTTCGATATTAGATTCTATTGAGCTAAATGGATATGAGCAGTATGCAAAAAGGTCTTAATCGCGACATTGTCCTAGAAATTTCACAGCAAAAAAATGATCCTGAATGGATGACGCAGTTTCGTCTCAAGTCACTTGAGATATTTGAACAAAAATCGATGCCAAATTGGGGTGCAGATCTTTCTGGTTTGTCGGCAGATGATATTCATTTTTACGTTAAGCCGGTGATGGAAACTCAAAAAGATTGGAACGATGTTCCCGATGATATCAAACAAACATTTGAACGCCTTGGTGTTCCGCAAGCAGAAAAAGAGATGCTTGCCGGTGTCAGTGCACAGTTTGAATCAGAGGTGATTTATAAACGGCTTAAAGAGCGCTGGGCCAAAAAAGGGGTGATATTTCTTGATACCGAGACTGGGCTCAAGCAGTATCCCGAGTTGTTTAAAAAATATTTTGGATCTGTCATTCCGCCTCATGATAATAAATTTTCCGCACTGAACTCTGCAGTGTGGAGTGGTGGTAGTTTTGTGTATGTTCCTGCTGGAGTTCGTATTGATTTACCACTTCAGGCCTATTTTCGCATTAATTCTCAAAGCATGGGTCAGTTTGAGCGAACACTGATCATTGCCGAAGCTGGTAGTTATATTCACTATGTTGAAGGATGTAGTGCGCCGGTGTATCGATCGAGTTCACTGCATAGCGCCGTTGTTGAAATTATTGCTTTGCCGGGTTCGCATGTGCGGTATACGACCATTCAAAATTGGTCTGAAAATGTGTACAACTTGGTTACGAAGCGCGCTATTGCCCATGAGGGTGCAACGGTTGAATGGGTTGATGGTAATTTTGGCAGCAAAGTGACCATGAAATATCCGTGCATTGTGCTCAAGGGTGAGCACAGTAAAGGGCAAATTGTTTCAATTGCCGTCGCTGGTAAAGGGCAGCATCAGGATTCTGGTGGTAAAATTATTCATCTTGCCAGTGATACGACTTCAAATATTTTAGCTAAGTCGATTAGTAAAAATGGTGGCAGGTCCAGTTATCGTGGACTTCTTAAGGTTGCAAAAAATGTAGAGCGTATTGTTTCGCGTGTTCAATGTGAAGCACTGCTGCTTGACGAGGCGTCTCGCTCCGATACGTATCCAACCGTGGATATTGCATCTCGTGATGTGGATATCGGGCATGAAGCATCAGTGAGTAAAGTCAGTGAAGAACAAATGTTTTATTTGATGAGCCGTGGTTTGTCTGAACAACAAGCACAAGCAATGATTGTAAATGGTTTTATCGATTGCTTTGTGCAAATGTTGCCGATGGAATATGCCGTAGAAATTAATCGATTGATTGAGCTTGAAATGGAAGATTCGATTGGATAATCTGGTGAATAACATTGCAATTTGTACGCTGCAAACAATGCAGAAATCAGTTAATTTGGTTATTGAGTCAGGTGTTGTATCACGCCATGTAGTAACAGATCATCTTGATGAGTTGTTACCGCTCGCTCATCTATCGTATCGCGTTGTGTTGCATGACTCGGCACAGTTTGAACTGTCTGTCGCGTTGACGCAGGTACAAGATTGTACCATTGATATCGAGCTTGATCTCCAGGGTGATGGTGCTCGAGCAGATGTGATCGTGTTGTACGGTTTGTCTGGTCAGCAAAATCTTAAAATTAATACCATACAAAAACATTACGGCAAACAAACCACGAGCGCTGTTGTTGCTTGTGGGATTGTTACTGGTCAAGCTTATGTTGCATATCAAGGTATGATTTCGCTACAACCAGGTAGCAAGCGAGCAGATGCAAAACAAGAGCATACAACAATCGTACTCAGCAAGCAGGCTAAGGTGGTATCGATTCCATCTATTGAAGTGCTTCATCATGATGTGCAATGCTGCCATGGTGCTGCAATTGGTCAGTTTCATGAGCAGCAACTGTGGTACTTGCAAAGCAGGGGTTTTGAAAAAAATGTTGCGTATCAAATGTTGGTACATTCATTTTTTGCAGAGCATATGCATCGTTTTTTGCCGGATACGGGTAGCAATAAAAATTCATTTACCCTTGTCGTCCCGGACAGCGCCGTGTCCGCCATAGCTGGAAGCGAAGGCTGGAAGCCGGGATCCAGTGATAACAATTCATCATTATTGGAGAGCTTATGTCAAAAGATTCTATGAATGTTGATAAATTTCGATCTTTTTTTCCTATTTTTAATACAAAAGCCGACTCGTCGTCTCGACTATCAAGCTGGGACAACGAATTGACACCTTCACCCTCTACCATCCCCAGCCGTCGCTTCCAGCTATGGCGGGCACGGCCGGACTCGCCTGTGCGTCGTAGCCTTGGCGTAGACGTAATCCGGAATCCATGTTCACTTCATTATCCACTCATTTATCTTGATTCTTCTTCAACAGCTCAGGTTCCACTTGAAGTTGTGGAAGCAATGAATCAATATTATTTGTCTTACAAAGCAAATGTGGGCCGCGGTGTGTACTGCTTTGCAGAGCGTGCAACTCAGGAATATGAGCAAGCACGTGCAACGATTGCAAAATTTATTGGAGCAAAATCAAAAGAAATCATTTTTACGTCAGGTGCTACAGCTGGTATCAACATGATTGCTCAGTCATGGGCGAGCCATCATTTGCAGCGTGGTGATGAAATTATTATTTCAGCAGTAGAACATCATTCTAATTTTTTGCCATGGCAAGAGTTGGCCCGTCATCTTGGGCTTGTGGTTAAAATTGCACCAATAACCGTAGATGGTGTGGTAGATTTTGAAAAATTTACAGAGCTGTTATCTCATACAACAAAATTAGTTGCAATGGTGCATACATCCAATGTGGTTGGTGGTACCAATGATATTGAAAAAATAACGCAAGCTGCCCATAGCGTTGGTGCTGCAGTACTTGTTGATGCATCACAGTCGATTGCGCATCAAGCCATTGACGTTGGCGCTATGAACATTGATTTTTTAGTTTTTTCGGGACACAAATTATTTGGTCCAACAGGTACAGGTGTTGTGTACGTTCGAGCAGACAGAATACCTCAAATGAGTCCAAGTAGCTTTGGTGGAGGTATGGTTTTTTCGGTGGGAGAAACTGAATCGTCGTATCGTCCATTTCCACATGGATTTGAAGCGGGGACTCCCAATGTTGCTGGGGCTATAGGGCTGCGAGCAGCAGTTGATTTTGTTGAAAAAAATATAGATTTTTCGATTCTCATGAAACATGAAACAGCGTTAGTTCAGACAATGATTGCAGGACTAAGTCAGTTGCCAGGCATTCAGATACTGAGTTTTCAGCCAGTAGCTGATGGGGCGCATGCTCACATGGTTACCTTTGTTTCAGATAAATACCATGCACACGACATTGCTGCCTATTTGGACCGCTATGGTATTGCGGTGCGAGCAGGACACCATTGTGTGCAGTTATTTCATCAGGCGTGCAATATCAATGCATCGGTGCGCATCAGCTTTGCGGGTTACAACACGTTGACCGAAGTTGATTTTTGCTTGCAGAAATTGCATGAGTTGCTTGGTTAACTACATTGAATTAGATCGTGATCCCAAATTGGCGAAGTCCGTTAACGAGTGATCGATAATCATCAGAGCTGTATCCAAGAACATTATAACCATACTGTTGAGCTTTAGATTTGAACTTTGATTCTACTTCGATCCATAATGCTTGGCTTGGATTTATGCCAGTTGTTTGAAGCACGTACTGATAATATTCAGCGGATGGTTTGAGTAGATGAATATCACCTGACATAAAGGTACCATTGAAATATCTAAAAATTTCTGGAAATTCAGATTTCATTGAACTAATGTGTGCCCAATTTCCCACGAGGTATAGTTTATAACCTTTTTGTTTAAGCATTTGCAGCGTTTGCTCCATTTTTGATCGAACTTTTTGAGTGTCTGCTAAATGTTGTGGGGTAAGCATCATGCTGACAACAGCAAGAAGAACTTTAACTTCAATGTCAGATAAATTTTTATTGGTAAAGTATCGTTGAATCGTATCTTTGATCTTAGATGATGGTTGAAGAAGCGCAAGCCAATCAGAAAAAATGAGAGGCATTTCCAGATTGTTATTGTAGGTGACTTGTGTTGATTGAGCTTTCACGCCTTTGAGTTGTTTAAAAAGATCCTCTTGGCATGGTAGATGGCCAACATGGGATAAATAGCGCAGTGAGTTAATTTTTCCAACGTATCCGGACGCTCTCATGGAATCGGTTTGAAATATTGATTCAACATCAAAAAAGAGCGCTGTGATTTGGTAACCATAGGTCGCAGGAACAAGAGCTACCAGAGAAAATAGGACTAAACAGAATTTTTTCATATAAAATACCAGCTTTGTATAAATACGGATCCACGTACAGATTATACTTTAAAAGTATCAAAAAAAACGTATTCTGTATACATGGTCAAAAGCCCTTTCTAGATAGGTTTTCAAAGTGTTAGATCGGTCAAAGTTGCTCTCAGAGCTGCATAAAATGCAAAAATATTTAGTAACACCAGTTGATGAGCGTTTATTTGATATGCAAAAAACATGGGAAATGATTCGACAAGACGATCAGATCGCCCAGTGCTTGCGTTCTCGAAAATGGTCACTCTTGGTACCTGATTTTCAGGAAATGATTGGATCTGTTATACCCATTGCGCCATGCCCTCACCCCTACAGCGTTCTTGCAGTTGATGGGTCACAGATTTATTATGATAAACACCAAGGGCCAGCTTGTTATCTGGTAAATACTGGATCTGTTTTGCTGCGGTATGGAATCGATAAAAGTTCGGTTGTTTTTGATAGTCAACCTGAACTGGTGGTTGCAACTGGCCAAGAGACCATCGATATGGGAACTGAATCTATAAATTTGTATCGAGAACAACAAGAGCTCCAAACTGCTGTGAGTAAATCGATTGAATTTATAAAAGCAGGTGATGCTCCTTTTTTGTGTATGCTTGATGGCTCTATGATATTTTTTCAAATTGATCTGCAAGCGCAGGGTCAGCAGCGTAACTTTTTTGCGCAATTTATGAACTATTTTGATCAGTTGTATCAGCATCGTATTTTGCATGTTGCGTATATGAGCTTTCCAAGAACCAAGGATCTTTTAAATGTTCTTCGTATTGCTCAGGCCAATTATTGTCAAACCAAGATAGCGCAAACTGAAAACTGGTATAAATTCAGCGATATGGATGTTGCACAGTTATTTTTAACGCCTGGAACTAGGTCGATAGTTTTTTGTAGCAAAGCTCCTGTGTCCTATGCATATCCAGCGCATTTGAAGCCCTATTTTTGCTATGTTAATGCGGGCCTTGAAATTGTTCGCTTAGAATTTCCCTGGTGGATAGCATCCAACAATCTTCTGGTAGATCAAGTTTGTGGCATGGTGCTCAGTCAAATAGAAAAAGGTCGTGGATACCCTGTTGCATTATTTGAAGCGCATGAACAAGCAGTGGTTAAAGCAGCTGAGCGTGAATTTTTTTATGATAGCTTGAGGCGTTTATACATTCAAAATGCTCAAATGTACCAACGCTCCCGAAAAAGTGCTAAAAAGGTCCAGGTTCCTATTTGATAAAAGCTGGTGTATACTAATTAAATGTTGTTTTATTTAGGGATTATTTAGGGATTATTTTATGAAATTTATACAGATTTTTTTGGCTTTAATATTAACGCAGTTTGCAGGACAATTTTTTGCTTGTGATGCAAGTACAGTTCGTTCTCGTTCTGATAGTGCTCGTTCTAAAAGAGTTCATTCTGATAGATCTTTAAATACTGATGATTTGATTCAATCAGCAAACCAATTATTGAAAAAAAATCGATTACTGGTTGATCGTCAATCTCAGTATGTTCCAACCCACAATGGTCAATCTCCTAACCATGGTAAATCTCCCGAGGGACCCGTGGTTTATCCTCTACCAAGGGAACACATTGCTCAGATTGAGGGCGAAATTCAAAATCCAGTGGCAATAGAATTAAAAGATAGGGCGACTGAATTACTCTATCATACTTTGCAGTTATTTAAGAATGGTAAAGAATTATCCAAAGAGCAACGTGACTTGCTACAATTGCAACAACATTTGGATAAACAAGCGAAGCTCGTGGCATTGGCATTGAATGCGACACCGCAAGGCTCACAATTTGAAGAACGTCGTAGAGAGTTACAAAAATTGATGAGTACGTACTATGCCAGATCTATTGTTGTAGGTTTAAATTATTCACTCTGTGAACAAAATGAAACAAGCCGTCTGTAAAAAGTGAATTTTTTCAATTGTTTTTAAAAACTTCGCGATCTAAATTAAATTTTTTTTCAAAAAAGCTTATGGTTAGATAGAACAGTTTTTTTTTGTTAGAACTGTTTTTTTTGACACCTTACTATGATAGTTTGTTGTTTAAATCAGCCGTAGGGGATATTGCTTTATTATCAATTTGATTATATAGTGTCTGCAAGCCAGATCATTACCTTACTAAAAATTGAAAAATAAAATTTATTTAACAGGTCAAGGAGCCGAGATGAAAATGCGTCACGTATTGTGCGTATTGTTTTTATGTAATTTTGTATTGCCAAATTTGTTTTGTGTAAATCCTCTTTTGAAAGTTAACACACGGCCCGAAGGTGTTGAATATCCAATTTATTCATCTAATGATGAATTATCGCCTCGTGGATTAGCAACTCAAGATGGTTTGTTAGATTTCAATTCAAGGACTGATTCTGTTATTGAGTTAGATGCTTTGCTCAGAGCAGCAGAGGGATGCAACCAACAGGGATGTTCAATAAATCCAAGTGGATGTCCAACGAGTCCAACGGGAACAGCTCGCAAAGATGGTTGTCCAACAAGTCCTCCAAATCCAAATGATTGTCCAACAAGTCCAATTGTTGAAGAACCAGATCGAACAGTAACAGTACCCTCAACTGGTTTAACTAGCGCTCATATTATTTCTGAAAAAAATGCACGATTAAAACATGCACGATGGATTGCTTGTTGTGCGGGTCTACGTCGACAAGGTTAGTTAGTATAAAAATAAAAAATAAGGCACTTTTTTTAAGTGCCTTATTTTTTTATTTTTCATTCAGGTAATGAATTTAACCTAAAAACTTCTTAAAAATAGATCTGATAAATCCATCTTGTTCATCGGTGCTGTTACCTAGCTGAGTTGCAAAAATATCTAAGGCATCTTTTTGCTCAGATGTTAATTTCTTTGGAATGTGGCATTGTGTGATTACCACGAGGTTACCAGTTCCCATGCCTTTTAATTTTGGAAATCCTTTTCCAGGAACGAGAATTTTTTCACCAACAGGGCATCCCTTAGGAACTTTAATTGCAATTTTTGATCCATCGATATGTTCAATTTCTACTTGGCATCCAAGCACTAACTGTGGGTACGTAAGCATTAATGTGCATACAAGATCGTTTTCTTCCCTGATAAAGCGTTTATCTTGGGCAACTTTAATTTTAAGATACAGATCTCCGCTTGGTCCACCATAGATTCCAGCATCACCTTTACCGGCAACACGTAGTTCTGCACCGTTAAAAATACCAGCAGGAATGTTGACTGTAAAGCGTTCAAACTCTTGTTTGCGCGATTGTCCTTTGCATGATGGGCATGGATTTTTGATAATGAACCCTTGACCCTGGCATGCATGGCATGCTTGCGCTACTGCAAAAAATCCTTGTTGATAACGAACTTGTCCTGCGCCTTTACATTGGCTGCATGTGACGACATCCGTTTTGTTTTTGTATCCTTGATGATTGCACTCGGTACATGCAAAAGCATGGTAGTATGCAACATCTTTTTTTACACCAAGGTATGCTTCGGAAAGTGTAATGGTTACATCATTAATCACATCATGACCACGTTGTGGAGTTGGCCCTGTTTTTTTGCGACGTTGCGCTGAGCCTTGCCCAAAGATATCGCCAAAATCTACGCCACCAAATATGTCTCCGAAATTTCTAAAGATATCATCCATGTTGGCGTGTTGATGACCACCAGCACCTTGCATGTTTTGGTATCCAGCATGACCGTACTCATCGTAGGCAGCGCGTTTTTTATCGTCCGATAAAACTTCATACGCTTCTGCTGCTTGCTTAAACATTTCTTCAGCGTCTTTGTCGCCTTGGTTTCTGTCTGGATGATATTTCATTGCCAGTTTACGATACGCTTTCTTGATGTCATCTAGAGAAGCATCTTTGTTAACGCCAAGGACTTCGTAGAAATTACGTTTACTCATAGATTCTCTTTTGAACTAATTATTTTTGATCAGTTATTTTTTGAGCGTTAATTTTTTTTAAAATTAATAGATTTATGATTAGTATACTATAAAAATGGTTGGATGTTAACCAGGGGCAGAGGTTGGCGGTGTAAAAAATTACATTGAAATGCGCCAATTAATTTCGAACGTGTCTTTTTTAATAAAATTTGGCAAGGGATTAAAGAGCCCAACTTGTTTAACGGATTCGAGAATAAAAATATTAATGATTTCATGTTTGCTTGGGTGGATGATCCTCGTGGTCAAAAGGTTGCCAGCTCGATCTACTTTGACGTGAAAAACAACTTGTTCATACGTTCTACGATGAATTAATTGTTTGTGGGGGTTGGCATGCATTGAGCTTACGATCATGTTGGCCATTTGATTGAGGTAGGTAATATATTTTAGTTCTTCTCCGGTTGGAATATCGGGACTATCACCTTGAATGCCCATGTGAGCGCTGTTTCCAAATGTTAAAATAGCATTGTTTCCACCAAGTCCAAGATCTTTAAAAGAAATTGTTTTTATGGGAATTTCTTTGGTTTGCTTTGGTACGTGTTGGTGCATTTGAGTTGATTCTTTTGGTTGATTATCCAAAGATGATTTTGAATTTGATTTTTCTGTTGGCTGTTTTGGTGCCGCTGTAACAAAGAGATTGCCTTTGGGCAGTTTGAGCGGAGTCGTTGTGTAAAGCGGTATTTTTTGTGCAAGTGGTGGTGGTTCTTGATGTAATTGTTTTTGCTCTGGTTGCTGTTGGGTGATATTATTGATTGGTTCAGCGATTGGCTCAGTGATTGGTTCAGTTGTTTCTTGAGGATGTTGAACTAAACTTTGCGTTCCATCAAGGTTTTGCTGATCAATACCTTGTTTACCAGCAACAATGATAGGCATTTTTTGAGAACGTTCTGGTTGTGGTTCTGGTTTTACTTCTTTTTTTTCTTCTTGTTTTAATTTTGGTTGAGGTTTTGGTTCGTTTTGAACGGAAACTGGTTGTGAGGCCTGTTTTGGTTGCGGTTGACTTGTCCACAGGACAACCTGGTCATCTGGTCGTAGGGCTTGTGGACGTTCTTGTTCAAAGATATTGAATTTATAGGTCATAATCAACAGTAAAATGATTACATGAAATATGACGGATGCAATGATCCAGACGGAAGCTGGAGTTCCTTGCTTGGTTGATTCGTTTTGATTTTTAATAAAATCCGCTTGATTCATCTGTGCTCCTTCAATTACTGCTTGTACACAGTCTATCGTAAAAGGTATGAAAAAAGCTATAGCGGCGATAAATAAAAATGTTCTTGTTTTTTAATAATCAGGAGTTTGTTTGAAATGGCATGCTGTTGATGCTTGGTTGACTCTAGAAACCGAATAATTTCAGCAAATAACGCTGTACTTGGGGTAAATGGTACTCGTTGTTCAATCAGAAGGTTGAGCAAGATTCTATGCTGTATCACTTGGTGTTGTTGTAAAAATTGTTGAATGCTGATCGTTTTGGGATTTGTTGTTGTTGAAATAGATTGAAGCACCATCTGAGTGTGTGACTCTAGAAAATCATTGGCTTGTTGCAGTTGATTGATGCAGTTTGGGATGGTGCGTTTCCATCGAGGATCAATGGTGGTTAGCATAGGCAACAAATTATTTCGAATCTTATTTCTTAAAAAGATATCGCTTTCATTGGACGAGTCGACAAGAAACGAAAGTTTATGATGATCGAGGTAATTTAAAATTTCTTGTTTTGAGAAAGCAAGCAGAGGACGCACGTACAATGTATCATCTTGTTTCATGCCCGTAAGGCCGGCAATTGAACTACCGCGCAGGAGCCGAATAAAAAATGTTTCGATCTGATCATCTTGGTGATGTGCGAGTGCGATTGTTTGGGCTTGGTACTTTGTTGCGAGTGATTCAAAAAAATAACGACGTAATTTTCTACCAAGATCTTCTTTGGAGCCGTTATATTTTGGTTGACAGGCAAGTGAAGATGCTGTTTGAGCAACGATAGGGATATTGATTGACTTGCACCAAGCTTGGCACCAAACGGCATCGCTGGTTGATTCTTGGCGCCAACCGTGATCCAGATGAGCTGCGATAATATTCAGGTTAAGCTTTTGTTTAAGTTGCGTAAGTAGATGCAGCAAACAAACAGAATCTGGGCCACCTGAAAGGCCGACAATAATTGTTGAATTTTTAGGAATATGTGGACGAATATGTTCAGCGGAAATTAAGCGGTTAGTTCCAGGATGCGGCATTGAATAAGCTCTTTAAATGTCGATGTTGGATGAGTATGTAAAATACCATTGATACCTAGTTTGCGCGCAGCTTCAATGTTAAAAGGTTCATCGTCGATGAAGGTACAATCTTGAGGATTTAATGAATACTTTGTCAGAAGGCGCTGGTAAAATGCTGGATTTGGCTTAGTAATTCCTTCCTGACCAGAAGTCATAACTCCATCGCAATGGCTAAACAGTTCAGTATATTTTTTTTGAATGCCAGCAGATGAATAAGGGTCCCAATTTGATAAAACGTAGATTTTATAACCAGATTGTTTTAATTCTTTGAGTAGTCTAACCATGGGTTCGACGGGAACCATAGATTTTGCTATGCATTCTTCATCAAACATGAAATAAGCAACATTGAAAAATAAGTTTTTAAGTGCTGTTGGATGATTGCTTTTGTGAATTTGGTTGCAAGCTAATAGTTTTAATTCGGTGAGAGTTGAACGCCCGGTCTGCCAATCATTGAGTATCTGAGGCATTGCTTTGCCTTTGTTATAGATTAGATCAGTAGTTTTTGCAGGAATTTGGCGTAAAATATCAAAGAAGGCTTCTTTAATATCAATTTTACGTATGAATAAATGATAGATTAAGCTTGGATTCTTGAGAATTGTGGGGCCAATAATGGCTCTTTGCATTGATTTTGACGTTTCAAATATTACGTCACCTAGGTCAAAAATAACAACTTGATAGTGCCCTTTTTGTGGAGATATTACCCGTAGTTTATGAGGGCTACTTTGTTGATCTGCCATAATGAAAAACGTTCCCAGAATCGCTAGGATTCCATAGGCAAAGGTCCGTTTTTTTACAGGATATAGTTGGTTTAGAACTATATTAAACGTAGATTTTATCATACTGTAAAGATACCAGAAGGACAAAAAAGATCAAATGGCGACGCTTTTTGTTGTTTTTTGTTAGTCTAATGCTATATTTTAAGAGTTGTGTGGTTCTAAGAGAAATTATTAAAAAAATGTATAACAAAAATTATTTCACGTTTGTGGTAGCCTTGCTTGGGTTTTATCAACTCGTGGCAGTTCCTGTGTCGCTTATTTATCCCTGTTATAACAATGTGCCAAGGGCCGGTTTGGTTGATCAAGGGGCATCCCGTTCATCTTTTTTGGTCAACATGGATAACCGTACTATCCTTGCTGCTGCGCGCAACGCTGACTTACTTGATTCTCACCGCATTGAAGCTTTGTGCCTGAAACTAGAGTCTGGGCGCATTGAAGTTTTGTGTAGGGAAGAGGTAGATATTCAGCTTCAAAAAGAACGAAATCGTAACCTACGCTCCTTGTTGATACGATATGTTGAGGTTGCGCATTTGTTTGGGGATGAGGGCCTTGCTGCTGCTATCCAAGAGCAGCATAAACCGTTTGTGTTAGAAGATGATGAGTATTTGATTCATGATGCTGGGCAGCAAATTTGCGTCGTGGATAGTTCTGTAGTTCTCAATCAAGTGGTACATGAAATTTTAAATCGATATTCTTTTGAAACACTGGATGGGGTTTCAGCCGCCATCAAAGAACTTGAACGGGAGATTCATGGTTATGGTCTTGATACCCATAAAGAGTTGGTACGTGATTTACAATCATTAAATTCAGAGCCGCTTTCTGCAAGTTATCATTGTATGAAAAAAGTTTCACGAATTTTGGCACAATTACCCCCAGAGTCATCGCAAGCAATACGAAATCAGTTTCCATGGTATTTGCAACGCATGATATAATTTTAATGATTGAGTTGAATTTTTTAAGGGCTTGCTTTTGGCAAGCCCTTATTCATGCGCGACGTAAAAAGTCTAAGCTATGGAGTTGGTAAATATCCAGCAAAATCATGCTGGAAGTTGGTTTTAAAACTTTTCAAATCTAAAGGATTTTTTCCATCATTGTTTTTTATGGTTGTATCTGCGCCGGCACGAAGAAGTGCTTTAATTATTGGAATAAAATCTTGTTCATGGGTATTAATAAGGTGGTACACAGCTATCGCAAGAGGTGTATTTCCATCTACGTTCTTAACGTTAAGATCGATTGTTCGAGATTGCAGTAAAGCTTGTAAGGATTTTAGGTTGCCATGCCTGACGGCTTGCATGATGGGTGTTTGCCCTATTGCATCTGGGGTATTAACATCTGCGCCTGCTTGCAGGAGGGTCGTAACTGTTTGTGCATCATCTATGTTTATGGCGTAAGTTAGAGGTGTGTAGCCATCTTTGTCAACAGCATTGATTTGGGGATTATTGGTAGCAAGTAATTTAATGATATTTTGGTCACCAAGGAAGATGGCAAGATCGAGTGGAATATTTCCATCGATATCTTTTTGTTGTCTGTTAACTTTTTGATTTAATAATTGTTGAACTTCACTGAGTAACCCTTTTGCTACAGCGATATGCAGCGAAGTTGTTTGATACCTTTTCATAATTTGTTCAGGGGTAGAGTATTTAATAAAGATAATTTTAAAGTACCCTTGAATAGTTTTTTGAATTTTTTTGTCGAGTCGCAAATCTTTAAATTGATGAGCGTTGTATTTTCTAAAATTATCTGTTTTGTCACTTAAATATTGTGCAACCGCTGCTTTCTGATGGTTTGGAAACGATTCAATATATCCTTTAAAAAATTCAAGGCAATATTGTGCCCAAAGAGACCACCATGAAAAATGTTCATATTCGATGAAACCGTGTGCGATATTTTTTATAAACAATAGATAATCAATATCGTCCCATAGTGAGCATCCATCGCGCATGGTTTCAACATCGATAAAAGATACTTTGGATGTTTTTGGATCAAAAAATATATTGCCAACATGTAAATCTTTGTGGCCCACAGTTGTCCATTTATGTACATCGGAACTATGAGAATAACCGTGATAATCCATAAATGCTTGCTGGAATGATCCAATTGATTTACCCATAGCATGGAGGCATTTTTTTTGTAAAGGAGTATTGCTGAAATCTTCTAAAATAGAATAAACTTGTTGGCCTTTTGCGCTATGACTTAATTCAATGGTGTGAGGCTTATTATTTTTATCATGGTAATAATAAATCTTTTCAAGCCAAACAATATTTGGCAAATCCTTGCGAGGGATGAGTAGGTGAGAGTCAGCATATCGAGTTTCTATGCCCAGTCTTCCAATGTTGCTTTCTTGCAGTTTTTTTAATCGCGCAGCGCTATCTTCGCGTTGATCTGGAGTTGTTGGTAGGCTTATTTTTAAAAAAAATATCGGTTTTTTTACAGGCTTTGTAATGGAAGCTTGATACATTTTTGCGCTAAAACTACCTCCTCGTATAGTTTCAACGACAAGTGATCCTGGATCCTTGGGGAAAAAATTTTTTATAAGTAAGCCTTTAATTGCATCATTGGTTGGATAGCCGTCATTATCGAGTTTTAGTACAACATATTTGGTTTCAATTATAGATTCTCGCTTGTCCGTGCCTGCCTTTTTACGGTGTATTAATTTAGAAATTATTTCTGCTGCTTTAATTTGTTCAGGGGTTAATTGTTTTTTTGCAGCAGGCGCTTTTTTTGGTTCAAGTTGTTTTGGGACTGGTTGTTGAATTTTTGGTTGAGCTTGTTTTATTTTTGCTACAGCAGTTATGAGGTTGAGGCAACGAACAACGACGTCAGATTTAGCTGCTTGGGAGATGGAAAAAGTTATCAACAGATAGGCGTAAAAAATAAGACGCACATAGTATCGGTTCATTTTTAAAATCCTTTTTTTGAGTTGAATTAGTAGCGATATCTTTGTAGCAAAGTTTATGTAAAAGCAAGAGTTACAAAGAATTAACAACTTGCTTAGCAATTGAAATAGGTACCGATGTGTGTGCCATGCTATTTTTCAAGTCAAAAGGAATTGTTTTAATGCATTGGTGTTTAAGATTGAGCAACTGAGAAAGATACCAAAACGTACAATCACCTCGAGATTGAAAAAATTCAATGATTTGTGTTTGTGGTTTACAAAACATAATGTTGGTGAGTCCTGAACCATGAAAAGCAACGATCGTATCGGCATTGTTAAATAATGAGACTTGCTCAAGAAATGACATTTTACTCAGTTCGTATCGCTCAAAGCCTTCATCTGCAAATAATGCAAATATTTCATCTTCGTTAAGTATTCTACGCAGCGTTGTATCTTTTCTGGAAATGAATACTTTTTTAGAAAATTGGGACGGGTTGATCTCTTGCAGCATAGGTACTGATAGAAATTTATTTCGTACGAACTCTAGGAGCCATGGTTGGATGTATAAACAAAATAACGGTTCATGATTTAAGGGCGGATATTTGCGCCCAACAAGAGATGGAACTAAGAGTTCATCTGCCTGTACATGTTTGGTTGAGTTTGTTGGTTCTATGACTTTTTTTAGATCAATGCCCCATAGTTGTAATGTTTCTTGTTTAAAGCGTTGATCCATGGAAACGTATACATAGTCATATGCAATGTTATGCATTTCAAGAAGTGCCAGTCGCCCGAGTGTTTCAATCATCCAGTGCGCATAGGCTTTACCTTCTTGTGCTATGACAGCAAGTCGTCCAGGTATTTTTGTAGGTTCTGGAAGATGGTTTAACGTGAAGTTTGAATGTCTTCTCATAAAACGTTGTGCGCTCGGCCACATCAATTCTTCTACAAGTCCATAATCAGTTACAATAAGTCCTGGTATTTTTAAGCTTGCAGAGTACGTGCATCCTTGAGGTATCGTGAGTATAAATGTTTCTTGTAAAATACCTTGTGATGGTTGAAGATGTGGCCAAGGTGAAATCGTAAATGGTTCAAAATTAAAATGATGTTGGTCATCGCATAGTTGATAATGTATGCCCAAATTTTTTTGCATTAAATCTTGCAGTGCAATAGTTGGTACATCATTGCATTGGTTGTTGAGTGCAATGATTGTGAAAAATAACATTAAAGCTACGGGATAACCATTCATTATTTTTTTCATTTCTAAAATAATTTATAGGTGTTTTAAAATGTCTTGGACAATTGATAGAGGAATATGCGTATCACGGAAACCATTTGTTGTCGTATCGAAATTAGTTGTTGGCACACACTTATGGTTGAGTCCTAGCATTTGAGAAATATACCAGTAGGTTGCAGAGCCACGTGCTTGAAATAGTTCGATGATGAGTGTTTCTGGTTTACAGAATATAATGTTAGTAAGTCCTGCACCGTGACATCCAACGATAATTTGAGCATTGCTAAAAAGTTGTATTTGCTCTTGAATTGATAGCTTGCTTAAGCAATAACGTTCAAATCCTTGAGCTTCAAATAGTGCAAACACTTCGTCTTCGTTGCTCATTTGGCGAATGGATGTATCTTTTCTTGAAATAAACACACGCTGCGAGAACTGTTTTTCTTGATGTATTGATGGATTCAATTTCATCGAATCTAATTGTACTGATCGGGTTAATTTTTCTTGAACATAACGAAGAATATATTCTGGAGCATAGCTTGCAAATCGAGTATACCCTGCATTTATTTTAGAGATCATTGATGGAACGATGAGTTCATCAGCTTGAATACATGTATTTTCGTCAGAAGGCTCAATAATTTTAGCAGGATCAATTCCCCAGAGGGCCAGTGAATCTTTCATGAATGGTTTTGATGTTGAAACATATAACCAATCATATTCTATGCCATTCATTTCCAGAAGAGCCAGTCTGCCTAACACTTCAGAGATCCAGTGGAAATAACAGTTTGCTCCTCGAAGCGTAATCACAGCAACTTTACCAGGATATTTTGTTGGGTTGTTAAAGTTTGCTTGATTAAAATGTCTTAATCCTAGAGCTTTATTTTTCCATATTAATTCTTTGATCAAGCAGTTATCCACCACCGTCCATCCAGCAAAAGAGTATGCGGTTCCTTGTGGGATACTCAGAATGAATGTTTCATTAAAAGATCCTTGATAAGGTTGGCTATCTTGCAACACTGATAGTGGAAATGGTTCAAATAGAAATGGAATTTGATCATGAGATTTTACATATCCAATTTCTGGATGCGTTGGTAAAAAATCATAGATTGAAACAATGTCGACAGATTTAGGATTGATACTGGTGCTGAGCGTACAACTATTTAATATCTGAGATTCTTCTGTTGTTCCTGCCGGATCACAAGGATGTTCACCTAAGGCAATTTTGCGAGCGCTGGAATCACAAGGATGCAGTATAGAATATTCTTCTGAAGAGGTATTTACATTTTGGTGTTGCGTGATTACATATTCAGGAACTAGGATGCCCAGACACAGAAAGATAAATAGTTTATTGCATGACATGACAAACCCCTTGTATTTTATTGTTGAATCGTAAAACCAATACCTAGGTTAGGTTATTTTGACGAAAGTTTCAATATGTATATAAAACAAGTTGAATTTGTCGTTTGTGGCAAGTTGTTTTTATTGCGGATATTCTCTGTGTGAAAGAAATAAGCGTTATTTTTGGCAATAAAAAAGCCCCTGCAAGCAGCAGGGGCTTGGTAAGTTAACTTAAATGTCGAGATTTTTGACAAAGCGGCCATTTTTTTCAATAAACTTACGACGTCCAACGACATCGTCGCCCATCAAGGTTGAAAACCATGAATCAGCCTCGAGCGCATCTGCAATTGAAACTTGCAGCATTGAGCGTGTTTTTGGATCCATGGCAGTTTCCCACAATTGATCCGGATTCATTTCTCCAAGACCCTTGTATCGTTGAATGCTCATGTGTGGCTTTGAAAGACCAACAATTGCAAGAATCAACTTTAAGATACCTGAGTTTGAAATATTTTTATCTTTTTCTGAAATATTCCAATTTTCTTTTTCAAGGAACATTAAAGGCTTAAGCAGTGCAGATAGTTCAACAACTTCTTCAGCAACAAAGAAATTAAGATCCAGTGTCCATGATTGATTGTTGTGATGGAAAATGATTTCATTTTTTGCTTGGTATGCAAGATCAAGTGCAGCTGTTCTGCGTGCTTTAACAGGTTTCTCTGTTTCTTCGTCTGACTGCTCTGGAGTATTTTCAATTTCTTCATCTTCAATCATATCATCTTCATCATCAATTTGGTTAGTGATTGGAAGTTCCATGCTATGGATTGAGATGATTGATTCTGGGAAGAATGGTTGTAGGGCTTTGATGACAACGTCAGGATTGCCAATGTCGGTAATGGTGTTTTCTTGCAAACAGCGCGCTAAAATATGACAGTGTCGATATTCTAATTTAAACTGGTTGCTAATTTCGTGAATTTTTTGTTCATAGGCAGCTATCTGTTGCAAGAGCGCAAGCCAAGCTTGCGATGTGTATGTTTCTTTTGAGCTTGCAAAGTCAACGTGGAGCGCTGCCCAATCAAAAATGAATGCACGAAGATGAGAATCATCTTTAAGGTACTGTGACATTTTGCCAAGTTTAGCTTTATACAGTGGTGGTTGTGCAATGTAGAGGTAACCTTTTTCGATCAGTTGCTTCATGTATCTAAAGAAGAAGGTTAAAAGCAATGTTCGAATGTGTGATCCGTCAACGTCAGCATCGGTCATCAAAATAATTTTATGATAACGAACTTCGCTGCAATTGAATTCTTCTGAGTCAGGATGGCATCCAACTGCTGCAATTAAAGCTTTGATCTCTTCGTTTGCAAGCATTTTGTCCAAGCGAGCTTTTTCAACGTTCAATATTTTACCTTTGAGTGGTAAAATCGCTTGTGTGAAACGGTCGCGAGCTTGTTTAGCAGATCCACCCGCAGAGTCTCCCTCTACGATGAATAGTTCGGTGGTTGCTGGATCTTCGTTAGAACAGTCAGCGAGTTTACCTGGAAGGACTGATCCTTCAAGAACGGTTTTTCTTCGCGTGATATCGCGCGCTCGTTTTGCAGCTTCGCGTGCTCGTTTAGAAAGTTCAGCTTTTTGAAGTATTTTTTTAGCAATGCTTGGATTTTCTTCGAAATATTCATCGAGTTTTGCAAAGACCCATGAATCAACAAGACCTTTAATTTCGTTGTTGCCCAGTTTAGTTTTTGTTTGGCCTTCAAATTGTGGTTCTGGAACTTTGATGCTGATAACGCAGACCAAGCCTTCGCGAACATCTTCGCTTGAATAGCCTTCGCTATCTTTGATCATCTTGAGCATTTGTCCGCGTTTGTTACATGCTTTGGTCAGAGCAGATTTAAATCCACTGACGTGGGTTCCGCCTTCAATGGTGTTGATGTTGTTAACAAATGAAAATATTTGCTCTGCGTAACCATCATTGTACTGCATTGCTACTTCTAAAATGTATTTTTCATCTTCATGAAAAATAGACACGATATCTTCAAAGAGCGGAGTTTTCTTGGAATTAACTGATTCTATAAACGATACGATTCCGCCTTCATAGAAAAAGACATGTTCTTTATTGGTGCGTTGATCGGCGATGCTGATTCGTAAATTTTTATTTAAGAATGCCAGTTCTCGTAGTCGTGTTGATAAAACGTCAAAGCTGAATTCAACGGTTTCTTGAAATATTGTTTCATCTGGAGTGAAGGTGACCTTAGTACCTTGTTTGGTTGTTTTTCCCGCTTCTTTAAGCGGAGCAACTGGATCACCTTTTTGGTATGACTGTTTGTAGATTGTGCCATCTTTGTAAATTTCAAGGCTTAAATCTTTTGAAAGTGCGTTGACCACAGAGATACCAACTCCGTGAAGTCCGCCTGAATATTTATATGAATCTTTATCGAATTTACCACCGGCATGCAGTTTGGTTAAAACTACCTGAGCCGCAGAAACTTTTTCGGTTGGATGAATGTCAACGGGAATACCGCGTCCATTATCTTCTACAGAGCATGAGCCATTGGTATGAAGAACGACTTCAATGCTGTTGCAATGTCCTGCAAGTGCTTCGTCTACGGAGTTATCAACAACTTCATAAACCAGGTGATGGAGTCCTTGGGGTCCGGTGCTGCCAATATACATTGCAGGTCGTTTACGAACTGCTTCAAGGCCTTCCATAACTTTAATGGATTGGGCACTATACAGAGAACTGTCTTTTTTATTTGATGGATTATCTGGTTTATCTGCCACAAGGATTCCCTGAATTTCTTTAATATCGTTTACTTTTCATCGCAAAAAAATTTAATTCATATACAATGTATAAATTATTTTTATGCTTCATTTAAAAGTTTAGTAAAGAAATGAAAAAATTCCAATCTTTTCGGGATATACCGTTTTTGACTGGATCTATTTTTTTATTAAATCTTTTTGTTTAAAAGGGTTTTTGTTCATGCAAAATGATCTTTTTTTTATGGACCAAGCATATGCCCAGGCACTTAAGGCATACGCAATCAATGAAGTTCCTATCGGTGCTGTTTTAGTGGATGGGGCGGGAGTCGTTGTGGCTCGGGGTTATAATCAAGTTGAAAAAAAAGGTACCCAGCTGGCACATGCTGAAATGATTGTGCTGGGTAAGGGTGCAAAAAAAAATGGAAATTGGCGTTTAAATTCTATGACGTTGTATGTTACCGTCCAGCCTTGTATGATGTGCTTGGGGGCATTGTATTTATCAAGAGTCACCAGGATTGTCTATGGAGTTGAGTCGCCCAAGTATGGTGTATCTAGTGTAAGTGTGGATTTAGTTGGAATTTATCAAAATTTGCATACTACGATGCATGGTATACACTATGAACCAGCAAAATTGTTATTACAATTATTTTTTCAAAAAAAAAGGAGTAAGCATGAAGCTCAGCAAGGTTGAATTAGCAAAAATCAAGAATGATCTTTTAGAGCGTAAGCTTGAGATAGAACAAGAGTTGCAAGATCTGGCATCAGAAAAAATGGTAGACGGAGAATCTCAAGATGATGGTGATCAAGTCGTATCAATCACGATGGAAGCACTGAGAAATTCACTTCAAGGAACAGAATATCAAGAATATTCCAATATTTTAGCAGCAATTGATGCAATTGATAAAGGTACCTATGGAATATGTCAAGAATGTGGACAAGCAATCTCTGAAAATCGTTTAAAATATAATCCTAATGCACGTCGCTGCATTGAGTGTCAAGAAAAAGCAGAATCAGGGTATTAAAGGAGTTCATATGAATCAAAAAATAACGATAAGGCATTTTAAAGTGCTGCTTGCTGTGCAGATGATTTTTAATGCTGCTGGGCTGGTCACAGGTGATCCAATCGTTGTGCAAAAAATTACCACGCCAACGCTTGAAAAAGAGCGGATATTGTTTGAGAAATTTATAGATTCTTTTTGTAGTGTTTGTGTGCAGCAATCAGTAGCTCCAAAAGTGGTAGGTGAAGCATTTAAAGATGAAGAACAAGCTTTTGCCCAAGAGGACCCGGCAACGTTGTTTTTTCATGCTTTGCACGAAGAAGATGTTGTGGGGTACATTTCATGCGACTTGTTGCCAGGCTATCAGGTTCGCATTCGGCAGCTTGCAGTTGATCCTTTAATGTTTGACGCGGTGCTTGTTAAAGAGCTTTTATTTGCAATTTTTGCCTCTGTGCCAAAAGTGAGAACGGTGACGCTTTGTTGCCCGACTGCTTGCCTTGAGCTTGCAACATTATTTGAAGATCTTGGCTTTGTTCTTTCAACAAGCCAAAATCAGTCCTCGATTCAGCTTTACGCAATATATGAACTTAAAATTCATCCAAAATGTAAAATTTGTGAAGTGTTGTATGCAAATAGTTGGGATACTGAAGATGATGGAGACTCGAATTGGGATGATTCTGTAGGCTCTGTAGACGATGAATTCGGTGAGGATGCAGAGATGCGGGCTCTGTCTTCAACTGTTGAAGAAGAACAGAACAATATTTCTTAAAGTCATTTCTTTGACTTTTTTAAGGAGTTTTGTATTCTGAAATATAGTTATTTTACATGGGCAGAATAGATACTTGCTCAAATGTAACGATGGATCTATGAAATATTGAATCCAATTGAATTAAAGATTTGCAAAATATAGAATCAATGAAGAAAGGCTTACTTTTTATGGCACAAGCTCCAGCTTTTACAAAAAAAACAGTAGCAAAAGCTCCAGCACCAAAATCTCCATCAAGAAAATCTGAAGTGGTAAACAGACCGTTTGCTCAAGGCACTGGACGTAGAAAATCGGCTGTTGCTCGAGTTTGGCTACGAAAAGGAAATGGTCAGATTGTCATTAACGGTCGTCCGTTTGATGAATACTTCACGGTTCAAACAGCACTTGATTCATGCCAAGCTTCATTTAGAGCGTTTCCTGTTACAACAGGAATGATGGCAGATGTTACCGTACAAGGTGGCGGTTATACAGCACAAGCAGGCGCAATTTCACTTGGTGTTGCACGAGCACTCTTAATGTTTGATGAAACTATGAAATCAGACTTACGTAGAATGGGTTTTGTAACGGTTGATTCACGCGTTAAAGAACGTAAAAAATACGGTCAAAAAGCAGCGCGTCGTAAATTCCAATTTACAAAGCGATAAAACTTACGGACCAATGGTTCAAAAGGGACATGGAAACATGTACCTTTTTTTTGTGAAAATTATCAAAAATATAAGGAGTTAAGCATGTTGTTAGTGCGATTGGTAGTGATTACGACCTTGTTTTTTTCGGGGGTGGGCCTGTTTGCCAGCCAATTAGCTGTTGCTCCTTTGGCGGCAACGGTTAAAAAGTACCATTTGGATAATGGAATGACGCTTTTGGTTTTACCCATGAAAGGCAGGGCCAATGTTGCCATGCAGATGTGGTACAACGTTGGATCGAAGCATGAAAATGTGGGTGAACGTGGCATGGCTCATTTTATTGAGCACATGATGTTTAAGGGTACACATGAGCTGCTGTCTGAAACAGATTTAGCGCAACTTTCTACCAAGCTTTGTGCGTACAATAATGCTCATACGTATTATGATTGGACCTATTATGACTTTGCGCTTCCTAAGGAAAATTGGACAAAAGTGTTGCCAGTATTTGCAGATACTATGTCAAATTGTCGATTTTTATCTGAAAACATGAGCTCTGAGCTCAAAGTGATCGTGCAAGAATTTGATCAGTATGCAGATAACTATGCTCGAGTTCTTTTGGTTGGCTTGATCAGTGATATTTTCAATACGCATCCGTATCATTATCCCGTTATTGGTTTTAAAGATGATTTATCCAAATTAGACCGCGCAGTTCTGGTAAATTTTTATAAAAAACATTACATCCCGCAGCATGCAACGTTGGTGCTTGTTGGGGATATTGATCCTGACCGGGCTTTTAAGGAAGTAAAAAAGCAGTTTGGAGCAATTCCTCGTGGAGCTGATCGACCAGCAGATAATTTTTATATTGAAGATGACATGCAAGTGCGATCACTCAAGGTATATCGAGATGTTGAACAGTCACAAGCTATGCTTGCGTTTGTAATTCCTGGGCGACAAGAAATGTCGATAACATTGCCAACTCTTGTTGCAAAGATTTTGACTGAGGGCATGGGTGCTCGGTTATATAAAAAATTGGTTGTTGAAAAATCTTTGGTTTTGTCAATATCTTCATACCCTGGTGGGTTGTTTGAAAAAAACTTATTCTTTATTCATTTCGTCCCTAAAAAAGAAGAAGAAATAGCTCAAATTAAAGAGATAATTTTGCAGGAAATTCAAGATATTGTTGAGCATGGCGTAACCCCAGAAGAGTTGAATCGTGCTCAGAAGTTATTGTCGATGAGTCGTCAGAATAATTTAGAGTATGTCAGTAGGCTTGCTGATAGTCTGGGTGCGGCGTACGTGGCAACTGGTAGTATTGAGTCAGCGTTTGATCTTCCCGAAAACTATGATGAAAAAGCAGTTGTTGATTTTATACGACACTATTTCAAGCCAATATTGTGCCATGATGGATATGTGCTCAAAATTCCGGATCAGGATAAAGAATGCTTGGTAACTAAGCAAAAAAAATCGCAAGCACTCAGTGCAGCCCTTATGGCTCAAAAAATTCGTACAGCAGAGTTGGAGTCCGCTCGATATGCAAATACCGTTACGGTAAGTAAGTTTGAGCGACCAGTATTTGATGTTCCTGAATCGTATGTTTTGGATAATGGGCTTCGTGTTTTATTGTGGCATAATTCTGATTTTGACATGGTTAAAGCAGAGTTTTGGCACCCTCTTTCCGGTCTACATGATCCAGAAGGACTTGAAGGAATGAATGACCTGCGCGTGCAAATGCTGCTTCGGGGAACAAAGGATTTGCCGGGTGATAAGTTTGTGCAAGCGCTTGACGGCTACGGTATTGTTGCAGGTGGCGATGTTTGGATGCGTATGCTTCCAGCAGATGTGAGAGTGGGACTTGGTTATTTAAAATCGATTTTGACGGATGGTGAGTTTGATGCAACGGTTTTTGAAACGATCAAAGATCGTACATTGACGTCAATTAGACGCAGCAAAGATGATCCGCACTGGGTAAGAAATGAGGTTGTTTTTGATGCGTTGTATCCCAATCATCCATATGGACGAATGAGTACCATTGAGTCTGTTTCTAAAATAACCAGGGATGCTTGTTATAATTTTTACGTTCAAAATATTTCACCCAAGGGAGCATGTTTGACCGTTGTTGGAAACTTTGATCCGACTACCATCAAGCAAACGGTTCAGGATGTATTTGGTTCATGTAGCAACAGAGAGCTTGATAGCATTGTTTATCCTGAGCTATCAAAGTTGGAGCCAGCGGTAACTACCGTACCGATGAATCGTGATCAACTGTATCTAGGTTTTTATGGTCGATCTGTGCAGCGTCTTGATCCGGATTATTTATTTTTAAAACTTTATGATCAATTGCTTGTTGGATCAGCGTGGGGTAGCTATTTAGTGCAGCTTCGATTACGTACGGGACTGTTTTATACTATTGGTGGATCGCTTTTGACGGGTGCAGGTGATGCTCCAGGATATTTTTATATCAAAACACAGGTTGCTCCTGATAAAGTGGTACAAGCTCAAGAGCAAATATTGGCGGTGATGTGTGATGCAATTAATCAGGTTACCGATGAAGAGTTTGAGCGTGCAAAAGAACTGTTAATTTATGATTACAAACAAAACTATGAATATTTGGACAGTAAGCTTGGTATCTATGCGTTTTTGCATAGATATGATTTGCCGTTTAATTATTTTGAACAACAGGTTGATTTGCTGCGATCAATGTCCAAGTCAGATATGCAACGTGTGGTAAAAAAATATCTTAACCGAGACACTATTTCAATTGTGTGCGTAGGAAACGTTGAGGCAAAATAAAATCGAGATTTTTTATAGTGATTGATCCATCTCAACCGAGTGACGATGAGTATGGTGAATTGATGTTAGTGTGAAAAAGAACGCAAATATCGACAGGGTAAGAAGTGACGTATAAATACGACATTTAGTTTTTCTTGTCATGATATTTAAACCTTTGTATGTTGGTTGCATAGATAAAAGTTGCATAAACAGCATACTAAAAAAGAACGATATGTCAATGTGGTGGGCCGGTATGAAGCGATTGGAAAGAGTTTTATGACATTTTTTATTCGACGTTGTATCATCTTTTTCTTGATGTTTGAGATGGCAGTCTTTTTTGTGATATATTGTTTTGGTCCTAAAAGTATTAAAACTTTGTATGACGTGTATCATCAAAAAGCAACAATGAATCAAGAAATTGTTTTTTTAAAACATGAAAATGATGAACTTCGTCGTTTAACTAAGTCGCATCGTGGTTTGTTTGCTGGTGAGCGCATTGCTCGTGAGCAGCTTTTGATGAAACGTGATGATGAAACTGTTTATTTTGTAAAGCAATAACGGAATAATAATAATTGGATCCTGGCTTCCAGCCTTCGCCTTACTACGCGTTACTGTGTAACTAGCTTCGTAACGCTATGGCGGACACGGCGGTGGCCGGGACGATGAGCCGGAGAAAATATGTTTACATTGCCAAAATTATCCTATGCGTATGACGCATTGAGTCCATATATCGATGCCCAAACGATGGAAATTCATTTGACCAAGCATCATCAGGCATATATCGATAACCTGAATAAAGCTGTTGCTGCGTACCCAGAGCTGCAAAGCTGGTCCGTGGAGCAGTTGCTTCAAAAGATAGATTTAGTGCCACAAGCGGTGCGTACAGCTGTACAAAATAATGGTGGTGGGCACTTTAATCATAGTTTGTTTTGGCAGATGATGACGCCTGGTAGCAAGTTGGTACAAGGTCAGTTGTATCAAGATTTGACGCAACAGTTTGGATCGTACGCGGCATTTCAAGAGCAGTTTGAAACAGCTGCAAAAACACGCTTTGGAAGCGGCTGGGCATGGCTTGTGATGGACGCACAAGGTAAGCTTCAAATCTATTCTACGGCAAATCAAGATGCACCATTGATGTCTGGGGATATGCCTCTGCTTGGCCTTGATGTTTGGGAGCATGCATATTATTTACAATATCAAAATAGACGCCCTGACTATATCGTGGCTTGGTGGAGCGTGGTGAACTGGGAATTTGTTGAAGAGCGTTATCGTTTAATGGTTGATTAATATTTTATGAAAACACCCAGTATTGTTGATTTTCACATTCATTCCAAATATTCCCATGCAACCTCAAAGTTTATGGATCTGATCGCCTTGAGTGCATGGGGTCAGCTCAAGGGAATTGGAGTCATGGGTACGGGTGACTTTACGCACCCGGTATGGCAGCGTGAGTTGCGTGAGCAGCTGCAAGAGGCAGAGTCAGGATTGTTTGAGATGAAGCCTGAGTATCGCGCTTTGGTTGACCAGCAAGTCCCAGATAGCTGTAAGGCGTCGCAACGTTTTTTGCTTTCATCTGAGATTAGTACCATTTTCAAGCGCAATGGCCGTTGCTATCGGACCCATTCGATTATTTTGGCCCCTGATTTTGCAACGGTGGAAAAAATAACAAAAAAACTATCAACCATTGGCAATTTGGTTCATGATGGTCGTCCCATCTTGGGCCTTGATGTGAGAGATTTGCTGAAAATAGTGCTTGAGAGCTCGCCTGACTGCATGCTGATTCCTGCCCATATTTGGACACCATGGTTTGGGTTGCTGGGTTCAAAATCGGGCTTTAATTCGATTCATGAGGCTTTTGGTGATTTGGTCGATCATATTTTTGCAATCGAAAAAGGATTGTCTTCCAATTTTTTGATGAATGCGAGTTTGTCAGAATTAGATCGGCTGGCGATCCTATGTAACTCTGATGCCCATAGCGTGCAAAATTTGGGCCGCGAAGCGAACTTGATGAAAACAACCTTGTCGTATGATGGAATCACGGGCGCGTTGCGCTCAAATAATCCTGAGCAATTAATTGCGGATAAGCAATTAATCGCGGGTATAGAATTTTTCCCCGAGCGGGGCAAATACTATGGGGATGGGCATCGTGCTTGCGGGGTTTATTTTACGCCTGAGCAAACAGCGCAGCATCATGGTCGTTGTCCTGTCTGTGGTAAACCGGTGACGATTGGTGTTCTCAATCGAGTACAGCAACTAGCAGATCGGACTCCAGAGCAGGCCGCTGCATTCATGCGCCATCGATATCAGGTAGTTCCCTTGTTTGATATTTTGCAAGCTGAGCTCAATGCGCCTGCAGCAAGCAAAAAGGTAACCAATTTATATCATACAATGCTTGCAGAAATTGGTAGTGAATTTGATATTTTGCTTAAGGCTCCTTTAGAGCAGATACAGCAAGCATCTACATCAGGCATTGCTGAGTTTATCGGCAGAATTCGTACGGGCAATGTAAAGATTCAGCCAGGATATGATGGCGTGTACGGGGAAATAATTTTGAACAAATAAAGGTACCTCATCAAGGTACCTTTAAACTAAAATTTATGAACCGTTTGTTAAGCTTCCATTCCAACTTCATCAAGCGCTGTAAAAACATCGTCTGAATCAGGATTAATTGGTTCTACTACTCTTGTTTGTTTACGGAGGTAATATTTTTTGTGGTATTTCTTGGTAGAGGGCTTTTTCTTAGGATTAGATGATCTTTCTACGCTTTTCGTTTCATTATATGATGGAGCTTCCATGATGTTGGCAGTTACCGCAAACACAGAAAGTAGGGCAATAAGCTTATAAATCTTCATATGTTTTCTCCTTTTTATATGAACTTATACATTCATTATTGCAAAAAAACATGTTCAAAATCAAGGGTTTGTGGGGCTTGTAAATCTATTTCGGCAAAATTAAAAGCTTTTGCTATACTGAAAACAACGATTTTCTTATGAATTGACAGGAATTAAATATGGAATCAAAGCCAAAAGATGAAATTCTTCAAGATTTCTTGGGGCATGCATCCCAAGAACATGAAGTAAGAGTTCAAAAAGTAAAGACGATGCGTGCTCAGGGCATTGAGCCGTGGCCAGCATTGAAGCCTCAAACTGCCCATGCGGGGACTTTGCTTACGACCTTTGTTGAAGGTGACAGTAAGCAGTATGAGCTTGTTGGGCGCGTGATGAGTATTCGTTTGCATGGAAAAGCAGCTTTTATTCATTTGCAGGATGATACGGGCAAAATTCAGGTATACCTTAAAGAAGATCTGATTGGTGCTCAAGCATTTAAAAATTTTGAACAGTTTATCGATCTTGGCGACATTTTGTGGATACAGGGTACATTGTTTAAGACTCAACGAGGCGAAGTTTCGCTTCGTGCTCAGCAATGGAGCTTGCAGAGCAAAAGTTTGCATCCGCTTCCCGAAAAATTTCATGGGCTTCAGGATATTGAAGTTCGTTATCGTCAACGATATTTGGACTTGATCTGTAACCCGGCAAGTAAAGATCTTTTGGTTAAGCGATCACTCATGATTCAATATTTACGTGAATGCTTAGCAAATAAAAATTATTTAGAAGTAGAAACACCTATGCTTCATGCAATTCCTGGTGGTGCAGCAGCTCGTCCGTTTGTAACGCATCACAATGCGCTTGCATCAGATTTTTATCTGCGCATTGCTCCAGAGTTGTATTTAAAACGATTGGTAGTTGGTGGCCTTGATCGTGTTTTTGAAATTAATCGTAATTTCAGAAATGAAGGTATCTCAACAAAACATAATCCAGAATTTACGATGCTTGAATGTTACACCGCACATCAAGATGTGCAGTACGCGATGAATTTGATTGAAGAGATGACCAAGTATGTGATTGAAAAATCTGGACTTCAAGGGGTGGTAACTTTTGGAAGTTATACGATTGATTTCACCAAGCCGTTTGCTCGCATTTCGATGCGTGATGCTGTTAAGTCAGTACACAATCTGTCTGACGTAGAACTTGAAACTGAATCAAAACTTGATCAGTTACTTGCAACTCACAAGATAAAGCTGCCAAAAAGCGGCATGAATATCCAAGAAAAAATTTATTTATTGTTTGAAGAAACCGTAGAAAAAACTTTAATTCAACCAACATTTATCACCGGGTTTCCTATTGAAGTTTCACCGCTTGCAAAGCGTGATCCTCAGCATGCTGGGCTAGCAGCTCGAGCAGAACTATTTGTTGCAGGACTAGAGCTTGCAAATTTGTTTGATGAGTTGAATGATCCGTTTGATCAAGCACAGCGGTTCCATGACCAAGTTTCTGCGCGTGACGCAGGTGACGCAGAGGCGCATCACTTTGATGCTGATTTTGTTTTAGCCTTGGAACATGGACTGCCGCCAACGGTAGGGTTTGGAATCGGTATTGATCGATTTGTGATGCTTTTGACAGGAACAACATCAATTAAAGATGTGATCTTGTTTCCAACGCTTAAGAAACAGATTCAATGAAGTTGAATCCACCAGATTCAATGAAATTGACTTAAAAGCAAGCAACAAAAAAGCCTCGGATTTTTCCGAGGCTTTTTATTAAATTCAAAAAAATTATAGATTTTTTTTGATATCTGTAAGGGTTTTGAGTGTGCCAAGCATATCAGATTTTGCTGCGCCTTTTTCATAACGTTTTGCAAATTCATGTTCAATCAAATGTTGAATAACTGCAAAAAATTCTGAAACTTGTGCGCTTGGGATAGTTTTTGATTTTGAAGTTGCAAACGCTTCTGCTAGTTCATCAAAAGCTGGAATAAGTTCTGCTGGAACGTGTTGGCTGTGGAAATTCCAATTTTGTAGAAACTTCACTAACGTATCATGTTTGATGTTTTGATCGATATAGTTGTAGTAAGTTTCATACAAAATGAGACCAAGAACGCCACCAGCAACCGCTGATGCGTTAAATTTAACAAACTCTTTTGGTGATGATGGATATGTCGTTAAGCCTTTTTCGCCGATGGTCAACATATTTTTAGTAGCTTCTTTTAGTTGTGATGCTTCTGTTTCTGGTTTGTTCATGATGTTATTCAGGATCATGATTGCAGCAGCTGTAAGGCCAAGTGATAGTGCCTGTGCTTTTTGAGCTTTTGCTTTAAGGGCACTTTTTGGTTGTTCTATAAAAATGAGTTCGAGGTATTTATATGATTTATCTGCTCCTTGGTAACAATGAGCAAGAGCGTGAAGTGATAGATCTGGTTGTGTTGAACCTGTAAGAAGGCCAAGGCCGAATACTATTTGAAGCGATAATGACTTTTTGTTAGTAACCATATAAATCCTTTAATGGTAAAAATATTTCTAATACTCAGCATATCAAAATAGGCACCTTTTTCTACCACATTCTTTTTGAAACTTTATTTTTATAAATCTCATGTGTAGGTTGAATTTATTGAGCCAATTAATAAAAAAGGAGATGGTTGTGAATAGTCGTAACGTGCGATTGAGTGTTGTTTTTCTCATGGGTGGGATCCTTGTAGGAGATCGAGGGATTGTGCTGGGTAAAGAAATGACGTTGTCTGATTCAACACCTGGACGACATTATGTTGGCAAGAAAGTTGTATCTGATGTTAGGTATGATAAGTCCCCTCAAAAAAAGCTGGACAAGCTCAAAGCAGAAAAGATTGATTCTTTGTATTTGCAGGCTCAAGCTTCTGTTTTAGATGCTCAGCAGAAGATTATGGCCGCACTTCAAGACAAAGTGGCTTCGTTGAAAGGATATTCCAAAAAAGATTCAGACGAATTTATTGATTTTTTAAATGACATGGTCGCTGGATTTCGCGCTCAGATGCACGTAGAGCAAACTATTATGATTGCTGATTATTTTAATTTTGTAGAAAAAACTGATCCAAATTATGTGTATGCCCGAAATCTTGCTCAAGATGAGCGATTGTTTATAGAGGGTATTGAGCACATTACCCAAGAAGCCGTAGTGCGTGTACAAGCATTGGTTCTTGATTTAACAACACAGAACTTATCGAATCGTTTAAGCACAGAGCTGGCCCATGATTTTTATGATTCTGCACTTCAGGCTCAGCGAGCGTATGAAAAGCAAAAAGAAGAAAATGAAAAAGACCTGAACGGTAGTTGGTGGGATAGACTTAAAGATGAGGGTAAAGGCTTCATCGACGAATTTTCAAGTCAGTTTAAAGGGGCGGTGAAAAAAGAAGTAGCAAAACAAGCAGAAGTAGCTATCGCAGAAATTGGTGGTGATATTGCGTTACATGTAGGGGGAAATGTCATTAATTTTGCCAAAGAGAACATCAGCCCTGCTGTAGCAGCTCAAATTGGTGAATTGAGTTCACGCTTGAAAGAAGAGGGAATATCATTTCTGTCCAATCATGGTGCAGATATTGCTATCATTGCCCTTAGAAAAGCAATACGCAATAAATATCCAGTTTCAGCGCCAACAGGTGCCGTTGTTGTTCGTACTTCCAAAGGGCTTTGTGATGAAGAAAAAGAATATTTAAAAAATCGTATGCCGCAAGTGCAAAAAGTACTCAGTGAAGCGTTTGGAATTTCTGAACCTCTTCGCATTGCGTTCTGTTGTAGTGGTGGTGGTAATCGTGCAATGGTAGGTACACTGGGAATGTTTATGGCGGCATCACGTCATAATTTTTTGCAAGCGGCGGTGTACTGCGCTGGACTTTCTGGTTCTACCTGGACGATTGCACCATGGAGTTACTTGTTTTTGAAGGGACTGGTCAATCAAAGCAGCTATGAACAATCATTTAAAGATTTGCAAAACAGTTACTTTACCGTTTTAGATGATCCAAGCATGATAGAAACTCCTCAAAAAGGAATATTTTTCCCACCGATGCTTGGCAGTGATGTGAAATCAGTTTTTGCAACTCAGATGGCTATTCGATTTGGTTATGACGAGCATGTATCTCTAGTTGATGTGTGGGCAGCTTTTATTGGAAACTTTAGTCTAAAGATTGCTGGAGGCGATCGCTTACAGGTTTGTTGGTCAGAGTTGTATGATCTTGCCCGTAAGGGGGATATTCCATTGCCATTGTGTTCTGCTGCCTTTGATGCTCGTCTGGATGATTCTCATGCAAGCAAGCTGGAAGTTGGCGCATTGTACGATTGGTTAGAAACTGGTCCGTTTGAAGCGGGTAGTACCGTGCTTGGGTATATTCCTATGAAATATTTTGGTAGTGAATTTAAGGATGGAAATTTAGTGGTGGATATGTTGCAACATGAATATCCAATGAGTTTTTGGCTTGGTGTGTATGGTTCAGCCTTTTCGTTGACGTTTAATGATGTTATCGAAAAAGGTATTCCAACTCCAACCATTGATGTGTTTGGTCAAGAAGTGAAAATTCCTGTGGACGTATGGGTACAACAAATCATGAAAGAAAATGTTGGTGAGCAAACTCGTAGTAAACGCATTGATCGTATTCATGCAAAGTTTCCAAATTTTTCAGTCGGCTTAAAAGATAGCTTGCTTAAAAACCAAGCAGAAATTGGATTGTTTGATGGTGGTGTTGCTTTTAATATTCCGTTGCCCTTGGTTGTTGATCAGGTAGAGCGTGGGGTTGATGTTGTGATCATGTATGATTCAAATCCTGCAGATGTTCAAACACTTAAAAATGCGGATGCTTATTTTAAACGTAAAAATATATCAATGCCGATTATGGGTGATCGCACCAAAAAGGATTTATTGTCACGTACGATGACGGTGTTTAATGATCCGCGTGAAATCAAAAAATACAATTCAAAACAGCCAACATTGCTTTATTTTCCAACCAATGTTGATGTGAACAATCCGCCATTTACCACGGCTAACTTTAAATACACAAAAAATGATACGGCAAAATTAGCGGGTATTGTTGATGATGCATTTGAATCGCAAGTGCCTGATATGACAGAAATTTTACAAATGGTAGCCAAAGCTCGTTATGATGCAACGGGCAAAAAAGTTCTTTAAGTTTTGAAACCTAATTCAGTAAAAAGCCCCTCATCATTGGAAGTTTTCCAGCGCTGTGGGGCTTTAAGTTTAAATTGATTATTTTAATCGCGTTCTCTTGATGATATAATTGATTCAACTATTGCGATTTGCGCCAAAAGGCTTCTCATGAATTCTGGGCTGTGCATCTGTTGGAAGATTATAACCTTTAAGCTTGAACCATGACACGACATCATTAGGGCCAGGAATCGTTCCCTTTGTTGCAAGAAAAGCACACCGTCTGGCATAGTCTTCTTGTAGCGCTGGTAGTGTAGCCATGGTGTGCACTATAGCTTTTCGTTCATAAAGCTCATGTATTTTGCGCTGTGAGGTTATGCTTGCCTGCTCTATCATTAGTCTATATTCTTGCTCTTGTTGTGCAACCTTAGATCTTTTTTTAAGTTCTTGGTTGTAATATCGTTCTATCTGCAGTTGATATGTCAGTTGCTCACTCTGTTTTAGATCAAATGTTACTTTTTTAGAAGCACGTACTTGTACGTCTAATGCTAGCACTACACAGGTAATGAAAACAATGGGTTCAGGCTTCATACATTATCCCTCAAAGATCAACTAAGCGTTCTATATACCTAGTTTTGTAAATAGATCGTTCAAAGATTTTGATTTTGCTAAGCCTTTGCCGGTTTGAGCGTCCTTGATCGCTTTGATAGTCGTTTTGTTTGGGTAGTGAGAACTTTTAAGAGACTCTTCTATTAATTCCCTGACCATTATGGATTCAATTTTATTGGATCTATTTGTGCTCATAGAGAACTCCATGTAATGAAGTTAATAAATATAAAAATACCAGAAATCTGGGAATAAAGAAATATACAGTGTCGTTTTTGCTGTGTGATGATTTGGAAGCTAAGTTTGCTTGGAGTTTTGGGTCACTCATTGGCCTAAGCTTAAATTTTGATCAAATAAAAATTTTAGTTTACAGAACCTTGGTGTTCAGCTTTAATCGTTTCAAATAATTTTTGTAGTTTTGCGCGATACGCGGCATATTTTTCGGGGTCTGCAGCATGAATTGATTGAATGATGTAATCACCACGTTCTCGTTCGCCAGGAGCATCTGGCATAGCAAAATAGAAATAACAACCGTCGGTATGATTTTTGCGTGCTTCATAAGCATTCATCAATGTTTGGCTCAACCATTTTCCTGCTGGTTCATCGACTACTTTTTTTGCTTGCAATCCGGCAACATACATCAGGTCGCTTATGTATTCATTTTTAATGGAAGCAACTACTAGCTCTCCGGTTGTGCTACATTCTTTGTGGCTTTGGTGTAAATCTTCAAATGACTTTTTATAGCGCTCAAAAAGATGAGGCATGCCCGCATTGGTACAAATTGCTTGGGCGCTTGAGTCATGAAATGATTTGGAGGTAAAATAAGCTGCTGAGTATAATGCTGCATATGAATCAGGTTCACAATTATTAGACAAAATAGAGCTATTGAAACAAGCTCCATCGTGTTCAGATCTTGCACCACGCTCTATGATTGCTTTGCGTTTTTTTAATATTTCTTCAGGTGTTATGCCAGCTGAATGTTTCCAGGGCATGATGGTTGTTGGAGGTAGATTTTTTTGACCGGTGCGCACTGCATGAACTAGGTTTTCAATGTCCTCTGAAAACTTAAAATGCCAACATCGACCATGCACAAAGGTGCTGTAACCTTCAGATCCCATTTCAGATTCAATTTTTAAAAGTTGATCATAGATGCCTGCCTGGTATAAAATGCTTTCTCGTGTTTTTGTTTCAAACATATATCTACGGTTCTTTGCTTTGATTAAATAATTGATGAGCATGAAATGAGTAATGGTTGATTGCTTCGATGATAATAATGTTTTGGTTTCAAACAGGCTGTTGGGGAAATATTTGATAAGTTGCCATACATTTAAATTCAAATCTTGCAGTGTACGCATTTGTTCTGTTGGTAGGCTGCAAGGTGTTTGAGTGCGATCAGTTTCAAAGATGGTCTGTGTGTATAAATTTGCAATACCTGATTTTTGTTCTTGGGTAAGTGTATGATCTTGTACAAGTTGCTCTTTGCAATTGGCCAATTCTGAGAGTACAAATTCGGGCTTAATGGTGCGCAATATGCGTCCACAAAAATGTTCGTTGTAAGTATCGGTAAACAATGCATCGACAATTTGTGGGTTTTGAATTTTTTGTACAAATTTTGCTAACGCTTGATATTGAGCATCTTGGTTTTTGTCCAATATATTATTTAGTATCCATCTTAAACTACTTAAACTACGTGTAAATTTTTGAGCTTCTTTATCTGATAGTCCCATGGTAAGCACTTTGTCGACGTACGATGGATATCCTTTAACAATGGCTTTTTCAATAACGTCAATTTTGCTGATTTTGCCATCTTTGAGCAATTGCTGCAGGCAGTCTTCGTGATTATGTTCCATCAAATTCGCTATCAAATCAGAAGGAGTTTTTTCCCAAGTGCCATCATAGAACCATTGGCAGACTAGGTCGACGCGTTGATGGTTGAGGAGTGCTTGACATATCTTAGCATCATAGATTTTGTTTGCCTTGAGAGCTGCTTTGATTAAGTCAAAACGTCCATCTTTGATGAGAGCTTTAATGCAATCGTCATGGATATAATATGACTTGTCGAGTTGATATTTGTTTTGATCTTCTTGGGAAAACTCTTGGTACCAAGTATTTGAAGAATCGGTTGCTTGAGTATCGCAAATCGACATAAAGCTTACAAAAATTATAAAATAAAATCTCAAAATATGTGTCATGCGCAATCCCTCAAAAAAACCTTGTAAAGTAGGGACACTATACCATTTTTGATCATGGTAGACAAATTCAGTACAAACGTTATTTTTGTTTTGCTAGAAACTGATTATCACGTTAAACTGAAATACATACATTTGTTTTTATTTTAAAGTCCGGCGTTAGCAGGTACATGATGGATTATACATACGTTCAAGGCCATAAATATTTAATAGGGCTTCCCATTGTTTCAGATGATGAAGCGGCACAGTTGGCATCTCATTTTAATATTTCTGATTCGCTGGCAAAGGTGTTGATTGCTCGCAACATGAAAGATGTTGCTGCAGTGAGTAATTATTTGCTGACAAGCTATGACAAAGACGTGCATGATCCACGCTTGCTCAAGGATGGCGTTAAAGCTGTTCAGCGGATCCTGCAGGCTATTGAAAATCAAGAAAAAATTTTAATCTTTGGTGATTATGATGTTGATGGAATTACTTCATCGTCACTCATGATGATTGGTCTTTTGTCACTCAAGGCAAAAGTTAATTTCTTTTTACCAAATCGTGTCAAAGATGGGTATGGTTTATCATCAAAAATTGTGCAAAAAGCTGCGGACAATAATTACAAATTAATTATCACGGTGGATAATGGAATTACCGCATTTGCTCCTGCAGAGCTTGCAGCAAAACTAGGAATTGATTTAATCATCACTGATCACCATCAACCACATGACCATGTACCGCAAGCTTACGCAATCGTCAATCCTCATCAGCATGATTGTCCATATCCTTACAAAGATTTTGCCGGAGTGGGTGTTGCATTTAAAATTTTAACACTTTTGTACCAGGAAACAGGACAAAAAATACCAGACAAGATGGTTGAGCTGATGTTGTTTGGAACCGTTGCTGACGTGGTACCACTTACCGGAGAAAATCGGTATTGGGTCAGAAGTGGTCTTGAGCATGTGAATCGGCATGAAAGTTATTGTTTGCAAGTACTTAAGTCGAACAGCAACTTTACAAAACCTGAACTGTTTTCAACAGATATTGGTTTTTCAATTACGCCGCAAATTAATGCGCTGGGTCGACTTGATGATGCGCGTGAAGGTGTTCAGTTTTTGCTAGGTGATAACAGCAGTGAAGTTGATCGTGTTGGTAGAGTACTGTTGGAAATGAATCAGGCCAGAAAAGAAGTAGAAAAAACAATCATCAATGATGTGACTCAACAAATTGAATCTGGTGCCGTTGATATTTCAAAAAATGTGGTGATTGCATCAAGTGGTTCTTGGCCCGCAGGGGTTATTGGGCTTGTTGCATCACGTATCGTTGGTGCGTATGGTAAACCAACGTTGTTGTTTCATCTGACCAAGGATGGTATTGCCAAAGGTTCATGTCGGTCAATTCAAGAGTTTAATATTTTTGAAGCGTTGCAAGAATCTAAGGATTTGCTCATTGCGTTTGGTGGGCATTCGCATGCAGCAGGGTTATCGCTCAAAATAGAAAATTTACCAGAGTTGCAGCGTCGACTGGAAGCAAAAATTGCGGTGACGTTGACTGAGTTTGATTTAAAACAAAAACTTAAAGTTGATGCACCTGCAATGTTATCTGAATTTGGTGATCGGTTGATGCAAGATTTGCGGATGTTTGAGCCGTTTGGTCATGAAAATCCGCAGCCTTATTTTTATGTACGGGGCGTGGTTTTAGTTAAGCAGCCACAAATACTTAAAGAATTGCATGTCAAATGTACGGTGTTTGCTGATGGTGTGTTGAAGTCGGTGATGTTTTTTAATCGTCCTGAATTGGCTGAAAAATTAAATGCTCAGGGTGATGAACCGTTTGATATTGTGGCTCAGATTCTTCATAATTATTGGAATGGGTCGTATACGATCGAATTGCAAGGTATTGATGTCGTTGGATTAAAGGAAAATAAGTGATAATTACGTTAGATGGACCGAGTGGTAGTGGTAAAACAACGCTTGCACTCATGATAGCCAAGCATTTAAATTTTTTTTGCATGAACAGTGGATATTTGTACCGTGGTCTTGTTTATGTTTTAAAAACTTACTATGCCTACGATATGCTCAAGATGCAAACTCCTGATCTTGCAGATGTTGCTGCAATTTTTGGGAGTGGAAATTTTCGATACGAATATGATCAAGGTTTGACCAAAGTTTATTGGATTGATAACATCACTCCGTTTTTAAAAGATCCTGAAATTTCAAAAATGGCAGCAATTATTGCACGTCATGATGGAGCGCGTGCCATTTTACGTCAGTATGAGCGATCGTTTGTTGCAGGTAAAGATACGGTTATTGAAGGTCGAGCTTGTGGTTCGGTGGTGTATCCTGAAGCTGATATCAAATTTTACATCGATGCTTCACCACAGCTTCGCGCGAGCCGGTTGCAACGCGATCAGTTGATGCGTGGTAAGAGTTTAACTGATCATGAAGCTCTGACGCAAATTCATGTGCGTGACGAAATGGATAAAACACGACTCGTGGAACCACTTCAAATTCCTGATGGAGCAATCACTCTTGATTCAACTAACGTGAGTGCTGATGAACTTTTGCAGCAAGCATTGAATGTGATTCGAAAAGTTTTAAAACATTAAAAACTATTTGTTTTAAAACCATTTGTTTGCTTCTGCCACGCAACTATCTTGCAATAATGCTTCGCTTGTTTCTGCAAAGCTAATATATCCATACATTTCGCGATTATCTAGGTACTGAGGAACGTTGTTTTGGCGTGCAACAGCACTAAAAATAACATATTCATAGCGATAGCTGTCATCGTCGTATGAGATGGATGGTAAATTTTCATGTCGGATAAAATAGGTGCAATGTACAACGGGCACTTGGTGTATTCCAAGTACATGACGATAATAAATGGTCATGTACTCATCGTTGTGAGCATAATAACCATTTTCATCAACTGCGGCATGATAATTGGAGTATCCATACCACGTCGAACACGTTAAAAATGGCGCAACGATAGGCATGTTTGCATGAAACATTGCTTCAACCGTGTTTGGTTGTATGAAGTTGTCGCAATCAACCACAAAATAATGAGAATTGTTTTCATATGCCCAAGTGACTGAATCTTGTCGTATTTTTCCTAGGACTTTAAAGCGAGTACTGTTCCATTCATGTTGTTTGTATTGTTCAACCGGTTGTTCAACATTTTCACCATTAAAATAAATTTTTGCGTATCGACCTTGTACGGTATTGACCCATGCTTCAAGAAGTTCTTTGGTGTTGTCGTTGTTGTTGTTGGTTCGGATGTAAATATAAGTTTTTTCTGCGGGCCATGTTTGATGCTCAATACATTTCAAAAGCAGAGGTAATGTATGAGCTTTATCTTTAGCAAGAATTGCAATCGTTATGAACTCTGTCTGGGATGTTGTTTGTGTACCAAGTGGTACCGTAGGCAATGAAATAAGTGTGATAAGGAAGGCGAAATATAAAACAATGCATTGTTTCATTCGTATACTCTTTTTTATTGTCGCCCGGATTATTGGGCGATATTTTATGGCATTAAGCAAAATTAAGCATAGGAAAAATGGCAAAAAAAACAATGGTCATGAATTGTTGAATCGTCGTTGCCAGGTATTGGATGCAGCGAATTTGAGTTTAAGTAAAAAAAATGGGCCAGAATATCTAGCCCATTTTTTATAAAACGAAATAATTTATTTTTCGTTGTGTTCGTGATCAGCGTCTTCTTCTGAAATTTCGTCGGTGCATCCAGTTGCTTCGTCTGCTTCGTCCGCAACAGGAACCATTTCTTCTACAATTTCAGTTTTAATAACTTCAGCTTCTTTTTTACCCCAGCAAGCAGCTAGAAATGGAAGAGCGAAAACAAGAACGAAAAGTGATTTGTTCATAAAATTCCTTTAAGAAGGTTAATTAGTTGAATTCAATGGTTTCTTTTTTTTGGTAGATTTTCTTTTAGTAGACATAGGAATTCTACGTTTAAAAGGATCTTTTGCAAGTACTTGTTGTAAAACAAAGTCCATTTGTTCTGCAAAAATAATATTCAAATTTGTTATATCTTGCTTGAAATCGAGTAAATCGGTTTCGTTTGCTTTTGGTATAATGACGGTTGTGATTCCGTGTTGTTGTGCTGCCAGAAGTTTTTCTTTCAGGCCACCAATAGCTAGAACTCGTCCTCGTAGTGTTACTTCCCCGGTCATGGCAAGATGATTTTTAAAGGGATTTTCGGTTAAAGCTGAAACGAGAGCTGAAGCAATGGTAATACCAGCAGATGACCCATCTTTGGGTGTAGCACCATCGGGAAAGTGAATATGGATATCATTGTTGCTAAAATCAGTTTTTTTAATTCCTAGCTTTGGAGCGCGTGATCGTACGTAGCTGTATGCGGTTTGTGCTGATTCTTGCATAACTTCACCCAGTTGTCCGGTGAGCGTGAATCCACCTTTGCCCGGCATAACACTGATTTCGATTTCTAGCACGTCGCCGCCTAGCTCAGTCCAAGCTAGTCCTGTTCCAATACCAACGACATCTGGTTTTTTCCAAAGTTCAGTTTTCTTGTGCTTGTCATGACCAAGCCACGAGGTAATTTTATCAGGAGTAATCGTCACCGATTTTAAGATCGGATCTTTTAAGAATTCTTGAATGCTTTTACGCATTAATTTAGCTAAAACTCTTTCCAGTTGTCGTACGCCAGCTTCTTTGGTGTATTCATGAATCACTTGAAGCAGCATCTGGCCATTGATTTTGACCTGTGATTTTTTAAGGCTGTACTCTTTGAGCATTTTTGGCATCAAAAAGTTTTGAGCAATCGTTATTTTTTCGTGGTCAGTATATCCTGGCAAATTGATAATTTCCATGCGGTCATACAAAGCATACGGAATCGATTCCGTACTGTTTGCTGTAGCAATAAACATAACGCTTGATAGATCGTATTCAGTATCAATGAAATGATCTACAAATGTTTTATTTTGTTCCGGATCAAGCACCTCAAGTAGAGCTGCTGCTGGATCTCCGGTAATATCATGAGCCAATTTATCAATTTCATCGAGCAAAATAACAGGGTTAATCGTTTTGGTTTTGCGCATTGCGTGCAAAATCTTACCCGGTAGAGCACCAATGTAAGTACGACGGTGTCCACGTATCTCTGCTTCATCTTTTACGCCGCCCAGTGAAATTCTGGTGAATTCTCGGCCAAGGCTTTTAGCGATTGATTTGGCTAGAGACGTTTTACCAACCCCAGGAGGTCCAACAAGGCAAATAGTTGGGGATCGTTTAAGGTTTTGTGAATATTTTTGAGCTGCGACAAATTCCAAGATGCGATCTTTAACCTTTTGAAGGCTTGCATGTTCTTTGTGTAAAATTTGTTCTGCAGATTCTAAGGTGATTGAGTCTTTGCTTTTTTTGTGCCATGGAAGCGCAAGAATCCAATCGATGTAATGTTTGCTGATCGCTGATTCGGCAGACATTGGAGGCATTTGCTCAAGTCTGTGAAGTTCGCGTTCTGCTTTTTCATGAACATCTTTGGGAAGCAATAAATTTTTAACTTTTTGACGTAAATTATCAATTTCAACAGACTGATCATCGCGTCCAAGTTCTTTATTGATCGCTTTGATTTGTTCATTGAGGTAATATTCACGTTGGTTTTTTTCTACTTGATGCTGAACGCGTCCTTTGATGCGTTCTTCAGCTTGCAGAATTGCTATTTCTTGTTTGATCAGGATGGTCAGCAGGATCATACGTTGTTGGAGGTCGCTTGTTTCAAGAATGCGCTGACGATCATAAAATGAAATGTTTGCATGTACCGCGATGGTGTCAGTAATTGTTTCTTGATCATGAATCGTTTCTGCAAGGCCGATAAGATCGGTTGGGATCTTAGTGTTTAATTTCGTATAGGCATGATAACAAGCCTTCAAGTTACGCCATGCTGCTTCAATTTCGATTTTTGAAACGGTGTCTGTTTGATATTCTTCAATAAGAGCAGAGGTGAAGCTTTCGGTTTGATAGGTTTCTATCATGGATGCCCGAGTGATTCCTTCAACGAGTATTTTAACTGAGTTGTTAGGCATTTTCATTATTTGAAGAATGGTTGACTTAGTACCACATGAGTAGAGGTCATCTTGGGAAGGATTTTCGGTTTCAGGGTGTTTTTGTGCCGTAATAAAAATAGTTTTATTATGCATTTTTAGTGCATGTTCAACTGCCATAACCGATGATTTTCTACCGACAATGATTGGAATAATACTTGAAGGTAAAACAACCATGTTTTTAAGCGGAAGGATCGGAAGGATGTTTTCAGAAGTCGGTTGATGAAGGACTTCTGGTGCCACAAAGGGCTTTGAGACTGATATTTTGTGTTCTTCGATCATAAGCCTTATTCCTATGCTTAAGGGTAACCTAAGTCCATTTTTTTGTTAAAAAGGGACATATAAAAATATACCATATAAAAAGGCTTTGGTAAATCAGTTTTTAGGGTAAAAGGCGATCATTTTGAGGGGTAAAGGCACAGGGACGGCATTCATTTGTTTCGTATTGAATAATTTCTTTGCGGGAATGAGGAGACGTGCTATACTGACTGCAACTCTTTTCAAAAAAGAAATCTTAATAAATTGTATAAAAATTTTGTATTTTTTAATCTAAGGATATGCATATGGCTTCGTTTTTGGGGGGATTGTTTACGATTCGTTTTAGCGATAAGCATGAACGTTTAAAGTTCATCTTGTTAACGCTAGCCTTTGCCTTTGTGATTGGATCGTATACCATCGCAAAAGAGCTTAAAGACTCGATTTTCGTGAGCATTGTTGGAAAAGAGTACATGCCTACGGCAAAATTTATGGTTATTTTTCTTTTGATTCCTGCTGCCCTGGGGTATTCTCGCCTGGTTGACATATGTCGTCGTTATCAACTTTTAGCATTTTATAGTCTTTTGTATGGCCTTGTTTTGGCCTTGTTTACGTTGCTTTTGGGGCATCATTCGATAGGTCTTTATAACACGCAGGCAAGTCCAGCGCGATTGTTTGGATGGATCTTTTACTTTGTGCTGGAAGGGTATTCTCCTTTCGTTGTGAGCGTTTTTTGGGCGTTTCTCAACTCGGTTTCAAGTCCCGATGAGGCGAAAAATCAATATCCGCTCATGGTCGCTGGATCGAAGGTGGGAGGGGTGCTGACCGCCTTGTTTGCATGGTATTTGCTCGATCATGCCAATGTTTTGTCTGGATTTGGTCAAATTAACCATGATGTGGTTGCTCATCAGATTCTTATGGCTATTGTTTCGGGAATGCTTTTGGTTGTACCGGTTATATTGATAGCGTTAATGAAATTTGTTCCAGGACGTTATCTGCATGGATACGAAGCTGTTTATCAACTTGAAAAGAAGCATCAACATGATGATGTTGATACCAAAACAAGTATGTTGTCAGGTATCAGGCTGCTGGTTGAATCACCTTATATTTTGGGTATTTTTGGATTAGTTTTCTTTTATGAAACGTTGAACGTTGTTTTAAATTTTCAGCGTATAGGGTTGCTCAAAGATGCCTCAACATCGATGGCTGGATTTACGGCTTCTATGTTCTGGCAGCGCTATCAAATGCATCTTTATGGACTGATTTTGTCACTGTTTGGGGTACAACTTTTATTTAAAAAATTAGATGTGCGTCGCTGTCTTATGGTTGTTCCACTATCAGTTTCGCTCTTGCTGGTGTTTTTTGTGTTGACCTATAGCGCAGAATCTATATTGTATGTCTTTATTGGTTTGGGAACGATTAATTATTCGTTATCGTATCCACTCAGAGAATCGCTGTATATTCCTGCAACAAAAGACATGAAGTTTAAGGCTAAGGCTTGGATTGATACGTTTGGTACAAAGTTTTCAAAAGGATTTGGAAGTCTTTTTGCAGATATAACCAGCAGGGTTCCGGCAAATTCGGGGTGGTTTAGCATTGTGTATGTAGGGTTCTTTGGATGCTTGATGTTGCTTTGGTTCTTAACATCCTGGATGCTGGGAAAAACATATGAAAAAGCTATTAAAAGTAACGGAATTATTGGTTCTGAGCGGGCTTAAGAAAATTAAAATATATTAGTATATACAAGGACTTCCTATTGTAGGAGGTCCTTGCTTTATAACTTACAGAAGGGATTGCCATGTTAGGCACAATATTGCATAAAGCGGGTTTGTCGTTTGATCTTGATAAGCAAGAGAGAAATAAGATTTTTTGGTTAACCGTTGCCTTTTTTTGTGTTATTGGTTCGTATACGGTTCTTAAAGAAATGAAAGATGTTCTTTTTGCTCAGATCGTTGGTGCTCAATATTTGTATAAAGTTAAATTTTTGTCGATGTTTGTTTTGCTTCCTGCGACATTGTTGTATGCAAAGTTGGTCGATCATTTAAGTCGTTTTTCATTGCTTGTTTTTTATAGCACCTTGTATGGTGTTGGTGGCTTTGTTATTGCTTATTTTCTACAGGATCCTGTGATGGGCATTGCAAATACAGCATCAAGCCCTGATCGTTTGTTTGGATGGATTGTTTACTTGTTCTATGAAGGGCTCATGCCGTTTGTGATTAGTGTTTTTTGGTCATTTGCAAACTCGATTACCAACCCTGAAACGGCAAAAAAAGGGTATACGCTTTTAATTGCAGGTTCAAAGCTTGGTGGCATGTTTACGGCCGGTCTTGCTTGGGCTCTTTTTGTGTCAACCAGTTTTCTTGGCAAACTTGGATGGTCATCCGTTTTTACGCATCAGATCATTTTGGTAAGTTCATCGGTTATGCTTGCGATATCTCCAGCAATTATTTATATCCTCTTGAAAACGGCTCAAAAGAAAAGCTTGGATGGCTATGAAGCGGTTCATAAATATGAGCAAAAACAAGAAGAAAAAGGTGAATCGGAAACAGGCGCATTGTCTGGTTTGATCATGATGTTTAAATATCCGTATATTCTTGGAATCTTTGGAATGATGTTCTTTTATGAACTGGTCAACGTTGTGCTGGGAATTCAGCGTGCGGTTTTGGTGCAAGCGGCATCCAAAGATGCAGCTGCTTTTAGTGGCACTATGTTTGAGCAAAGATTTTGGATGCATTTTGTAGGATTTATTCTTTCATTCTTTGGTACGCGTGTTTTGGTTAAACGTTTGGGCGAACAAGTTTGCTTGATGTTGATCCCGATATTTACGGGTATTTTGTTGATATACTTTATGCTGACATACAATGAACAGGCGATCTTGTTTGTGTTCATGGCGCTTGGTATATTGAATTACGCGTTTGCATCGCCGCTACGTGAAGCATTGTACATTCCAACGGTCAAAGATATTCGCTTTAAATCAAAAGCGTGGATTGAATCTTTTGGACAACGTTTTGCAAAGGCGTGTGGGTCTGGTGTTATTGGCTCAATACAGGCGCTTGCAGTGATTGGGACGCCTCTGTATCTCGCATTATTTTCAGGTTTTTTTGCAATAGTTGTTTGTTTGTGGACACTGGTCGCGTACCTGTTGGGTCGAAAATATGCCTCTGTCATTAAAAAAGGCCAAGCAATTGGTGCAGAATAATCGTTAAAATTTGTAATTTTTTCTAATTCAGGTACGATGTAAATATATTTAATAGCATTGTTTCGTTCGTACATAACAAAGGGCCTAAGAAGGTATTTCTATGATAGATTTCAGACAGTTGATTGACGTTGGGCTTCACTTTGGTCATCAAAAATCAAGATGGTGTCCTAAAATGGAACCATATATTTGGGGACATAGAGGTGGAATTCATCTGATTGATATTTCAAAAACTGCACATGCTCTGCAAAAAACGTCATCCTTTCTAGAGGCTGTTGTTGCTCGCGGTGAAACAGTGTTGTGGGTTGGGACTAAAAAACCTGCAAAAGAAGCAATCGTGCAAGTAGGAAATGCAACAGGTATGCCATACGTTGATTACCGTTGGGTTGGTGGTACTATTACTAACTATGCTCAGGTAAAAAAAGCTGTCACTAAATTGCTTCACTATGACGATATCGTAGCGAAATCTGCTTCAGAAAATTCATCGTACACTAAAAAAGAAGTTGTACGCATTCAGAAATTAGCAGATCGTTTAAGAAGAACATTTGGCGGTTTAAAAACGCTCAATATGCCAATTGGTGCAGTGGTTGTCGTTGATGTGCGCAAAGAACAAACAGCATTGCTTGAAGCGATTGCTGCGCATATTCCATTGGTTGCATTGGTTGATACAAATTCAGATCCAAGCAATATTCAATACGTAATTCCTGGTAACGATGATTCAGCAAAAGGAATTTCTTTTGTGTTGGATTATCTCAAGGAAGGTGTTCTTCGTGGTTTATCTCAACGTACTGAAATTGCTGTTAAAAAAGCAAAAGATGTTGAAGAACAACGAGCTGCAAAAAACGTAGCATCAAGAGTTGATGTTGCATTGCTTGACGAAGATGAAGAAGAAGAAAATAAATCTGACGCAAAGCGTTCAAAGGCGCCAGTTTTGAAAAAACCAGCTCCAAAGAAACATTCGCGTCCGTAAGGCGTGATATTGGAGAGGTGTCTGAGTGGCCGAAAGAGCATGATTGGAAATCATGTATGTTTTGAAAAAAGCATCGAGGGTTCGAATCCCTCTCTCTCCGCCAGTCTTCGCTCTTACGAGCTACGCCTAGGCGCGGCCAGTACAGAAGGTATTGAAATCAATAAAATATTGAAGTTTTGAAGCGAAGACTGTCTCGGCGAAACGTTACGACGCGTCCGACGAAGTTTTAACGAAGTAGAAAGCTAGTTACGCAGTAACGCGTAGTAAGGCGAAGCCGGACATAATTGAAATAAAATTCATTTTGTTGAGCGACGAAGTGCGATCGAAGCCGCAAAGCCCGACGAAGCCGAAGGCAGCTTGCCCGGCGTAGCCTTGTGCGTAGCCTGGGTAGATGTGGTAGGCCAAGACGCAAGACGGACATATTTGAAAGCATCAGATTTTTTGTACAGTTTTGAATAAAATTGAGAGAAGTCGATAAAGTTTGTAGTATTTAATCTGTCAGGTTCGGAAGAAAGCAGCAGAAATATTTTCAAGTTTGTATTGGCTTCTCTCGTACTTTTGTCCAGTGTTATAGTCTTAGCCAGAGAGCTTAGATTTTGTAATCATTATGCAGGGTGTTATGCAGCAAAGAGATTTAATGGAATTAAATCCAATTGGGTTCAATACAATCGAACCAATTTCACTCAATTTAGCGCGTAAATGGCGATCATCGCAGTTTCCAGAAATTATTGGACAAGATCTGGTTGTTCGTATTTTGCAAAATAGTCTTTTTAAAAATCAATTTTTTCCTGTCTATCTTATGTCTGGTCAGCGAGGGTGTGGTAAAACGTCAACAGCTCGAGTGTTTGCAGCAGCTGTTAACTGTTTTCAGTTAGCTGAATTTCAAAAAAATCCTAAAATACAGGTCCCTTGTTTGCTGTGTGATTCTTGCAGAGCAATGAAGATGGGCCAACATCCTGATTTTATTGAAATTGATGCGGCGTCATACACGGGCGTTGATAATATTCGAAATATCATTGATACTTCATCTTTTTTACCGGTGCTTGGACATCGTAAAATATATTTAATTGATGAAGTACATATGCTCAGTAAAGCAGCATTTAATGCGCTTTTAAAAATTTTAGAAGAACCATCAAAATCAGTTTTGTTTATTTTAGCAACAACAGAAGCTCAAAAAATACCCGACACCGTACGGTCACGTTGTTTTCAATTGTTGTTTAATCCAGTTGTTGAAACTGAAGTAGTACAACATCTGCAGCGAGTTTGTGATCAGGAAGCTATTTTATACGACCAAGAGGGACTGGTAGCCATTGCTCAAGCGACGCAGGGTTCTATGCGAGATGCCATTAATTTGCTTGAACAAGCTCGGTTTTCAGCCGCGAAAGTAACCAAGTCGTCAGTGATAGCAGTTCTTGGGTATGTTGATGATCAATTGTTGTATCAACTGTTGTCCGCTATGATGGCGCAAAATGCTCCAGAATTGTTGTTAGTTATGAGCGCTTTTCATCACAAAACAATTTCAACTGAATATGTTTTAAAGCGTTTGCTTGAACTGTTGTATGATTGTGTCATTGTGAAATATGGTAGTAACCCAAAGTATGGTAGTGATATACCAGGGCCGTTGATGGCGCAGATACAAGATTGTAAAATGATGAATTTGATCTATTGGTTTGATGAATTATGTCAGTTGGACATGGTGATTTCAAAAACAAGTAAAAAACAGTTGCTTTTGGAATCGATGTTAATTCGGTTGGTTGCACCAGAATATCAAAATCGTCACGTTGTGGACGATCAAAAAAAAAAATGATCGCGCCATAAATTCATCAAGAGAATCGGGCATACCAAAAAATCAAGATGAGTTGCTGTGGAAGCAGTTTGTGCAGACGGTGAGTGCACATATTGATCCGGTGCTTGCTTCGATGTTGTATGCAACGGACTTGGTTCAGTTTGATAGAGCACGACAAATCGTAGAAGTAGTAACGTTGAAAAAATTTGTATTGTTTCAAGATTTATTTTTGGAACAGAAACATGTGTATCAGGAATATTTAAATCGGTTGTTTGGATTTCAGGTAATTTTGGCGGTTCAATTTACCAAGCAGGATATGTCTGCTGCAGTAAAGCCTCGTATTGCACCTACGGTATCTGAAACAGCTGCTCCTGTAGTGATGGCGCCAAGGCCCCAGGCTTCTGACTTAGTTAAGACTTCGTCGGACACGGTCGCTCAAGCTTCCAGCCGTCGCCTATCGGCTATGGCGGACACGACGCCGAGCATGGTAAAAAAAGCTCCAACACCTGCACCAACGGCCTACTATGGTAAACGCTTAGCGTCGCAACAAGTAGGGCCAGTTGCTGTAAATGAACGGACCGTTGATGTTTCTGATATAAAAAAATGGAAAATTACACACACGCTCTTGCAGCATTTTGGCGGGACGGTGCGAGAAATTATAAAGGATACTCATGAATTTGATGCATAAAGTTGTGGTCGTTGGTCGCACCAACGTTGGTAAATCATCGCTTTTTAATCGTATTGCGCCTCGTGTTAAAAGTTTAACATTGGATCAAGAGGGTGTAACACGTGATCTTATTACTGATTTTGTAACTTGGAATGGTGTAACATTTGAATTGGTTGACACTGGTGGTATTGATTTATATCACAAGACCGATGAAATGACGACGATTGTAACTCACAAGGTACAGCAGGCGCTTGATCATGCTTCTTTATTTTTAATGGTTGTTGATGCTCAAACAGGTGTGACTGAACAAGATATGAAGATTGCTCGACTGTTGCATACCTATAAACAACCAACCTTGATATTGGTCAATAAAGTTGACTCGAAACATCAAGATGAGTTGGTTCACGATTTTTATCAACTTGGGTTTGAGGAAATCTTTGGCGTTTCAGCGCTTCATGGTCGTAGCGTTGCAGATATGCTTGATCGTGTTGTTGATCATCTTGCAGATATTAAAGTAACAGAAAAAGTAATTGATGAAACACCTGAGTTTCGCGTAGCTCTTTTGGGTAGACCAAATGCTGGTAAATCATCATTGATGAATCAACTGTTAAAACAAGATTTTTCAATTGTTTCACCGGTTGCTGGTACAACGCGTGAGGCTCTTCGTAAACGGATTGCGTTCAACAAAAGTGTTATTGAGTTGATTGATACAGCTGGTGTTCGCAAAAAAAGCAGTGTAGAAGGTGAACTTGAAGGCATGATGGTAACCAATGCATTGCAAGCTGCAAAGCGTGCACACATTGTACTTTTGGTGATGGACGTACAGGAGCCAGAAGTAACAGCACAAGAATTAAAATTGACATCGTATGCGCTTGAAAATGGTTCTGCAGTGATTGTGTTGTTTAATAAACAAGATTTGTTGACTGATGATTCTGCGCAGCAACATGATATGTCACTCTCTGAATATGAACATGTCCTTAAGAAAATAGAAACGCTCAATATTTCATGCAAAACAGGTAAAAATATTGGTAAAGTTTTACCGCTTGTGCAAGAAGTATGGGATCGTTATCAACAAAAATTTGCAGATCGTTATTTGACCGATTTGCTTGTTGCTGCAATTTCAAAAACTCCATTATTTAAAAATGGAAATCAGATTTATTTGCACAAAGCAAAACAGGTTGGGCATGCACCACTTCGTATTGAATTAACATTGAAGAATGCGGTCATTTTTGAAGATTCACATCGTGCATTTTTTGAAAACGTTCTTCGCAAAAATATAGATTTAAAAAGTGTTCCAATATTGTGGACCTTTAAAACTAAAGGTAAATAGTCTGTACAGATGAGGTTGATCCTTTTGCTTGAGCTTAGGCCTGGACCATGCTATGGTAAGCCAAGGTTTTGTAGGTATTAAGAAAGGGATCATATGAAATTGGAAATTCTATTTCGTGGTACAGATCCATCAGATGCGATGGAAAAATATGTGATCAAATATGCTGAAAAATTTAAAAAATATTTAGCCAAAGAAGATTCAGAATCTGTTTTCATGCACGTTGTGCTTGAGGGCCATCATAATCATCATATGATGATGGTAGAAGTTCGTATTAAATCGCAACATTTTAATATCGTGGTAAAACGTGATGGTGCAGATATGTATCCATTGATTGATGAAACCATGCATATTATGGAACGTGAACTTCGGAAAGAAAAGGAACGTTTGGTTGATGATATCAAGCAACGTAAGAAATGTTGTCCTGAAGATTAAAAATGTAAAAGGGGGCTGATAAAAAACAGCCCCCTTTTTTTACGCTTGTTTTGCGGCCTTGATAAACTGTTCTGGGGTCATGCTGTATGGTTCTGATGACCATTTTTTGACAACTTCACCAGTTTGAGGATTCACAATTAAGATTGCTGGCTGAGCAAATACTTGAAACTCTTTTTTGAGTTGGTTTGCTTCACTGTTTGCAGTGCTGGTGCAGTCAACTTTTACAAAAATAAATCTATCTTGTAGGCCAGCCCAAACTGCATCTTTTTTAAATAGTTTTTTATCGATTGCTTTGCAGATGGTGCAATGATTAGCCCAAAAATCAAGCAGGAGCAATTTGTTTTCAGCTTGAGCAGTAGTGCGTCCAGTTTCATAGTCGTCGGCCCAAGCAACGCCTTGCTGCGTTATTTCGTGTTTTATATTTCCCATCTGGTCATATGCACGCATGCCCATGACAACGGTGATAGCAAGTAACATGATACCCAGCAAACTTTTGATTGTTTTTTGTTTTGCGTCAAAATCTTTTTGCGCATCAATGATGTAAAATAAAGCGGCAAATAAGAAGTAGGCAACAACAAGCCAGTGGAAGATGTAGGTCGGTAAAATGTTGTTGAGATAGTACAAGCATGTTGCAAGCATGACAAAGCCAAGAGCTTTTTTAACTTCTACCATCCATTGTCCGGCTTGTGGCAACATGTTGAGCGATGAAGAGAATGTGCCGATGATGATGAGCGGAACACTCATCCCAATACCAAACGCAAACAGGAGCAGAAAGCCAAAAAATGCGTTAGCCATCGTTGCAACAAGGGTAAGTAAAAGAGCTAATCCTGGTGAAACGCATGGTGATGCAACACTACCACTGATAAGTCCAAAAATATATGCAGACAAGAAAGGACTGAGTGAGGTATTCATTTGTGTGCCGCGTTGCAGAAAAGATGGTAATGTTAAATCAATAACACCAATCATGGTCAGTGACATATACCCGATGAATGCAACCAAAACCAATACAAAAAGCGGTTGTGACAGAAGACTTCCAAACGAAGCTCCTGCAAATGCAGCAAGAAGCCCTAAGCATGCAAAGGTCGTTGAAAGTCCAAATGCATAGCACATTGAGCCCATAAAATTACGAGTAACTGAACTTGTTTTTTGGTTATGGTGTAGTACGCCAATGGTGATAGGAATCATCGGATAAATGCAGGGAGTTAGGCTTAAAAGCAGCCCGAGTAAAAATGCAAACAAGAGACGAACCCAAATGTTATTGCTGTTTTGTACCATGCCTTGCAGTGACTCGACAAATGATTTTTTTGCACTTGTTGATGGAGTTGATGCATGAATAGGAGCATTTCCTGGAGTCAAGCCATCAGATGACATGTTGGTAGTTTCCTGAGTTGGAGCAAATGACAGTTTATAAATCTGTTCATTCATGGTGCTGTCAGGAAGCGTTAAAAAACTCAGGTGTAAATGTGCATCCATAGGTTGCGATTTTTGTATTGCTTGAACAGGAATAGTCATCGTTACTTGATTTTCAAACACATCTTTGGAATCTGAAAATTGAGGAATATATTTTTTGTGAGCAGTCGGATTGTACGTTACGCTGCCCATTTGCAAATGAGGTGAATCAAGTGAAATACTCATGGTTTGTTTGATAATGGACTCATTTTCACCAAGGTTTATTTGTACTTGAACAATTTTTTGATCAGCCGATGCGCTTTGTTCATCCATTGATATGGTGTATGGAGTTGTAACTGTGGAGCACCATAAGCTGAGCAAGAATACGACATTTTTATGATTCACGAGTATTCCTTTGGTTAGATACAATTATTTGGTTGTGTATTACTTTAATGCTTTTTAATGTACAAATATTTGGTCTTAAGATCAATCAAAGAAAAATGATCAGTTTTGTTTCACCATTCTTTCTTTGCGTTCTTGATCTGTTATTTCTTGCTCTGTTGGATTATGGTTGTTTTGTGCTTCGTCTGGCGCAAGTTCTCGAGCTTTTCTTTCAAGTTCTCGAGATTTTCTTTCTTGAAGTTCGTGTTCTATTTTTTGGTGTGTAAATTTTAGGTGAGTAATGGTGATTTTGAGCTGTTGGTTCAAAAAGATGAGTTCTGCTGTCGTAAGACAATGAAAATTTTCAGGACAATTAGGATTATCGTTAGTTTGAATTGTGCTTATAGGATTATCGTTGGTTTGAATTGTGCTTACTTGTATGATGATATAAAAACTAAGCAAGAACCGTTTAGTTTTATTTCGTAATTGAAAGATAGGTAAACCACTAGTTTGACTAGTGTGACTATCAAGGCTTTAGCCGGTAGATTTAGATTTCGATGACATTGTTTGCTAAAATATTGTTGGGCTTGGCGGTCCAACAAAGGAATTTTATGCAAACAATATCATCTTATGAAAGCTTAAGTCATTCAAAATGGAACTGCAAATATCATGTTGTATTTGTGCCGAAATATCGCAAAAAAGTGCTGTATGGGCAGATACGAAAATTTTTAGCAGGTAAATTTCATGAATTGGCAACACAGAGAAATTGTAAAATTGAAAAAGGAGGCATGGTGCAGGATCATGTTCACATGTTGATAAGTATTCCTCCAAAATATTCAGTAGCAGAGATTATTGGATATATTAAAGGAAAGAGTGCGATTGCTGTTGCTCGACAGTTTGGCGGCAAGCAAAGAAATTTTTCGGGTGAAAAGTTTTGGGCTCGAGGTTATGCTGTATCAACAGTTGGTTTTGAAGTGGAACAAATACGTTCCTACATTAAAAATCAAGAACAACTTGATTCTGCGGGATATGAAGAACAAGGCGAGTTTTAGAAGTTAATAGAAGTTAAAAGAAAAGAAAACAACCGGCAGCCCTAGGGGCTGCTAAAAACCGTCAAGCCCCTAGCAAGGCTAGGGCGTTATAACTTTTGATTCATAGACAATCCTTAATTGAGTAAAGCAATTTTTTTATTTTTTCTTACTTGAGTATGGAGTAATGTTGATCATGCCGTACTGTGTTGTCAGCAGTATGGTGACAGGATTGTCAATCTCTTGTGGTTGTCCTATCCAACCGTGCACATGATGGCGCATCTGTTTGAATGTTTCTTCATTGAGCTGCAGTGTACGTCCATGCAGAGAAATAAAAAGGTCTGAATTTATTTTTCCATGATCAGTATGTGCTTCCAGATCTGCTGCAAATTCTTGTGGTACGATCAGGCTAATATTTCCATGATCAGCTTGAAGGTTAAGGGCGTGGCCCGGTTTCATTTTTTTACGTTGTAGTTTAATGTTTCCTTGGACCGTTTTTGCAAGGACGGTATTTGTGCCTTCGTTTACGGTAATGTTGCCCCATTGCGTGGTAAGATCTAAAGGCCCATGGTGAGCTTTGATCGTAATGGTTCCTTTTTCAGTTGTTAATTTTAACGGTAAATGATCAGGAACGAGTATGTGAACATGTATGCTGCCTGTGACGCTTGGATCTTTGATTTTTGTGGAGGCGTAGAGGGTATGATCTTTGAGTTGATGGTCAATGATTGCTTGCTCCAGGAAGTTGGTAGAGCCCTTTTTTCTGAGTTCAATCATGACGCATGGTTGTTTCCATGTTTCAACCGATATATTGCCGTGCAGACAGGTGAACTCTAGTTTTTGGACGTTGTTAAATTCATGATGAGTAATTTCTTCTTTTGATCGACTAAAGATAGAAGAAACCTTTGTTGGTAGTTTGGGTATAGAAATTTTTGTATGGATCGGTATAGTAATCAGTATCAGAGTTAATCTGAGAACATTGGTATGCATAAAGTTCCTTGGATTCATCGTAAACGATGGAAGTATATATGACTCATATTCAAGAACGTATTCAAATCTGTATTGCAAAGATTATACAGAATAATCCGCAAGTAAAAAATATTTTTGAAGAAATTTATCAACAAGGTGGCCGAGTTTTGCTCGTCGGGGGGGCTGTTCGAGATTGTTTGATGGGCTGTATGGGTTCAGATTTAGATTTTGAGATTTATCATTTATCTTTTGAAGAACTACAAGCTATTTTACAAAAATTTGGAAAAGTAAGTTTTGTTGGTAAATCTTTTGGAGTGCTTAGGCTTCATGGATTTGATGCTGACTGGTCAATTCCTCGTAGCGATAGTTACGGAAGAAAGCCAACGGTAGAATTAAATCCGAACATGAGCTTTGAGCAGGCGTTTCGTCGCCGTGATGTTACGGTCAACGCGATGGGTATTGACGTGTATTCTCATGAGTTGATAGATCCGTACAATGGTCTGGCTGACTTGCAGCACAAAATTCTTCGATCGCCTGACGTGACTTTCTTTGTGCAAGATCCTCTTCGATTATTTCGTGTGATGCAACTGGTAGCTCGATTTGAGATGCATGTTGACGTTACGTTGAGCCAAGTTTGTCGTACGATGGACATTACGGCAATATCAGTCGAGCGTATTGAACAAGAATTTTCAAAACTATTTTTAAAATCTCAAAAGCCATCAATTGGTCTTAAGTGGTTGCAAGGCATTGAACGATTATCTGAAATTTTACCACAGGTTCATATTGACCAAGATTTGTATGACAGTTTAGATTGTCTTGCTCAGCATGATAATATGTTGGGTGAGCAACGACTGATTGGTTCATGGGCTTTTCTTGCAAGCAGGATGCAAGATATTGCATTGCAGCACATTGATATTCATTTGAAAATTTCAACGGAGCAATTAAAATTGCTGGTGAGGTGGTTGCATCATTACATCGGATCGCATGATCTTGTGCATCAAGCAGCAACATTGAGCTGGTATTTGCGCTATGTTCCTTTGATGGTGAAAAATGGTCGTGATGTATCGTACAAATGGCTGGCGCATTGGATAGCTCCATCATGCAGTTTGCAAATCATTAGCGACGTGAGTATTTGTTGGTGGCCAGAAGAAATGGTTGAGCAGTTTACTGGGCAGGCCAAACTTGCCAAAGTTTTATATCATCATGAAGCTGCTCTTTTGACAGGAAAAGATCTTATGGAGCATGCTCAGGGTAAAGAGCTTGGTGATTTATTAAAGCATGCCTATGAGATTCAGCTTGAAAAATCGATTACCGATAAGCAAAAATTACTGCAAATGCTTAAAAAATCATAGTGAGTGATGCCCATGAGGGCTATTTGTTCAGCAAATCTTGTTTTGTCCCATTCCTTTAAAGGATAATTTAAAAGTTAGAAGTTAGGGGAACATTCTTTTTAGGGGGACTAATCGTATGAATATGATTACCAAAGTTTTTATTTTGGGCATGCTGAGCATGTCTACATTTGTTGAATCATCTACCACACCTTCGACTCAAGTTACGCGGCCGACAGTGCCTCTACAGGAACAGAATACGTCTGCAAAATCGGCAAGAAACTCAACAACGTTGCCAACATTAACAGATGCTTCTCAACCATTAACTCTAAAAGAAAAAATGAAAAAGCTGACTCAATACGCACTGCGCAATGAAGCTGAACCTTTTGGAAGGTTGTTTCAAACTTTATCCGATGATGATAAACAAAGAGTTGCAAAAGCGACCGTTAACGTACCTTCAAAAAAGATAAAAAATTTGACGTTGCTGCACATTGCAGCTAAAAAAGGCAATCAAGAAATTGCTGAGCATTTGGTGAATGCACAAGCAGATGTTAATGCTCACGATGGGTATAAATTGACTCCGTTGGTGTATGCTGCGGGAATGAATCATGAAAATATGGTAAATTATTTGAGTTCATTGCCTGGGCAAAAACAACCAGAGGATAGTACCAATGCTCTTGAGGCTGCAGCTCAAGGAAATCATTGGAAGACGGTTGATAATTTGAAAAGTAAATTCTCATACACAGCAAAAGATGTTGATGTGACTGCTCAAAGCTTACAAAGCAAAGATCATGATGGTCCTGCTGTGGTATTACAAGTTCAGCATCT
>Ga0206822_1007_pt1 | contig 81943 bp, 78 predicted proteins | sample Alteio_BWOrgCont_83_FD_152913 | JGI IMG/M metagenome (GOLD analysis project Ga0206822, IMG submission 152913) | Enriched cells from forest soil in Barre Woods Harvard Forest LTER site, Petersham, Massachusetts, United States -... | ecosystem: Environmental > Terrestrial > Soil > Temperate forest >... | reverse complement strand
AGATGACCGTCTCGATAATGTGCACACATGCTGTAATAAGCCAGTATCATCCCCCGTGTAGATAGCACTCCGAATGTTTTTTAACATTTTGCTTTTCATCCATATTGCATAACGTGGGGAGAGACATTCACTTCTCAATGAGATCTTAGCAATTATCGATTCCCCTGGAATTTTTAAAATTTGTACCTTATTATCGATTTCACTCGCTTCATAAAATTGCATTAGACTAGTACCATATACCGCAAGAGCTGATGAAGTGCGCCACTCGGTGCATGCCTGATAATCAGGGTGATCAATAGATTGAATCATTTTGCATATTGGAGTGTCCAATTTTTGGAAATCACCATCACCTAAATATTCGTATTCCCAACATTTTTCCTCCTCTTTCATTGGCGGATTTTCGGGCACATTTGACCAATGTTGATAAGATTTGTATGCTGAGAAAATTGCATATGCATATCCTGCTAACTTAATAGAAACGAAGATAAGATCGCGCATATTCCCTTCCCTAAGAAAACTTGAATACGTTGTATTTTGCATAATCCTGGCCAAAATTAATCTTTTAATAGTTGGCGCATCAAAAGAATATACCAGAGGTGCTTGTTTACATATTTTGTTTATAGTTTTCGAAGCTCTAGAAAATTGGATCGCAGTAGCCAAATCACAATATTTGAAAATATGGATTGCAAGATCATTTAGAGTGCAACCAAACTGATCAAAAATTTCATTTTTCCTTATCTTATATGCAAAAAATCCAGCTTCTTCAGCTGCTGCTTTAGCATAATATTGTTCTAATTTAACTTTTTCCTGTGCTGTATGATGCCGTACATGAATTAGAGAATTCCAAGCCATTTATTTTCTCCTTTAAAAACTTGATGATTTTATAATTTGTGAATTTTTTTTTCACAATGATTCATCCTTTTAATCCAAAAAGTTTCAAATCATCACTGATTTGTGACCGATTGCAGCTTCCGTTTTCCGGAATAACGTACAATCACTCGCGCCATTTGATTTGGAACATACGAATATGGGATGATCTGCTGATCGACCAAACGCAAATACGATGCATCAGCCCCCTGCGCAATCGCATTTTGCCTAGCTTTCTCATAAAGACTTTCCAATATTTTCTCTCTATCTTGTAAGCTCACAATCGTGTCAACGGTTCCCGAAATTTCTGCAAGTGCTGCCCCATATGCATTTGCAACATTAAAATAGGAAGGCATCAATTTTGCCCCCCGGAAAAACTCCGGCGGCAACAATCCCGCACCTCCCCCAACAAATACGATGGGGAGTCCTTTGTGTTCTCCTTGTATCTTAAAAATCAGCTGCATAATTTCTTCCTGAACCCGATTGAAAATCAACTTTCCATGTTCTGAATTTATACAAGCTCTTTCTAGACAAGATGACTCCATTTCGATGTGCCCCATCACTAACGCTGCATCTGTCAATGTTAATACATTTCCTCCAAAGCTTAACGCCTGTGTGCACAGGGCCTTCCCTACACTGGCTGGTCCAATGATCGGATTGTCTGAATGAAATCGAATAATACTGCCTCCCCCAAGAGCTACTGATAATACATCCGGCATTGGAAAATTCAAGGAAACGCCTCCGATATTTGACTTGTTGACACTCCGAATGGGAAATCCACGACGCACAAGTCCTACATCGGTAGACGTCCCTCCGATATCGACAACAATAGCATTATCCAAGGCAGCTAAACGTGCACCTCCAATAAATGAGTTGGTGGGACCCGCAGAAATGGTTAATACCGGGTACTCAATAGCCCTTCCCACCTCGATTACACTGCCGTCATTTTGAGTGATCAATAATGGATTCAAAAGGTTTAAGCTTTTACATACTGCTTGCAATGAACAAAAACCTTGCTTCATCACACGCTTTAGCGAGGCGTTAAGTAGGGTTGAATTCTCTCTTTCAAGAAATCCAATCCCTCCAATTTCATGCGAAAGAGAGATGGGAAACTCAACACCGGCAATTTCTCGCACAAGGGCAGATACAATCATTTCTTGCTGACCGTTGAGCGGCGAAAAAACTCCGACAATTGCAATGCTTTCCACTTGTTTGTCTAGCAAGCGCTGTATTGCCCCACGAATTTCGTCTTTACAAAGGGGTGTCAAAGCCTCTCCATGGCACTCCAATCCTCCACTGATTGTTTCAGCTCCGCCAACAACAGCTTCTTTAAGGTCCTGAGGCCATGAAAAAGCAACGGGAAGATCCTCGGGCCTTTGCCCTGCAATTCGAATAAGGCCGACACGGAACAAATCCTTTTTTTGCAAAATGGCATTGGTAGCATGCGTAGTGCCTAAAAAAATGCTTTGAATTTGTTCCCGAGGAACAGCAGTTTGTTCAAGCAGTTGTTGTAAGGCAATTGCAAATCCAACGCTAATATCATCTGTTGTGGTTGTTTTCACAGAGCCGATGATTTTTTCCTTTTGATCTACAAGCACTGCATCCGTATTGGTTCCGCCGATATCTACGCCGATGATGTATGAATTTAACATATTTTTAACCTCTATTGATAAATTTTGATATAGGTTGATAATTGATATCATATCCAAAGGCACGAGGGCCTACGACTTCAAGTCCTTCGGACGTTTGCCAGATCTCCGGTGCAGGAATTGCAAGTAAAGCTACCTGAAGGCCATACCGAAGCGCTTCACTGGAAAGTGGAGTTCCGGAATTTTCATCCAGAAGCACTATTAAGTCGGGAGTTGAAGCAAGAACTCCCGCTTCATTTTTTGCTAACAAATATTCATTTTGAAAAAAAAGCTTACTCTTAATCTTATTGTTTAAAATCGTGGCCGATCCCTGCAAAAACCCGTCTTTAACAGTTTGGTCAATGTCTATTAACGTTCCTTTTTCTAAGAATGTGCCCCCTGACACATTTATAAGAGCACGAATAGGATCCATTCCTTGATTACGGGCACTTGTGATCGCTTCACCCAATCGTAAGGCTTGAGAAAGGGTGCCTGTGACGAAGGCTCCTTTTGCTTCTAAACCTGACATAAGATAAAAACCGACAGCACAGCTTGAACCCATGGAAACAGTGATAGATCTAGCGATTCTTTCTAACGTTTTAGCGTCCGTTGTTTCAATGACTACAGTATTCCCCAAACAATCCGCCATCACAGCAGGAGTGGCTTTACAATTGTTCAAATAGCAGCTGCTCATTTGAAGTTCGGGAAATGCTCGGCCAATCATATCGGCATCTAAGACCGGAAGCCCTGTTTTAGCCGCAACTAAAAGTGGAGTAAACGCATTTGCACCGCCGATTTCAGCAGGCATTAAAACTGTGGGTTTGCGCTGCAATCTATCTTCAATTGTTTGCAGCAACGCACCGAGTTCTCTACCGCTCATCACTCTTTCCATGCTGATCAACGGAGCGCCCATCATCGAGAGGGGTACGACAAAATCATCGTCTTCAAGTTCATCGACTGAAATGATGTTGATAGGCCCATATTTTTCTATTAAATACTTTGCCATCAGAAAAACATAAGAGGGATCACCTCCGCCACCTGAACCCAACACGGCGCTTCCGATACTTAGATTCTCTAAATCATTAATTTTCAATTGTTTCATAAATTTCATTCCTTTGATAAATAGTAGTAAAAAAAATCTGTGTTAAGAATGATGCCAAAAACGCATCAAATGCCGGGACGCCTGTTATAAACCATCGGAAAAACAAAGGGGTAAGAGCAAGAGCGACTCCCATTGACCAGCTCAAAAGCGAAATCCACGAGATGCTTCTGAAATTTGGTCGGCTTTGTTCTAAAAGGTATGAAGCGAGAATAACTGCTCCTAACCCCCCAATAGTAATGCCAAACAAGTCAAGCACATCTTCAATGTTGTTCAATGGGTTGAAACAAGCAATGCCCGTTCCTATGGCCCCCAGTACTAATGTAGGTATGGTGGATCTTAACTGCCCAAACAACGAGTAAGATGAGGTAAGGGCGGAATAGAGATTTGCATTATTAGTCGCCCACCCTGACAAGAAAACAAAGCAGCAAATCCACATCATCCATAGGGATCCATGGCCTGTTTGTAATACCTCTAAAATTGAATCTCCACCGGTAATAGCTGCGAGATAGACTCCGACTATTTCAATAAAAGGCACGACCAACCCATAAAGCAACACAATGCATATCCGGGCTTCTCTGCCTGATTTCGCGTGCCTAAAAAATGTAGGCAGGTCAATTATTGCAGCAATATTGGCCCCCACGATGAGAGATAAGCTGCCAAGCCATGACATGGACAAAGGCTCGTCAAATTGAATGGTTCCTGTAGCAGTCCAAACACTATAGATAAGTGTAAGGCTCAATAAAGGTGCGCTGAAATAAGAAAGCCATTTCATCGCACACATCCCGAAGCACATTACACTGCTGATGAGCGTCCCTATTCCTAATGTCAGTAGTAAATAAGGAATGGGGGCACCCCACAGATTTAAGAGCTGCTGACAGCTTAGCACTATGACATTCAGTTGAATTCCGAACCAACCCAACATTGAGAAAATTAATATGAAGGCAAAAAGCACCCTTCCGAAGCTACCGAAATATCTTTCGGCATGCTGAATGGTGCTTTGTGGTCGAGTAGTACTCATTGAAGCAAGGAAATACCCGATAATCAGCAAAAATAAGTTTCCCAATCCGACACCAAATAATGCGGCGAGCCATCCATATTTTTGACAGATAAACTGACCTGCCATGATAACAGGGAGGCAGATTGCCCCCCCTGTTTGAATGCTTAAGAGTTGCCACCAAGATTGTTTTTGATCTATTGTTTGATTCATTTGTCCCCCCTTTCGAAACTGCTAAGGGTATCCGGATAAACGTGTTGAATAAAAAATAGACTTGGATTTTCTTCCGAAAATCCCTTTTCTAAAGCTAAGGATTTATAGTGTTCAAATTCTTCATCGCGCAAGTCTGCAATTAGCTTCTCAGGATTGCCACCACCTGGTTTAGGGTTTAGATATTGATCGTGGTCAGCGGCTCCGGCTAAAATAATACAGGGGAAATCAGCTGCAATTGCTTTTTTCCATTCCATTTTTTCAATGACAGAAAGTGACCGTCCTTCATTTGAGCAAACAACTCCTTGCACCACAATGACGACTTTTTTTAGAACATCAGTAGTTATGGAAATGGGAAGCCATGAGGCAACGCTTTGTTTATCAGGAATAAAAAGAATATATTCTTTATCTTCGGATTGAATTTCTGACACTTTTGCTCTGAAATGAGCCAAAATGACAATTGGAATTTCTTCCTTAAGCGCTACTGCGAGAATGGTTTTATAAGTCCAGAACATAGGAAGACATACTAGAGTATCAAATGCTACCTTATAAGTATCGGAACACATTTCCATTAAACGCTGGTCATTTATAAACCTGGCCTGTTCTTGAATAAATTGAACCGATGTTTCTGATAGAAGGGAACGAGAACGTTTTACAAGCTCTCCTAAAAAGGAAAATGAAACATTATCTTCTTTATCACCTTTAAATTTTTTTACTTTTCCTTTTCCGATATCTTCTAGCTTTGAGTGAGCTTCCATATCGTTTCTGCGTAAAGGAGTCTCTTTATCTGATAGCTCTACTCTTTTTGCCACTGAAAGAATATAGGTCATAAGCAAGAAAAGTTCATCCTTTGTTAAGGAGACATCCAATTTCTTTTCGTTTAGAAAATCCTGGAATGTTTGTTCTATTTTCCTCATAAATTCATCCATATTTTTGGAAGTAATTTCCTCAATTTTTCTCTTTGCATCCATGATCTTAATTTGGACAGATTCGACCAAATTAAGATATGTAGGAGCTATCATCGCAATTTTTAGGGTGCGTATTTCACAAGCCCGATCACCAACGAGGGCATCGAATTTATCAAGCTTGCCCTCTTGCAGAGCGGCAATTGTTTTCTCCATTGCAAAAATGAGAAAGTGATATTCCCTAAGGCTAGTCTTTAACATTCCTTTTGTTCGAGTCAGGGTTTTCTCGGGTAATAACTGGCTTAAAAAGCAAATTTGTGTAGCCTCATATATATTCATAAAAATCCTAAAATAATCATTTGTCTTTCCATGCACGTGCATAGGAACGACGGTTCATAAACAATATTTTAATTTAAAAAGTGTTCATTCCGAATGAGATGAGTTTTCGCGATGAAAAAAACACGCGAAAAAAATCAGTTCAGAAATTCAATAAAATTTAAAAGGGAACTTTTAATGAGCAGGATGCTCATGATGATGGGACAAATGATGGATGGAGAAAACAAGGACTGATGAGGCATTAAGAAGCTTATTGGATGACATCGGACAAGGCCGAGCTCCATAATCAAATTGTAAGTTGTTCATACTTCCTTCCTTTAGGATAGTTTACGGGTTACAAAAAAACTATATCACGATTAAAGATATATTACAAGAGAAAAAAGCCCAATCTATGTTGAGGAAAGATCATTGAAAGAGATATCTCTGTGTCCTCTGTGCCTCTGTTTTTCAAAATTTTCTTGAAATATAGAGACACAGAGGCACAGAGAATACAAAGAGAGAAACTAAAATTTCAACGTATTGTTAAAATAAATAATATATTGCTTTTAATTAAAATTTCAGATATACTTGATTTTTTATTAAAACAGGTATTATAATATGTCATGGCTAATATCATCTGAGTCTACAGCGAACTTACTTGTTGAATCTACTCAACCAATTATAAAGATTTTAGGGATTGATTCAAAAATAACAGAATTAAGCGGATTTCTCTCAAAACCTAGGGAAATTATATACTCATTTTATGGACAATCTCAATATATTCTATTGACAGTAGACGAATATGATAAACCCATTTATGTCAAAATTGCCGATTTAGCACAAATCACGGGTATTTCTATAACCCTTCTAGAAAAAAAGGATCCCGATTCCTTAAGAGAATTATTAAATAGACATGACTTATTCATTAATTTTTTTGACAAAGTTCTTTTAATTTCTCAAGAAAATATATCTGAGAGAAGAGATCTTCTTCAATTTGCAGAAAACCTTTATCAGATTCACAATAAATTTTCAGAAGTTTTAGACCAAATGGAAAAAGTCTCAAAACGAGTCGACATTCTGCAATCCATGATCCGGGCAGGAAGTAAGAACACAACAGACTATATCGGCAAGGATAAAATTTCTCCAAGCCTGGCTATAGGGAAAAAAGGTGAAATTTATGTGAGTGGAGAGAAAATAGGCAGTGGCACATCTTCAAAAGTTAACGTTATAGAAACCATTGGCAACACTTCATATAAAGGTGTAAAAATTGTCGCTCGCGAGTTTGGAGTGCATTCTCTAAATCGGCATCTCGATATTGTTGCAGAACTTAATAGAAAGGGAGTAACTGGAATTCCTAGTCCCCATAGGTTAAAAGTTTTCACAAAAACAAAGAGTGGCAAACCAAAACTTGTAGCAATACTTGATTGGTTAAATGGGGATGCCGGAAAACTTGTAGGACAATGGGGTATTTCTTCAAAGCATATATGCAACATATTAATAGGCCTATGTAAAACTATAGGACAAGTTCACGAAAACGGTATGCTTCATAGTGATGTGAAATCTGCTAATATTTTACTCAAAGGAGATCCTTATACACCTCCTCATTTTGATGACGACGACAATTGCCATTGTATAGAAGGTGTTTTACATGATTTTGGATTTAGCACGCCCTTTGGAAGCCCACTACTTGGCTGCTCTGATTATGCAATGCCACCAGAATGTATAAAAGATAATCAATTAGTTCTTTTAAATCTTCCTAAAGCCAACCGAACGCTGGATCTTTTTTCTTTGGGAGTGACAATCTTGGAACTATCCGCATCTGCAAAAACTCAGGATGGAAGTAAATTTTGGGGATCTGCAAAGACTGATGACGAGATTAAAACTCGAATTCTTTTTTTGAAGAAAAAGATCTTGGGTATACCAATGCTTAATTCGGACAAGCTTCTCAGGATTCGCATGATAGAAATAGCGCCGCTTTTGTTGAAAATTGATCCAAAAATGAGGATATCAGCACAAAGTGCCTCTAATTATTTAATGGAACAATTTAAATTAACACTTCAAGATATCCAAAATGATGCTGTTGATATCCATATTAAAAGATATCAAAGAATAACCAAAGATTTTGTTCTTTACTCTTAGCCTAAAAGTATGATATGTTTTTTTTAACTCTTCAATCACAATAAGGTTTTGTATGGAAGCTAATAACAATTTTTTTGCGACAGGATTTAGGCCATTATACCCCATGACAGTTGAAGAACAACCTCGAGCCCCTAGTGTTCGAAATGAGCCTGAAGGTGCAATAAGTTCCTCCACAGAAGAAATTCATGTTGCCCCTTTCCCTGTTGAAATTTATCGAGAGATTGGCGCTTTCTTACCACTTGGAAGCTATATGAAATTAAAGTACATCTCGACGATTTTCTATAAAACTATTTTACTCGGGGAACAGCAGACATTAATTGTGTACGACCCTTCAATTGCCTTAGAATCAATCGGTGATAGAGAAGACTTATCAGATTCTGCCTTGAGTCGGCTAATACAATCTTTGCCTCATATTAAAGAAATTGTTGTACATAATGAAATATTTTATTCCATTAATGCATCCATAATAAAGAGTTTGCAGCGTCTCCAAAGCTTAAGGTTTGTAAATTTTCCGACTCGTTCTAATAATGAATATTTTATTAAAACTTTGTCCTCTCTAAAATCTATAGTACAATTAGACTTTTCCGATAATCAAATAGGATTTGACTTTTTAAGAGAAGCGCATGGTAAATGCCGTATTCCCAGTGATCACTCTACATGGGGAATGGCAGGAGTAAAACTTCTTTTAAAAAATGTGCCACAGCTAATCTACTTGGATTTATCTTGCAACAATCTATATTGTGAATTTTCTGATGTCATCGAAACGCTTGATAGTCTAGTTAGTTTAGAGTATTTAAATCTGAGTGACAATCAGATTCCTGAACAATGGGAAGCGCCTTCGTCTTTCTGTAAAGTCTTGCAAAAAATGACAAAATTAAAAGTAGTGGATTTGCAGAAAAATACAATTTCAGAAAGCTCCATGCAATTGATTCGGCAGGCAATACCCAAAGTTGAAATATTATTTTAAAAGTCATTCAACACGCCACAAAGGCCGTGCTTACCGTAATAAACTTTTCTTAGTGCTATATAAAATAGAATAACATTGACTTTTAAATTAATTTACTATATTCTTACAATTTAACTATAATTTATTAAATGGAAAATTGTACTATGCCGACTTTTTCACTAACAGAGACAGCTGCCTATAAGTGCCTAGCAACAGGAGCTTCCGCAGCGATGGACATCGCTGTTAAATATCAACCCATAGTTGAAAAAGTGAGTTTTGTCGCGTTTAAGGTGTTTTTTACCTACTACCCACTCTACTCTCTATTCGAAGCCTCGCTCTCCAATATACTCTGCTTGAAAACATTTAGACACGGATCAAGCCCTAATGTTTTAGCGAGAATTCATATCGAAGGACCGGATCTCACCCGAGGGGGAACTGGAGGCGAGGCGAATTGGTATAAAAACATCTTAGGTATTTCTTCTCCTTATGCTGCACGCGATAAGGGCTGTTTCTATGTAGTAGAAGACATCACCGAATCACAAGACAACAAAAACTGTCTGAGCTTTGCAAAAAGCTACTTCACCACAAAAATGACCGTTAAATATTACGCAATGAGAACTAGCTTCAGCTACTATGGATCTTGGTTACCCTTACCAGTTAAATGGAAAGCGAATATCACTCAAGTGTTCGTCAATGTAATAGAATCTGGAAGAGATGGCAATGCAACATTTTTCGGCTTATTGCTCTCCCCCACAATAAAATTTCACTTGGATCCGAATCAAGTAACAATAGAGCGACATCGTAGTTCGCTAGATACTCATTCCGCATCTTCGCCAGCGCTGAAAGGTCGGGTTATTTTGGCTCGCGATGGCGAAGATTCAGCCAAAGGGAAATCGTTTGAAGGTGCACTCGTCACCCGCCATCAATTTTCCGTCCTCGATATTGGTGTTATCGGCACCTTAAAAAATGGTCTGAACTCGAGTCTTATCCAACGTATTAAAGAGAACAAGGGACAGGTCATGTGGGGAATTGCACAGCTTGTTTGTTTTGTTGCACAAATAGCCATTCTGCACCCCACTGTGATTCCTTGTAGTATGGCAGTAATGCATGCAGTAGAGATATTGGCGACTTACGAAAAAACTTCCACTGTAGGAAGCGTTTTAATCAGGGGCTTACGAGTCATCTCCTCGATTCCATTTGTCATGGCCATTTTGGAAGCTTAGAACTTCAATGTAATTCCAGCATAAGCATTCCGTGGCTAGACGCCTCAAAAAAATCGATGGATTTTATAAGAGAATTCTGAGTAGTGTGAAATTACCTTTCTTTATAAGGAGAAGTTAATGGATCACAAAAAATACATCCTCTATCTAATTCTTTTTCTCTGCTCTATATCTCAAGTTTCCGTGATTGCAAAAGAACGAGCCGATTACATCGTCATTGGAGCTGGCACTGCAGGGGCTACTATTGCCAAAATGTTATCCGATAACAAAAGTAATTCAGTGATTGTACTTCATAATGGAAAAAATCTTTCTCAAGATCCAGATATTAAATACACGAAAAATGCTGCCTTTACAGTAATCTCATCTCTTTTTGGTCCTCCTATCTCGCAAACTGGAAGCTCTATACCACAACCTAACGCTGATGATAATGAGATAACTTGGGTAATGGGTCTACCGGAAGGAGGAACCTCAGCTATCAATGCCGGTGCTTGGGCGCGCGGCACAGACCAAGTATATTCGCAGTGGGAATCTTTCGGAGGTCCTGATTGGTCAACCACTATCATTGAAAACCTGTATAAGAGTCTGGAAAACTATGTAGGAGTAACTCCTGATCCTTCTACAAGGGGTGTCGGCGGACCGCTGAATATACGTCAAGTTCCCATACCAACTCCATTTTCCATTAAGTTTAGTGAAGCGATCTCTAGTTCCATAGGTGTACCAATAGTTATTGATTATAATGACCCCAATACTCCTATAGGAGCTTCAACCCAAATGCAATATACCCAAAGAGGCGCCAATGGGGAATTTAGATTAAGCAGCGCTAATGCATTTTTGAATAAGTCGGTGGTGACATCCTGCGGTAAGGGTGTAAATGGTCGAAAGCTGATTGTTAAATTAAGAAGTACTGCTCTCAGAACTATATGGAAAGGAAATAAAGCTGTTGGCGTGAAATATTCTCAAAACGGTAAAATCAAAAAAGCCTATGCAAAAAAAGGAGTTATTGTTTGTGCCGGCCTTTTTAGCAGTGCATTTCTTATGCATTCCGGTGTCGGACCAAAAGAAGTACTCGAACCACTTGGTATACGTGTAAAATATAATAATCCCAATGTAGGACAAGCCCTTGCCGATCAAACTCTTTTAATTACGGCCTGGGCAACAAACCCGGCTGATACTCCTATTAATCCGGACAACACTTGCACAAAACCCTTTCCTGACAATATCTTTATCGCCAATCTGAAATCCCCTCTCTTTTTGAGCCTTTCAAATGCAGACCAAGCAAAGTTGTTAAATACCATTTTTTGTAAAGACTCTGCATTTCCTGGAAATAGCATTTTTGCACAGATTGCCTGGCTGCCTGCGCCTGGAAGTCCCTCTGGATCTAACATAAGAAAAGTTCGATTTTCTAGTGTCAATCCTTTTCCTGGTATAGCCTTCACTCTTGTTGATTTAATCCAACCATTAAGTAGAGGAAATATTACTCTAAAGAGCGTTAATCCATTTGATCCACCTGTCATTAACATTGGTATATTCACTAATCCGAATGACCTAGACCTTTATGTACAGACCTTTCAAACTTATATAAAACAACTCAATACTACACTCAACCTCATGGACAACAAGTATGAGCTGCTCTTTCCTCCTCCAGAAATAATAGATGATACAAATCTATTAACAGCTTTTATCAAAGAAACGGTTATGTCCACTCAATGCTGGCAAAGTCACTGTCGTATGGCGCCGTTAAGTCAAGGCGGAGTTGTTAACAGTAAAGGAGGCGTTTACGGGGTAGAAAATCTATTCGTAGCCGACGATTCTATAGTCCCTGTACCGATGGATGGAACACCAATGGCCTCGGCTTATTTAATCGCCGCCAACATTGCTCGGCTGTTGCTTCAATGATGCAGAAAGAAAACGATGAACTTAATGGCTGTACTGCATTTAAGGGTAGGATTCTAAGATTGCTCTTATAGCTCCCTCAAGAGTTCCATCAAGATATTGCGCTCCAGAAAAATCTCCTTTAGAATCATATTTTCCTGTCCGATTTCTAAAGATAGCAAAGGGCATATTCTCTGTGTCCCCATTATACACCAGACGACCCAAGTTTTGGTTAGAGCCATCTTTCATCAATCTACGCACATAAATGAATTTTCCGCGAGCATCGACAATGATCCTCCAAGGTGCTGTTGGAACAATATCAGTTACAAAAGCATCGGCCCGATACTGCAAGTCTCCATGCACCATAAGTGGAATGAAATAGTCACTCATAATTTTCTCCTGTAAATAGCGAATGAAACCCCTTTTAGTTGGAAGATAAACGTTGTGAACTAATTCAGCAAGCCCTCACGTGTTAACCCAGGCTTCGCAAACTCAGCCTGGGCGAGTGCGGCTATTTTTAGTTGATAGATAAACTTGCAAATGAGCGCAGGATGCCTTTACGTGTTAGTCCAGGCTGAGCTTGCGAAGATAGCTACCGCGTTTGTCTTAGTCCGGAGCGCCAGCGGAGGACGTCTGAAACGAGCCCATAGCGACCGGAGGGAGCTATGGGTACGAAAAATAAAATCTGAGCTCGGAGCGCCAGCGGAGAGCGATTGACTTTTTTCAACGTTGATCCACAAATTGATCGCTACATGTCTGAACAAGTCAATCGCTCTCCGCTGGCGCTCCGAGCTCGGATTTTCTTTCTCATACCCATAGCTCCCTCCGGTCGCTATGGGCTCGTTTCAGACGTCCTCCGCTGGCGCTCCGGACTAAAACAAAGGCGGAGCTTATCAAATAAAAGTAGCCGCACTTGCGTGGCCCGGTTTTGAAGTGATATGAAGCAAAATGATAGATGGATAACGCAGTTAGACGATTTCAGAACTTTAGAATGGAAAAATTTGCTCATTCCTACTAAATTGAAAATTTACACATTGCAGTGGTAAGATAATTTTTTTTGACAAAACGATGTGCTTTTATGGATTAAATTAAGGATTTTTGTGTTAACCATTATTTTTTTAACTATATCGAACATTTTCATGACCTTTGCGTGGTATGGTCATTTGAAATATCGAAATTCTCCTCTTATTCTTGCTATCTTTGTGAGTTGGGGCATTGCTTTTTTTGAATATTGTTTCCAAGTTCCAGCCAACAGAATCGGAAGTTATCAATTTTCAACAGTACAACTAAAGACCATCCAAGAAATCATTACTTTGGTTGTGTTTTGTTTTTTCTCTTATTTTTATCTCAATGAATCAGTAAAAATGAATCAAATCATTGGATTTGTATTTATCGTTCTAGCTGCATACTTCATATTTAAAGCTTAAGAGGAACGATGGTTTCACAGTCTCAAAGTAAGAAGCCATCTTTTAGATCCATTCTAGGATTATCAGCATTGGTGTTTTTTATGTCCGATGTCAGAGATGGAGTAGGGCCATTTCTTGCTATCTACTTAAAATCAACTTTGAATTGGGATACTCAAAAAACAGGCATTGCTTTGGCCTCAATGAGTATTGCGGCGGCTATTATGCAGCTTCCAAGTGGACTCCTTGTCGATTCAACAAAGTTTAAACGTTTTATCTTAGCCCTCTCAGCAGTTTTAATTTCGCTTGGGTGTTTTATTATTTTAGCTTTTCCCTCATTACTGAATGTTATTTTGGCTCAATCTACGATAGGAGTAGCTTCCGCAGTTATCCCTCCATCGATTGCTGCTATTACCATTGGCCTCGTAGGGAGAAAAGCTTTTCCAAAACGTGTAAGCATCAATGAAACGTGGAATCACACGGGAAATTTATTTACGGCTTTGACTGCTGGAGTCCTGGGACAATATTTAGGACATCATTGGATTTTATATGTTGTAGGTATATTTTCATTAATGAGCATTTTATCCATTCTTTTTATTAACCCAGAAGAAATTGATCATAGTGCCGCTAGAGAACTCGCACCTAACAATGACAAAAATAATCCAAATGGTAAACCCGAACCCATTCTAAAGCTATTGAAACAAAAATCAATTCTCATTTTCAGTGTTTCTATTATTCTTTTTCATCTTGCAAATGCGGCACAACTCCCTCTTGTAGGACAACTTCTAGCAAAACAAAACCCTAATATAGATGCGCTATTCATGGCTGGAAGCATTATCCTTGCTCAATTTGTGATGATTGGAGTGGCTTATGCAGTTGGTTTTTTAATGAATAGTTTTGGTAGAAAGCCGATTTTTTTAATCGCGTTTCTGATACTACCTATCCGAGCAATTCTATATACTCTAACAACAAATCCAATATTACTTTTAGCTATTCAATTGTTAGATGGGATAGGAGCTGGAATTTTTGGGGTTATCGCTATTGTAATAGTTTCTGATTTAACGCAAGGCACAGGTCGTTTCAATTTCTTTCAAGGTCTCGTTGCTTTGTGTACAGGTCTTGGGGCTGCTTTAAGCAACCTTATTGCGGGATCTATTGTTAAAGCATGGGGATACAATACAGGTTTTTTGAGTTTATCTTTATTATCCGTTGTGGGTCTTATATTTTTCTGGATATTTATGCCCGAAACTAAAGATGACAATATATCAAAAAAAGACTCATCATCTCCAGCGCAGGATTCGCATAAAAAATCATCCTCTATTGGATAGCCACCATTCTACATGACTCTTCACCAGAATCCATTTTATTTACAAAAACATCTGCACGACTCTACAAGTCCCATTAACGTGGCCCTGTTTTGAAGTGATATGAAGTAAAATGATAAGACTTATGATGGATAACTGGGGGTAGTTGGACTCGAACCAACGGAGACCGAAGTCGAGGGATTTACAGTCCCTTGCAATTGCCGCTATGCGATACCCCCAAGAGTTGCTGGCAGTAGGACTTGAACCCACAACCGTCCGATTACAAGTCGGGTGCTCTACCAGTTGAGCTATGCCAGCAAAATGGAACAAAACGCAATTTATAGCAAATTTACACTTTTCACTCAAGCGGTTTCTCAACTTTTTTCCAACTTACTCACTTTTTTGCTCTTGGAATGATTGAAAAGAGGGAAAAGGGACATAAAGGAAAAGGACATAAAGGACATTTTGCCACAATAAAGAACGCGAAGATGCACGAAGAAAGCGAAGAGTACGCGAAGAGGATTTGAAAATATTTAATAATTTTTATTTAAATGATAAGTATCTTTTAAAATTATAAGAAATTTTTCAAAAGATCTAATAAATTTAAAACCTCTTCGCGTACTCTTCGCATTCTTCGTGCTCCTTCGCGATCTATATTGTGGCAAAAATGTCCTTTATGTCCTTTATGCCCCAACCAATACTACGATTTGGTCTCATCGTCATCTGTCTCTACAGATGTCTCCGAAGGGTGCTGTTCCATCGCCTTCGGCGGCTTCTCCGACGTCGATGCTATCGCCGATCCAAATGTACGCTCTATCAAATTCACCGGCTGCGCTATCGGCTGATTGATCCATTTCGCTGTCAGCTTCCGCTTCACTCCACTCCCACCCTTCTTCGCTATACAGCAACTCTTATACTTCTTCCCAGATCCACATGGACACGGATCGTTACGCCCCACCTTATTTTCCATATCTTTCTCACACTTAAATTGTTATATATTTTTAATACCTTGCCGCTTAAAATAAATAATTTTAAACGACTATACAAACTTCTCACTTTTAATTTAAGTATAAATCATTTATTATTTTTAATCAAATTCTAACAGTTAAAAAAAATTATTGTGTAAACTATGGAACTGTCAATTGCTCAACCCCCTTGGACGGGCCTTGGAAAAAGAATCGAAAGCACCACCCGCAAAGCCCTCTACGACTACCAAATGCTCCACGGGGTCACTAAACTCGCTATTGCACTCAGCGGTGGGAAAGATAGCTTAGCCCTCCTATATATGCTACATGCTATTTCAGGCAAAGGATTTCCCGAGTTAGAGCTCCATGCCATACACGTGGGAGGCCCCTTTACCTGCGGCGCAGGAGTCAACCTCCAATATCTACGCAATATTTGCGATGCGCTAGGTGTGAACTTCATCCTCAGGGAATCCACCCAAAAGCTGGAGACCCTGGAATGCTACAGCTGTTCCCGAGAAAGACGTTCCCTTCTATTCGAAGCAGCCAAAAGCGTAGGAGCGACGACCATCGCATTCGGACATCATCGCGATGACAATGCACAAACGCTACTCATGAACCTCTTGCACAAAGCTGAATTTGCCGGAAATTTGCCGAAAATCCACATGCATGACTATGGAATCACGATTATTCGACCCTTCATTTACTTGGGTGAAGAGGAAATAAGAAATTTCGCCAAACAGCAAGGCTTTCTACGAATAACCTGTAAATGCCCTGTTGGGCAAAATTCCATGCGAAAGAAAGTGGATGACTTACTTGAAGAGATTGAAAGACTCTTTCCCAATGCCCGCGACAACATTGCGAAAGCCGGTTTAGTCTATGGATCAGATAAAGCTTCTAGAAAATAAGAATTCGTAGTTTAATATCATACATATCTTTAAAGGAGAATGAGGAATGAGTTACACCCAACCGAGCGAACATGAAAGCCGCATCAACATCCAAGGAGTTGAAATCGCTCTTGGCTTTCCGGATGAATTTTCTTTCCAATGGATTGGCCAAAGAGATGTTTTGGATCAACTGCTGGCTGCCTGGCTCGTGATTGACAAAAACGACATTCCATTGAATCCAAGGCTCATCGGCAAGCCAGGTGTGGGAAAAACAACATTAGCTTACGCCGCAGCCAAAAACTTGAATAAGGAAGTCTATATTTATCAATGTACAATGGATACACGCCCGGAGGATTTATTGATTACTCCTGTCATCGACAAATCAGGCGGCATCAGGTATGTAGCCTCCTCTTTAGTCACAGCCATGATCCGTGGCGGAGTATGCATTTTGGATGAAGCGAATCGTATGAGCGAAAAGTCGTGGGCATCACTAGCACCGCTTTTAGATACCAGACGCTACATCGAATCCATTGTGGCCGGATTAAAAGTGACAGCCGATCCGGAATTCCGCATCTGTGTCACAATGAATGATGATGCCTCAACGTTTGAAATTCCTGAATATATCCATAGCCGCTTACAGCCCCAAATTTACCTCGATTTCCCCGAAGCGGAAGAAGAGAAGCGGATTTTGCGTGAAAACCTTCCATTTGTAGATGAATACATCATGGATTACGTAGTCAACTTCTTGCAAAAGGCCCACGCAAACAATGAAAACTATACCGTCCGTGATGGAATTAATATCGCTCGATACGCTGCTAAAAGAATGAAAAGCTTAGGAGCAAACAAAGCCAATGCCGACAACATCCTAAGAGAAGCCATCCTGATGACCCTTGGCGATGAGGCGTTAACGCATATTCTATGAAACCTTCGAAAAGTGACGCCCCCTTTTTATTTCAAAAAGGGAATATCCATGCCCTTCCGATTATCCATTACAACATGGAAATGGCGTCGCAGGTTCGGCTTGCCATCGAAAACCTGAAACCTGATTGCATTGCAGTCGAACTTGCCGAAACGATGTCCTTGCAACTCTTGCATGCCGCATCAAGATTACCCGATATCAGCTTGGTTCTCACTTATGACAAAGACCACTCCCCTGTCTACTATTTGTGCGAACCGTGCGATGCTGCCTTTGAAGGACTTAGAAGCGCCTTAGAGAACAACATCCGAGCTTACTGCATCGATTTAGATGTAGATTATTACCCGGACGTCAGGGAACACCTCCCCGACCCCTACGCCATTCAAAGGATTGGTTTAAAACATTATTATGAGATCTATCAAAAATCTGCTCCGGCATCCCACCATGTAAAAAGCCAGGTAGACCAAGATAGGGAATTATACATGGCTAAACGGTTGAAAGAACTTTCCTTTTCTTATGACCGTATCTTGTACATTGTAGGAATGTCACACCTCGATTCCGTTTTAAAATTAATGGATAAGGGCTCTTTTCCTCAACTGCATCATGCCGAGCGGGATATTGTCGAAATTTGCGCTCTTACTGAAGAGTCTACTCGAGAAGTCCTGGCAGAGTATGGTTGGATCTCAAGTCAATACGAAACAATGCGTCAAGAGCAAATTGAGCTGAAAAAAAAGAATGCCCAAGAAAGTTTGCATCTTCCGGTATTTCCTCCGGACCGCCAAAAATTAATCTACCGTCTCTATAAAGAAGCTGCTGAAAAATATACCCAAAACACAGGAAATGACTTTCCGGGTTACAATATGCGCAATATTATGAAGTTTGTGCGCAATTATGCCTTAGTTAACCAACAGCTGATGCCTGATCTCTTTCAAATCCTTAGCTCTGCAAAAGGGTGCGTAGACCATAATTATGCCTATGAGGTCTGGGAGCTGGCGACAACCTATCCGTACCATAAAAATGTCGATAATTTGCCGGAATTGGACTTGTCAATCGAGGATGTTTGGGGCCATAGCAAGATCATCCGTTTCCATTTAAAGCAGCCTGGACGCAAAAGCAACCTATTTCAAAGACGTCCGGACAAATCAAAATTTAAGTTCCACCCTCCCGGACCCTTTAGCATTTGCTCCTATCCTCCTGAAGATATAATCATCGAGAATTTCGGCGATTTCTTAAAAAAGAAGGGAACGCAAATATTGACGGAAGAAGCTTCGAAGACAATACCTTTTACATCAAGTATTGAGGATGGCATCGACACGAAAGAAACGATCCGCCATTGGCATGAAAAAAAACTCTATGTCAAGGCCAAAGGCAAGCCTCCTGGAGGGGTAGGTTCAATCGTCATAATTTTCAATGAGGACCAACCTGAAGAAGGAAAAGCTTATAATGAGGGTTATCCTTGGAAAACTACTTGGCTTGGAGAGCACAAACAAGAATCCGATATGGCTTTTTACGCTACGTCAATGTCTGCAAATGTCGTGGGACCCGGAATCAGCCGATGCGAATATGGTGGGTTTATGATGTCTTATCCTCCTAGACGGATGTTTGATATTTGGTCTGATCCTGATTATAGCGAGTGCAGAACCAAGGCCGAAACCCTATTGATGGCAGCCATAGACTATTCGATACAGCCGATTATCGTATATGTAGCTGCTAAGCCCCCAAGAACCTTCATAAAAAGCTTTGCAAAGCGATATGGGAAAAAAGTTGTGTTTATCCCCATCGGCCAGCTGTCCCCCGTTACATTGAATAAATTACGTGTATTTCACGTATTGGACGGCTACGATAAAAGACACATTGCCGACGAGTACATCTATTGAGAAGACAGAATTCAGAATCGAATTGTAAGGGATTGGTTTAAAAACGGGTACTACAACAGCAAATTTTCGATGGATTGGACTTTGCTTTGGACATCCTGAAGACGTTCAAACAACTCAGGCGTCAAACGCAAATCAAGATTCAGTTGATGAATCTCAAACTGAAAGGGAACCAAACGCATTTGTAAACGTTTTTTCTGCATCGCATCTTCCAAATCGGAATGATGTATTTCGAATAATAACCTTGGAACTTCTTCTTCCAACTTGGCAATTTGTAAGAAAATTTCCACTAAATGCTCGTGTTGCTCTCCACTGTCTTGAACGGGAAAGATGTTTTGAACAAAAGCATCGATCTCACGTAAAGCACTATTAAAATAGTGGCTGCGATTACGGTCCACATCGGACTTCCATTGCGTAACCTTGCGCAACTCTAAGTTAGTAGGTTTTTCTTTTAAATGGGCCAAAGATTCTAAATCGGAAGATATTTTTTCTTGCAGGCTTTTTTGTAATGACTTTTTTTCCTCTTCAGAGACCGGCAAGTCTGATAAGATGTGGGATTCATAATCGGAAATCACCTGCAAATCTTGATCTATCATGCAGTCTGAATCGGTAAATGTATGCTGAATGATTGTCTTGATGACGGCAACCTGATCGTCTACTTTCGCTTCAAGTTCGACCCACAATTTCGCTCTTTCAATCCAGTCATTGTATTTCTTATAAGCCTTGGCCGGATCCGCTAAAGAAGCCTGATCGTTCATCAACTTTTGGATTCGCTTGACGTCTCGAGCCATCGGTTCCATCAACGTTTCCACATATGTGAAAACATCTCCATCAATTTGACTGCGCAACTCTTCTTTGATTGTATGAAGCTTTCGCAAGACTTGGTCTGCATTTTTTTCCAATTCTTGCACACGTCCCTTAAGATCTTTTTTGGAGGTTTGAAAGAGGGTAGTTTTAATTCGATCGACAAATCGTCCAAACAAATTCTTTTCATGCACGGAAGCAGGCTTTGCCACGAAATCTGCAAAACGATCATCTTTGACCATTTCGCTCGAGTCTAAATCATCCATATCCGAAACGCCAGCCATGCAAACCTCAATAAAAAGGATAACTATATTAGCATTATAGTATGTATTTAAATTTATAGGCAATACTAAAACGTAATAAACATAGATTATTTAAAATAAAGTAAATATTTTACTAATATCAATTTCTAATCAGCTTTTGACAGGAATCCCCTTGACGGCAAGCAACCCACACAATATAATCACATTTTCACATTGATTCCGTAGGTCCCATGAAAAAAAAACCACATATATTGATTACTAACGATGACGGTATTTTAGCTCCAGGTATCAAGCATTTATGGAGCGCTCTTCGAGAAATAGCAGAGATAACTGTCGTCGCTCCCCTGTTGGAACAATCCGCAGCAGGCTTATCCATCACAATACGAAGCCCCTTGCGCTTAGAAAGTCTTGATTGGCCTGAGGGAATTAAAGTCTGGGGTGTCAGCGGGACTCCAACGGACTGTGTCAAACTCGGCTTAAGCGTCGTTGTCGAAACACGACCCGATCTGATTGTTTCCGGAATAAATCGAGGCACAAATGCCGGACGAAATGTCCTGTACAGTGGCACCGTCGCAGGGGTTATTGAAGGGGTGATGAATGACATTCCCGGAATCGCATTTTCTTGCAGTGACTTTACCCATCCCGATTATCAAACAGCAGAAAAACATATTCCAAAAATCGTGGAATATGTCCTGGCGCACCCTTTATCTAAAGGCACGCTTCTAAACGTTAATTTCCCATCAAAGGATCACACTACTATCAAAGGCCTTAAACTTACTCGACAAGGCAAAGAACGGTGGATTGAAAATCCTGATAAACGTCTGCATCCCATGGAAGGGCATACCTATTACTGGTTAGGCGCCAAAATAGTGGAATGCGACGAACATGAAGATAGCGACATATCGTGGCTAAAGAAAGGGTATATCGCGGCCGTGCCTGTTCATGTCGGCGAATTGACAGACCATCTCCACCTTCGTGAGCGTAAAATTCACTTTGAGCAATTCATGAATTAAGAAGAAGAAGTCAGAATCCAGAATTCAGAATAAAATCTTAATTTAGTTTGTAACCACAATCTCCATGCATTTTTAGCCACAGTGGCACAGAGGCTCAGAGAAGGACAGAGAGGAGTAAAATTCACAACGTATCACACGTTGCAATTTTCACTCCTCTTTGCCTCTCTCTGTGTCTCTGTGCCTCTGTGGTTAAAATTGCATGGAGATTGTTGTATCAAGCTGCACTAGGATTTTTTAGACTTACTCAAAAATGCATCAAGCCGATGTAATGATTCTTCCTGGCATTTTTCTACGATTTCCCTCCCTCCCTCTATATGACAGACCCGGTTTAATTCCTCTCGCAATGCATCACTTAGATAATGATCCTCAGGAGAAAGATTAATCCTCTCGCTTTCCGGATGATAATACGAATATTCATTTGCCTCTATAGCCACTGAGACGAGATCATTGAAAAGACCTTTTAGCCTTGGGGCTGCTTTTAAGAGCTCCTCTCGTGTATGAATGGGCTTTAAAGTTTCGGTGATGGATCGAACAAGTCCATTCCCCTCTTCGTGAAAATCGTCTAAAGGTTGGGAATTGCAAGAAACTAATACAATGAGTAGCAAAATGATAGAATATATATTTTGCATAGAGTCTATCGGAAAGAATAGTTAAAGGACGCGGGAGACGGGGCTCGAACCCGCAACTTCCGGCGTGACAAGCCGGTGCTCTAACCAATTGAACTACTCCCGCATGGAGTCTTGCTTTGCATAAGATTGGGCGCAACAGGACTCGAACCTATGACCACCTGTGTGTAAGACAGGCGCTCTACCAACTGAGCTATACGCCCTAGCAAAACAAGCATTCACAATACTAAATTGCCGAATTGTTCTCAAGCAATTTTGCGAGAAAAAGTGATTTCATTCCGCTTGCTCCACATTTGGAACGGTTTACGATAATAAAAAAACAAATATTTGTCTTCCATTTTAGTACGGAATCGTGTATTATCCTGCCGAAGGGCACATCCATAAAACATGGAAGTGCAATAAGAAAGGTTTACAATGCAAGTTCATACATCCACAATAAGATCAATTAGTTCACAATTGTTCATGTATTTTTCAATGGCACTAGGAGCCTTTTTGGCTGCTTTTGCAATTGAAGTATTTTTGCTGCCTAACAACTTAATTGACGGTGGAACAATTGGTGTTGCGATGATTCTTGCCAAACTTTTTGGTCAAAATCTTGTTCCTCTCTTTTCTATACTCCTCAACTTACCCTTCATTTACTTGGCCTACAGGTCCATAGGAAAGGCCTTTGTGATACATACATTGTTTGCATTAGGACTTTTTTCCCTTTTTGTTTTTCTCTTGCATGAATATTTCCCATTTCCATTCAAAGGGGAAAATCTTGAAATAGTTGTCATCGGCGGAGCCATATTAGGCGTCGGCATCGGATTGATCATTCGCTATGGCGGATGCCTTGACGGTACAGAAATACTAGGGATCATGATCAATAGAGTCACAGGTATCACTGTAGGACAGGTCGTTCTAATCTGCAATATTTTCGTTTTTGGCCTTTGCGGCCTTGTCTACCAAGATTGGCATCCTCCCATCCTTTCTTTGATAACTTATATGGTCGTCATTAAGATTATGGATTCCGTCATTGTGGGCCTTGATGAAACGAAATCGGTATTAATCATCTCATCACATTCACGGGATATCAGCGAAGCCATTATTAACGAACTTGGCTTAGGATTAACCGTCATGTATGGCAGAGGTGGATATTCCGGAGACGAACGGGAAATTCTCTATGTAATTGCCGAACGTCTGCAATTGGCAGATTTAAAAGACTTGATCTATCGGATTGACCCTTCTGCATTCATTGCGATTGAAAATCTTCATGAGGTGGCAAATGGCAAACAAGGATATCAATCTCCAAAGAAAAAAACTCGCATGGAAAGCTTATTCGCCCGTATTTTGCGACCCGGTGGATAAGGGAAGATTTTACTTGCCGCAATTAAAGAAATCATTTATAGCTCTATTAAGAAAAATTTTTAAAGGAGCTTTCCATGTTACGCATTTTGGCAATACTATTTGGGGTGTTTTTTGTAATCGCCGGTATTTTAGGATTTATTCCCGATTTCACCCCTCAGGGTAAACTTTTAGGGATTTTTGCAATTAATCCCTTACATAACATCATCCACATAGCCACTGGTATTTTAGCTTTATTGAGCGGCTTAAGCAGCTCAAGCGCATCCAAGTTTTTCTTCATCTTCTTCGGTCTTGCTTATGCAGTTGTTGCGGGATTCGGATTCTATTACGGCGAAGGGATTCTATTTAACACAATGCCACTTAATATAGCTGATAACTTGCTTAATGCCGGTATTGCTATTGTTTCTCTCTATATTGGATTTGCATTCTCGAGCAAATAACCCACTTTAAAAGGTGCGACAGCTACATACTGCCGCACTTTTCCCATTCTTCTTATTGATGTCTACTTCCTACCGCTGCATGGCCTCCGAGATTAGTATGCGTTCTTAAATCTGTTGCAACTCCTCTTGCACCTGCTCCGCGCGATGGATTAGGATATTGCTGGGGCACAATGCCATCAGGCCTAGTTGGATGAACCCACTGACGAGCCTGTGTTCCCGGTGTTCCCCTTTTTTCAAGTGTATGTGTGATTCCAACATTCCCAGGGGCAGCCGAGAAGGACCGTGAAGGAATTCTCGTATCAACGTCTCTGCTTGGGGGGCGGCTAGCAGGAGGTAGAACTCGAGGGGGGGCATAAGCCGGAGATGCATAGTAAGTCCCTGGAGCTTGGTAAACTACCGAAGGCTGAGGAGGGGGTATATAAGTGTAAGGGGCTTGAATAGCATCGATCCTAAATCTAAACTTCTCAAACTGAACAACCTCATTAAATGTATTCCAGAGTTTGGAGTCATATGCAAGGGGTGGTTGAGGACGTAATTGCCGAAGAAAAAGTGCGGCATAATCATCATCGCCAAAAATCATTTTAAATTGGATCCACTTGAAGAAATGACCAATGGCCCTAAAGATCGATAATACTAGATTCTCACGAGGACGTTGCCAGTAAGAATAATAGCTATTAAGAACATTTAGACGAAATTGGACCTGAGGTGTGGTCCATACATGTTGCCGATTTCCCATTTGTATAGAAAAACTCATAGATAAACTCCTTTTTTTGTAAGTGATATAGTTATGTAAATGTCAATAAATATACCTGTGTACTATTAAGACATTATAAAGAACTCGTGAAAATTTGTGTGAGAGGTATGGCATCTTTTTGTCTCAAAAATAAAATAATTATTTTCATTTAATCCGATTTTGCTAAGATGACATTCAAACACCAACTGGGGTTTAGCATGAAAAAAAATATAGTTCTTATTCCTTGTGTGGGAATCATTTTATCAAGTTGCGGAATTAATGACACATTTCAAGCGTTGGAAGCCAATCGCGAGGCAGTAGATATGAGCACATACGCTATACAAGAGAACATTCAAGCCGTAGAAGCCGCAAACAGAAGCATTGCGGAGAATCGCCGCCAGCTTGAAGAAATCAACAAAGCATTAAAAAAAGCGGCTGAAAGTTAGTCCTAATCGCTGAATTAGAAACTTTGCCTATCGGAGGTTTAGAATGAAAATAGGTTTACTGTTGTTCCCATTCGTCTTACTCGGCGTGTCAGGCTGCGGAACAATTAATAGAATGAACAGCTTAGTGAATGAAAGTACCAATTCGATCTATAGCAACGTGGATGCGGTTCAGAGTAGTACTGCAGCTATTAGGACGAATGCAAGGCTTGTAGATGAAAGCACAAGAACAATTGTAGAAAATAAGCGGCTGCTAGAAGCGGCTAGCCATTAAGGTTAGAGTGCGACCATAGTATACACGAAGATGCGCGAAAAGAAGTGTACGCGAAGAAAAATGCCCATAATCTAATTGCATTTTTTAACCACAGAGGTTCAGAGAAAGGCAAGAGGAATGATAAATCCGTCGTTGGCCTTAGTCCGGAGCGCCAGCGGAGGACGTCTGAAACGAGCCCATAGCGACCGAAGGGAGCTATGGGTAGCAAAAATCGAATCCGAGCTCGGAGCGCTAGCGTAGAGCGATTGACTTTTTTCAACACATATATTTACCTGCCCGGAGGAGGACCTCACAATTGATTTATTATTCATCTAAAAAATCAATCGCTCTCCGCTAGCGCTCCGAGCTCAGAATTTCATTTTCGATACCCATAGCTCCCTTCGGTCGCTATGGGCTAGTTTCAGACGTCCTCCGCTGACGCTCCGGACTAAAAATGGATTTTTTGTTTATTATTGTGGCTATGTACCACAATCCCAATTCATTTAATCTGGGACACTAAACTATCCCTGTTCACAACACTATTGGGGCCAAACCATATGCTCCATAAACCTTTGGCGAATTCAGCATTTTTCAAGCTTCCAACTTTATTGCCATTAATCAACACTTCTACATACCCTCCTGGAAGCCATCTTATCGTGTATTCATCCCCTTTCCGTGCATCCTGCGTAAACATACCTGTATATGTATTTATTTGGTTCTGAAGTTGAGCCCGTTGGGAATCATTAAATACAGTTTGAAATGCTTCTTGGTAAGAACCTTTAATCTTATCTAGAGGCCCTTCATGCAACCATCGGATGCTGAGTTGTTTGGCTTTGTTGTCATCCAAAATCTGATCAAATTTGTCGCCGCCCGAGACTGCAGATCCCTTTTGCAAGTAGCTTGCGATATCGTATACTTTCACAAAAAATTTCTTTCTTATTGCTACACCAGTTGCATCTAATTGATACGTCTTACCATCATAATCAAACGAGACTTGGCTCGGGAAAGATTCTCCTGTAGCTTCATCTTTGATGACATTTTGTGCTTCCAATCTAAATGTGAGCAGACAAAATGTCGCGGATAATATCGTTAAAATTGCACCTTTCATAAAACTCCTGTGTTTAAACTCTTCAAGAAGTTTTTATCAGAATAGCCTTATGTTAGCAAAAGAAAATATCTGAATTCTACTCCTTCGTTATTTTCCAACAACGATGGGTCTTCGGATCGTGAAAATCAATAGGAATGGTTTTCCCAGAAATATCCACTAGAGTACATGTAGGAAATTGACCTGTCTCGAAAACAAATTTACGGGAATTGGTGCTAAAAAAAATGACTCCGTCTTTGGCTAAAAGCTTTAAAGCTCCGGATATAAGTGAAACATAATCCACTTGAACATCAAACATCTGCTCCATTTTCTTTGAGCGCGATATCGTTGGTGGATCAATAATAATGATGTCATACTTTACACCTGACCGAACCTCATCTTCCAAAAACGTCATGCAATCTGCACGAACGATTTCATTATTTTTAAACGATAAGGAATTTAGAGTGAAGTTGTCCTTTGCCCACGCGGTGTAGGTGTTCGACATATCCACGCTTTTTGTATAAGCCGCCCCGGCTGCAGCTGCATGCACGCTAAATGAAGCTGTATACGAAAAAAGATTGAGGACACGTTTTCCCTCAGATTGGGAAGCTACTAATTTGCGGGTTTCCCGATGATCTAAAAAAAGTCCAGTATCTAAATAATCCAATAAATTGACCCAAAACTTAACTCCATACTCAATCACAGGGAAAAACTCTTTGGACTCCCCTATTTTCTCATACTGTCTGGTCGTCTTGGTCTTGGCTCGGGTGCGCCAATAGATCGAATCAGGATTGGTTCCGAATATCGATTTTAAGGCCTGTGTGACTTCATCTACAACTGTTTGGGGTGGTTCATCGTTATCGCGCGATTTCGAGTAGTAATGAATGCAAAATCGACCGGCGTAAAAATCGATGGCAATGGGATACTGATGGATTTCACGATCGAAGATGCGAAAACAATTCGTATCAGAACGCTTAGCCCACTTACGAATATGCCTATAGTTTTTTCTGATACGATTGACAAAGGGAGAACTCTTGTTTTCCCCATCAAGTATTTGAGGTAGCTCTATAGGATTATCTTGCATCCCTAACGTCCCTTTCTGTGTTGAATTTAAATTAAGATAGCATTATATGGAACATAAGGTAAATAACACACTTAAATAAAATGAAAAACGACGACAAAAGATTTCCGCTTCTCTATTACATCGTCGCAGTCCTTTTTATCCTTTATGTAATTTTGACAGTCTATATTCTCTTTGAGTGAATCTTCCTATTCGTGAGATACAGTAAACAAAGTGATATTTTTTTTTAATGTCTTTGCCACTGTTTGCACTTGACGCGTGTTTTGATCTGAGTCGAGCGCTAGATATGAAAAATTGTAATTTTTTAAATTAAAAAACCCAATAGCCAACAGCAGAGTCCTTTCTTCAATCTTACTTTTGGAAAAGTCTAAACGCTCAAGTCTTCCACAATGGCTGATGAGATATTTTACTGCAAACAAAGTGGTGCGATCGCTTAAACCGGAAAATGCCTCTAAATGCAATGAGTGAAGATGGGCATAAAATTCAGGTTTGTATATTTGAAAGAACTCTTCCAGAGTTTCTTTGTCCCCTGTATATCTTAAAGTATTTTTTTTCTCCCCTGCATCTAATAAAGCTGCATTGCGATGGAAAGATTCATACAGAAAGTAATAATCGGTAGGAACACTTGAACTTTGACCAGGCAATAATCCCCCATTCTTCAAAAAGATTCTACGCCATAGGTTATTATGCCGTAAAACGACAGACCACCGTTTGCAGACACGTTGGCCGCGACCTAATTCAAGTTTCCCCAAACATTTGAAAACTTCAAAGATCATCTCATCCGGACAATCATTAAACTGATCCACTGTTTTTGAAACGGTCCATTTTGTATCGACTTTAGCCTTTCCTCCAAACCCGAATAAGCTTCCAATTGATTGTAAGAAACTCATGACAATACTCCTTTTACAGCTGGCATTGAAGGTATGTCGGTCGTGTAAAGAACTTCTTTTGAGACCTCTGTAGCGGCAAATTTGATAGCGCCTGTCACATACCCTGAAGAAATAATCCTAACTAAATTACGCCAAGCGAAACTAACAGTATTTGTGACGACTTGAGTTGTTTTCTTCACAGTAAAATAGGTGACAGTATAGGACCAATTCCGATAAATCAAGGATCCATGTAATTCTCTGGTTCTGGCATCCAAATCACCTTGTGTTATCGGTACCCCTTTTGCATATTGCTCATCGACGGCCTGAAAAAGTTCCTCGTATTCTTGCTGATTAAGATTTTCACTAATTCTTTCGGCAAGTTTGCTTGTTTGGCTAGCCACCGCGCCCACTTGTGCACGCTCTAAAGCATGGGTAAAGCTCCTATAGTTGCTCGTTTCCGCGCTAATCTTTTCATAGGATTTATAGGTAGGGTAATAGCAAGGAAGACGCAAGATAATTCTTGCATAGGGAATAGTTTTACAAATAAGCGGAATCAAACCAATTCCTGTCAATAACACACATCCTTTTGCAGTTAGCAACTCACTTTTCAAATTTTCTATATGTTCGTCAGTAGGATATCGGGCTAATGCCGCAAAAGGGATCTTAACCGCATAAAACATCGCTTTTGCGGTACTTTCAACAGTTCCGGCACCCCATATAACAACCGGTGCCGCAAGTACTATGGTTTCAATCTTACTAATTGGATTAACTTCCGCCCAAAGATCATTGGTTATGTGGACAATCAAACTGCTCATTTTTTTTCTCCTATCTTCCTATCGCTTTCATTGCCAAACCAACGCCGGCATTAATGGCCCTGAGGGAATAATCTGCGATCACAGTAACCCCTCTCCAGAAACCTACGGCATCCAGAACATTAAATCCAAAGCGGAATGTATGCTCAGTAACAGTCCAGGCCGCATTTCCAAATGGTTTAATAACAAATACATAAGAATTTTTGCATATCGGCTTTACGATATAGGTGTAAGTATGTTTAGTGACGATAAATGGACTCTGATACACATAGTAATCTTGAATTAAGGAACGGCCCTGTTCCGGGGAATAGTGAATATACTTATAAACTTGTGTAGCGACAATGGCATACCCATCAATCGGCATAACCGCACCGCGTAACAACTTCAGTGCCGTTTCACCTTCTAACATTGCCCCTTCGCGATGTGATTGCTTATTCTTTTCTGCTACGATAAAGGCCATAACCAGATGGGCAACTGTTCTCACAGAAGCCTCAAGAAATCCTGCGCCTAAAATAACCAAAGGGGGACCGTACACGACAACAATGGCTTGTACTCCTCGACTAGAAAGTGAAGTGCCTCGCAATAACAGATAAGCTGGGGCAGCGGCAAAAAGGGAGCCTCTAATTCCATACCCTAACGCTTGTTTGAAGCCGGATTGTTCTGTATTCATGACATCTCATCTCAATTTAAAGTTATAGAATATACTTTCAAATCAACCCTATCTTCACTTCCGTAATACTGAAGTAATCGTGATAGAGCTGTGGTTTGTTTCCTTTCTTCGAAGATAGCCAAACCTTTATTCGGATCCATAATAGCCATTTCGCTTGACGTTTTCACCATCACCACCGTGTGGTCCGTAAAAGTGATGAGATAATTTCCTAATGGCAATTTCTCTAAATGGCTGCCAACTTCATCTACTTTTCCACTCAAATTTCCCCCTTGTGCTACTGCCAATTTCGTGCATCGGGCGAGTTCTTGTAAAATAGCTTGGTGAATGTTATCATATTTACCCATTATAGGGCCATTACATTCTTCCTTTTTGGAACAATGCTCAATCCATAAGGCATCCATTTCTAATGTAAGTGAATAGATGTCGGGTGTGATCGCAATTCCCTTTTTTTCTAATTCATCAAAAATAAATCGGCGAAGGCTTTTATCAGGATTTTTAATTTCCATGAATTTTGCGACACATTCCCATAATTCCCTGTTTTCTTTTTTTTTGGCAGGTATGGGCTTTCCATTTAAAACTGCGCGAAACAGAGTAAGCTCCAAGGTATTTACCGACCCATTCGTACCCAACAATGCTTCATACATAGCTTGCAATCTTACACTCGTGGGATTCCCCCCACTTGCTAACTCTTTGGCTGAATCCACAAGGTTTTTAGCAGTAGTATTTTCTTGGATAGATAAATATTTAGAAAGGAAAACTAAAGAGATCCCCAAACAAAGCCCGCTTGCAGGCTTATAGATTATATCATGTGTAATACGAAGCCCCTGTTCGATGCCAATGTTTTTAAAAACGATTTTAGGTATTGGTTGAAAAGCTGATTTGCAGCAAGAAAGCAATGCTTCAAAGTTAGCTATATTGCTGATTTTTACTTTGATATCGCTATTTGCAATGGAAGATGAAAAATAGAACCAACGTTTTTCTAGGATTGAAAATGTCATGAAACCATACTGGACGCTCATCGTCATGAGACGAAATATCCCGCAAGCGACTCGATAAACCCTAGAGGGAAATGATGGAGCAGTCTTAGTAGATATTGGTTTTTGGATACCTGCAGAAGATGAAAGAGGTGCAATCATTGCGCTGTCTTTGTGATCAGTTTGAATTCTTTCATCAATTTTTTATAATCGCATGTGCATATAGCTGTTCGTATTTCAAATACAGTGGCAATATATTTCGTCAACTTTTGTATCATCTCTATAGTCTTGGAATCCTCCTTTGGCTTAGTACAACACCTCTGAAAGCAAAAAGCCAAATAAAACTTGTCGCGGTGAGGACCATCAGTATGTCGATTGAGTTCTCTTTCCAATCGACCGTACTCTTGACGCCCATTTAATGGATCAAAAATCCCTTTAAAAGAAGAACAGGTTAATAAAAAACCGTATTTGATGGAACGAAGGCTATCAGAAGCTGCTACGATAATGGCATTCCGATCTTCCTGCGAAACATTTTGTCCATCCAGATATCGAAACGCTTCAGAAATTGAAAGCAAAATTGATTTGGCGAGCCAATACACAGATCTGGCAATAGAAATGACTGGAGTTGCACCCGTAACGATCACACACTTGAAACGAACCAGAGAAGGAGGATCGAAATTATAAACCTCACCTGTAGGAATATGGTAAGGGAAAACAAATGTACTTCCCTCGTAAGGAATTTCGATTTGATTCCACTGTGGGTTTGTATGTGTGCGATTGGATGCATGGATCATTTCTATTGCCTATCTTATTTTGTACATCAATATTTATTTTTTAAATGCGATGCAGCAAAGTAAAGAAACAATGGTGCACATGGAACATAGAAAGCAGGTAACAGCTTCGCAACCTTTTTTTTCATCTGCTAATTTTTTACGCTCGGTAATCCAATTTTTTAAATACATTTCGTCGAGATCTGAAAGTTGTTTCGCTGCATACTTGTGTTTAAAGCGAATCTCTTGGCTACAAAATGCAACGGCCATTAACGGAATGGCAACGATCTGACCAGGAATACTAAAGAGAACGCCAAGCACAGCTCGCGCAACGCGAAGCGCCCCGGTCACAGCTTTTGTAGGCTCAGATTGTTGACTTAGCAAACCATGTATTATAGAAACTTCATATACTTTAGAATACTGCGGCGTTAATTCGCTTGCAATCCATCGGCTTGGCGCTCTGCATACGTTTGCAGCATCTTCAAATTTGCTCAACCAGCTGTTATCTTTCCAAGCCGACACATAGTTTACTGTAGAAAAAAATCCCATAACATCTCCTTAATAAATTAATTTAAACTGTTTAACAAAAAATCTAATAGCAGATTATAATTAGGAACTAGATTAATAAGCAACAAAAAAAAGGAAGTATCACAAAAAATGGACGTAAGGGGTTAATTGCATAAGTTTTTATAGTCCGGAGCGCCAGCGGAGGACGTCTGAAACGAGCCCATAGCGACCGAAGGGAGCTATGGGTATCGAAAATAAAATCTGAGCTCGAAGCGGAGCGGAGAGCGACTGACTATGTACAACGTTAATTTTTCCAAGATTTAGTCGCAGGCTTCGTGATATATCCATAAATGGATAAAATAATCACCTAAAAAGTCAATCGCTCTCCGCTTCGCTCCGAGCTCAGATTCTTTTTCCGATACCCATAGCTCCCTTCGGTCGCTATGGGCTCGTTTCAGACGTCCTCCGCTGGCGCTCCGGACTAAGCAACGCTTTATGTGACTTTTGCAATTACCCATAAAGGACAAAAAGAACACCGCCTCTAATGAATCTCGGTGACCATGCACAAAATTACAATTCCCGCTACAATCAACGATATGCCTAAAAACTGCCATATCCCAAAAGACTCGCCAAAATAGAAAACTCCGATTAACGCAATGCCGATTATGCCAAGACCACACCACAAGGCATAGAAAACTCCCATCGGTAACGTTTTCAATGCTATAGCCATCAACCAAAAAGCCACCGAATACCCCCCAACAACCGCTAACGATGGATAAAGCTTGGTGAAGCCTTGTGACATTTTCAGGGCGCTTGTCGCTATAATTTCCGCTATCACAGCAAAAATAAGAATTCCATAAGCTCCCATAACACCTTCCTTTTCCAATCCAGTATATACTAGGCTATCCATCCCTCGCGCAGATGAGGCAATGCAAAGTCGAAGAACGACCGCACATCATCCACGGTTGACTTCAAGATATCTTGTCTTTTGCTCAATAGAACATCGTTGCCCTTAAACAAAAATCCCATCAGCTGCTTCATCTTACCGACTTTTGTTTTTTCAGTCATTTCTAAAGGCATCGAAGAAAGATAAACATCAAAATATTGAAGAAGATCACTCCATTTGCGTACATAACCCTTTCCGGCAAAATGGGTCTTAATTTGATGAAAAATAAATGGATTAATGACACTCCCCCTACCGATCATCAACGCATCACAATTTGTATGCTTCAACATCTTTAAGGCATTATCCACCGTCAATATATCCCCATTCCCGACAACCGGTATCTTAAGAATGGACTTCGCCTCGGCAATAAGATCCCATCGGGCCGGCGGCCCATAGCCATCGACTTTTGTCCTTGGATGCAAGGTGAGATAAGAAATTCCGCTTTCCTGAGCCGCTAACAAGTTCTCCTTAAACAGTGATGTGTCCTCAAAACCCGAGCGAAGCTTGGCTGTCACAGGTATAGACACGGCTTTCACCATGGCTTTGGCAATTTCATGAAGGTAGTTAGGATCTTTCAATAAGCTAGAACCGGCCCCTCTGCCGGTAACGGTATTAGAAGGGCATCCGCAATTCAAATCGATTCGAGGAGCACCGCTCAATTCCATTTCACGAGCCATTTGCGCCATGAGATTGGGATCCGATCCCATAAGTTGTGCAGCAAGCGGGATCGGCAAAATTTCATCTGACTGGTACTGGGAAGCCAAACTTTTGATATGAGCATTCGTGGGAACACGCAAGAAGTCCCTTACACCCTCATCAAAGCCTCCAACCGAAGCCATGGCTTTGCGAAAGCATTGATCACCAACCCCTTCCATAGGAGCAAGAATAAGGTAGGGGCAGCCATCGGCATTGGCAGGTAACATCAAGCGCTCCAAATCAAATTTTAAAATATTGCGTATGGATAATATATGAAAACGCTTATTGATTCAACTGAATAGTAAGAGGACATTAGGTACAGTATTCTGAATTCTGTATTCTGTATTCTGAATTCTCTCTCCTTGGTTCTTTCTTCTGGATTCTGAATTCTGCTTTCTGTATTCTTTTTTCCATCATGAAAAATACACCCTCCACCTTTGTCGCCACGGTCGATATTAAGATCGCCGATAAAATGAAAGCTGACCTGTATAATCAAGGCTTCGAGCTATCGACTCCACCCCACACCGTCTTCTCAGCAAAAAAGAAAGGCGTTTCTTGCACGTTGTACCAATCAGGAAAGCTAACTGTACAGGGCAAAGATATGGCCGAATTCATGGAATTCTATCTCGAGCCCCATGTTTTGCAAACCTTTGCCTTCACCTATGATGATCTTGATCTCGACACTACGGCTCATATCGGAATTGATGAATCGGGAAAAGGGGATTTCTTTGGACCTTTATGCATTGCCGGAGTCTTTGCAGGCGGTGAAGAGATTGTGAAATTAAAGAAGATCGGAGTCAAAGATTCCAAAGCGATGTCTGACCCGGCCATTCACAAGCTAGCGAAAGCCATCCGTGCCGAGTTTGTGCATCATATTGTGAAGATCAACCCCCAGAAATATAACGAACTTTATGCGCAATTTCGGAACTTGAATCACTTGCTGGCTTGGGGACATGCCACTACGATCGAACAACTTGCGGAACGATCTAAATGCCAAAAAGTGATCATCGACCAATTCGCCGATGAGAGCGTCGTCATCAACGCGCTCAAGCGCAAAAATCTCAAATTAGACCTCACCCAACGGCATCGAGGAGAAGAAGATGTCGTTGTGGCAGCCGCCTCTATCCTGGCGCGCGAAACTTTTTTAAATGGGCTTGCTAAACTAAGTGAAGAATGCGGGATTGTCCTGCCTAAAGGAGCTTCATCAAAAACAATTGAAGCCGCCCGGGCCTATGCACGTAAATTTGGTAAAGAAGAGTTAGAAAAAGTAGCAAAACTCCATTTTAAAACTCTTGACGCAATACCCTGATCCTCCGCAAAATCATTGATTTATACTATATCCGGTATTTTATGAATTTGCGCCCTCTTCTGTATTTAGCCATTACATCTGTGATTCTAGCAGGTTTGCTTGCAGGTCTAGCCCTATTCCCCACACTATTACATGAGCCCACGCAACCATTCCTCCAGTATAATGATGTAAATGGCATGTCTGTGGAACACGGAAACCTGCTCTTCACATTAAATTTCGAGCAGCAAAATGATGTGATCAAATTCGTCAATACCGCTATCTCCATTGAAAAACCTGTTCTATCAAATTCTAACACTCCACTCCCCTACCGGAAAATCGTTGTCTATCGATTTGATGCACCCAATATTGAAATCTCTCCACTCGGCTTCGAAAACGACAACCTCGTTTTCACTGCATCTGTTTGGAATCAAAATAAACCCCTGATGGAAAGATCCGGGGGACAGCTTAAAAAACTCCTTGAACAAACCTACGATTGAAATCTTATGTTGAAAGAATTACACATTACGAACATCATCCTTGTAGAATCGGCCAAAATCACGTTTCAGGATGGCCTGAACGTCATAACCGGAGAAACCGGAGCCGGCAAGTCCGCCGTCATGCAAGCATTAAGCCTTATTGCCGGCTCTCGATCGGACGCTGGAGTCATCCGAAAAGATGCCGAAAAGGGATCTATCGAAGCGATTTTCTCTATTGATGCAATCCCCAACCTGATTCAGATTCTGGAAAATGCAGGCATCGAGCATAACCCCGAAGAAGATATGATTGTCCGCCGTGAAATTTCCTCCGTCGGTAAAAGTAGGGCTTTTATCAACAATCAAATGGTGCAACTGAGCCTTTTAAGGACAGTTGGAGATCTCCTCATGGATCTGATCGGACAGCATGCCAACCAGAATCTTCGCACGGTGGATCACCATCGCAAACTAGTCGATGTATTTGGAAATCTTGAGAAAGAGGTATCCGAATTTTCCGACTCTTGGGCCAAAGAAAACGCCCTCGCACAAAAATTGGAAGCTCTGATCAACAGTGAAGCCCAGCGCCTTCGTGACATAGAAGTGTGTTGCATGGAATTAGAAGAGCTTAATGAGGCCTCAGTGAAAGAGGGAGAAGACGAAATTCTTTTTGCGGAATACTCTCTGTTAGTCAATAGCGAAGATTTAGTCCAAAAAACCAATAGCCTTCTGCAAACACTTACTGGAGAAAAACAATCGGTCATCAGTGCCTTGAATAGGCAGAAAGCAGCATTTGAAGGCATTATCAAAATCGATCCCACGTTATCGGAAGCAGAAAAATCGTATCAAAACGTGATCCTCGAATTACAAGAGGTAGCCTACACATTGACAGCCTATCAAAGCCGAATCGAATATAATCCGGCGAAGATTCAGGAACTGAATGATCGATTAACATTAATCAACAATCTCAAACGCAAATATGGCCCCACAATCCTTGATGTCCAACAATACAAAAAAAAGATCGAAGATAAGTTGGAAAACCTTGAAAATGCCGATGCCCAGATCGAAGACCTTAAAACCGAGCTTTCCACCTTAAAAACGACAAATAATGATCTTAGCACACGGTTATCTGAAAAAAGGCAGCAAGCCGCTAAAACTCTCGAAAAAGCTCTCGTCAAGCAACTTCGATCCTTAAATATGCCAAAGGTCGAATTCCATGTAGAAATCCATAATCAGAAACGGTCCCGTACCGGCGACGATCTTGTGGAATTTTTTCTGCAGCCGAATATTGGGGAGCACAAGATCCCATTGAAGGAAAGTGCCAGTGGAGGGGAGCTTTCGAGGGTTTTATTAGCCTTACAGACAGTTCTTTCGGGGAAAGAGAAGACTCCAACGCTTATATTTGATGAAATCGATGCGAATATCGGAGGAGAGACAGCGGTTGTCGTCGGTGAAAAGTTGAAAGAGATCGGAAGGAAGCATCAAGTGCTATGCATCACCCATTTCCCGCAAGTTGCGAAACAAGCGGACCATCATATCCAAATTGCTAAGACGGAAAAAGGAGGTCGTACGGTGACGCAGATACAATTACTGAGCGATTTAAAGCGGCAGCAGGAGCTTGAGCGCATGCAAGGCGGTAAATTGGCAGAAGTTTGAATTCTACACTTGACGACTTTGGAGGTTTTCCTGTAAAAACTAAAATTCAATATAACAATCGACCATGGAGAACGCTGTGAGAAAAATCCCATATATTTTAGCAGGAAGCTTAGCCTTATGCGCCGGAAATTTACAGGCCGAGGATGACGTAGACGTAGAACTACAGAACGTCGGCTCAGAGCAGATGATTGATGCCGACAAAAAGGATGACAAAGCATTTCGCATCTCTGTAAGGGGTGACTGGATTCAAGAAACAAAAATCCATAAGAAGAAGTACCGCGACGAAAAACTAAAATTCTATGAAGCTGAAGCGGAACTCCAAGGGGTTGTTTACTACAATCCGTGCTTTGAAGAAGGCATTGGCTTAGGATTAAGTTATAACACAGTCCATCTTCACTGGCGCGGGAACCCCTATTTTGGTGAATCGAATTTTCCTCAGGTTTCTTTTTCTGTGGCAGGATTTTCAAAAAGAGCCCCTGGTTGGCTTTGGCAAGCGAAAGCTACTATAAACTGGCAAACGCAGAAGAAAGCAAGCTTCAGTGATTACACGAACTACGACCTTCTTCTTTGGGGGCGTTATGAGTACTGCCCGGATGTGTTATGGCTGCATACAGGGTTCGTAGCTCAAACTGGTATGAAAATAGACCGCATCTTTCCCATCATTGGTTTTGACTGGGTTATTAATGACAAATGGAAGCTAAATGCCGTGTTCCCTCTCAACTTATCTATCGTTTATAGCTTCAGTGATAAGTGGTCTATTGACCTTGCCGGAAGGCTTTGGAGTCCCCGCCGCCGTGTGAAAAAACATGAGGAATTATCAGAAGGACTTTTCCGTTACAGAAATTCCGGTGCGGAACTTGGACTCAATTATAACACGGATTGGTTCAGAGTGAATGCCCATATCGGTTATGCGTTTGGCGGTGTTTTGACGATCTCCGATCGCAACAACAAGCATAAGAAGCATATTGATTTCGATTCATCGTCTTATGCCGGTGGTGAATTAGTCTTTAAATTCTAAGGAAAGGACATAAAGAGGTAATTGCATAAGTCCGGTGCTTGCGGCTACTATTGGTTGAATGATTAACGCTGCGAACTAACACTAGGAGCCCTCACGTGTTAGCCCAGGCTGAGCTTGCGAAGCCTGGGTGTTGAAGATTAACATCTTAGCCCCGGCGGGGCGACACGTTTTTGTCGTGTAACCATTATTATTCTTGGGCTAACATTGCGGGCTTAAATTGTAAATTTTCTACGTCTTTAAAAACGTGTCACCCCTTCGGGGCTAAGATGGAAGAAGGGCGACCCAGGCTTCGCAAGCTCAGCCTGGGCTAACACGTGGCAACGTTTATCTTCCACCTAATAGTAGCTTCACACACCTGACTTTTGCAATTATCTCTTTATAATCTTCTCATTGCCATGAATTTGCAACGGTAAGATAAATTTTTCTATTCAAGATTTCAATATTGTGTTTTAATGTGCGCTCATATAAGATATTACCCCAAGTATGGTTAGCAATGTTCACCTCTAGGAATTTTTCAAAGTTTGTTTTAGCTGCAGCGACCCTTATCCCATTCTTATTACAATCTGAGACCCTAACCATTCCCAGATCAATAGAACTTGCATTCGATAACTCGCTTTCACTTAAACAAGCAGAAGCCGAAGTACAAATGAAGTTGGCAGACTGTTGGCAAGCAGGCTTGTGGATTAACCCCGAACTATCTATTGAATTTGATAACATCGGAACCTCCTCTTCGCGGCCTCACGGATGGGACGACCATGAAGCTACTGTGGCGCTCTCCCAAATATTTGAACTTGGCGGAAAGAGAACTGCTCGGCAGAATACCGCTGCAGCTGAAGCGTGCATTGCGATCTGGGACAGGGAGATGCTTAAACAGGAACTCAAAAAAAATGTCACTGACGCCTTTATCGATGTCGCTGCGCTGAGGGACAAAATTAAAGTGTTGGAAGCTGCCCGCTCAAATGAAGAGGAATCGTTACATTGCGTAACCGAAAAAATGAACAACGGAAAAGCATCGCTCATTCAACTAAAACAAAGTAAGATCTCTTTGAGCACAGCTTCGATTGCCCACAGAAAGGCTATTGTGGAACTATCAAATGCAGAAAGAAATCTGTCCTCCTTTTTAGGGACAATAAATGTATGCGTTGGTGAAATTTCATTCCCTATAGCGGAAACGAATGCTCCGAATTCGATCTGTGAATATACCAATCGGCTGGACAACAATCCTGAAGTGGCCAAATGGCGGACAGCCGTTAGCGCAGCAAGAGAAAATTATGGATTGGAAAGGGCTAATCGCATCCCCGATTTAGAAGTGACCGCCGGATACTGTCGAGACAATCATTCGAGAGATAGCTCGCTGCTTCTTGAAATGAGCATTGTTCTTCCGATATTCGACCGCAATGAAGCAAACATTTGCCGCTCGAGTTGGGAAACATGGATGGCTGCCTACAAACAAGAAGAAATTGAAAAGAAGCTTCTTACTTCAGTGGCAAATGTGCATGAGCAGCTCTTGAATGGCTATGACATTATCGGATATCTCAAAAGTGAGGCGGTCCCGGCAACTCAAGAAGCCCTAAAAGTATACGAAGAAGGCTATCAACAGGGAAAATTCGAATGCTTGGATGTTTTGCTCGCAAAAAGCAAGCAATATGAAGTGCAGCTGCAACTGATTGATGCCTTAACAGAATATCATCATCTTAAAACTCAAATGGAAATACTCTCTCCAACTTATGGAGAGTGATAAGTAGGAGAACCATGTTCAACAAAATCAATCCTCTTGCCTTGCTGGCAATCTCAGCTTTGGGGGCAATAATTGTCTATGTCTTATGGACAACAGACCTAAGTCAAAACCATCATGCAGAAAATGAAGAAGAACAGGAACATGAAGAATTTATCGTCCTAACACCGGAGCAAATGCAAGCTGCCGGGATAGAAATTCAGACAGCAGCACCGGGGAAAATCCAGAAGATCATCCATTCTCCGGGGAAGATTGTGTTAAATGCCGATGCCATAGCCCACATTCACCCTAAAGTTGCCGGAATAGCAGCCTCAGTGAGAAAGAATTTGGGAGAAAATGTAAAAGAAGGTGAGCTGTTAGCCGTTCTCGAGAGCCGTGAAATTGCCGAAACAAAAACCGCTTATATTACTGCCTTAAAAAAACAGCAACTTGCGGAAACAGTTTTGCAACAAGAACAAAACTTGAAGGATAAACACATATCCTCATTACAAGACTATCAAAATACTGTCAGCGCCTCAGATTCTGCCCGTTTGGAATTAGAATTAGCCAAACAACACTTGCAAGCTTTAGGGCTCACTGACATCGATATCGCAGCCTTGCCCGATGCCGACCCTTCCATGTTGCGAATGTATGAAATCAGGTCCCCTTTCAAGGGCACAGTGCTCTCCCGACACATTACCAACGGAGAACTTCTCCAGATTGAAGACGAAGTATTTGTGATCGCCGACCTGAACAAATTATGGGTTGAAATCAGCCTATACCCTCAAGATCTCCAAGATATGCGCAAAGGGCAAACGATCCAAATCACCGATTCCAATGGCCGCAATGGAAAAGCCGAACTCCTTTATAAGAGTCCCATTATCGACGATGATACACGTCGAGCGAAAGCCATCGCATTGCTGGATAACAGTAAAGGTGAATGGAATCCGGGCACATTTGTTACAGCAAATTCGGGAGCTGAAACAATTGCGATTCCATTACTGATTACAAAAGAGGCTGTCCAGAAAGTGGATGGAGAAGATTGTGCATTTATCATGACCGATAGCGGCTTTGAAATACGTCCGATAAAACTAGGTCGATCTGACGGTAAGTGCTATGAAGTTTTATCAGGCATGGAAGCGGGCGAGAGTTATGCGGCAAAAAACACATTCTTGCTGAAAGCAGAACACGAAAAAGATGAAGCCGAGCACATGCATTAAACAGCAGAAAAACAGAAGTCAGAATCCAGAATCCAGAATTCAGAAGAAGGGACAGTTGGGTGCTGTATTCTGAATTCTGTATTCTGAATTCTGAATTCCTCAAATTGCTTCTATAAGAAAGAGGACCAAAAAAAAATGATTGAAAAGTTATTGAAATTCTCCATTTATAACCGCTACCTTGTGATACTGCTCACCGCAGCTATCGCCGGCTATGGCATCTACTCGCTGCGGCAATTACCCATCGATGCCGTCCCGGATATCACAAATAATCAAATTCAAATCAATGCAGTAGCCCCAGGACTATCCCCCTTTGAAGTGGAAAAACAGGTCACTTTTGCAATCGAAAATGCCCTCGCCGGTGTGCCCGGACTTGAATCTACGCGATCCCTCTCGCGCAACGGCTTTTCCCAAGTCACCGCCATTTTCCGCGAAAACGTCAATGTCTACTTTGCCCGCCAACAAATCAATGAACGCCTCGCGGAAGCCAAAGATGTACTTCCACCTGGCGTAGAACCTAAGATGGGTCCCATTTCTACCGGCCTCGGTGAAATTTATATGTGGACCGTCGAATACAAACATCCCAAGGGTATCGGAGCCGAAACTAAAGATGGCAAACCTGGATGGCAGAGCAATGGTTCCTATCTAACCCCCGAAGGCCATAAATTACGCACTGATACTGAACTGGCCTCCTACCTGCGCACCGTACAAGATTGGATCATTCGACCCCAGCTCAAAGGAATCCAAGGGCTCGCCGGCGTGGACTCCATCGGGGGTTACGTCCGTCAATATCACGTGGAACCGAATCCCCAAAAGTTAATCGCTTTCGGACTCACATTCCGCGACATTATCACTGCCCTTGAAAACAATAACCTAAGCATTGGCGCCGGTTACATCGAACACAACAGCGAATCGTATCTAGTGAAAGCGGATGGCCGCATAGAGACTCCGGATAACATCGAAGACATTGTCATCACTACACGGAAAGGGACTCCGATCTACATCAAAGATGTGGCCGAAGTGACGATCGGTAAGGAAATGCGTACAGGCAGCGCCACGGAAAATGGACAAGAGGTAGTGATCGGAACAGCCATGATGCTCATCGGAGCCAACAGCCGAACCGTCTCGCTAAGCGTTGATGAAAAGATGCAGGAAGTCAACAAAACACTGCCGCCGGATATCAATGCAAAAACAATTCTGAATCGCACAAAACTGGTCGATGCAACTATAAGCACAGTATCGAAAAACCTGACGGAAGGGGCACTTCTCGTCATCGTTGTTCTGTTCTTAATGCTCGGAAATTTACGCGCTGCCTTTATCACGGCTATGATCATTCCGTTATCGATGCTGCTCACCTCTATCGGGATGATCCATGCCAAAATTAGCGGGAACTTAATGAGTCTCGGGGCCCTCGATTTCGGCCTTATTGTCGATGGCGCCGTCATTATTACAGAAAACTGTCTGCGACGACTTTCCGAAAAACAAAAAAGCCTAGGCAGATTACTCAACTTGAACGAACGCCTCGAAGAGGTGATGACCGCCTCCAAAGAGATGATCCAACCAACCGTTTTCGGGCAAGCCATCATCTTGACTGTCTATCTTCCCCTGCTCACATTTTCCGGTGTCGAGGGTAAGATGTTCGAGCCAATGGCGATGACCGTTATTTTCGCATTGTTGGCCGCCTTGGTCCTTTCATTAACATTCACCCCAGCAATGATCGCCCTTTTCGTGACAAAGAAGATCGATGAAAAGGAAAATAAGATCAATGTATGGACAAAAAATATCTACGATTCTCTGCTGACAAAAGCCTTGCGATCACCAAAAGCCGTGATCGGCTACGGCGCCCTCTTAGTGCTGACTTCGTTCCTGCTGTTCACTCAGCTTGGACAGGAGTTCATTCCCACTTTAGACGAAAAAGATATCGCATTGCATGCCGTTCGGATTCCAAGCACATCATTAACACAATCCACAGCGATGCAGTTAGACGTGGAAAAAACCTTAAAGAAATTTCCGCAAGTCGACTTTGTGTTTTCAAAAACCGGAACGGCGGAGATGGCTTCGGATCCGATGCCTCCAAACGTATCCGATACGTTCGTCATGCTCACACCTCGGGAACAATGGCCCAACCCTAACCTTTCCAAAGAAGATTTGATCGAACAGCTTGAAGAGGAACTGCGCAAGCTTCCGGGTAATAACTACGAGTTCACTCAACCAATCGAAATGCGTTTCAACGAATTAATTGCCGGCGTTCGTAGCGACGTGGCCGTCCGTGTCTATGGCGACGACTTTAATACAATGCAGCGTGTAGCTGAGAACATTGCGTCAACCTTACGCAAAATAAAAGGCGCCGCTGATGTGAAAGTCGCTCAAACCGATGGCCTCCCCATTTTGGAAATAAAAATTGATCGTGAAGCCGCCAAGCGTTTAGGGGTCAACGTAAATGACATTTTGGATGTAGTCGCTATCGCAGTTGGAGGAGGCAAAGCCGGAATGATTTTAGAAGGAGATCGCCGTTTTGATCTGATGGTCAGGCTCCCTGAAAATCTGCGGCAAGATCCGGAAGCATTAGGCAATTTGCCAATTAGTTTGCCATCCAGCGGAGACGGCTCAAATGGATTTACATTTACTCCTTTGAAGGAAGTGGCGAAAATTGAAATGGCCGAAGGCCTAAATGAGATCACCAGAGAAAATGGCAAGCGCGCCATCATCGTGCAAGCCAACGTCCGAGGGAATGACTTGGGGAGTTTCGTCGAAAAAGCCAAAGAAACCATTAATTCTCAAGTAAAAATTCCTCCGGGATATTGGATTGATTGGGGCGGCCAATTTGAGAATCTGATGTCAGCGCGGCATCACTTAAGCATCATTGTTCCGATCTGTTTCGGACTTATCCTGATCTTGCTCTTTTCCGCGCTGCAGTCGGTCAAAGAAGCATTGATTGTATTCAGCGGAGTCCCCATGGCATTAACCGGAGGCATCTTGGCGCTTTGGCTTCGGGACATTCCTTTTTCGATATCTGCAGCCGTAGGATTTATTGCCTTATCAGGAATTGCCGTATTAAATGGTTTGGTGATGGTCACATATATAAACCAGCTCTTGCGAGAAGGGATGAGCGTATCCAATGCGGTATCCAAAGGAGCACTTACGCGCTTACGGCCTGTGCTAATGACAGCGTTAGTGGCATCATTGGGATTTGTCCCGATGGCATTTGCAACGGGAACCGGAGCAGAAGTGCAGAAGCCATTGGCGACGGTAGTAATTGGCGGGTTGCTGAGTTCGACCTTTTTGACATTGTTTGTTTTGCCCTGTCTTTGTCAGCTTTTTTTAGCCAGGCGGAAAATCGAGCAGACAGCAAACATTTGACAATATTCACGAAAATCAAATAATGGGGCTTTCGATTCATAACCCAACAAAGGATTAGATTATGAGCATTGCAGTACCCCAAGCATCTAGTACACCGACGCCTGCATGGTCCATCAGAGATGGATTAGAAATGAGAAAAATGCAGCGCGAATCTGTATGGGAAACCGATTTAAAAAAAAACACTGAGAAAGTCGCAAAAATAATTGCCACTTCGATTTCAACAGAAATTATAAAATTGCTTGAAGAAACGTTCAACGATGCTTTTTTAAAAATCCCCGAGGAAGCCACCCTACTTAATCTCAATTATGAATTCGACATTACAAAACCGCTAAATGTAAAAAAACTGGTTCAACTTTCAGGTAATACTGAATTAGCCCCCTTTAAGGAATGGTTTGCAAGACTCCAAGCGGACTTTGTTTCTGAAGAAGCAACTTCAAGCTCGACACAAATCAATAGCAAAAATCATGGTGAAATAGATGTTGATTACTTTCGAGATAGGATGGCCGATGTTGGAAAATTTGCTGTTATGCAACTGAAAAAGAATCTTGCGGAATTTCAATCTATCCCTATAAATTCGGCTCTTCAATTTTCTGCTAATTGGTTGGGAGTCGAGGATGGTTTTGTAACATCTACAAGAGTTGATCGCATTACCATATCTCTTTGGATTGACCCGGAAAGCGAGATTGAAACCGAAACGGCAAGTACTCCAATTGCTTCTGATAAATCCGAAAACAATGAATCCAAACCTTTAATTGGTTGGGGCTGGTTAACCAAAGGGTTATAATGACCACAATACCGCGGTAGCGGTCATAAAGAATTTAGCCCCGCGTGAAGGAGCCGAAAGGCGACTGAACGTGGGGTAAACGCAAACCACGATAGTCACCGCGGAAGCGGTGCAAGAAATTAACCAACGTTCTGTCACCTGTCAGTTCATTCACACGGATATCATTTCTTACACCCCTACCGCGGTGACTATCGTGGTTTGCGTTTACCCCACGTTCAGTCGCCTTTCGGCTCCTTCACGCGGGGCTACCGCGGTATTCGAAGGATATGGACAAGAAATGCAAAGACTTTTATCTTAAAGTTCTAACCTTCTGGAGGAAATCATGGCCCAGAATTTTACCGATTCCGTCACCAATGCATTGCAAGAAGCATTTTCTTTAGCCCAACAAAAAAAGAATACCGAAGTCACGGAAAACCATCTACTTTATGCTTTTCTCGAGAACCCTGATGATATCTTTCATTCCGTTCTCGAAAACCTCAATGCCCAACCAGGAAACCTACTGGAACAAGTGCAGCGGGAAATCAACCGCCAGCCAACATTTTCCAGCGCCACAACACAACCTCCAAACGCCTCACGAAACCTCCAGGGTCGAATTTCCGACGCTGAAAGTTTAGCGAAAAAATGGAACGATACATACACAAGCAGCGACCACTTCCTGATGTCTTATTGGAAAAATGCAGGAGAACCCTTTTCGTCCTGGAAAAATCAAACGGGTATTACATTACCACAACTCGAAGATCAGATTAAAAAAATTCGCGGAGGCCGACACATGGATTCACCCGCAGCTGAAGCCAGCCTGCAAACATTAGATAAATATTGCAAAAACCTCACTAAACTTGCCAAAGATGGAAAACTCGATCCTGTTATCGGAAGGGATGAAGAGATCCGCCGTACAATGCAAGTGTTAAGCCGCCGTACCAAAAACAACCCGATGCTCATCGGTGAACCTGGTGTTGGCAAAACAGCTGTAGTCGAAGGTTTGGCTCAACGCATCGTCCAAGGAGATATTCCTGATTCTTTGAAAAACAAACAGATTCTTTCTTTGGACATGGGAAGCCTGATTGCAGGTACAAAATATCGAGGAGAATTTGAAGAAAGGCTCAAAGGAATCCTGCATGATATTGAAAAAAGCGAAGGGAAAGTCATCCTCTTTATCGATGAAGTTCATACTCTTGTGGGCGCCGGTGCCACTGAAGGGGCCATGGACGCCGCAAATCTATTGAAACCTGCCTTGGCGCGGGGAACTCTTCATTGCATTGGAGCCACGACATTAAATGAATATCAAAAGCACATCGAAAAGGATGCAGCTCTAGAACGTCGTTTCCAACCGGTCATGATTGAAGAACCTAGCCTGGAAGATTCCATCGCCATCCTCCGAGGACTCCGTGAAAAGTATGAAATTTTCCATGGCGTCAGAATTACCGAATCCGCTATTCACGCGGCCGTTTTTCTTTCCGCCCGATACATTCCGGACCGTCAACTGCCGGATAAAGCGATCGATCTGATCGATGAAGCTGCAAGCTTGATCCGCATGCAACTCGGAAGCCGCCCGCTGCCGATCGATAATAAAGAACGGGAATTGGCCGGCCTTATCGTCGAACAAGAAGCTTTGCGCCGTGAAAATACCCCAAGCTCCAATGCCGAAGTGGAAAAACTCAATGGAAGAATCGCTCAGATTAAAGAGGAACTCGTTCAATTAAAACAAAGATGGGAAAACGAGAAAAAACTTCTCGACAGTATAAAAGAAAAGAAAAATCAATTGGAACATCTGCGATTTCAAGAAGAGGAACTCGAACGAAATGCTGATTACAATAAAGTGGCAGAACTTCGCTATAACGAAATTCCAAGAGTGCAAAAAGCGATAGAGGATCTCCAAAAACAACTCAACGAGAAGTCCAACCGACTTCTGCAAGAGGAAGTAGACGAAAATCTTGTCGCACATATTGTCTCTAAATGGACGGGGATACCCGTCAGCAAAATGCTTGAAGGGGAAGCCCAAAAACTGCTTCATCTTGAGAAAGAGCTCGAAAAACGTGTCGTGGGCCAAGATTTCGCCGTCACCGCCGTTAGCGAAGCGATTCGTCGCTCCCGTTCAGGACTTGGAGATCCCAATCGTCCTATGGGAGTTTTCCTATTTCTTGGGCCTACCGGTGTAGGTAAAACGGAACTGGCTAAAGCCCTAGCCGAACAATTATTCGACAGAGAAGATGCGATCGTCCGGCTGGATATGTCTGAATACATGGAGAAGCATAGTGTATCGAAATTAATCGGATCTCCTCCAGGGTACATTGGATATGAAGAAGGAGGGCAATTGACCGAGGCCCTTCGCCGCCATCCCTATTCCGTTGTTCTTTTCGATGAAATTGAAAAGGCTAATCCTGATGTCTTCAACATCCTATTGCAAATTTTCGATGATGGACGGATCACCGACAGCAAAGGCAGAACAGTAAATTGTAAAAACTCACTTTTCATTATGACATCCAATTTAGGCTCTCAGCAATTATTGGAAAAGATGGAACACACTAAGGGAAATATTTCTAAGGAAGCGATTTTAGATCTGCTTGACCCCATCATCAAGTCGCATTTCCGCCCGGAATTTATCAATAGGCTAGATGAGGTGCTGCCTTTCCTGCCCTTGAAGAAAGAAGACATGGAAAAGATTGTTCTAATCCAACTCAACCAACTGTCCAAACGTTTGGCCGATCGGCATGTTTCACTTGAGTGGAAGAAGGAAGTGGTCATGCATCTGGCCGAAGAGGGATATGATCCATTCTTTGGAGCTCGTCCTTTGAAACGGCTTATCCAGAATGATATTGTGAACATGTTATCGAATGGGATTCTGGACGGCAAAATCCCGGGAGATTGCATGGTCGAACTGCAGTATAAAGATGGTAAGTATGCTTTTACAGTGAGCGCAAGGAAGGAAGAAGAAAAGAGAAGTCAGAAACCGGAAGGGCGAAGAGCGGGAACGCGTAAATAGCAACGAAGAGGAATACAGAATACAGAGCGTGCCATTTTTAACCACAGAGGCACAGAGACACAGAGAGAGGCACAGAGGAATGAAGAAGTTTAGAGGGACTTTCGTTACGATTTTCGCTCCTCTGTGCCTCTCTCTGTGTCTCTGTGCCTCTGTGGTTAAAAATGGCACGATCTGTATTCTGAATTCTTTCGTTCTCCTACTCGGAACGGAAACGGGATAGGAAAATTTTTTGCAGAAGACCCCCATCCACCGGCTCCCCCAACAAAAATAAATACACCAATATAAGGGCAAATCCCAACGGAGGACTGAACATCGCCACAAATAATCCAAGACTAAAGACTAGCATTCGTCGATAAATCGTCCAAAAACGAATCATGGGTTTATTCATTTCTTCGATCCTGAATAGACCCATCAACCCTACTACGACACCTATAGACAATAACGCCAATACCACAAAACTCAACATGAAAATAACACAAGAAAGTCCTAAAGCAAGCAAACGAAAGAAAAATGGAAAATTAACTTTCGATAGATTGTGAAATGTGTGTAAATAAGCAAACTCTTGCTTTGAGAACTCACCCTCTCCCTCTTTTTCCCTGTCCTCTTCCAATATGATAAATTCAGGATGGTGCACATGGGTTTCGTGCTCTACATTATCATCCTCGTTACCCCTTCGCTTATTGGGAGGAAATTTCTCGATAACCATACATTTACTATTTTTTGTGTTTAATTTTATTATATCCATTCAAGGCCGCAACGCGATACCCTTCGGCATAAGTGGGATAGTTAAACACTTGATCGATAAAATAATCAATCTTAGCGTTAAAACTTTTTGCAACCTGCCCGATGTGAATCACTTCGGTAGCGCTACGGCCGATAACATGAATCCCCAAAATTTCCAATGTTTCGGCATGAAACAAAAGCTTGAACATCCCGATGTTGCTTCCCACAATATGGCTTCGAGCTATTTCATAATAGTAGGCACGGCCCACTTCATACCGGAACCCTATTTCCTTCAACTCATCTTCCGTGTAGCCGCAGCTGGATATCTCAGGAATCGTATAGATGCCGATTGGATAGAATGAAGGAAAATGATGCGTTTGGGCTCCACATGCATGCCTAGCAGCCAATCTCCCCTGCTCCATACTTGTCGAAGCCAAAGAAGGCCCTCCAATAACATCTCCGACAGCGTAGATATGGGGTACAACTGTTTGGAATAAAGCGTTAACGGGTATATACCCTTTTTCATTAATCTTGACTCCGGAATTTTCAATGTGAAGCTGATCAACGTTTGCCACACGCCCTAAAGCATAGAGCAAGACATCTGCTTCGATGGTTGTTCCATCCTTGAACTTCACCCAGGCATGATTATCGACGCGCTTTATATCTTCCGGTTCTTTTCTTCCTAAGAATTTAAGTCCAATATCTGTCAGGGCTGTTTGAAGATGAATGCCTATCTCCGAGTCCAATAAGGGTAATATATGATCTTTCTTATCAATAATGGTCACTTCAGTTCCCAAAGCAGCAAAGAAACTAGCGTACTCTGAACCGATGATACCGCCGCCTAGGACAATCATTGATTTCGGAATTGCATTCAGGCCTAATAAACGTGTGGAATCCAAAATGACTTCATTGTCAAAAGGGATATGGTTCGGATTTCTAGGCTTAGACCCTGTAGCAATAATAAAATATTCCGATCTGATCTGAAACAACATCCGGAAATCATTATCGACAACAACTAACATATTCGGGTTTTCAAATCTGGCAGTGCCGTTGATCAATCGGATATTGTTCTTTTTGAACTGACGGAAAACCATGTTCCGCTCCTCTTCGATCACCTTATGTAGCCTTTTATTCAGATCGTTGAAGGTCACCTTTTGCATTTCCATTTCTTGATTCAGGAAACCCCTTTCATTGAAACGGGTTAGATCAATAATAGCCTCACGCAGAGACTTAGATGGAATCGTCCCAAAATATAGACAGTTTCCGCCCGGTTCAATGAATTTTTCAAGTACCACTACGCGTTTGCCAAGCTTAGCGGCCTGAATGGCTGCTTTTTGTCCGGCAGGTCCCGAGCCTATAATGCACACATCAACTAAGATTTCTTCCATTTTTTATCTCTTTTTGAGGTAAAGAAAACCTACGAAAAGTCTAATTTTATTATAGCTGGGATGGATTAATTTTTGAAGGGATATGCACGCGCCCTCCAAATTTATCATCTCTTCACAAAAATAGGCTTTAGCCCTATCCTTTGATTGATTTTCTCGGTAATAATAAAAAAAATAATACTGAATATGATATAATAAATTTATTGCAGGATATCATTTAATCAGGTTGGAGAAACTATGGGAAAAACTAATTTTACCAAAGTAGAAGAGGCTTTAGCCGCCGGTTTGACGAAAATGAATCTAAATAATCTTGGGAAACTGGCCGATGTTGCCAAGCAATTTGGCGATCCGGAACTCAGGCCCTTTGCTGAACAAGCACTCGAGGCTGCCGATAAGACAAAACTTGAAAAAACGACTACACTGTATCATGTCCTTCATGGAATCAAAACTATTAAAGATAAGAAATTTTATGAAGACATTGGGATCTCCCGTGATGATATAGCAAAAATATTAGAAAAACCAAATAATATCACTCCTGAAGACTATGAAAAGCTCTTAGTGATCAAAGCTAAAATCCTTGATCGCAAAAAGCAACTGATGGAAGCCAATCCTGAAAAATCCGATGATCAGCTTGTCTCGAAAGAGCGAAAAAAACATATCAATAAACGCTTTAATGTCAACGAGAAGTGGCTTCCTCTCAAGTAACTGAACGGAACGGGTCCAATTCTTCTAAAGAACTAATTAACTTGATTAAAATATTTTATATATCTATTATTGAACTGTAGGACAGTAAAGAAGGAGGTTTATATGAAATTATTACAAATTTTAATATTAGCTTTGTTGACTATTTCCTATAGTAATTCTTTGTCAGCACGTGGAGGAAACGAAAGAAATGAACAAAGACGTCCAGCTTATGAGCAACATCCAGCCTATGGGCAACATCCTGGGGAAGTACGTGCAGTTCAAAGAGGATATCAATCCGGAGAAGCAGCCGGAGCTGGTGCAGCTGGTGGTGGAGGTTACTACCAAGCTGAACCATCGAATCCATCAACCGGCGGTTTGAATCCTCCTCCTCTTCCACCTCCACCTCCACCGCAATAATCATATTAATGTTTTAGACGTAAGGGAGACGGTTAACATATTGCTGCTTTTATGCTTTTTATAATATACATAAATATGATAAAATACAGGAAAGGAGTGAATCTATGCCTGCACATCATCAAGATCACACAAGACTAACTTTCGAGCTGCCTGTTATTGATCACAAGAGACTAAAAGCAATAGCGGCTCTTGCTGGAGTTTCCTTGAAAGATCTTATTCTTACCTGTCTCCAAGAGAATCTTTTGAGTGAGAACGTGCCGAATGAAGAAACGATCAGGGTTTTTAAAGAGACTGATGAGGGAAAAAATCTCGTCCATTATAAAAACGCCGATGACTTGATTGAGAAACTCGGTCTTAAATAATGCTAAAAGTTTCAACAACAACGCAATTTGATAGAGAAACAGAAATCGTAAGAAAACGCGGCAAGGATATGTCCAAGCTTGGGGACATTATCAAAAAAATTATCTAATGAGGAACCTTTAGATCCCAAGCATCGTAACCATAAACTAAAGGGTAACTTTAAAGGGCGTTGGGAGTGTCACGTATAACCAAATTGGCTTTTAGTCTACTCCAAAACTAAAACTAATATCATTTTCGTAAGAACGGGGTCTCATTCGGACCTCTTTAAATAACTTCAAAGATTTGCCCTATTTCGCTGTTGCAGTGCCTAAGTAACGCTGAATTTTCACATTTTTGTTGAAAAATATAGCACGAATCTGTTACATTTCTGCCATTGAATTCATAGAGACTCTATTGGAGTAAAATCATGTCTAAAGTTTGTGAAGTTACAGGAAAAAAACCATCGCGCGGCTACAAGTACGCCATACGTGGTATTGCTAAAAAGAAAAAAGGGATCGGTCTTAAGGTGACGGGCAAAACAAAGCGTCGTTTTCAACCGAATCTCGTTAAAAAGCGTCTCTGGTTTGGAGAAGAAAATCGTTTTGTCACGATTCGTCTATCAACGGGAGCCCTCCGTACAATTGATAAGCTCGGGATCGGGCCTGTCATTCGCGAAATGCGCGCCCAAGGCCAGCACGTTTAATCCATCCAATTCTGAAATCTTCGCGTGTTCTCACGCGAAGATTTTTTTTTGACTTCCAATCAAGTCACAGTGGCACCGGCAGGCAGATTCTGCACTGACACAACCTCCAAGGCTGCATCAAGGCTACCAGCCAATACCATCCCCTGACTCTGCACACCCATCAACGTCGCCGGCTTTAAATTAGCCACAATCACCACCTTCTTGCCCACTAGCTGCTCCGGCTGGTAATATTGGCTGATCCCCGCGACCACCGTCCTCTTCTCAAATCCTAGATTCACCTGCAGCTGCAACAATTTCTTGCTTTTCGGCAATGGCTCCGCTTTCTCAATCAAACCCACCCGCAAATCCAATTTGCGGACATCATCAATGTCCACCAAAGGCTTTAAAGGCATATATTCCATCGGCTTGTCCTTCTTCTGCTGTGAGGCCATCGCATGCAACTTCTTAATCTCCAGATCGATCTGCGCATCTTCTATCCTAGTGAAAAGAATCTTGGGTTCCGAAAGCTTTTGTCCTGCAGGAATCTGTTCTGCCGTTATGCGATCCCACCCCTTTTGCAATAAATCATCTTCGCATCCTAACATCTTCCACACGTGTGTTGCCGTATCCGGTATGATAGGGTATGAAATCAAAGCAAGAGCCTTTAAACATTCAATGCAGCATGCGATCGTTGTTTCCATTCTAGGCCTTGTTCCAGGACTCTTCACATCCTGCCAAGGTTTTTTGCTGTCGAAGTAGACATTTCCTGCTTGCGCAAGGTCCATGATGATCTGGCTAGCGCGCCGAAGTTTAAAATTCCCATAACTTTCTTCGGCTTCTTTTGTTAACTTTTTAATCGTCTCCAGGAATTCATTATCGATTGGTTCCAAATTTTTCATTGCCGGAACTTTCCCGTCGCAATTGTTCTTCGCAAACACCAGAACGCGATTTACCAAATTCCCATATTTTCCCAACAGTTCCGTATTGCAACGAATTTGAAAATCTTTCCAGGTGAATTCCGAATCTGAGGTCTCCGGAGCATTTGCCGCTATCGCATAGCGGATTTGATCGGTCGTGTATCGAGTGAAAAAGTCATCCAGGTCAATGTACCATCCCTCAGATTTGCTAAACTGTCGTCCTTCAAGTTTGAAAAACTCATTGGCAGGCAATTCGTCGACAAGTTTGTAGGGTAGATTTTGTCCCATGACCATCGCCGGAAAAATAGCGGCATGGAAAGGGATATTATCCTTGCCAATGAAGTTAACCAACTTTGTTGACTGATCATACCAATACTCTTTCCATTGATCGGGAGCTCCTTTCAGTTGCGCCCACTCCATTGTGGCAGAAATATACCCTATCGGAGCGTCAAACCACACATATAATACTTTTCCATCCGTATTTGGTAATGGAATAGGGACACCCCAAGTGGAATCGCGGGTTATAGCCCTTGGATGCATATCTTGAATATACCCTTTGATAAAATTCACGACATTTGGTTTCCACGACTTAGTTTCGAGCCATTTCGTCAAACGGTCTTTAAAAAGATCCAGCTTCAAAAACCAGTGCTGAGTAGCTTTGTGAACAAGTGTGGCATTGGTCAATTTCGAACGGGGGTTTTTCAAGTCAGTGGCATCATAGCTTGCTCCGCATTCAGGACACTCGTCTCCTCTAGCATTTTGAAATCCGCATTTCGGACAGGTACCCACAACATATCGGTCGGCCAAGAAACGTTGGTCTGCTTCGGAGTAAAGCTGATCGGTGATTTTTTCTTCGATAAATCCATTCTCAAGCAGATCCTTAAAAAACTGTTGCACAGGAGCTTTATGTCCCGCCCATGTTGTGCGGGAATAGTGGTCGAACGACAAGTTCATTCGTTTGAAGAGGTTTTTAATGACTTCATGATAGATATCTACGTGCTCTTTCGGAGATCTTCCGGCCAGGTCTGCGCTTAAAGTAATGGCAACGCCATATTCATCGGAACCGCAAATATACAGGACATCTTGCTTTTTTAACCTTTCAAAGCGGGCATAGCAATCGCCAGGGAGGTAAGCTCCGGCAATATGGCCAAAATGCAGTGGACCGTTCGCATAGGGCAACGCAGATGTGATCAAAACTTTCATTCTTCTTCCTCAATAGGGGTAAATCGGATGGGTGTTTTTGGTTTGGGCCTTTGCACGATAAGCACTTCTAATTCGGTTCCAGGTACAAGTTTCCAACCAAGCAAAGTATCTGTATCTATGTCCACATACAGAGGACCGGGTTTTAAAAAGGCGATCTGGGGCTCTACTGCTTTAGGCATGGGTTCTTTGGAGGCAAACTCCGTTTGAAACCCCTCTAGTGATTCATGCCTCTCGGTAATATCATGCCGTTGGTCAGGAGTTAAACTTCCCCACGAAACGTATCTGCCCGGATAACGCTTTTGTAGAAAATCCCAATCCACACTGATTGTATCGAACCAAGTGATGGCATTGGGAAAGATGCGTCCTGTTTCCCGGCACAAGGCCGCTTTTCGCAAATCGAACATTTGATTGTCATACTCATGTAGCTCATATAAGTACCGCAAGACTTTTTCTGTGCTATAGTAGGAAAGGTCTGAGGCTCGGCGAAGAGGCATGCTGCTGTAAGGACTCATGCAGGATTGCCGATGGCCATAACGCCATCCGAACCAGAACAATCCTAGGAGCAGAAAAAAGACTCCAAGAATAGCAAAGGCGAAAATAACCACGTTTTGTGATTCAACTTGGGCGATGAAAAGAAAAAGAAAGCAATGACTTGGCCACAATACAGATCGCGAAGATGCGCGAAGAAAGCGAAGAGAACGCGAAGGAATAGTACATAGCCACAATAAAGATCGCGAAGAAACGCGAAGAGAGCGAAGAGAACGCGAAGAGATTTTTAAAAGGACAATTAAACGTATCAGGAAATATTTAAGGAACATTTTAAGTGCCCTATGATTAATAATAAATTTCCATATCTTAAACACCTCTTCGCGTGCTCTTCGCTTTCTTCGCGCAACTTCGCGTATATTTTTGTGGCCATTGAGACTATCAATCAGCCAGGATCTTGCGTGGTTTTTTCTTTTCTGAATATTCCTTCTTCTTTTCTGAATATTCTTTTTTCTTTTCTGAATATTCCTTTTTCTTTTCTGAATGTTTCGAGGAAGCTAATTCAGTGAATTTTTGATGTTTGTTACTATAACTTTCAGCTGGTGCCGCAAAGGTTTCTACTTTCTCAGGTATAGGCTCAAACTGATCCTTTCCTTGCGTAATTTCATCGAGAATGATCATCGCAATATTTTGTTTATCCGATTTAATGCGGGGCGCTCGGCCAGATTTGATCATATTCTCCGCAAGTTTAATTGCGTAACTCACCAAGTCGAATTGACTCGTGCTGAATCTTTGTCGCAACTTTTCATTTGTCATACTAACTTTGTTTGATTCCATGTAAGACTCCTCTGTATTCCACTGAAAGTTTATGCTGGAAGAACGTGATGTTCTTCAGCGATTAAAATACTTTTCAACACTTTATAGGCGATATGCAAATCGTCATTCACAATATTATAGTCGTAAAACTTTGCGACTTGCATTTCTTTCTTAGACCATTCCAACCTTTGCTCAATTTTTTCAGGGGTTTCCGTTCCACGTCTCACCAGCCGATCACGCAAATCCTCGATCGATGGTGGAGCAATAAAAATGTAGGTTGCCGGAATTTTCCCTTTAAGCAGCAAAGCCCCTTGAGTATCTATGACGAGCAAAACGTGCTTACCTTGCTGCAGTCGACTTTCGACCCATTCTAAGGAAGTTCCATAATAATAACCATAAAGCCTAACGTATTCCAGGAACTCCCCTTCGGCAATTTTTCGTTCGAATTCCTTTTCAGTGACGAAATTGTAGTGAACACCATCGATTTCCCCTTCGCGAGGCTTGCGGGTAGTAAAGGAAATGCTTTCCACAACGCAAGGAAACTCATGGGTAAGTTTTTGCACGAGAGTAGTCTTTCCTGTTCCTGCAGGAGCACTAATAATGAAGACCTTACCACGATCTTTATTTCCTAACAATTTCGTTGCCATATTTATTCTATATTTTGGATCTGCTCACGAATGCGCTCTAATTCGCTTTTTGCTTCGACTACAATTTGCGATATCTCTAATTCTGAGGACTTAGATCCGATCGTATTGATTTCGCGATTCATCTCCTGGAGCAGAAAGTCTAATGTTTTCCCAATGCTGTCTTCGGAATATTCAATTAAATCTCCGAATTGCTGTAAATGAGAATCCAGCCTGGTAAGTTCTTCAGCGATATCGATTTTTTCGGCGTAAATGCCAACTTCGCGCAGAATCCTTTCTTCGTTTTCTATGTGACCGGAAAGAAGTTCATTTAATCGTTCGACTAATTTTTGCCTGTATTTCGTTGTTGCTGTAGGGGCAAGGGCGTGGATGGGTTGGATTAAGGCTCTCAATTTCTGCAGGCGCTGGGCTATATCTTTGTGGAGGGCCGCACCTTCAATCAACTTCATTTGCATTAACTTGTCTAAGGCCATAGTCACTGCGTTCTGCAAATCATTTTTGAAAACGGTTTCATCCTGTAAGTTGTCTTCATAGAGGATGATGTCCCGTTCTTCGGAAAGCATATCGAGGGAGAAACCCTTTTCAGGGGGTAGTCCTAAGTCTTCGGCAATTTTATCCCATGCATGTTTCAGTTGGCGGGCCAACGGTAAATTCGGTTTGGCATTCAATGGAGAAGCGTTATTGAACAAAGCAGACAGTTTCAAGGTGACTTGACCGCGAGAAATGGCGGAGGAGATCCATTTTCGTATATCTACTTCGAAACGTAGCAATTCTCTGGGAATAAAGACGTTGATTTCAAGATGTTTTCTGTTCACGGTTTGCAATTCGACCGTAAAGCACCCGTTGGGGTTTGTGAGAGTGGTACGGCCAAATGCCGTCATACTTTTGAGCATGGGATAATGATGGTGTTTTTTAAAGTTGAAGGATGTCAGAGAGAATAAACTAAAAGCAATTATTTGTCAAATCGGACCTGTAGAAAAAAAATCTTGCTACTTCAGCTTTTCCCCATAAGAAAGATCCGGGGCTGGCGGATGCTCTTTTAAATAGGCTTTGATTTGCTCAATCCGGAGGTCGGGATTCGGATGAGTCTGGAATATTTCAGGAGTGGTACCTCCTTTAGCTCCTCCTCCTGCGGCCTTTAATACCTCCATTACCCGAATCATGGCTAAGGGATTGTATCCCACTTGTTCCATTATTTTTAATCCCCACGTGTCAGCTTCAGATTCATCTTGTCGACTGTAGCGCAATTGAAACATTTGATTGACTACCGAAGCAATGATGGCAGGATTAAATCCTCCGGTTGGACTACTAGAATCTGCTGCTGTTGCCGTACTGCTTACAGCTATCACAAAAGTTTGCCCTAGCCGGCTTTTTGCCATCTGTACGGCTGTATGCCTTTCGATGACGTGCCCCATTTCGTGTCCCAAGACGCCTGCAAGTTCTGCTTCATTCTCTAACTGTTTATATAAGGCTGCAGTGATAAAAATTTGGCCTCCAGGAAGTGCAAAAGCATTGACAGTTTGATCGTCAGCCAAAAGATGAAATTGAAATTTCCATGGACTATTTTTGGCTACACTGTTTTCTACAAGGAAGTTTCCAATTTTTTGTACTTCTTGCTCTCGGGGGTCTGATTCCGGTAATTCACCTCCCATTTCACTGGCCATCTGAGGAGCCGACTCTAACCCCAAACGAATTTCCTGATCGGGAGAGATCGCCACATGTTGTTTTTCACCAGTGACAGGGTTAACTTCGACTTGGCTCATGTACATGATCCAACCGACGAAGGCAATTAAGAGGGCGGTAATGATTCTTCCCCAAAAGGGAGAGCGTTGAGGCGACCCGCCTGGTTGGTTATTTTGGTCGTACATTCCCATAAGGCCTCCATCGCTTGAGCTATTTTTACTCTATAACATTAACAAATAAATAAGTAAAAAAATATTTGAAATATCCAATTAGGGGGTGTGCATTATTACAATAAAGACCACGAAAGAGTTGTAGATAGCCACAATAAAGATCGCGAAGAAAGCGAAGAGACCGCGAAGGAGTTGTCCATAGCCACAGCATTATACGCGAATCTCCTTCGCGTATAATGCTGTGGCTATGGACAACTCCTTCGCGGTCTCTTCGCTTTCTTCGCGCCTCTTCGCGATCTTTATTGTGGCTATCTACAACTTTTTCGTAGTCTTTGTTGTGGTAATGCTAGCCTAACCGGTTCGAAGGAGCGACGGTGGATTTCACATGGACCATGCTTAACGAGCGCTTCTAAATGAAATTCTGTGCCATAACCTTTGTGCTGGGCAAAACCATAATGCGGCCATTGTGCATCTAATTCTACCATCATACGGTCACGAGTTACTTTGGCGATAATAGAGGCAGCGGCAATCGAAAGAGATTTGCCGTCACCCCCAATAATTTTTTCGCAGGGAATCGTCGGATGATGCAGCATCATCCCATCGACTAGAAGAACTTCAGGTATACTTTTCAGTGCGGCCACAGCCTGCAACATCGCTTGGATGGTGGCTTGATAAATGTTGATCTGATCAATGACTTCAACGGATATAATGCCAATGCCGTATTCAATACGATCATCAGTTATGATCCTTTCAAAGATTTCATGACGTTTTTGTGGAGTGAGTTTTTTACTGTCGTCTGCTCCGGAAATTAATAAATTTTTGGGCAGGATGCAGGCGGCAGCAACTACAGGACCTGCAAGCGGGCCGCGGCCCGCTTCATCAATACCTGCAATGATGTTAAAACCTTTCGAACGGCCAGCCCTCTCGTGTTTCATAAGATTTCTTAAGCGCTGCCGTTCATGTAGGTCTAATTTAGGTTGTTGCTCTCTCAGCTGACATTGGGGCACTTGCAGTCTCGATCGCGTTCGGTTTCGTTTGGATATTTGCTATGTCGCTATAATCATTGGTTGTTGGCTCGATATAGATCTGCTCTTCTGCCTTGCGGCCGCCATGGCGTCTCTTCACTTTAGAAGCCTTGCCGGTGGTGCCACGGAGATAGTACAGTTTCGCGCGGCGTACTTTGCCCTCTTTGACCACTTCGATCTTAGAGATACGCGGGCTATGAAGCGGGAACACTCTTTCCATGCCTTCGCCATAGGCGACACGGTGGATAGAGAACGTTTCCGACAGGCCTGTTCCCTTGCGGGCAATCACTGTACCCGTAAAAATCTGGATACGTTCCTTTTCCCCTTCAATAATGCGGGTGTGGACTCGAACGGTATCGCCGATAGCGAATTCGTCCACTTTTGCTTTGAGCTGGCTTTTTTCCAGCTTTTGAATGACAGATGCTTTGCTCATTTTTCTTATACTCCTAATATATTAAATCGGGGCGTACGAGCTTGGTTTTCTCCCAGGCTTTTTCATGACGCCATTTAGCGATTTTCTGATGATCGCCACTTAGTAATACTTCCGGCACTTTTTGCCCTTCAAACACTTCAGGCCTCGTATAGTGCGGACAATCCAAGATTCCCTTTTCGAAAGAATCTTCGCTGGCGGCTTGTTCGTGCCCTAAGACGCCCGGTATAAACCTGATCACTGTATCGACGAGTACGATGGCCGCCAGGCACCCATTTGTCAGCACATAGTCGCCGATACTGATCTCTTCATCGATATCGCTTTGCAACACACGCTCGTCAATCCCTTCATAGTGACCGCATACGAATATGAGATGTTCAATCGTTGCGAGCTCCCGGCATTTGGCCGCCGTTAGTAAAGGCCCTTGGGGCGAGAGATAGACAACATGTGAATTCTCTGTCTTTACACTGCGTATTGCACTCGTCAGAGGTTGCGGCATCATAACCATGCCTGGCCCTCCGCCGTAGGTGCGATCATCAACCTTTCGGTGTTTGTTATCGGCAAAGTCTCGAATATCTACAAGGCGGATATCCAATATTCCCTTTTTTTTGGCTTGTTTGATGATGCTTTCGTCAAAGGGGCCGGTAAAATACTCGGGGAATAGGGATAGGATATCGAATCGCTTTGCCAATGGTATGTCTTTATGCCTCTGCTTTTTTACGAGCTTTGCGTTTTGACCTTTGCTTTTCTTTATTGGCGACAATGCGGTCTGTGTTCCAACGGATAATGCTTGGAACGGAACGCTTCACAAGGTTTTCAACGCTGTCAGACATTTGTGCACCAAGGTTTAGCCAATGCTGAATACGATCCGGTTTGAGAAACAGGTTTTTTTCTGATTCCTCTTCTATTGGATTGTACCATCCGACTAATTCCAAGTACTTACCATCACGTGGTGAGCGTTCATCAGTTACCACAACGCGATACATTGTACGGTTATTACGACCTTGTTGCCGTAATCTTATAGCTAACGCCATAGGGATCCTCCCATCATCTTTTCTAATTGTTTCATATTGGGCATGTTTTTAAAAAACTGTTTGGCCTGTTTGAAAGACTTCACTAACTTGTTTACATCTTCGATTTTCGTTCCGCTGCCTATGGCCACCCTTTTACGGCGGGGGACAGACAGCTCAACGTCTTCCAGGCGTTCTACTTTTGTCATTGATTGGATAATTGCTTCGATCTTAAAAAACTCTTTCTCGTCAATTTCCAAATCTTTTAACGCACTCATCCCGGGGAGCATACCCAGGAGGCTTTTCAGCGACCCCATCTTTTTGACCATCTGAATTTGAGACAGATAGTCTTCGTAGCTGAAGGTCGCGCTGAGGATCTTCTTCTCTAACTTCTTTGCTTCTTCCTCGTCGATGTGTTCCTGGGCTTTCTTGACCAGGTTAATGGTGTCTCCCATTCCCAAAATGCGGTCCGCCATGGAGGACGGATTAAACACTTGCAGGTCATCGACTTTTTCGCCAATCCCTTCAAATTTCAAAGGTTTTCCGGTGACCTCTCGTATGGAGATGGCCGCGCCTCCGCGAGTATTGCCATCTAGCATGGTGAGGATCGAGCCGGTGATGGCGATCCGTTTATTAAACTCTGCCGCCACATTGACGGCGTCTTGTCCGGTTGTGGCATTGGCCACAAACAGAACTTCACTCGGATTTACAGCCTGCTTGATATTCTCAAGTTGGACCATTAACTCGTCATCGATATGCAAACGTCCGGCGGTATCGACGATGAGGACATCGTTATTTTCTTGTCTCGCCTTTTCCAAGGCTTTTTTTGCGACCTTAATGGGATCGGTTTCCCCTGCAATTAGGAATACCGGAACACCGATCTGTGCCCCCAGGGTGCTCAGCTGTTGCACCGCTGCAGGCCTTTGCAAGTCGCACGCTGCAATCAGCGGCTTTTTACATTTGCCATTTTTTTGAAGGTACCGAGCCAATTTGGCGCAAAACGTCGTTTTCCCAGACCCTTGCAACCCGCACATCATAATGACAGCGGGTTTATTCTCGAGGTCGATTAAAACTTCCGCTCCCCCCATCAGTTCAACCAGTTCATCATGGACAATTTTGATGAACTGCTGTCCGGGGGTGACCGACTTGATTACTTCATCGCCTAACGCTTTTTCCTTGAGGCGTTTGACTAAATGCTTCGCTACACTGTAGTTTACATCGGCTTCCAATAGGGCGAGCCGCACTTCGCTGACAGCCTCGGAAATATTATCTTCAGTCAATTTCTTTTTGCCGGCAATCTTAGCAAGCAAGCCCTGCATTTTATCGGTCAAAGCGCCTAGCATTTTCTTTTACCTAGAAAAAAGAGTTAGAAACGTCACTATCATACTTAAAAATTCATTCAATTTCAAGGAAAAAGAATCGATCTTTTCCGGACCAATCTTGCCGGATTTCGGATTTTTTACATTTTACACCCTTAAAAATCTCGAAAACTGCTTCTCCTTGCTGGTGTCCGATCTCCAGCCAAACCTTAGCTCCCGGCTCCAATATTCCCTCTATTTCACTGGCTAATCGCTTATAAAAAGCAAGGCCTTGCTCCCCGGCCACCAATGCCGTCTTTGGCTCGTAGTCGCGCACTTCAATATCCAAACCGGCAAACTCTTCTTCGGAAATATAGGGTGGATTACAGACGAAAAAATGAGTTTTTTGTCCTGAAAAAGGATGTAATAAATCTCCGTGCCGAAATTCGACCTCCACTTCATTCCTTTTTGCATTTTGCCGTGCGACATCCAAAGCTTTTTCTGAAATGTCTGATAAAACAACATTCAATTCAGGAAACTTCTTTTTTAGGGCAATGCCGATGCAACCTGAACCGCAACAGACGTCCCATAAAGACTTTCCTTGGGTTCCTTCTTTGTCAAGTTGTTTAGCGATCATGTCGGCAAGGATTTCTGTTTCCTGGCGAGGTATAAGCACATTGGGATTGATATCCAGAAAGCAATTATAAAATTCGACTTCGCCGCGAATGTATTGGCTAGGTTCCCCTTTGGATCGACGTTGAATGGATTGGCGGCAACGATCGAGCTCTGTGTCGTTCAAAGGGCGGTCGAACTGCATATAGAGGTCTAAGGGCCGAATTTTCAAAATGTCGCTGATGAGGTTTTGCGCTTCGCGACGGGGATTTTGAATCCCTTTTTTTTGTAAGAACTCGTTGGAGAGGTTGACGATTTCGAGAAGTGTTTTCATATTTAGGTGAGTTTCTCATGTCGAAAGTGAGCGACGAGGGCGGTGGAAATATCATCTAATTCTCCCTCCATGATTCGATCGAGGTTGTATTTCGTTAAGTTAATGCGGTGATCGGTGAGGCGGTTTTGGGGGAAGTTATAGGTACGAATCCTTTCGGAGCGGTCACCTGAGCCCACTTGAATGGCGCGGGTGCTGGCGATGGCAGCTTGCTGTTTTTGTATTTCCATTTCAGCAATTTTAGCCTTTAAAACACGCATTGCTTTGTCTTTGTTTTTATGCTGGCTGCGTTCATCCTGGCAGCTCACCACAATGCCTGTAGGAATATGTGTGAGGCGCACGGCACTATCGGTAACGTTGACGTGTTGGCCTCCGGCGCCGGAGGATCGGAATGTATCAATCCGTAATTCTTTTTCATCGATGACGACATCGGAATTCTCATCAGGTTCCAAAAGGGCAGCCACTGTTATGGCTGACGTGTGCACGCGGCCTTGGGCTTCGGTCTCAGGAACTCGTTGGACGCGATGGGTTCCTCCCTCATATTGCAAGAAGCGATAGACGTTTTGTCCGGAAATCACCATGACATAATCTTTGAATCCTCCGAGGTCCGATGGAGTACTCGAAAGCGCTTCATATTTCCATCCCATGCGATCAGCATACAATTTATACATACGAACGCAATCTCCGACAAAAAGGGAAGCTTCGTCGCCTCCAGTACCGGCGCGCAGTTCAATGATGGTATTGCGATGGTCATTCGGGTCTGGGGGAATGAGGAGATTTTCCAATTGAATTTGCAGTTTAGCGATGCTGGCTTCGATTACATTCGTATCTTCTTTTAAGATTTCGATAAAAGCGGGATCTTGTTCAGCGTTTTGCAATTGGAAATTGTCTTGCAATTGCTTTTGGAGGCTTTGCAATTCTTCCCAGAGGATTTTGATTTCGGACAGATAAGCATGCTCCTGTGTCAGTGCCTTGTATTTGCGTTGATCTCCGAACACGTTGGGATCACCCAACTTTCCTTCGACTTCGGCAAAACGGCTTAAAAGCTTTTGAACGGCTTGCTGCATGTGGAGTATGTGAAGCGGCAAACTGTCTCCAGGGAGACGGTTTGCCTGAATTTATTGTTTGATTATTTTCTTTTTGGCGCAGGTTTCGTTTCGGCAACAGGTGCTTTTTCCGCAACCGGTTTTTTTTCTGTGTTGTAGCGTTTCTTAAACTTATCAACACGGCCTTCAGCGTCAACCAGAGCCTTGCTTCCTGTGAAGAAAGGGTGGGAGGCAGAGGATACTGATAAGCGGCAAACAGGATATTCTTTTCCTTCAAAAGATTCGGTTGCGTCTGTTTCGAGGGCTGATCCGCAGACAAAACGATAGCCTGTTGCGGAATCGACAAACAAAACCTTCTTGTATTTTGGGTGAATATTTTTTTTCATTAATGTGCTCCGATAAAATCGTTATATAGAAAGCAATTGTATATGTTGCGAAGTTTAAAGACAAGGGGAAAAATGAGAAGAAGAATCCAGAATCCAGAATCGAATAGTAATGTAGTCTTGTGCCAAAACCTAAACCCAATTTTAACCACAGAGGCACAGAGACACAGAGAGAGGCAGAGAAGGGTGAAAATCGCAACGTATCGTATAGTACAGCGCCACAAAAGTAGACTTTTGTGGCGCTGTACTATACGATACGTTGCAATTTTCACCCCTCTCTGCCTCTCTCTGTGTCTCTGTGCCTCTGTGGTTAAAATTGGGTTTAGGTTTTGGCACAAGACTACATTCTAAATTAACGTTGACAGACAGGGCATATGTGCGTGCCGCGCTGCGCCACCGTCATTTTAATAATCTTATTCCCACACCGCGGACATAGCAAACCTTCCCTCCGGAAAACCTTCAAACCCTCCTGATTGTCCCCTCGCTTTCCACTCACACTCAAATAATTGCTCGAATACTTACCTAAAGTAGTCCCCTGATTCGCTATTCCCCTCTTGAGCACATTCTGTATAGCTTCATGAAGCAAAACGGTTTTCGCCTTGGTAATCTTTTGGGTGTTCGTTTGCGGATGTATTTTAGCCTCCCACAAAGCCTCGTCGACATAAATGTTGCCTAAACCGGCAATGAATCTCTGATTCAACAAAAATGGCTTGATTTGCATCGCATGCGATTTCAATAATGCCTGCAATGCCGCCGGAGAAAACTCGCACGACAAAGGTTCAATCCCCAAGGCTTCCAATTTTTCATTCGTGAACGCACCCAAATACCAGCGCCCAAATCGGCGTGGATCTTCAAAATATAATATTCTTCCATCATCTAAATGGATTTTCAAATGCACATGCTTCAGATGTTTTTCGCTTGGAGGATTAAAGAAAAGCTTACCTGTCATCCGCAAATGGATCAACAAACGGTCTTTGGTTAACTCCAGGATCAAGTATTTACCTCGCCGGGTGATGGATTGTATTCTTTGCGTTTGCAGCCGTTTTTTTAATTCTTCAGGAGATACCCCCTCTAAAATCTGAGGGTGGAGCACTTCAACTTCTACAATCGAAGTTCCTACAAGATTCTCTTGAATTAACTCTTGGGCGATCGTTTCCACCTCAGGCAGTTCAGGCATAGATTTCCTATTTCTTAGTGCTCGTATGTTTATTTACAAGTTGTTTTACAATAGCCCAAATATATTTACGTCGTTTTAAATATTTACATTGAGGTTTAGCTTCTGCAATGATCGCTCGCAGGGTATCCTTTGGAATTCCTGATAATCTGGCAACAACTTTACTTAAATGTGAATAATCTACTGACTTGTCAATATTCATCCAGGTTAAAATCTCAAAAACACCTTCTAAAATATCTTCAGCTAAGGGAGCTATTATCACTGCTATGTGAGATGCCCTAGGATTTCCTGTCTCTCTCCCCCCCAGCAAACGCCAAATTGAATTAGCCATTGTTAGATGTGTTTTCAATTTCGTGACAGGAATATTCATCAAGTTCGTTAATAGTGTCGGATAATAGTCACTGTCATAGTAAGAAATCTTAAAATGGACTTTAATGCTATCGGCAATGATGCTTAGATTTTCTTTTGGAATTTCAGCCAATAGCCGGGTGACTTTCAGATAGGTATCTGTAATCCCCAAATCTATCTTCTCATCAAAATTCCGAACCATCAAATCGCGGACTTTGTCCACAACTAAATTTCTATGTTCACGATCTGCAATTCCATTTAAGAATCTATAATACGCAAGACCATTGTCGATTAGGTTTTGAAAAGACTTCAATAGATCTCTTTTGCGATGTGTAAATTCTATATTGAAACCTCTAGCTGCCTTGTGTATGAGCTCCAAATCATCTTTTGAAAGCTTAATCAATTTAAGAAAAATTCCTTCAATTTCATGCAAATATACGCGAAAAGTAAAAAATTCAGGGGGGGGAGGAGACTGCTTCCAAATTCTTAAAATTTCGCTTTCATCTTCCGAAGAGATCGCTTTTATATTTTGAAAGATATCATTCAATAGAGGCTGATCTTTTTTTTCCAAAAGCAATTGCATTATTTCGTGATATTTGTCGATATTCTCTTTTGCAGCGACACATATCCCTTTTAGTATCATCTGTGGACAAGGATATACATTTATAAGAGGATTGGCAGCTTTTACAAATGCACCTACTTTCCCCGGTGGAAATAGGGTTACACAATGAAGTATGTTAGACAAATCAAATGCATTGATGGACCAGCGAGAAAGGGCTTCAGCGATTTCGGAAACCCTTTCAGTTGGAATCAACAACAGGGCTTCGATTAAAGTAGGATATATATCTGTTATTGGCTTCAAAAGTGTGGCTGCCGCAAAATGTTCTTCTGAAATCTTTTCGTGATGCTCTACTACAATCTCTAATACTCTATTATAATAAATAAATGCATGACTAATATTTTGAGGCGGACTTAGCGTATAAAATCGTTCTACAGCAGACAGAATGCTCGGGTCTAGTCCTTTTTCCAATTTTGCAAAATCCTCAAAAAAACTTCTAATTTCCGGATTTCGAAATTCTTTGAACTTAAGAAAGTTTTGAACTTGTATAAGGTTGTTACCGATCTCAACTAGCCGATCGGGTGGAATCCCTTTTAAAACTTCAACAAGCCTAGTCATGCTAGGATCTACAAAATAATTCCATTTTGACTGTAGGTCTTTTAATAAAAAAAACTTCGTCAAGTGATCCGGCCAAAGATCAATTTGGATTCTGTTCAACCTTCGTAGTACTGTATTTACTTTTTCAAATGAGTTTATATGACTCCAATCGATGGGATCGCAATATTTGGCTACTGCTTCGTAGCGTAGGCCTAAAGCTTGTTTTTCAGGATTCCTACTTTGCTTCAATAGGGAGATGTATAGGAATAAATATGTTTCTTGCCACCCTGCCCCTCCAACCAAATCTAGCGCAGAGATAAATTTGGGAGCACGAGCATTCATATAATCGGGATTGGGTATTCGTCTCAAATCATACTCAGGATACTTCAAAATAAATGCTTTTATGCTACTTATGTCATTCATTTTGACTAAACGAGGAAAATATACTTCATGCGTCGCATCATCTTTTGGCAGCCCTTGCAGAGCACAAACCGAGTCATTTTGCGTTAGAAGACTCGATCGGACTTTAAATGTCCCGGGAATTAATGCACTTTTTCCAGCCAATGTTTCATAGATCATTAGCTCCACAAATAACTTCAAAGACAATTGATATTGATCATAATGCTCATTGCCAGGACTCAAATACTGCTTCACTTGAACGATGGAAGGATCGTGCATAATTTCAGGCTTTAGATAAATTCGACTTTGGAGCTTGTCGATATATCCTGCATTTTTCGCAGGGTCATTACGGAGCAAATCTAAGAGTTCCGTTATTGAGCGAACTTTTCGGCCCACATGATCGTATTCATTCAGGCTTCCTATGTCACCGGCCGGATAGCACAGTCGATCTACATGATTTTTATCGATAAATATCTGGTAAAGCCTACCTCCTTTTATAGGATGACTAAGGAAGAAGTGATTTAGGAAATGCATAGTTGTTGCAGATAAGCCTAAATGAAGTCGTATGTATTCAAGCATATGCTCAAGGCTTGGCGGCTTACGGGAAACGTTTCCCATATACAAATGGAAGGTCGCGGATGTTTCACTAAGATATCGTCCTAATAAAAATAGATTGGTAGATAAACCTAATTCAGGATAATTCCCTTGGTAATTATCGATAGAGCCATTTCCGAGTGCAAGAAAAAATGAAATGAATTCACCCACGTCTTTATAGGTAAAGTTATGATCAAATGCGCGAAAAACATGATATTCATCTGAAACAATCCCGTGCAGTTGTTTTCGGTATTCAGTGAACATATCGATAAAAAAGCCCACAGTTTGATCAGTGGCGCTATAGAAACAGACTGAATCCTTACGTTTCCGCTCTTCTGCTAAAATTTGAGGAATGAGTTGCAAGTAATAGGGATCCGCGGATTTTAATCTAGGATCTAATGCCTTGAATTCTTCGATATTTTTTTCGAGCTGCCCGACATGATATTTATCTTTTAGAATCGCTTTCAACTGGATCTCAGACTGCGAAAGCCATAATTGATCATCCACATCAGCTTTTATGCCAGCCTCGATTTTAAATGGTTTTGCAGAAAATTGAGCATCAAGAGCCTTTATCATCTTCGCATGAATAAGGACATTATTGGCAATTTCACATCTTGCGGATATAGGATCTACCAATGGATATTTGACCCATTTAATGGCCGGCTTGGGTTTCAGTTTACTTTTCGGAGCAACCAGTTCTCTCAAAAGTTCCTTAGAGCGTTCTTGGAGCAACATGGTTCCAAAAGGCGGATGCATGGAGAATTCTCTGGTGGATCCGTCTTCAGTGAGTGCCTTAACGCGAATTCCTTGCTGAGAGTGGACTGTTACATACTGCGGGTTTTCAATAGAATTCAATAAATCGGCGGCTTTTATCCAACAAAATTCATCCTGTTCCCTTTTATCTTCTGGGAGCTTTTGGATTAACTCATTATAACGAGAAGCGGGGGTATGAGTATTGCTAGTAACAAAATACATCCGATATCTATAGGGACCTTGTTTTTTGGGATTTAACAAATCTACAAAAGGCCTTTGCAATAAATGGACCGTTCTAGCCAAACATAAGCCGAAAGATTCTTCATATGCCTCCCTGGATGCTGTATTCGCTAAAAGAAGATCTTCATCGCTTTTTCCACCGAGATTCCCCCACCATTCCTGTCGAGATCTTTTTCCTAGTAATACATACATCTCCCCATTGATCTTGGAAGAGAAAAAGATTCCGGCAGCCGTTTTACCTTTTATTGCTCTCATGTATCTTTGTGGGTATTGTGGCTCATCTAAGTGAAAAATTTCCTGAAGATCGGCAAAACCTTCGTAAAATTTTTCAATTAACTCGCCGTATTTCGCAAAATTAAGTTGGGCGTGAAGTTTTTCAATAGTGTCTAATATCTCCGGAGCTTTTTCTATTATGATCTTGGCTTGCGTTTTCTTTTGATCTTCTGTTAGGGATCCATAAAAGAAAGATCCTACTTTGGTTTGCAAAAATGTATCGAGTTGCTCAGCGGTTGACCCATGAACCCCTTTTACTTCACCGGCACCCCAAAATCGCTTAGTTGATCCGTTATCTATTCGCCAAACCCTTCCAAGCTTATCTACAAGAATATTAAACCAGTGAGTAGCAATATCATTGTTTCCCAAAAATGCATCAAGAACATATCCTGAAGACATTCCTTGGACAATAGCGGCACTCTGATCTTTCCAGGTAGGACTTTTGGAAAGAAAATATTTATCGCTTTGATCGCCCCTATTCAACCAAGTTTGATGTTGTCCCCAATCGGGATCCGCATCAATATATGTGGAAAGACGGTAGATTCCAGTAACCGGCAGATTGAGCTTTTGAGCTAATTGATCCGGTAGATCTTTATAAATCGCAAAATCGGCAACATGAACTCCAAGAAAGGGTCCCAATAAACGATAAATAGCGTCTGAAAGGATCTCGTCCTTCATTCGATGTACAGAGTTTCCAGCCTTTAAAACAAAACGATTTTTGGCTTCATCTTCCAAGATGTGGGCGCCACCTGTTCCCCCATACAAATGTTTAATATAGGTCAATTCCGAAAGGTCTTCCGGAAAGTTCGGGTTTTCAGACGGGAAGCCTCTAAGTTTTAATTTTTCAGGAGAGAATTGGAACAGTTTGATTGAAGGTAAATTGCCAGATAGTGTTTGGGAAAAGATTTCTGAGGCCTTACCTAGCTGTACTGTGAGTTCCTCTTCGGAATCATCAATGCTAACAATTCTTCGCGGCCTTATAATTCCCTCTAAAGATAAAACGTTGTTGAGGAAGATTCTAAGCACATTGGCTTTTTGCAGTTGCGTGCCTATTTGCTTGGCAAAAAGGATCCCGGCTTTGAATTTGTGTGATTTGTATTGGAATTGAATTTTTTCTAATATTTCGATGTGAGAAGGATTTGGAAAAGGAGTCAGTGTTAAGCCTGCGTCAGCAATGTGCTGAATAGTTTCCAAAGCTCTCTTGCCGGTTCGGGCAGTTAGTAAAATAACTTTAAAGCCTCTTTCTTGAAGGCTTTTCATCGTGATGACAGTGGATTGGATAGGCGTGACCGGATCGGAGTATTTTTTGGGACCCACTGTTAGAAGAGTTTTGTCAATATCGCAAAAGACCCAATCTCCTTGAAGAAATTGGATAGAGGAGACGTCGGATATTTTTTCATAACTTGCTGACATAATTAACAAAAACCTTATTTTAGCGGTAAAGTGAATAAGCATAACAAATTGTTTATTAATTATTCAACCAAATAAAAATGAGGGAAAGAGAACTTTTACCACAAAGCTATCACATCAGAGGAACAGAGGGCTTCAAGTAGGAGGGACCCTTGGGACTAGAGGACACTGTCCCTCTGAGGTAATTGCATAAGTTCTGCGAGTGAGGCTACTTTTTGTTGAATGATTAACGTAGAGAACCCCTCACGTGTTAGCCCAGGCTGAGCTTGCGAAGCCTGGGTACTGAAGCTTAACATCTTAGCCCCGGAGGGGCGACACGTTTTTACTAACTTATCCATTTTAATCTAATGCTCCAAATTATCACCGAGTGCATCAAATTTTGGGAAAATATGTCTTAAAAACGTGTCGCCCCTCCGGGGCTAAGATGTTAAGCTTCAAGTACCCAGGCTTCGCAAGCTCAGCCTGGGCTAACACGTGAGGACTCCCTGCGTCAGTTCGCTGCGTTAATCATTTAACCAAAGGATGCCGCACTCGCAGGACTTTTGCAACTACCTCCTCTAGTCCCTAAGGTCCCTTAAGTCTCTAACGTCCCTACTACTTGAAGTCTCCCTTTGATTCTCTGGCGCTCCGGACAAAGAAAGGACTTTGGCAATTACCTCATCCGTCATCCGGTCGTTTGAACAATAAGCCCCCAGGAAATTGTCTTTTCTGCTAACATGGGAATAGAACCTGCAGAAGAGATTGGGCATGAGTTATACGGCTTTATACGGTTGGGGTCCTGGTAGTACCCCTAAAACAATTCGAAATATTATTTTGATCACTTGCATTATTAGCATTTTTTGCGCTTTTGTGCACGATTTCTTCCTCACCTATCTGGGCATCCAAAGTCCCCAATTTCTGTTAAGCCTTTCCTGGACCGGCCTTCGCAATTGGTACATCTGGGAACCCATTTCCTATCTTTTTGTCCAATCGACCGGTTCTCTAGGCATTTCTTTCGCCTTCGCATTAGATCTCCTGTTTAACATGTATATTTTATGGATTATGGGCACAGCAATTTTGGATCAGGTCGGCCCTACGTCCTTTGTCCGATTTTACTTTATTATCGGAGTATCTGCGGGACTGATTACGTTATTTCTTATGCCCATTTTAGGGAAATATACAGTCCTTGCCGGACCCACTCCAATAATTTTAGCTATTATTACCGTTTGGACAATGTTACATCCGGAAAGTGAACTCTTGCTCTTTTTCTTGTTTCCGGTCAAAGCTAAATGGATTTTGGCGGGTATTATTGGGATCATCCTCCTTACCACTCTTTCACGCCTTGATGTACTCAACTTTATGTTTTATTTCCTGGGTATTTTCTTCGGCTATCTGTACGCGGCAATTGGTTGGGAGCTTCGAAGCCCTTTTGCATTCACCTATCCGGTAGACGATATTTTAGGATCCGTAGGCATCAAGATTAGGAATTTATTTTCAAGCAAGGAATCGACAACGCTCATTGCAGAGACGAAGTCAAAGATCTATGACTTACATACCGGAAAAGTTGTTTTAGATGATGATATCTTCATGGATGTAATGCTTGAGAAAATTTCTAAATTCGGGGAACGCTCTCTGAGTTGGAGTGAACGGAACCGGATGAAAAGGATTTCGGAAAAGAAATCGTCAACTCACAAAAAGCCCCGTAAGCATAAATAAACAGAATTCAGAATTCACAATGTTTTTAACCGACTTAAAACCAACAGATTGTCTCTTATTCTGTATTCTGAATTCTGAATTCTGTATTCTGAATTCCTCCGCGTTGCTATTGACACGTTTCCTAAAATTTATTTGACTTTTATAGTTCATTTATGGTATATTAAATATAATTTTATTAATTAAACCAGGAATAAGTAATGTTTAACAAGAAACTTATATCATCCCCTGATTCAGAGTCTCTCCTAATCGATTTATATAAATATTCGGCAAATGATTCAAAAAAAGTGATCCGGGCAAAGATTAGCCCCCAGACTAAACACTATCCTGAGCTAGAGATCTTTAAACAACAAATGGAAGAAAACAAAGGTAGTGTAAAACATCACACCTATGAAGTCAACAGCGGGAAAGTGTTCCGATATCGCTTAATCTTCTTCGCTTTTGGCCTGCTATTTTTGGGATTGAGTCTTGCCGTTTTCCAAAAGAACGTGGCATTCACCCATATCCTTTATGGCAATATATTCTCGTCACTAAAAAGTATGGTCATCGTTATTTCCCTCTCTTTCGCCTTTTTATCTATTGGTTTTGGATATTCTCTCTGCGTGGCTAAAGAAGCAGCTCATCAAATAGCCGCCAAAACCAAAAGAAGGCTGCTCAGAGCCTATACAAAAAAAAGGATAGAACTCGGCCTCGCCGGCCTCATTTCTTATGGCTGGAACTATTATAAGTATTCCTCTCTCAAACAGACTTATCATTCTGCCTATGAAAAAATCGAAGATCAGAAGGAAGAAACCGTCCACCTCTTGAAAAAGATTAGAAATTCCAATGAAACAGATGAGAAAGAAAAGGAACTCCTCTTCAATCAAGCGATTGGGGAAATGAATCAGAAATTGCGTCTTCTTGTGCAAAACTACAAGGATTTATAGATCTCATTTCAACACGCAAAGCCGTCCGGGCTGTCAACAATCCGGATAGAACTCCTTCCTCATAACGGAAATAGGGATGATTCTCTAGCTCAGGAAAGTCATTCGGCTGCAAAATATCATCCGATGTCACTCCAGGCACTATGCGCCTAGCACAGGATAACACACTCTTCTGCTGCCCCTCGATCAACTCGTCTAATAGCCGCTCTACCCGGTTCCAATCCATAGATAAACCCTTGTCAAGTTTCTGCCTTTCGCCTTAATTGAAAGAAATCACGGAGAAGTGTCGCAGAATATTCTGCTAGGACTCCGCTCCGGATTGTTATTGTGTGCATAGGATGCTGTTTTTCGAACAGATTTACCCAACTACCATTGGCTCCGTGACGTATATCGGGGGCTCCCCAAACCAATTGCGGAATGCGAGCCAGCAGCATGGCGCCGGCGCACATGCTGCATGGTTCTATCGTACAATAGAGGGTAGTCTCCGCTAAGCGCCAGTTCTCCAGGGCAGACTCCCCTGCTGTAATACAAAGCATTTCGGCATGGGCGGTGGCATCTTTGAGCATTTCCACCTGATTGCTCCCGCGAGCTATGACTTTGCCATTTTTCACGAGCACAGCGCCGATTGGTACTTCTTCAGCCCGGAAAGCCTTCCAAGCCTCTTTCAAGGCTTCCAACATGAATTTTTCATCTGCGTTGGCAGGAACGATGGTAAATGGGAAAGGTGCGGGTGTCATTTACTGATCATTCAATTGTTTTTGCAAGTTATTAATCTGTTTTTTCAGCATCTCGATATCTTGATGGTATTTTCTTTCGAAGCCGATCAGTTTCTTTTCATATTTATCGGTTAAGCGCGAGATTTGTAACTCATAATTTTTCATGACTTTTTCGACCGATTGCTGTTCTTCCTTGGATTTTGCGGCCATTTGCTCCTTTTTAAGCGATTCCTTGGCCTTGTGATCGAGTTCCTGGTAGATTTCCTGGGGAAACACGACAGCATTCAACACAGAGAACATGTAGGTATTAGGTTCACCGAATTGCCCGATGGCGTCATTGATGATTTCCTTGGATTTTTGGGCATCAATTTCTTTGATTTCATGGAAATTGGGGTTAATTTTGGATAAATTCACTTCAAAAAAGTTATAGATTTCTGTGTTTTTGAGAAGCCATCGGTTGGCAAGGAATTCTCCGAGCGGTTCGGCGTTTTCTTCCTCTGCCATAGCTCTGGAATAACCTTCAGCCAATTCAGAGGAGGTCAGTTTGGCTACATTTTTTGACGGGAAATACTTCTTGAAGAAGACGATATCCTGTCTTAAGTGGTCATTTTTAAGGTCTTTTTTAATGGACTCTACGATTGTGGGCATCCAAAATTTCAGCATCGCAAATTTTTGTTTGTATGTGGTATCTTTCAGCATAAGTGAACATCCTTTCTTGTCTAAGTTATACGTAAGGATGTAGCATACAATAACCGTATGGAAAAAGCAACAAGGGTTTGACATCCAGGTTGACATACAATATAGGACCCTTAGGAGGTACTGTGGCAGAATTTCCCCAGGCAGAGCAGGAGCATCCATTTTATGGCCATGACATTTTGGCGGATCGTGAGCAAGAACACATTAAAAACCTGTTAAAAAAGTATAAAACGGAGCCCGTCACAGAGGAGCTCAAGAAGAAGATTTGGGATGAACTGCAGATGGAGAAGTATTATGGGAGGGTCAAAATCCCCTTTAAAGTAGTTTTGCGCAGAGATTCTACAGGCAAATTCCCCGATTATGTGGAAGTCATTTTGGATACGAAGGTGTGAACCTTTAACATTTCTTTACCGTGTCTTAACCTTTGTCTTGATTTATAATCGGGGAATCTGCTATAATTATACTAACAAAACAAATATTTAACCCAGCCGCATCGAGGCTCTTAAAAAATTGGGGGGATCGCTGAATGTCACTAGATAAAGGCACAAAAGAAGAAATTACTAAAAAGTTTCAACTTCATGAGAAAGACACTGGATCAGCAGACGTCCAGATAGCTATTTTAACTGAGCGTATTGCTGAGTTGACCGAGCATTTAAAGCGTTCGCCGAAGGATCACGCATCCCGATTGGCGTTGCTCAAACTCGTAGGCCAGCGCCGCAGACTGTTAGATTATTTAAACTCGACTGATACAAAGCGGTACCAAAGTTTGATTACAAAGTTAAAACTGAGAAGATGATCAAAATCAATAACAAAAAAGGCAGCCATTAGGCTGCCTTTTTTGTTTAGGTATAAAAACTATGGGAAGGGCATAGAAATCAGAAACCATTCTTTAAGCCATTAAAGGAAGCTTTCTGAATTCTATCAAACCTCCTCAAAGCGATCGGATGAGATTCTCATTCCGATCCACAGAAGTAAAATATTTTCAATGGACATTGAACCCGACATAAAAATCGGATTGCTTTTTTCATTGATATTCTTTAAATATTTACCTCTGCACATTAGCCTAAAAACGGCGATTAAAATGCTGAGCATTTTAATCGCTGTTTTTAGGATTAACAAAGCGCAGGCTTTCGTTCGCAGTATGCCGATATACATATTCTTCATCCGCCTGAAATCCTGCCAAAATATCTTAGGAGAACACACATATGTCCATGAAACGTGAAACAATTTCTGTAAAAATCGGTGAGCAAGAGCTCATTTTTGAAACCGGTAAAATCGCTCGTCAGGCCAACGGGGCTGTTATATTGCGATCCGGAGAAACAATGATATTAAGCACAGCATGCGCCGCGCCTGAAGCTGCTGAGGCATCTGACTTTCTCCCATTGCGAGTCGACTATCAAGAAAATTACTCGTCTGCAGGGAAAACCGCCAGCGGTTTCATCAAAAGACAAGGACGTCCATCAGAGAGGGAAATTTTAGTTTCCCGATTGATTGATCGCCCATTACGCCCTATGTTCGAAGATGGATACTTTAATGAAGTGCAAGTCCTTGCCTACGTTTGGTCGTACGATGGCATCTCATCACCCGAACCATTAGCAATTTGCGCTGCATCCGCCGCTCTCGTGATTTCCGATATCCCCTTAATTAAGCCTGTTGGAGCCGTCCGCGTGGGCATGGTTAATGGAAAGTTTGTGCTGAATCCGACTATCGAGCATTTGCAGATCTCTAAATTAGATTTGATGATTGCCGGAACCGAAGATGGCATCTTGATGATTGAAGGTTTCTGTGACTTCCTCACTGAAGAACAGGTTCTGGAGGCCATCCAACTTGGGCATAGTGGAATTAAAGCCATTTGCGAAACAATCCTCGCCTTTCAGAAAAAAGTCGGGAAACAAAAAAATCGCAGCACTCTCCGTCCTTTACCACAAGATGTCCTACAAGCAGTCGACACAATAGCAAAGCCGTTGCTTGATAAAGCATTGCGCATTAAAGAAAAACAAAAACGGGAATTGGCCCAGCAAGAAGCTAAAGAGGCTGTCATGAAAGCCCTCTTCCCAGAAGATAAAGAGCCTCTTTTCAAAGAAAATGACGTGCAAAATGCTTTGAAACAGATTTCTTCCAAGTATATGCGCCAAATGATTCTCGATACCAACATCAGAAGCGATGGCCGCAACTCGACTGAAATACGTCCTATCGACATCGAACAAAGCATTCTGCCGCGCACTCATGGCAGCGCCCTCTTCACACGCGGGGAAACACAAGCCGTTGTCGTCTGCACATTGGGCGGCGAAAATATGGCCCAAAGATATGAAGATCTCGAAGGCGAAAAAGCCCACCGCTTCTATCTGCATTATTTCTTCCCTCCATTTTCTGTGGGTGAAGTTGGACGAGTGGGTGCTCCGGGGCGTCGCGAAGTCGGCCATGGCAAGCTTGCAGAGCGAGCTTTGTTGGCGATTTTGCCACCGAAAGAAAAATTCCCATATACGATCAGAATTGAGTCCAATATTACCGAGTCGAATGGATCCTCATCGATGGCGTCGGTATGCGGAGGCTGTTTGGCGCTGATGGATGCCGGAGTTCCCGTAACTCGGCCTGTTGCCGGTATTGCGATGGGATTGATTCTGGAAGGTGACCGACATTCGATTCTTTCGGATATTTTGGGCATTGAAGATGCTTTGGGCGACATGGATTTCAAGGTGACCGGTGACAAAGAAGGGATTACCGCTTTCCAAATGGACATCAAGATTGAAGGGATTACTCCGGAAATCATGAAAAAAGCGTTAGCACAAGCAAAAGAAGGTCGAATCCACATCTTGAATAAGATGTTGGAAGTAGCACCGAGCCATCGTCCTCAGATGTCGGTATATGCTCCGCGCATTGAAACGATGCAAATTAAGCCTAGCCTGATTGCCAAGGTAATTGGCCCGGGCGGCAAGCAAATCCGTGCGATTATTGAGCAGACAGGAGTGCAGATAGACATATCGGATGATGGATTAGTCAGCATCGCCTCCTCGAACATGATTGATATTGAGCGAGCCAAAGATATGATTCATGGCTTGACGGCGGAAATAGAAATCGGACGAGTTTACCAGGGTAGAGTCACCTCAATTGTTCCTTTTGGAATGTTTGTAGAAGTGTTGCCAGGTAAGGAAGGGTTGTGCCACATTTCGGAATTTGATCATAGCCGTATTGCAAATTTAGCGGATCACGTCAAAATTGGCGATACAGTACCTGTGAAAGTTCTGGATATCAATGAGCGGGGTCAATTGAAGCTAAGCCGTAAGGCGACCCTTGCGTAGTCAATGTTGAACATGGACACCTTTTGGAATTCAGAATACAGAATACAGAATTCAGAATTTGATACTAACTGAATGTTAACCAACAGGTTGAATCTTATTCTGGATTGTCTAAGGTGTCGATGTTCAACGCATTCGATCAAGAAACAGGTAAAATGAAAAATGCCAGCTGAACGTTATTTTTTGACTGCAGATTTTCACAATGGGCAAAGTGCGATATTAGAAGGAACTGAGTTCCACCACCTAGTCAATGTAATGCGTAGCCAAGCAGGTGAGTCAGTCGAGCTTGTAAATGGCCGAGGATCCCTCGCCAAGGCTACAATTGAACGTTTAGAAAAAAAGAAAGCGCATCTTGTCATCGATAACGTCTTTGTACAGGAACCACAAAAAGATGTGGTTATTCTGGCTCAAGCCATCCCGCGAATCAACCGCCTAGATTTTATCTTGGAAAAAGGCACTGAGCTTGGAATGACCCATGTCTGGCTATTCCCCGGCGATCGGAGCGAACGAAAAAATTTCACTGAAAGCCAATTAGAACGGTTGCCGAATATCTGCATCTCAGCCATGAAGCAGTGCGGGCGTCTTTATGTTCCTGAAATTTCTTTGAAACCTGTTCTCAGCAAGTGGACAAAACCTGAACACAGCCTTTACTTTGGAGATGTGCATCCCGAGGCACCTCTTCTCGAAAATGTGATGAAAGGCCCAAGAAGAGGGATCATCTTCTGCGTAGGCCCAGAAAGCGGTTTTAGTGACCAGGAAGAGAATGTTTTGCGTTCTCTAGGTGGTACCGGTGTGAAGTTGCATCACAATATTCTTCGGACTGATACCGCGGCGGTAGCGGCATTGGCCATCATAACTCACAGATTCTAACCACTCGTTTAGTAACGCGAAGGAATTCAGAATACAGAATTCAGAATTCAGAATAAGATATAGCCTTTAGGTTTAAGCCAGTTAGAAACATTCTGAATTCTGAATTCTGTATTCTGAATTCCTCCGCTTTGCTAAGCGATCTTTACAGAAAAAGCTTGGATTTTGAAACAAAGTCTTATATATCTCTCAATAACAAGTTCCAAAGGGAGGAAAAAATGACCACACAAACTACAAATGTTTCCATGTCACCGGAAATTTTGATGAGCAACCTGGAATTTCTAGCCGCACTGAAATTTAACCAATTGATCAAGTGCAATAAAGAAACCGGCAAGATTGAATTAGACGACAGAATAGGTGCCACTTATAGGGCTTCTGTATTTCTTATCGACCCCCTTGAAGCCACAATGATGAATTCCTTGGAAGCCGTACGCACTTCACCCTTGTCAGATCAAGCAGTACAGATTTACTCCCTATGGAATCAGGTCTCCGAAGGAATCGAACAACTGCGTGATACCTTCATATCTTTGCATGATTACCCAAAAGCCAAAGAGATTAAGGAATTAATAGCTAAATCACATCTGAAGGCTCAGGATCTCCTAAGCGAAAAAAGTTATACGGCTCTAGCTGCAAGAACAAATCCGAGACCTGTAAAAAATGATCAGCCAATTCCTGCACCGCCTCCAATCCCAACTAAATTCTATCGTTTTAATTCTCTCAAAAACAAAGATGGCTCTTTGCCTTCAGTAGAAGTTGAATATCCGGTATCCAAACTAGCCATTACGGATGATCTTTTGAAAGGGATCGTCTTGAAAAAAATACCTGCAAAGAAAGATAAAGTAATTACAGATGGATCTTATAGTGAACTATATCAAACACTTGAAAAAATAAAAAAACAAAGTTCAACAGCGATCGATATCCCTAAACCCCATTTGGAATTTGATAATAAGGGCTGCTGGGAAGAGTATTGAACCTTCGAGGCTTCGCTCAAATAACAACGCCCTTGTACACAAGAGCCTTCCCCGGATCTAACGTAACAAGCTGCCCTTCTTTCAACGCACGGCTTGCCGCATCGGCCCGCACGAGCACGGGCTTATCCATAGATTTTGCAGCTTCAAGGAGCACATGCTCCGACTGTTCATCAGCAACATGGTTCTGCAAGATGACCCCGGCAGACTCCTGGATCAAGGGTAGATACGACTCATCGCATTTCGCAATGACCATCAATTGCCCCCTAACTTCATAGACAGGCCTAGATTCCGGAGAAAGCACCAAAACGACATTGCCATAAATTTTGCGTCCTACTCCATACTCGCCTCTCACCAACACATCTCCGATACTCTCCACAAGCATCATATTTGTCGTCCCCGAAATTCCAAATGGCGAACCGGCGGTAACAACAACAAGATCGCCATAACTCACAAGGCTTCTAGCCAACGCAAATTGACTGATTTTATCAAAACCTTCAAGCAAGGATTGAATGTTATCTCCTAAAAAAGGGATCACTCCCCAATTGGACGCCATTTGATGATAGCATTTTTCATTGGGAGTCATTGCAATGATAGGCATGGAAGGCCTTAAGCGTGACAGCAACCGGGCAGTGGAACCTCCGCTTGTAAAAGCAAAAATCGCCTTGGCATTAGAACTATAAGCCGTTTTAACTGTTGCCAATGTGACAGCTGAAGGTACATCATGATATGTTGTTCGGCCATGAAGATCAAAAAAATCGCGATATTCGAAGTCCCCTTCAGCCTCTTTAATGATGCTTTTCATCACATTCACTGTTTCCAAAGGATATTTGCCAACGGCAGTTTCCCCTGACAGCATGACGGCTGAAGTGCTGTCATAGATGGCATTGGCGACATCAGACACCTCAGCCCGCGTTGGCCTAGGATTATGAATCATAGATTCAAGCATTTGTGTCGCTGTAACCGATGCTTTGCCTGCCAGATAACATTTGCGAATCATCATCTTCTGCAATCGGGGGACTTCACTGAGCGGAACTTCTACTCCGAGATCCCCTCGCGCAATCATAATCCCATCGGCTACTTGTAAAATCCCATCGAAATTGCGAACTCCTTCACTATTTTCGATTTTGGCAATGACTAAAATCTCAGGTTTCTTTTCTCTTGCCAGCAGGTTTTTGATAGCCAGCACATGATCGGGCGAACGGACAAAAGAGGCGGCTATGATATCGATATCTTGCAAGCAGCCGAAACAGATATCTTCAATATCTTTTTCGGTAAAAGCAGGAAGTCCCAGTTCCACATTAGGGATATTCGCCCCTTTTCCCGATTTCAAATTTCCACTATTATCAAACTCGATGATGACCCCATTTGGTTCAATTTTCACCACATGGGACGAGATATAGCCATCGTCAAAAAGGATCTTTGTCCCTTCTGTTAGTTTTTGTAGAAGATTACCCGGATGCACGTTAACGCGATATTCATCTCCTTCGATATCTTCAGATGTCAAGAACAACTGCTGACCGGCTTGTAAATTGATAATTCCGCCTTTGATCTTGCCGATACGGATCTCCGGCCCTTTGGTGTCGAGCATGATGGCCATTGGCTTACCCAGCCGCCGGCGAGCTTCTTTGAGGTTTTGAATGGAAATGAGATGTTCTTCTTGTGTGCCATGGCTGAAGTTTAAACGAGCCACATTCATGCCGGCTTCTAACAACTCCATCATTTTTTCGATGGTATTGCATGCGGGACCAATCGTACAAATAATCTTAGTTCGAATCGACATCTAGGCTCCTGT
>Ga0206822_1006_pt1 | contig 82312 bp, 85 predicted proteins | sample Alteio_BWOrgCont_83_FD_152913 | JGI IMG/M metagenome (GOLD analysis project Ga0206822, IMG submission 152913) | Enriched cells from forest soil in Barre Woods Harvard Forest LTER site, Petersham, Massachusetts, United States -... | ecosystem: Environmental > Terrestrial > Soil > Temperate forest >... | reverse complement strand
ATATTTTAACATTTTTCAAGAGCTTGATATGCAAAATAATAAAAATAAAAATAAAAAAAGCATCAAGTCTGATTTTGATGAAAATAATAAAAAATCAATTATCTCAATGGATAATATTCAAATTGCTTCAAACAATGGACGTATTGTATCTGCAATTGTTCCGATTGAAGAATTTGATAAAATGCTGGCAGCTGTTATTTTTGCAGAAGATTTATTAGAAGGTGAAATCTTTGAAGGTCCAAATGGTAAGAAAGCAACTTTTTACGAAATTGTAAATTCAGAAGCTGCATTAGCTCATGCAGAATGTAAATATGAAATTGATAAACTGTCATCGAAGACATGTTGTGATAACGACGATGATGATACACTGCCCTTTTAAAGCTAAAAAATATTTTTGAGGATTTGAATATGGTGCTCAATGAAATTCTGTTTCAATTAAAATCAACTGGTTCAAAAAACAACAAAATAGTTACCATTAGCGCTGAAATCCTTTGACCCATTTGGTTGTTAAAAAAATATTAAAATAGAAAGATCTTTATATGAAAAAGGTATTATTTTTTTTATGCTTTTTAAGCACTTTGATTTATCCTAAAGTACAAAAGCGTGAAACATCACCCTTAAATCAACAGCTGCAAGAACTCTCAGATGCAAAAAAACGTGATCATGGCTTTGTTTGGTGCCAGAGAACCGAGATTGATTGGGCTGTCGATAAAAATTATTTGCTATTAGCCCAACATTTGGTAGATCAAGGCGCAGATATTAATCAAATTTCTGAATGGGGAAACCCAATTTTAACGGAAGCAGCCTTTAAGGGATTTTTGCCTATGGTGCAATGGTTAGTTGAGCATGGAGCTGATATCAATAAAGTTAGTGCTCCTTGTAATTCAGATACAGCTTTAATGGTTGCTGCTGAATGTGGTCATTGGCACATCGTAGAATATTTAATAAAAAAGGGCGCAGACCTTACCGTTGTTGGTTTAGGAGGTCAAACTTTTTTAGATAATGTTTATCATAGAGCGGCCTATAGTGGTAGTGCATCGATGTCGCCATGGCTGAAGGATTTTTTTCAAACGAATTATCCTGATAGATTTTCTATAGAATAAATACATCAATGTTAGCCATAGTTCGTAGAACGATGGCTGGAAGTGCGCCTCATTCACTTTTTTAATATCAGCACAGTGATGTAAGATTGAAAGTTATGCATACCATGAGCGAAAAAGTGAATAACAGGCCGTTAGTTGTTGCCGTACTACTATGCATTGCTTATGCAACAAGCTTCGTATGGCCTTGCTATTACAGAATGCCAAAAAATAAATAAAAAATGAAATTCACTCAATTCGTTGGGTGGATTTTTTATGTGTAAATTTTGAATAATTGCTATACTTTTGTCGACAAATTACATTTTGACAGTATCGTTCATTAGGAGTAGCGGTTTGAACATGTATCTAAAAATAGATGGATTTAATAAAATTAAATCTTTTTTGATAAAATTGAATCTAAAAACTATCTTTTTTTTATTTACCTTGCTTGGGGTTTCAGCTAGTTGTTTTACACAACCAATGGTTGATCCTGTGCTGCGACAATCGGTAATGGCATCAGTTTGGGCAAGGGCTCAATTTCAAGAAGGGTTTGCGTCCTCAACGCGAGTCAAAATTCAAAATGGTTATAAAAACATTCAAGACTTAGTTGTTGGTGACTTGATCAATGTTTCAGGTAGCAATGAGTTACAGGAAGTTGTTTTAATAGAAACTAGGTTGTTGCCCTATCATTATGAAATTCAGATTGTTCAAGGGGTTCTGCGGGTAGCGCCAGCTCAAAAAATATATGATGCTTGCAAAAATGTATGGATTGAGGCTCAAGATTTAGCAGCTCAAGATCATGTTGGATTTCATCCAGTTGTATCCATCCAAAAAATTGAACAGTATTTGCATGTTTATAAGTTGCATACGACAAATCATATTTTTGAGCTTGATGGTGATATCGTTGTACATAACTTTGATGCGGCAATGGCATGTTCTGTTGGGTTGACGATTGGGCAATTGGTTGTACAGCATCCTGTGCTTGCACTTATTGGACGAACGGTTTCTTTGACGAAATTGGCTATGCAATTATATCAACAGCATCAACAATATCAAAAGCAGGCTATTGCTTTACTTGATGCATTAATTTTTCAAGATGTCGTTATAGAAACTCGAAATTATTATGAAATACGCAGAAAACAGCTAATTGATCTGTTAGTTCGGTATCAAGCAATGCAACAAGTGGCACAAGCAGTTATATATAAATCTGCGCTTGGTGTTTCTATATTTCCAACCGCCATTGCTCGCGGGCAAGGGATTGTCTTGCTGCCAACATTGCAAACAGAGTTGCAATATGCTGCAAGTGAAAAACAGAAACTTTTGATTGCTCGACAGCAGGATTTAGTTGCAATGGAAAAAGAAATAATTGATATCCAACTGAGCATGGCAATCTACTTTGATGGACTGCTGGGCATGTATGATGTGTTACTTGCTGATATAGATAAACTTGCTCACGAAGCCGATCATATTACTACATTGTGGGATCCGGCATTTGAAGATCAGTATAGTTTGCATGATCTGCTTTATATGTCGATTAAAAATCTAACATTTTTGGATTTGTACATTGGTCAACTGGAAAAGGTGATACAAGATCTATCATTTTTTATGACTCTTGTTCAGCAAAATCAGCAAGCAAGTATGTTGCGTCAAACCTCTAATGTTGAGCATGTATGCTTACAGTTCAGGTTGTATATTTCAGGCACGTTGCAATATGTTAGTCAATTAAAACTGTCGGTGTCCAATTATCAACAAATGAATTACGACCTGTTGCAAAAATATCCTGTAATGAGTCAAAGCACTTTACAAGACTTTGCGGCTCAGGCTCAACAAGAGTTACATAATCAACATCAACAACACAAATCAAATATAAAAATTAAACAGTCTCAAACTCAATTTACTACACCTCCAGATGATCCTGATGAAAATAAAAACAAGAAAAAACGTACGTATACCGGTGTGAGTTATCATCATCAAAATAGTCGAGGAGGACCGTCTGGCGGTAAATCTCCTGCTCCTAAAGACGGTCAAAAATCTTTAGATAGATCTATTTCGTTTAAGGAAAAAGGTAATCAAAAATATGAAAGAAGGCTGGGAGTAGAAGAAGATTACTTTGTTATTTTTGACGAACAAAGTCCTGGGGAATTTCATGGACATATTGAATCATGGGAAAATTTAACTGATACAATGCGAGATGCTTTGTATGAAGCGGGTATTATTAAAAATAGAAAAACAGGAAGAATGTGAAACAACTTTTAATATTACAAGTTAATCAAACTTATAGCTTAAATATTATAACAGAATTAGAAGATGATGATTATATAATGAATTTATATAATACCATCTTTATGATTTACTTACACAATCAAACTGAAGCAGATTTGGTGATGCGATCTTTTGTCGGATATGACCTATATTATTTTGCTGAGCACATACAACAATGCATAGATAATCAATTACCAATTCTCCAAAATTTAGAGCAAAGCATTGATTTAGGATTATTATGGAATGAGCATTGGCAAAAAATTGCTATTGCAGAAAATGCAGGCAACCCTCTTTCTAGCTGGAAGTGGACAGAGGGAAACACATTGTTTTTGCAATGTAATTCAAATGGTGATCGCAGCAATAATACTTTTTTATATAACGATGATAATGGTAATATAATTTTGCAAATAGCTTCTGCTTATCCTTGGTTTTTTAAAGAGGCCTCATCTCCTGATTTAGATATCTCATATGATGATTGGTTGCCTCAATATAAAATCTTGTATAAAACAGTTGTACCAAAAGATGTTGCCCAAAGGTGGGTTAAAGATCTACATGGTCTTTATGCTATGTTGGAATTGAATACTTAAGTGAATTATTTTGCATGATTGACTACCTGCAAGTTAGACCGTGTTCGCCATAATTCGTAGAACGAAGGCTGGAAATGCGCCTCATTCACTTTTTTAATATTAGCATAGCGATGTTTATTCGTACGAGCTTCATCCCCTGGCTTTTTAAGCAAGGGGATGAAGTTAGACATCTGTGGACGCTAAAGGAAGCCCACAAGGGCTGACGTAGCGGAAGTTAAAAAAAACTGGCACACTGATAATATGAAGAAAAAATATTGGCATGGTAGGCATACAACACACAGAAATATGTATCATTTAGTTTGGTTACCAAAATATAGAAAAAAGATTTTGAGCGGCGCAGTAAAAGAGCGCTTAGAAGAACTTTTTAAAACTTGTGCTGAAGTGAATTCCTGGGAAATGCAAGAATTAAATATTCAACCAGATCATGTGCACATGGTTATTCAGATACCGCCAAGCATAGCAGTTTGCAAAGTTGTACAATTTTTCAAAGGTGCATCAAGCAAAGTAATCAGAGATGAAATTCCAGAAGTTAAAAAATTTTTGTTGGGAAAAGATTTTTGGGCTGATGGATATTTTTTTGAAACGTTTGGGCACTGCTCAGAAGAAACAATTTTGAATTACGTTCGAAATCAATAAAATTCATGACAGGCTCATGATAGGCTCAAATTCATTCCTTCATTTCGGGAATTTCACGGCTTTTAAGCCGTGGTCAGTTTAATGTTTTTTCTGTTTTTGTGCAGAGCTTTTTTGTTTTAATTTTTTAATATTTTCTTTTAATTTATCCATTGTTGTTATTATTTTTTCATAATCGTCATACTGTAATATTACAGAGTCTGGTTTGTTATTTATTTTTAAAATTTTGCGGGATATTTTTGGTAATTTAATATTCATTTGGTTATCTTTTCGTTTAATAAATATCACCACGAAGGCCTATTTCAATAACTAAAACAATTAATTCATGATTGTGATCTTCAAAGATGATTCTATATCTTCCATCTCTGATTCTATAGGTGTTTTTTGTACCTTGCATTTTTTTGACGTCAAGGTTAATTGGATTATGAATTAATTTTTGTAATTTAAGGTGAATACTTTTTTGTATAGTTTGATCTAATTTCTTTAAATCTTTTTCTGCAGAAGCTTTAAATTTGATGGTATAATTTTTAAACTTATTTCTCTTGTCATGATGTACAATATCTTTCATCACTTCTTCGTAAGATAAAATTTTATCCTTTTTTAGTGAACGTTCATATGCGATATTTAAATCATATAAATCTTCAAGTTCTTCTATTAAAGCATCAAATTCTTTAAGGCTCATTAATACTTCGAGTTTTTTTTGTGTTTTTTCATCTATTATGATTTTTAAATCAGCTATTTTTTTCATGTATGTCCTTTTTATAACACTTTAAAAGCATTATGTTCTAAATAAATATAATAAATCAAATATGTTTAATAAATAACCTATTTTTTAGTATTACGTTCAATATTGAGATTAAAAAAGAAAGGCCCTTGTTGGTTTAGGAGGTCAAACTTTTTTAGATAATGTTTATCATAGAGCGGCCTATAGTGGTAGTGCATCGATGTCGCCATGGCTGAAGGATTTTTTTCAAACGAATTATCCTGATAGATTTTCTATAAAATAAATAAATTTAAAATTGAAACGGTTGTTTTATGAATGTATCAAACAAAATATTATTGAATTTTGGATTATTACTTGTATCTAGTGCATCTTGTACAAAAGCATGTCTGATTAGTGATAAATTGCCTGAACCAACAGAGGATTGTGATTATTGCGGATATTGGTTGGCTGTAAAAATTCATATTGATAAGTATAGCATTCATTAATTCATGATGAATATTGTTAATCATTTTTCTTTTTTGATATTTTGAGTTAAAAGTTTTTTTAATATTCTAAAAAGGAAAAAATATGAAATATTTTAATATTCTTGTTTTAACCATGTGTATATTTTCGAACACAATTTTTTCAAAAGAGTCTACAAGCCCTAAAAAAAAGGTTTCTCATAATTCATATAAACCTAAAACAAAAACTGTTGTTATTTCATTAAGTTCTAAACCATCTATTGATATGCAAGTGAATTTTAGTTCTTCTTATAGATTAGACAATGTGATAATTACGCCAGACACAGACTTTGTTTCTATTGATATAGAAGATACTATTGGTCATAATGTTAATTTTACTGTTTTTCCTGCAGCTCTTGAAAAGTATTTAAAAACTCCAAAAGAAAAACGTAAAAACTATAATTACAATTCTGATTTTGACGGATTAAATCCACAAAGACCACTTCATTCAGGAGAACAAAGATTGTTAGGGGCTCTTTCAGCCTCAGTATCATATGAATATGATAAATTACCAAGTCATATTAGACTTCCAAATCCTATGGATATATTAAAAGAGCTTCTTCATTGTGAATGTTAAAAAAGTCTGAAATTTTATAGTTACAGGACTTCGCAAAATATTCCAAAGATCTGATCTAAACGTAAAATAAAAAACATTTAGGTTACTTTTTGTTGTCTTAAAACGAAAAAGGAAACCTAAATGTTTGCATATGCTCTAACAACGTATTCTGTTTCATTAATGTTGTCTACATTCGGTAAAAAAAATTTTACAAATCTTGGCAAAACAGTTGAATTATCTGATAAAAAAATAGCAGCTAGTTTACCTGAATCCGAGAAAACACAAGAAGAACTTGCAAAAATTGCACAAGAAGTGAAATTGATTTTTGAAAAAACAGTTGATCAACAATCAGATTTATCTAAAAAATGGGCTGCTTTTTGCGAGACAACAGATTCATTTCAAGTTAAAATAGTAGTTGATCCAAAGCCAAAGTCTCATGTATGTGCGAAATCTGAATTAATAGATAAGCTACGTATAATAACAGCTCATCCCATTCAATAATAGAGATTAATGTATGAAACAAATATTAATAGAATTGACAACGTGTGGTTATTGGTGGACTAAACAAACAAAAACAAGGCATTATCCACTTGAAGATTTATTTCAAATTTTAAGTGATGAGCAGTCTCGCTGGATTCAGAAAACTGAAGATGAAAATGATCCAAGACAAATAATTATTTGGTCTGATTGGAATATTAAGAAAGCTGTTGATGAAGAAGAGTTTGACTCGTATGAAGACTTTTTAAAATATGTTGATTCTTATCATCAATATGGACGCAAAAGATTTAAAGAAGTTTCTGCTATTCGAATTTTTAAAGATAATTTAGAATTTTTAGAGCAACAATGGCAAGAAATTCGAAAGCATAAACCTAAATATTTAATTTTTCGGCAGCATGATAATGGCTTTGTCGATATTATAGAAAAAGATGATTTGACTTCAGAAGATAAGGCTATCATAGAACGTGAACATAAGATTTATCTCAATTATCTCAAACGGTGGAACGAATACATTCAGAAACATCCAGAAAGGCGCAATCCTGTATGGCGGTCGTCTGCAGATGATGAATTTGAATCAGATTTTACGTTGTATGATCCTGTAGATGAACAAGGGGTAGATTAAATTTAATATGTATATTATGAAATAATATAATAATCAAAGCTTGAAGTCGCAAGGAATTATCATGATATTGCAGTGCAAAAAATGTGGATATGTTATGTCGCGAGCAAAGTTTGCTGGATATTGTTTTACTGGGTTCTATGGTTTTTGTAAAGAATATGTATTTCCTTGGTTGATTCCGTTGCTGATGGTAAAAAGTAAGTCATTTAACGTTGATGAAGTGGCAGAAGGATTATTGAATTCTAATCAAATTGCTTGTCCAGTTTGTAAAACTTATGAAGGATGGGCAGAAGAAAGCGTTAAGGCATAAAAAAAGGGGTAGTTATGAAGCAACAATTATTGCAAAAAAAGAGTTTAGTGTTACTGTTTTGCTTGTTTTTTGGAAGTGAAACAAAGGCTTTTGATTATACGTTTAGACAGTGTTATTTATTTGCTAAGGCGCTTATTGCACTTCCTTATTATATGTATGCTATTTCTGATCAAAATTATGAACTTACAAAATTACAATGTAATCAATGCCGATATGTGGTAACGCCTGCAAAATTATATGGGTGGCTTATGGGAAAGAAGCAGTTTGCAACACTTAGTAAATTACAGCAGCAGCTGAGTACAAACTCTGCATCTTTGATAGCGCAGTTTATGCTTAAGCTGTGCTATGACAAAAAAATTCCTTGTCCTGTTTGTGCTGATTTTGTTGGATGGCGCTGTGTACAAGGTGACATATGAAAAGTTGCACGAGGTCTGATCATTTTGATATTTAAATTTTTTTGATTTTTTATTTGATGTGCGATCATTAAATTGACAGGCTATAATAAAATTTTTAATCTTTCATGTGTTTGTCAATTTTTAACAAAGGGAATTTTAATGAAGATTTATCAAATTGCTACACTTTGTGCAATGGTGACAGCATTCGCATTGAACCAAACATATGGGATGGATACTACTCATCCAGCAGGGACAACCCAAGAACAAACAGAAACTGTTACAGTTCAAACACCCGAACAAGCAGAAGTACAAACACGAGTAGCAGAAGCCCAAATGCGAGAAGCACGAGCACGAGTAGCAGAAGCCCAAATGCGAGAAGCACGAGCAGAAACAGTCAAAGCAGCAAAAATAGCACTAGCAAAAATAGCACTAGCAGAAGCAGCAGCAGAAGTACAAGCAGCAAAATTAAAACTAGCACAAGCAGAGAAAGCCCACTTAATAGCAGCAGCAGAAGTACAAGCACAAGTACGAGCACAAGCAAGGCGCAGAATTTTGAGAAGAAATTAATCTCATGAATAAACAACAAATTTTATTATAATGCTTTGATTTAAGAGCAGGCCTTGAATTTTCATTCTAAAAAAATATAAACTGACATACCAACATTCAAAATGGCATAATTTTGGGAATTTTGGTTTAAAAAATATTTTAAGGGGATGTATGATGGGCGTCAAAAAAATTATTTTATTCTTTGTTCTGTTGCAAACTTTCGGTACTTTTTCAAAAAATTCAATCATTATACTCTATGGTTGTTCATCGGCAGGAAAAACATCAATAGCCTCTGAACTTTTGCGTATTTTACCAGGAAAATGGAAATATATTGCTGCCAATCAGTTTGCTCGTATCGGTGGTAATCCGGTACTTTGGAATAAGGTCAATCAAACTATTGCTGGTGGGTATAATGTTATCGTTGACACGCACAATTTACAATTTTTCATTAATGATATTTCAAATAGACACGTCATTGTTTCCTTAGTCTATTGTTCTCCTGAAAAACTGATTGAACATGTTGCTGCGCGCAATACAGAAAGTAATTCAAACAATCATCGAACATTAAAAACAGTATTTACCGAATATTGTAAAAAATTTAAATCAGTTAAAAAAAGTGATGCTCATATCGATATTTTAAATAAAGATGCTTTAAAAAATAATTATGGATTTATTGTTTCTTTGGCACTTAAAAGGATTATGAATCAATTTTTCAGTACCAAAGACCAGTCTGTTGTTTATATCGCACCTTTGCTGCAAAAATATGATTGCTTGATAAATACTGGAAAAACTTCAATTGCTCACAGTGCTCAAAAAATAAAACGAGAGTTGATGTCACGATTAGAATCTTAATTGCTAAATAGTTGAATTTTTGGTTGAATAAATTCCAAATGATAACCTAACTTTAATCGAATTAGGTAAAAATAAGGAAAGCTTTATGATCAAAAAAATGGGCTTAGCAATTGGTTTATTGATGTCCTTTGAAATAACATCACTGTCTCGTTCAATCGTGAGGGCATTGGGTTCTCAGCTACCATGGGAACTGATTGTTGCGCAGCAAGTTGTATCATTTTTTGAAAATAGAGGTTATCACCTTATTTGCTGTACCAGTGAAACAGTAAAGGCTGTAAGATATAAAGAATCTGAATCTTCTAATTATGGTACAGAGACTATAGTTTCTGTTGCCATTATTCCTCGTAAACGATCTGCGATTAGCCCTGAACTGAGGTCTAAATTGAAAAAGGCAAGGCCTGAAAATGGGGATGAACTGGAAATTCATCGTCAAGATTATGTTTTTATCTCAGGATGCACGTCATCAATGACCATTGCGGGTCCTGAGACTGAGTTATCTGAAATGCTTGCCATCATTGATGAGTCTAAGTTACCCAAAAAATGATCGTGCAACGGAAAAAGTTTTTGAATTTGCTTAACCATGGATAAGAGAAATCGTTTTGTTGTACATGTTTTATGTATATCAAAATGAAGATCTAAGGTAGGTTAAAAAAATGAAAATAACTTTTTTGGGCGCCACGCAGCAAGTAACGGGATCAAAGTATCTGCTTGAAGAGAACAATGTCAAAATGTTAGTTGATTGCGGCTTGTTTCAGGGGCAGCATGAAGAAACGAAGCATAATTTTGACACGTTTCCCATCGAGCCTCATACGATCAGTGCAGTTGTGCTCACCCATGCTCATATCGATCATACTGGATATGCCCCAGCGCTCATTAAAAAAGGTTTTAAGGGCAAAGTATATTGTTCCCAGGCAACGTATGAATTATGCAAAATACTGCTCAAAGATACGGCAACCATTGAGGAAGAGGATGCCAAAAAAGCAAATGAGTCTGGTCACTTAAAAGTTCCTGCCCTGCCGTTGTACACCGTTAAGGACGTTGAAACTGCGCTTACTTTTTTTCAGGTTATTGCGTACGATACCCCTTTTAAGGTAGGGAATTTCCAAATTAAGTTGATTCAATCGGGCCATATTCTGGGTTCCAATTTTGTCGTGGTGTCAGATGGTAAAGAAACGTTGACCTTTTCGGGAGACCTGGGGCGTCCTAATCAGATGATCATGAAATCTCCTCCTCACCTTAAGCAAACGGATTATTTGGTGCTTGAATCAACCTATGGAGCTGAGCTTCATGGGCAGGGTGACCCTACGCAGGAGCTTGGTGAGATCATTAATGGCGCGATTGCGCAACATGGAGTGTTAATCATACCTTCTTTTGCGGTAGGACGAACTCAGACCATTCTTTACTGTTTATATCAACTTAAGCAGAAAAAAGTTATTCCAGACCTTCCTATCTACCTAGATAGCCCTATGGCAATTAGTGTTACCGATTTACTCTGTATTTTCCCTGATGAACACAAATTATCGCCAGATCTTTGTAGGGATGTTTGTCACGTTGCTCAGTATGTGCGTACGGTGCAAGAATCAAAAATGATTGGTCGTACTCATGGCCCGGCAATCATTATTGCCGGAAGTGGTATGGCAGATGGGGGCAGGGTATTGCATCATTTTGCGCATTATATTTCGGATGCCAAAAACACCATTCTTTTTGTGGGTTTTTGTGCCCCTGGTACCAATGGCCGTACGCTTATTGATGGCGCAAAAACCATAACCATACATGACAAATCTTATGAGGTTAATGCCACTATCAAAAACATTGATATTTTTTCAGCACACGCTGATTATAACGAGATTTTGGAGTGGCTGAGCTCTTTTGCAACTGCTCCCAAAAAGGTGTTTTTAACGCATGGAGAGCTCGCTTCCAGTCAGTCTCTGCAAAAGAAAATAGAAGAACGCTTTGGCTGGTCGGTGATCATACCAAAATATTTAGAATCATTTGATTTAAATGGCTAGCTAGTAGCCCCTTGGTTTGTTTGTGCTTATTTGTTGTCTGTGGTATAATAAAAATAGAGATAAAAAAGCGTTAGAGCACCCTTTTATGGGGTGTTTTTGAATTTAAAATGCAGGGGTTCTTTTATGACAAAAAATAATAAAAATATCGTTTCAGTTGAAGAGCAAGATACTGTTTTCACTCCAGTTGAGGATTTACAGATCGTTATGCAAGGCGGCCTTCCGGTGTCAGTCATTGTGCCAATGGAAGAATTTGACAGAATGACAGCAATAATGGCACTTGCTGAGCAGTTGCTTGAAGGTCAGACATTTGATTTGGCTGATGGTAAAAAAGGTAGCTTTCAAGAGCTAGCTGATGAACGCGTAGCAGCAGACCGCGCAGCGTACGAAGCTGAACTTGAAGCTATGTTTGGCGATGAAGAATGTGATGAAGAAGAAGAAGCGTAAGGCTTAATCTTTTCATACAAAATTAAAGGGCTACTCCAGTTGGAGTGGCCCTTTTTTATTCTTCATTGAGTTGTTCGTCCAATAAATGAGGAATTGTTATGGGCGGGGTCGTTATCGGTGTTATTGGAGGTAGCGTTACGGGGAGTGTTACTGATGATAGTGCACTAATCATCTGACCAAGCGTTGCAATGTATGTTGTTATCGTATTCAGTTGACTTTGAATAGCTCCCATTTGTTGTGCAATAATATCAGGAATCATCTGTTGTATGGATGCTATTGAGTTCGAGACATTGCCAAGGTTTTGTTGAAGGCTTGCGATTTGGGCTGTGGTTAGATTATTGGATTGTAGCATTGCACTATTCAGTTGATTTTGAAGGGTGGTTATTTGCTGTGCGATAGCACCAGGAATCATCTGTTGTACTGATGTTATTGAGTTCGAGACATTACCAAGATTTTGTTGAAGGCTTGCGATTTGACCGGCAGTTAATTCGTTAGTTTGTTGTAGAGCGGTATTAAGTTGATTTTGAAGGGCGGTTATTTGCTGTGCGATAGCACCAGGAATCATTTGTTGTACGGATGCTATTGAGTTCGAGACATTACCAAGATTCTGTTGAAGATCTGCAATTTGACCGGTAGTTAATTCGTTAGTTTGTTGCATAGTCGTGTTGAGTTGCCCTTGAAAAATACCCAGTTGTTGTGCAACTGACTGAGAGATTATTTGTTGTGCGGATGCTATTGAGTTCGAGACATTGCCAAGGTTTTGTTGAAGGCTTGCGATTTGACCGGTAGTTAATTCGTTAGTTTGTTGTAGAGCAGTGTTGAGCTGACCTTGAAAAATGCCGAGTTGCTGTGCAATGGCATCAGGAATCATTTGTTGTACGGATGCTATTGAATTAGAGACATTACCAACGTTTTGTTGAAGATCTGTAATTTGACTGGTGGTTAACTCGCTGCTTTGTTGTAGAGCGGTATTGAATGTCGTTTCGAAGTTGCCCATTTGTTGTGCAATTGACTGAGTGATGAGTTGTTGTGTGTTAGTTATTGAATGAGAAACATTGCCAAGATTTTGAGTGAATTCTATGATTTGATCGGCGGTTAGATTATTGGTTAGCTGTAAAGCTGTATTGAGTTGATCTTGAAAGGCGCCCAATTGCTGAGCTATAGCGTCAGGAATCATTTGTTGTACCGATGCTATTGAGTGAGAAAGATTACCAAGATTCTGTTGAAGATCTGCGATTTGACTGCTGGTTAACTCGTTGGCTTGTTGTAGGGTTGTATTCAGTTGATTTTGAAAAGTGGCCATCTGTTGCGTGATAGCATCAGGGATCATTTGTTGTACTGTGGTTACTCTAGAGATTACAGAGTCCATGTTGATTAATAGATTAGGAACTGCCGCTGTTAATGGATCAATGCTGCTTTGGAGTGTTTCAATTGTTTTGGTAACTCCACTGAGCTGCTGTGTAAGATTGTTAATGCGATCTTGCAACAAATCAAGGCCTGGGAAGATCTATCGGTGGAATTGTTACCGGTGGTAATGTTGGAAGTTCTACGGGTAGCGTTATTGCTGGTAACGTAACTGGTAACGTTGGTAATCCTCCAGAAACGAGTGTCTGGAGTGTTGTGATTTGTGACTTGATTCCATCAAGATTAGAGCCAATGGTTTGTATTTGTTCAAGGAGTGAGGGCGTTATCATGGTTAAAGGATTTACCAATTGTTGTAGTCCTCCAATGGTTCCATTAATTGCAGTAAGTTGTGATCCAAGGCTTGCTATCTGTTCTTGGGCTGGAGTAAGAGCAGAAGGAATTATTTGTTGCAATCCATTTAAAGCGCCGGTAATGTTGCCAAGGTTGGCAGAAAGTTCACGAGATTGTTGTGTAAGGTCTGCAATTTGACTTGTTGCTAGAGTGTTTGCTTGAACAACTGTTGTTTGCAGGCTTCCTACGGTTGTAGGTATTGTTTGCGCAAGGGTTCCAACAGTTGTAGCAAGATCGCTTACTTTTTGATCAAGGGTTCCTAGCTGGCTGGTAACCGAGCCAAGTTGTGTTGTTACTTGACTTACTGTTGCGTCAACGGTTCCAAGAAGTTGCGTTGTTGTTCGAGTTAAATCACCAACGGCGCCATTGAGCAACCAATTTTCGTAGGATGTCCAACCAAATCCTGCAATAAGCATGAAGGCAGTGAATACTGCGCCCGTTTTTAAACCACAAAGACCAACTTTACGTTGAGGTTCTGGGCGAGGAGCATCATCAGTATCATGTCGGTGATGATGGCGCTGATGTAAACGTCCTTGAGGAGTATCTTGGTCATCAACAGGTGTCTGTGCAGGTGTCCGTGCTTGTTGCATATTTATTGCAGTAATCATGTTTTTCAATATTGCTGATTGTGTTTTTCTTAGTGTTGTTTGAGCTTTTGGTGGTTCATCGTCCCTTTGTAGCCATTCTTGAGTAGAAGCTTCATCTGTGGTTGTTGCGGAAACGACGGGCATTTGAAAGCTGTTTGCTCGACTAAATGGTTCAGTGGGGTTAGGTTGGAAATATTCTTTGCTTCTTCTGCGTAATTGACTGTTTGGTCCACTGCTTGGTAGTGATTCCAAACATATGGTTAATAAACTTAAAAATAATACGATTTGTTTCATGATAGAAAACCCCTCATTTTGGAACTGTAACCCCATGTTGACAATATTCTACAAATTTTACTTGAGCTTTCGCAATGCTTTTATGGTTCTTAGCGCAGTTAAATGCTTCATGAGCGCTTCATTTGACTGAGGCAAGATAGGGGTTTTTTTTGGTTTGAACTGTGCTAGTGTGATAGCACTGTTGATCTTAAGATTGATTACAATAAATAAAAGGAATAAATATGAAGCGATTTATCTATGCATTACTATTGATATTGCCATTGATTGCGGTGATCGGGTTTGGCGTATACAAAAAGTTCTATGTCAAAACGGTGATGCATCATTCGTCGATATCCATAGAGCAAGCGCAAGCCTATGTTGAAGATGTTCTTGGTAGGAAAGCAGAGTTTTTTGCTGATGAGGGTGTTTTTAAAATTACGATAGCTCGTACTGATTTAGATGTTTCGGTTCATGGTTTTTCAGTGGATCCATTTATGGGATTGGCAACTTGGATTGGTTTTCAAAAAGGAATCAAAAAAGGTGTTGAGATTATGGCAATGGGCGATTGGGCGCTGCTTGAGCATGAACTGCACGCAGTGATGAACGTTGCATTGGAACATGGCGTTAAAATTACCGCAATTCACAATCACTTTTTTGGCGATAAACCCCATATTTATTTTATGCACATAGAGGTTGAAGGTACACTCAAGGATGTTGCTGAGGGCATTTATGCGATGCAACAGGCAATGATCAATGCAGTCAAAGAGGATCAACAACCTTTACCAACACGACATGCAATTGATGGAGATGTAATTGAAAAAATTATTCCGGTCAAAGGTACGGCAAAAGACGGAATGTTTAAAATGGTGATTGGCAGAAAAATTAAAGCGAGTTGTGGTTGTCCGGTGGGTAAAAATATGGGAATTAATAGTTGGATAGCTTTTGGTGGTACCCATGATCATGCAGTTGTCGATGGTGATTTTTCTCTGTTTGAAGATGAAGTGCAACCTGTTGTAAAAACTTTGAAAAAAGCGGGTATCAATGTCGTGGCGATTCATAATCATATGATTCATGAACAACCCCGATTAATCTATGTACATTTTTGGGCAGAAGGGAATGCAGGTAAGATTGCCTATGGCCTCAAAGATGCTATCGATCAAACAACTATGTTGAATCATGCTCAGGTAGAAACAAAAGGTCAGGAGCATCCTTGTACTGGATGTGGAAGAGTTAACTAAGTTGAGTTGACAAGTAGACCTTTGAGTTTTAGGTTAGCAGTGTGTATGAACTAATAAAAAAAAAGGAGTTGTTTATGTGTGCAGAGATCAAACAATTATGTCATTTGGCTATCCCTAAGCTTACGCGGTCAGCTGAAATGTGTGATCAGTATGTGAGGGGTGGGGTGCCAAAAGAGGCATGTATTCAACCAGCTAAAGATGTTAAAGAAGTTCTGATGCCTATTATTGCTGCATGTCATGAACACTTGAAGGTGTGCACTGATAGTAAGTGTACTGCAATATGTCAATCATCTTTAAAAACAGCTGAAAAGGCAGTAGAAAAAAATACCGCATGCTTTGATGCTTGTGGTGGTGCTGGATCTGACGATGATTGTAAAATTGTGTGTCAGGATTGTGCGCAGGCTTGTAGAGCATGCATTAAAAGCTTTGAAGCTTATGAACACAATGTCTGTAACAAATAATTTTTAAGATCGCAAGAGGTGGTTGATGAGAAAATAACTCATCAACCATTATGTTTTATTGCTTGCTGTTAGTTTTTACAATTTCGTGCTTTGGAGTGAGTTCTTTTTTGTGGCTCCCGAAAAGCATCTTGTAGATTATAGCTCCTGTTACTCCAAGATTAAACAATGCAGCAGAAAACATGGTTCGTTTTTTAGCTGGACGTGACGTTGATGTATGATTTGTGTCCAATTCATTGTTTGGGCATTCTTGGGGTTGACTGGTTGATTGGTCTGTGTTGACTTGAATCATAGATTTGTTGATTTCAATAGGTGTTTCATTCATATCATCGTGGATATCATTTTCGGTATCATCTTGAATCATTATTGGATTTAATAACATTAAATCTATTTCTTCGATATCATCTTGTAGCGTTGATTTTGTTGTATCATTGATTTCTATTATTTCAGGTTCAGTAGGTTTTTCTTCTTTTTGTGTACCATAAAGAATTTTATAGATTATAGCGCCCGTTGCACCTATTGCTCCCCAAGTGAGCCAGTTGGTAGGAACTATCGTTGTTGGCGGTGTGACAGATTCTGGTTTATTGTTGTGATACCAAGCGTATGCACCCATACCACCAATTGCTGCAGCTGCAGGCAGTTTGTAGTTGGTAGATGAATGTAATGAAAAATTCGATAATTTTGTTTCTGTTGCGACTGGAATTGTAGTTGCTGGTACAGCGTATTGAAGGAGCTGTTGAGCATGGGTGATCTCTTGATTGAGAGCTTTTTGAACTTGCGCAAAGGTAACAGTTGGTTGCGTGTTTTCGGTTAAAAGTTTAGTTGGTGTCGCCAAAAGTTTAGTTTCAATGGGGTAAGGTTTTGCAAATTTTAAGAGTTTTTGGGCACTATCGATCTCAAGGTTGTATGCTTGTTGCATTGGTAAAGTTTTAGCAGTGTCAGGTAGGCATAAGTTATTGTTGGTAAGCGCGGGAGTTGTTGCATGATTGTCGGGCAAAAATATTTCGTAATCAAACTGTTTTATGGCTGCATTGTTTGATGGAATAGCTCTTGGTGCTGGAATTATTTCAATTATGCTTGGATGGATAGATTCTGAACCGTTATTACATAATTGAGCGCTTGGGGTTATTGCATGATTGCTTGTTGCTCGCAGGGATGTGTTTTGCGATGTTGTGCAGGTAAGCTCTTGTGGAGCAGCATTGTTTGATGTCGCGATATCTTTTATTTTTGGAGCAGTACTCATCTGATGGTAAGCAGCATGAGATTTATTTGCTGTTGGTGCTAGATTAATGATTGATTCTGAAGGGCTGACTGAAGCTGAATTGCCGTAAGGGCGCGTCCAATCTTTGCTTGATGCGTGGTGTTCAATGCATGGATAGACGGTGTTACGTTCTATTTTTGGAGCAGTGCTTATTTGATGGTAAGCAGCATGAGGTTTGTTTGCAGTTGGTGTCGGGTTCATGATTGATTCTGAAGGGCTGACTGAAGCTGAATTGCCGTAAGGGCGCGTCCAATTTTTGCTTGATGTAATGATTGCAGAAACTGTTGGAGTTGTTGCGAGTAATTTTGTTTCTGTTGCGACAGGAATTGTAGTTGTTGGTATAGTGTATTGAACGAGTTGTTGAGCATGGTTGATCTCTTTATTGAGAGCTTTTTGAACTCGTTTAAAGGCAACAGTTGGTTGTGTGTTTACGGTCAAAAGTTTAGTTGGTGTCGTTAACAGTTTAGTTTCAATTGAATGTTGTGATTCTGCAAGGTCTTTGGTTGCTGCATTGTATCGGCGTAACCAACGTTTGCTATGTTTTAGCCCTTTGTACATCTGTTTTTCAAGGCTACGTTGTTGTAATTTTAGTTGAGTATCAATCAGTTCTTGTAAAGTTGGTTTATCGGTCGTGCACAAGGAAATAATGCATTGTTTGTAAAGTTCTGGATCAGGAATTTGTTTTTTCAGGCGCTCTAAAACAACTTTGAGTGGGTACTGGCAAGGGGATATCTTTCCGTTGTTGTACGCAAGAAAGTATACCATTTGAGCGAGCGTTGGTTCAGGAGCTTTTCTGAAATAGCTGGTGAATTTGCTCAGGAGTGATGGTTGAGTCAGTATGGGAGTATGCTTGATGATACTTTTAGGAATCTGTGTTTTAGGTAAACTATGCGCAATAATTAATCGATTGAGTATTTCCGGTTTTTTGCTGAAAACAGAAAGTACCATGTTGTAAATTTGTAGATGCGTTATTTTGGTAAAAGTTGAGTCAAGGATCTGTTTAAGTGGGTATACGCATGGAGTTACTGCTTTCTTGCAGCTTGTAAGATCCTTGAGCATGTTGTACCGCGTAGAGTACGTGCCGGTACGTACAGTAGATGCAGTTGTTTTTGACATGCCCGCAAAAAAACGTCCCAATGAACTTGGATAAGCATGAGCACTGATGAGCGTCAGTCCTATAAAAAGGAACATTTTTTTTGGAGTCATGATCGGTTGTAACCTTATTTTAAATGTAGGCGTTGAAATTTAGATGGACTGTTACGCTGTATATGATCTAGAAAGTGCTGTTTGTGTTAAAGATTTATGTTTTTCTTTAAGAGCGAGAAGGTTAGTCCTAAAATTTTGAAGAACTTTATCTTTAGGATCATCCTTGAGATTATTTCTTTCAGGCAATTTTTTTTCAAGCAATGCTATAGTATCTCTTAGAAGGTTTAAGCTAGCATTGGTAAATGATTTCTGGTTATCAATATTTTGAAGCGTTTTTTCGCATTGAGTATTAGCGTTCGTGTATTTATTTGCTTGGGTTGATTGCTGAGGCGCTTGTTTTGCTTGAACCTTAGGATGTTGAGGTAATGGCAAAGTGACAGCAACTTTTTCGTTTGTTGGCTCTTCTTGTGGATGACCTGCAGTTGCTGGCATTGGATCTTGGGTGTATGTATCGAGCGAAAAAGGCGCAAATGATTGGTTGTAAGAAGTTTTAGGAGTTCGAGGAGTTTTTTTGAGACGAAGAAATTTTTTAAATTCTTCTTGCTCTGTAACTGGTACTGTTATCTTCAAATCATCGTACATAATTGGATGAAGCCCATTTCTTCTTAATTTGCTGAGAAAATCAACTGTGCCGTTGATTTTTTTCCATCTTTCTTGAGTTGAATCTGTGCTACGAGTTGTTGACAGAAGATCAGAGTCCTGTCTGTCTAGAAGATTATGTAGAGGAAGTTCTGATAGATGAGGAGTGGTTGGTAAGCGCGGAGTAGTTTGAGTTGGTAAAGATACAAATGTTGTTTGCGTAGTGCTGCTTACTGGTTGTTGTGCTGGTGTTGGGGTAACTATAATCGGAGTAGTTGCTGCGTTATGAGGTTGATTTTGTAGATATTTAAATGCAGCGAGTGATCCCAGTCCACCGCTTACGAAGGCTGCTGCTGCTGGCATAATGGATTGTTTCCACCAAGGAGTTGATGCAACTGGTGCAATAATTTTTGGTGTTGGTTGTTGCGCTGGAACTTCTACGATTGTTGGTGGTCGTTGAAAATCTATTTCGCCTTCTAGGGCTTTGTCAGCTGCTCTTTGTCGTGCATTTCGTAATTGATGTAGGTTGTATAGAGTCATCGTTCCTGCGGCACCAATTCCAACTGCTGCTGTAAGTGCTCCTGGTGACCAGCTTGATGTTGGTTGATCACCTTGAAGTTCAGGGTCTTGTAAAATGCCGTGCCATAATCTTGCTTGTGCTTTATCGCATGGTGGTAGATAAATTCCTTGTTGTGCAAAGCTCTCGCATGAAAAATGATTTGGTGCGCGTTGAGCTACTGCACCTAGTGGGCGGCAACAAGCAGCAGAGGAAACAGTGCTTGGTGTGAGTGCTGCATTGATCTGGATTGAGGGCAAGCAAGCGAGGCTAAAAAACAAAAAGACTATTTTCTTTAAATTCATGGTTTAACTTTTATTTTAAAAAAATGGCATTAATATACAAAATGATTTTAACGTTTTTACAAAAAATGAAAAATGGTGGCGATCTGGATCTGAGCCATTATCACTCATCTTCTGTAAAAACATGCTTATGCTGATACAGCGCAGTAGTAGTTCTATTTGGTTGTTTTTTGTGATGTGAAACTATGCAAAATATCATCGATTTGGTTGTGGATATCGACATGGTCAAATAGTTGAAATACGATCCCATCTTGGTTGATTAGGAATGTTTTTCTTTGACTGTATAAAAATCCTGCAGCACCGTATGCCTTTGAGATTGAACGTTTCCACCGAGAGTCAGACACGAGTGGGTATGGCAAGGCATGTTTCTTTTGGAATTTAAGGTGTGATTTGATTGAATCGCAGCTTACTCCAATGACCATGATGCCTGCTTTATTTAATTTTTCGATGCCATCGCGGAATTTTTTTGCCTGAATGGTGCATCCTGGCGTATTATCCTTTGGATAAAAGTAGAGCACGATGTTTTGGCCAATGTAATCTGCAAGATCAAAATGGCGCACCGACCCGTCAGGAAATACCGCCTGAGCAGTAAACAGTGGAGCGGGCTGATTGAGAGGATTTTTTTGTGTGTTAAGGTTGAAGTTTACGATCGTAAGAATTAGAGAAAAAACAGATTTTAATTTCATGGATCACCTCGAAAAAACGTTATTCTATAAGCATTATATCTTAATTCTTAAAGAATAACAAATTTGAAAGCTCTTGTAAAAATGTTGGAGTTGTGGTTGTATGCAGATGGAAAAATAGAGTCTAAAAAAAAAGGAGTTTTATGAGGAATCAATATGAAAATTAAAGGGATGAACAATCAAGCTTTGGTATGGTTGTTGATGGTGATTGTTTCTGGGCAATATTTGGTGCCAGCAGCAAAAAAAGATAAATTTATAGTAACAGATGATTTAATAGTGTATCCACAAGATGAAGATTCAGGTGAAGATTTTAAGCAGAAAGGTGTTGGTTTTCCGTCGGCGATTGAAAGTTATGGGGTTTTAACTGATGATCCAGAAAAACCTTTTGTGATTAGTGTGGGTACTTCGATGTCCCAGACCCATCAAACTGATAACACTGTGAACCCTAATTATACTCGATCACGGCTTCAGATGCTTGCTCAAAAAATGCCGGTAGATAAAGCTGAAAAAATGCTTAAAAATCCTGAAAAAGTATTTTATGCTTTGGACTCACTTCCCAACTATGTTTGTGAAAATTGGCATACAACCAAACCTGCAGAACTAAAGCTTGATGCTGACTCTGCAAAAATTAATAAAATATTGACCAATGTTGCCCACAATCGATCGGGTAATCAGTTGAGCATTACTGCTTGTCCTGAGTGTGGAGGAAGCGTGACCGAGCAGGCAAAAGAAGTTAAAGAATTTACTCATGCATATAAAAGAGCAATGGTCCAGCAGGTCAAAGAGTTGGGTGTTTTGAATCAGCAGGGCTGCAAAAATGGCTTGCCCAGTGTACGACTTTCCTTAGAAGCAACTGATGTTATGGTTCCTCGTTCTAAGAAGAACCTTGATAGTAATAAGAACCTTGATAGTAATAAATTGAGAAAACAGGCTTATTTTATTAATGATTTTGGTAATCCATTGTTGTTCTTTCATCATTATGCTAATCCTGCTGCCATTCCTAATTTATTTGAAGAAACAGAGCATATCGATTGGTTTGCCAACTATTGCATAGCAATTCTTAAGTTGTGTCCGGGTGTAACGCATGTTTGCCCAATAAGTCAGCCTCTTGGGTTTGCATTCAGGGTTGCAAGGGGAACGCTTCCTCCTTTTAGCTGTGGTATCGACCAAAAACAATATTTAAAAAATATTGTTGATGCGCAGGTAGCCGTTGCCATAAAAGTTAAAGAATTAAATGAAGAAGAACGTCGAGATATCAAAGTTCTTGTTTCGCATCAGTGGAAATCGATGAAACCAAAGCATACGAGCATGGTTGATCCGCGAAGAACCTTTGAGCTTGGTATCTGTAAAATTGCTCACAGTATGTACAATGGTAAGTTTGTTTCGCTCATGAAACCCCACATGCAGTATTTCGATGGAATTGCGTTGAGTATCTATCCGGGGCTTTATTTCAACTTGTGGGCGCCTGAAGGTGATAATTGTGCGGGAAAAATCGATTTTGAGGCTGCCTTGGAGGCATTGGTAGAAACCAGTAAGGCATTTGAAGGCAAAGATATTTATGTGGTGGAAACTGGATGCAATACCGATGATCCGGACACAAAGCGTCAGTTTATCGATATGACGCTGTATGCTTGTCAAGTTGCTCGAGAAAAGGGTATTTCAGTTAAGGCTGTTTATTTTTGGGGTATAACCAACGATAAAGATTTTTACTCAGAATGGAACGCTGCTCCAGGCACAACTCATTTTGCTCCATATGACAGGCTTGATCTTGTAGATCCTGCAGATTCAATCAATGCATCTGGTACATATATTCAAGACATTATAAAATCTAGGAACGTTTGATGAAAAGTATTTATTTGTTAGTGTGCATGGTTGCTTTGCAACATTATGAATTACAGAGTTTCGTGGTTGCAAAGCCTACGTCAAACAAGGCTTTGTCCGCGCAAGCTGCATTGGATTTGAAACAAGTGCGCGATTTTAATGCTCGATTTGTTGCATGGAAAAAGAGCTTAAACAAACAGCAAGCAGAATTTATGGCAGATTTTTTTGCGATGTACGATGAGCTGTATCGTGATTATAGCGCTCGTCCAGGTGCAAAGCGTGAACATGAGCTGATGATGCAGGCGGTGAGTAATGCTCGAATGATCATGGATCAATGGAATTCTTTCTATCGTGATTATGTTGCAGAGCAGGTCTTTTTTAAATCGGTACAAGCATGGAAAAAAGGTTTGACCCAGAAGCAAAAGGCTCAAGCACAAAAAGCGCTTAGTCGTTATACCGCGCTGTATAACCGCTATGAATCTATGCCAACTGATGTAAGATTTTTATCTGATTTGCAAAAAGAGCACCAAGTTATGAAAGCTTTGATGAACAAATAGGCCTTTGGGAAGTAGCCTAGAGCCTTTGATTTTTAGGCGAAAAATTTGTCAAAGGTTTCTGTTTTACAGTATACTTGATAACTATAAAAGCATATAAGAGCTCAGTTTTTATATGCTTTTATAGTTATGTATAAAGTTTTTCTTGAATTTAGGTTAGGGGTTTTATGCGTGTAAGTTCAGCACGATTGTTATTTTTTTTAATGACATTGATAATTACTTCAGAAAGTGAGTCTTTGCTTGGCAATGATGAAAATGCAATGCAAAAGGAGAGGATGGAGCAACAGAAGAGAATGGATGAGTTTAACCAGAATCTTCGGCTTGCTAAAGAAGGTGCTCGAGAAAGTGGGCGTTATTGTTGCTATGGTTGTTTGTTGACAAGCTTGTGTTGTTTGTATTGTTGCAATACATTTCGTAAACCATCGGTTGTCACGGTTGCTGGGCCTGATGGCAGAGCCTGTCAAGTGAATACGGCTATTGCAGCTATGATTGCCATAACACCTAAGAAGATCGTATAGTTTTATCCGCTTTGGTATAGAATGGACAGCTGCTGCTAAATCTGCTACCCTTAAAACAGGTTATTATTTCTGACGAATTCCTAAAACATGTAAAGTTTATTTATGTCAAATAGTTCTCAACTTCGCAATATTGCGATTATCGCCCACGTTGACCATGGAAAAACAACTTTGGTTGACCAGTTGCTGAAACAATCAGGTACAATTGAAAACGCGCAAGGTCGCGTTATGGACTCTGATTCGATTGAAAAAGAGCGTGGTATCACCATTCTTGCAAAAAATACAGGTATTGAGTACAAAGGTTTCAAAATCAATATCGTTGATACCCCAGGTCACGCTGACTTTGGTGGAGAGGTTGAACGAACCTTGCAGATGGTCGAAGGATTTTTGCTGCTTGTTGATGCTGCTGAGGGTGTGCTTCCAGGTACTCGTTTTGTGCTTCAAAAAGCATTGGGTCTTGGTCTTAAACCGATCGTGGTTATCAATAAAATTGATCGTAAAGATGCTCAAATTGAACAAACAGAGCAACAAATTTACGATTTATTTTTGGATTTAGTAACTGATGATTCTCAGTTAGATTTTCCAACGTTGTACGGATCTTCTCGTATGGGGTTCATGACCACTGATCATACCAAATTAACTGATAATTTTGAGCCGTTGCTGGACACGATTGTTAAAACAATTCCTGCACCAAAAGAAAAAGAATCTTCTTTGCAATTGCTCATCACCAGCTTGAGCCATTCTGATTTCTTGGGGCCAATAGCTATTGGTCGTATTTTTAGCGGTAGCTTTAAAGTGGGTGACCAAGTTATCATGTGTAAAGATGACAAAGTTAGTCAACCAATGCGTGTGACTAAAATTTGGCAATTTTTGGGTGTCAGTAAAGTTGAAGTTGAATCTGCATCGTATGGCGACATTGTAAGTTTTACGGGTTTTACGCAGCAACCTGAACTTGGTGCAACGATTTGTGCACTGGGTAAACCGTTACCGCATCCTTATGTAAAAATTGATGAACCAACATTGATCATGTATTTTTCGGTCAACGATTCTCCGTTTAATGGAAAAGAAGGTAAGCTTTTAACCTCTCGTCACATTCGTGAACGGTTAGAAAAAGAACTTAAAGTAAACGTTGCGCTTCGCGTTGAAGATACATCTTCAGCAGAGGTTTTTAAAGTTGCGGGTCGCGGTCAATTGCACCTTGGAATTTTGATTGAAAATATGCGTCGCGAAGGATTTGAACTTCAAGTTTCTGCGCCAGAGGTTATTTATAAAACTATTGATGGTGTGAAACAAGAACCGTTTGAGCTTGTAACCATTGACGTTGAAGAACAGTATCGTGGATCTGTTATTGAAAAAATGGGTCTTCGAAAAGGTGAAATGGTTAATATGAAGCCTCTTCATGATGGCCGTTCCCGTATTGAATTTGAAATTCCATCACAAGGACTTATTGGTTTTAGATCGCAGTTCTTGGTTGATACGCGTGGAACAGGTATCATGAACATGAGCTTCTTGGGCTATCGTCCATGCAAAGGTGAAATTCATGAGCGTCTAAAGGGTGCTTTGGTTTCCATGGAAGGCGGACAAGTAACAGCATATGCGCTTGATACACTGCAAGAGCGCGGAATCTTGTTTGTTCAGCCAGCAGAAAAAGTATATGCAGGTCAAATCATTGGTGAACATTCCCGTGATAATGACTTGGATGTTAATCCATGCAAGACGAAAAAGTTAACCAACATGCGTGCATCGGGTACTGATGACGCGGTTAAGCTGCCACCTCATCGCACGATGACACTTGAGCAGTGTATGGAATGGATTCGTCCAGATGAGCTCATTGAGATTACGCCGATATCAATTCGTTTGCGTAAAAAAACTCTTCAAGCTTCACTTCGTAAATAAAACTAAATCGTAAATAAAACTTAAAAAGAGGGTGTACATTTGTGCACTCTCTTTTTAATATAAAAAAAGCACAAAGATCATTTTTAATAAATAACTATAGCCAGGGGGTTTATTGGATGTTGTTAAAAAAATCATTTAAAATGGTTGGATTGGTTCTTTTGATTGGATTGCAAAGTGGATTGTTTGATGCAGCATTTCCTTTTGAGTTTCAAGTAGCTGGGCCTGTTCAGGAAACATTACCTGTTCCAGGATTATCTTCTTTTGCAAATGCGCAGTTTAGTCCAGTGGGTAGAAGCTTGGAATCATCTATGGTATCAGATCCTTTTGGAGCAACCTTGGCCCGTACATTGGAAGATGAATTATCTGTGCATCAACCGGTGCATGAAAACGATCAAACTTCTGTCGGATCTCTGAAGTGTACACCTGAAAGAACTAATAAAAAAAATCGAAGAGTTTCTTTTGCCCGTGACGTGCAAGAATTTGGGCTTCCTGTGCAGCCTAAGCTTGATTTGTTGGACAGTTTTTTGCGGGATCAGCAACAATCTCAGCGTGATCATGTTCCATCATGCAGGGCTGACCATCCTTATCCACGTGAGAGAATAAGAAAAATTTCAAGTGCTTCTGAAACATCTGGTGATGATTTCAATTCAGGCTCTGCTGGGCAAACGACACAGCAGCCAAATGACAGTTGTTGTGCGTGTTGTTGTGCCTTGCTTTTAAAGTGGCTTAGGTCGTAGTTTAGGTTTATAGCATCATATCATTTGATTTCCTTTAGGGCTTGGATATAGTTAGATGTTCTTTGGGATAAATATGTAACGTGAAAAGGGAAAAGTGTGAAGAAAAAAATATGGCAATTGCTTTTTATGTTGATGACGGGTGCGATGTATGATTCTGCAAATGGCTCAGATAGTCCTCGCCGATGGACATTGCAATATACGTCAGAGGCGGCGGAAGAAATGGCAAGGCAACTTGCTGCAGCTAGAGCGGCTCAATTGGATCAATCGTCAAGGCAATTGCCCAAGCCATCTTCTAGTAATGAACAAGCTCATGATGAACAAGTAGCTGTTCAATCACCACGTACTGCCCGTTTAAGGCATGTTGTTCAAGGCCCACTGGTCGGCACCCCAATGGCCCCTATTCCGGAACAACCTTAACTAAAATTATAGATTTTTTTAAAAGAACCCTTGCTGAGCAGTGATGTTTGCAAGGGTTCTTTTTGTTTGCGTAAATCTTTTTTTGGGCAACGTTATTCTGTTATTCTATGATTGTGCTTTAAAATGGAGGGTTTTATGAAAAAGCTTCAACTTTTTGTTGGTCTATTTTTAATGGTTGTAGGTGTTTCATCTGAAGCAGCGCATCAAGCAAATCGGGAAAATCAAGCAAAGTCAGCTTCTCGTGAGCGGGTTAAACCAAAAAATCTTACGATAGATCTTGAGCGTCAAAGTCCATCCAATTCTCCCAATCCTCAGGCTCCGTTGCACCCAATAGATGATAGGTTTCCAAAATTTGAAGATCAGAATGTTGGGTCCTTGAGGCCATTTGCCAAATCGGCGTAATCATAAAAATTGGGTTGTACCTATTCTTTTGGTTAGTTTGATGGTAGTTTACCATTGGTAAATCTCTAGATTTACGCTTAGGTTGGTATGATTGAGATAATTTTAAAATGAAAATATTGGTGTTGTATGTGGCATAAATTGTCTTGCTTGTTTTGTTGGATGTGGTTTCAAAATGAGCAAAAGCCAAGGCAAAATCCGGTTGAGCAGGAAAGATATTCTGTTGAGCAATCTGCTTTAGTTGCAAGAACAATGCGCGATCATGATTTAGGTTTTGATGATGATGGTGACGGTTTATCTAAAGAACAACGTCGTGTTCGTGTTATTCAAGAATGGATTAAAGATGTTGAGCAAATTGCTTCCATAAATAAAAAATTTTATAGAGGTTTTGGAAATGTTACACTAAGTCCCGATGGTTCTGATCATGGTTCTGGTTGGTGTCCAAATGAATGTGATAGCAATTTGGATGATTCTAGAGAGAAAAAATTAAATCAACCTCTTTTATCAGACACGCAAGGCATGCAAAGGCGTGAAGATCAAAATTATGGTGTTTAATTTTGACAAGTAGTCGAAATCTTTCGAAGATAGATTTTGACAAAAATCGCGATTTGAGCGATACTAAAATAGTTATTTTCTTCTTTGTGTCCTTAACTTTGATCATGCTTTGGCTTGAGCTTTTGGCTGAAAAGGTTGTGGACTTGGCAATACAAGTACATAAGAATCGATAAAAGGTATAATTTTATGAAACAAAATTTTCATCCAGAATTGTTCAAAGTTAATGTTACATGCAGCTGTGGCAACTCATTTGAAACAAGATCAACTAAAAAAACAATCACTCCAACACTGTGTTCAAGCTGTCATCCATTTTTCACAGGCCAACAAAAATATGTAGATACAGCTGGTCGAATTGAAAAGTTCAAAAAACGTTACGCAAAATAGTCTTTATTTTTTGCGATTCAGGATATCTGAATGTTTACAAAATGGGATCAGTTAGAAGCACTGTATAAAAAGTTAGAACAACAGGTTATACAGGGTAATTTTTCATCTACCAAAGAGCGTGCAGAACTGCAGCGCAATGTATCAATTATAACTGATATTTTGCGTGTTCACTCAGAAAAAAAACAAGCAGAGCAGATGCTTCTGGATGCGCAGCAACAATTATCTGGTGAGCAAGATCCTGAGTTGGTAGCAATGTTTGCTCAGGAAGTGGATGATCTTAAGGCTCGCTTAGTTGCCCTTGAAAAAGAGCAAGATGATTTGATGTATCCTGCAGATGACATGAGTATGCGAAGTGCATTCCTGGAAATTCGTGCAGGTACCGGCGGCCAAGAAGCCGCATTGTTTGTAGCAGATCTGCTCAAAATGTATTTACTTTATGCTCAAAAAAGACGTTGGAAAGCAACTATTGAAAGTGAAAGCCATACTGATTTAGGTGGTTACAAAGAAGTTGTTGTGCATATTTCTGGCAAGCATGTATACGGTCAGTTAAAGTGGGAATCTGGTGTGCATCGTGTTCAGCGAGTACCAGCCACTGAAACCCAGGGACGTGTACATACTTCAACAGCAACAGTAGCTGTACTTCCTGAGGCTGATGATGTTGACATACAGATTAATGAATCAGATTTAAGAGTCGACGTCTATCGTTCTGGCGGAGCTGGAGGTCAGCACGTTAACACAACTGACTCTGCAGTTCGTGTGACCCATATTCCATCCGGTGTTGCAGTCGCTTGCCAGGAAGAACGTTCTCAGCATAAAAATAAAGCAAAAGCAATGAAAATGCTTCGTTCCAGACTTTTGGCACATGCGCAAGAGCAACAACGCAGCAAAGAAGCAAAAGATCGCAAAGAGCAAATTGGAACTGGCGAACGATCAGAAAAAATTAGAACCTACAATTATCCACAAAATAGAGTAACTGATCATCAGGTTGAATTGACTTTGCAAAAGCTTGAATTTATTATGCAAGGCGACTTGGATGAAATCATTGAGGCTTTGCAAGATCAAGATCGTAAGCAGCGCAATATGCTGCCAATTTTAGAGACATTATAATCGTAACATTTTGGTATATTGAGGGGTACATTATGACCAACAATATTTTGTTTAGTTTCTTTTTAATGTGTTCAGTTTTGATGCAAGCTTCTCAGTCTGATAGCGAGGAAATAGATACTGCGGAAATGGACAAACGAGATGTTTTGCGGATGAGATTATTAAAAAAATATCGAAGAGTATTCAAGAATCCTGAGGCAACTGTTCAGGAGCGTAATGAAGCTTTTTATGCTCTTGATAGACTGAATAATAGTATCGAAGATAGTGCTCAAGGAGCACGTGCAGCTGCAAATCGTGTTGTGGTACATGCACAGAGGATTCGTAAGAAACAATCTGTTGCTTGCGCATATTCGAAGATATTAAATAATGGCGATGATACAATACAAGATTTTGTAGGTCTTGTTAAATCTCAGTCTAGATTGAATGTCAAAAAAATGAAGCGGTCTGCGCAAGAGGCTTTAGCGCGTAATCCTGGCGATCAGACACTGTAATTTTAAATTTATAAAAAGTTAAAAGAGATTATCATACAAAATTTGATGATCTCTTTTTTTTAACTTTCTTTTTTTGAACCGATTATTTTTTTGGCTACCATGAGAAAAGGAGACATGCAAAAAATTGCAAATAGTTTGACGCTGTAGCTGACTAAAATAATATCTCCTATGCTTGCAACAATGCCCCATAGCCCGAGCAAGCTAAAAAGTATGGTATCAATGAGCTGAGATAAGCAAAGTGCAAAATAGTTTCTGATGACGAAATATTTACCACCAGTTTGTTTTTTGAGGAGTCCGTACACTTGAATATCGATAGCTTGCGTGACTAAATACGATATAAACGACGCAATGATGATTCGAGTGGTATGTGTCATGATGAATGCTAAGTGTGCGTGTGCTTCATCTTCACTTGAGGGAATGTATGCATTGATGCATGCGCCAATAATTAAATAAATTAATGATAGTGCAAAGCTGATAATGATTGCTTTTCGTGCAGACTCTTTGCCCCAAAATTCTTGGAGAATGTTAAGGCTCAGGCCAACACCAATGATAAACGCATCACTGCTGGTGACCGTCCAGCCAAATAAATTGATCTGTTTGATGACAAAAATATTAGCCATGACAAACAGAAGTCCTACGTAGGCAACCAGAGCTTCTTTACCTATCACGGCAAGCGCTATGGTGCTTGCCGTGATGATCATAATTTGTGCGATAAAACAAAATTCATTAAACATGTGATTTATATTCTATTTTTTATACGTATCGTAAATGTGGCACGATGTACATTGCACTCATTGCAATGGTGGTTATCAGCACCGGTAGTTTAATAGTTTGAATATTAAACAGTTTGTAAGCAATGTTGCAAAGGGTGATTGCTACAATGATTGGATATCCAAAATTAATCACGGGCATACCCCATTTCAAAATATTGCTAAGGCCAAAATTAGAAATGATGGTGGTGACCGTAAGTGTAATCATGAGGCTATGGATATAGCTAATTTTATTGTGGAATAGATCACGACGCAGGTACTCAGCAAATACGGTTGTAAGCGCAAGTAGTGTTGAAAGGCACGCGATGATAACAGAAATAATTAAAATCATAACGCCATGTTGTCCAACAACGTTGAGTGTGATGGTTCTAAAAATTTCAGCACCATTCATGTTTGCGTTTACCAGGTGCGCGTAGTACGCTCCCAAAAATCCAAATCCAAGATAAAATGCGGTCATGAGTGCGCCCGTGATGATTCCGCCTTTTAGGCACATGAGCGCAATCTTTTTGGTTGAAAGATCTTCTTGACGCGTGTTCAGTTTGATGAGTCGGACAATCACGTATGCAAAAAATAATGCACCAATCAGATCAAGAGTCTGGAATCCTTGAAGCACTTGATCAAAAAAGATGACACTGGTTGGCAATGGTTGCGGTTGTAGCGTTTGACCAAACCAAACTCCGATTGCAATGATAGATCCCAGTGATCCAATCAAAACCCAGCTCATATATTTGCCCAGCAAATCAAACAGTTTTGATTCTTTGTAGGTCAACAGGAAGGTCAGCAAGCTAAATAAAGCACTAAACACGGGCAAGCTGATCTGCGGGAAAAATGGTGAAAGCATGTCGTAAGGTACGGTAATGCAACGAGGCATGACCAGCATTGGCCCAATGATAAACATACAAAATAAAATAGCCAAAAAACCGGGAACTCTGCCAATGCGTGCAAAGAAAGCTTGGTAATCACCATCAAAAAGAATCATACCAATCAGACCAAAAATAGGTAAAAGAACGCCGGTTAACAGAAAACCGATAAATCCTAAATAAATTTTGTCACCAGCCATCATGCCGGCTTTAACAGGATAGATAATATTTCCTGCACCAAATAACATGGTAAATATAGCAAGTCCAATTGTGCAAATTGACACAGATGACTGTTGTTTCATAAGAACCCTTTTATAAAAAGTTATACTTTTCAGGATACGGGTTTTATCATTTTTATCAATGCAAAAATAAAGGGGCAGCTTCTGAGTCATGCATAGCCTTACTGTTTTACCTTAATTCCTTTGGGTTTTTGGGACACAGCTTTCATGAGTTCCAATGTTCGTATTGTTGACTGGTTTGATGGTGGCGTGGTTTTTCCATGTTGCTGATGGATGATTGTGTGTGTTGGTTTTACGTTAGCTTGAGATTTGCTTGCGACAAGTTGTGCGATGTCAAGAAAGTTGATAAGTTGCTTGCGTTTCTTTTCAGGTAATTGTTTTTCAAGTTTTTCTTTTTGTTTATTTGCTTCTTTTTTTTGTAAATACATTTTTTCCCATCTTGGAAACCAATCTTGAAATTTATATTCACGAGCTATTTCTTTTTGATTTTTTAATATTTCTATACCTATTTGTTCTTCAGAGGTTAAATTATTTTCGTTTGGATGTCCGAGCAGCACGACATTTTCCAAAAAATATTTAGAAAAAAGATAAGCTTGACGATATGGGTTTCTGGTAATCAACACAATACCAAAAGGATCTTTTACATAATATTTTTTAATATCTTCATTGGGTTCTAAATTCATTTCATAAGATTCCATCATTCCATTTACGCGGTAACCATCGTTCTGATTTTTTTCTTTGACGGCGGCCTTGGAACGGGAGTGAAATGCTTCTCCTCCTCCAAAGATTGCTGTTTCAGTAGCCAGTGAAGATATAAAAAATAAATTAGAACAATAATTATCTACATAATCAAATTTATTAATAAATAATACATACCCACTATTTCTAACCAAATAATTATATGCGCATGCTCCAACATCATTTATATATCCTGCAAACAGTGAATTTCCAAAGGATAAAGAAAACGGTTCAGATACATCATATAGAGTAGAGGCTATAAGTTTTTTAGAATCTTGATGGATATTTTTTACCTCAAAAAGATTTGATCCTCTAAAAAGCAACCCTTTATTTTGTTTAAATGCTTCATATTCTAGATCTATAGTTTTTTTCAAAATTTGTACTTCATTTTCTCTTTGTTTATAAAGTTCAATGTTATATTCATATTTATCATCTTTTGAACTAAATTCTTGCTTCCCAATTTTTTCAAAAAATTTCTCTTCAAAGTTAGTAAATTTTTCAAAAAAATCATTTTTTAACTGCTCTCTTTTTTGAAATATTGCTTGTTCAAATGCAACTAAATTATGGTTCCTGATTTTATAAAATTCATTTAAAAGGCGAACCTACTTTTGTTGTACCATCAAAACATTAATCTCGGCTGATACATCAAGATTTACAGGTTCAAAAATACGTTTATTGTATTTACCGAACTCTTCATTTATTTCTTTTTTAACGTACTCAGCGGGAGATATTTTTAATTTTTTATCTTGTATTTTTTGTTCTACTATTTTTTGTTCTACTTCTGATTTTGTTTGATTTAAAATGGGTAAAAGATCAACCCAAACTTCAAAATCATCATGATCATCAGACTCGAAATGCTCTAATTCATGTTCTGTATAAACATATATTACATATAACTCATAGAGCGTTGTCGGAATAAAAACAACATCTAAGGCTTTGTTCAATTCTTTTAATCTTTTACTAACAAAATCTCTTTCTGCTCCAGTTTTATTGGCAAACAATTCTTTTTTCTCTTTATCTGTTAGATCATGCCCTATACAGGATGGCCAGGTGTATTTTAAAACTATTTTAAGGATGTCTTTGCCATGTTTTTGCATCAATTCATCAGATAAAGGTTTTACATGGCCTTTACTGTTAACGGTTACAACCAGTAACTGCGCTTGTGCTAAAAAATTAATGCACAGAGCTATAATACATAAAATGTTTTTCATAGTTTTCCCTTAATTTATAAAGTAGATCTCTTCTTAAACCCAAGTCTGACTCTCACTCTCTACCATCCTGTGACTTGATCCCAGACTACGTACTTACCCTCTCACCCTCTACCATCCCGTGACTCGATCACGGGATCCATGTTCACTTTTTCTATGCATGAAACTTCGTCGGACAGGCACGGGATCTATCAATCAATAAAGAGGTGGGCTGGATTACGTGATTAAATCACGTAATGGTAGAGGTGGAAGTGAATTTAAAGTATGTTGTCTAAAAAATTTTAGTTTCAGAAGAGGCTAGTCGATTATAAGCTGATAACTTACGTTTTTTAGATTTTTGTTTCCACCGTTTAGATTTGTAGCGAGTTGTGTTTTTAGTTTTGGGGATAAAAATTGATTCTGGCATCAATCTATGGCGGCACTCGGTACAAATATAATAATTGTTATCACCCCTTGTTTTGGAATATTTCCAGCACTCGCAGTTGCAGTCAGTGATTTTTTGGATGGGAATTTGACGAAGGCGTTGGCCACGTGGGTAATCCCAGCATAAGTTACAACTGAAGATATCGGCAGTGGTTAACAGTGCAAGAATGATGAGTATCTGTTTTTTCATAAGTTCCCCTTGAGTGTGACATGTTGGTGTACAACGGTGTCAGCACTGATTTTTTAAAATCTTGTAAGAAAGCAAAGACAAGGGAAACTATATCAACAAGAAGAATCGAAATTCAATGATAACTATTTAGCAGTGATCAATCTTCTCTCTACCGCTCGTCCCGAGTGATTTTGGAGCTTTGCTACAAAATTGTATCGAGGGATTAGGGCTAGTTTTTGTCCGGCGTAGCCCTACAAATTTTTATGATATTGCACCACAAAATCAAGCCATCCAGCAGGGGTGCCGGTATCAAATCGTTGCCCCTTAATTTTATAGGCTAAAACTTTGTAACCATTTTGGATCATAAGTTTGATGGTATCAGGAAGCAATATTTCACCACGTGGCCCAGGTGGAGTCAGGGGAATGTAAGAAAACAGATCGCTATGCAGCACAAATCGGCCTACGATTGCCAGGTTGGAGGGAGCTGTTTGGACCGTTGGTTTTTCAACTAAACTTTCAATTTCAAAAACGTCATCAGATATTCTTTGTTTGGGTGCAATGACCCCGTATGCAGAAATTTTATCAAGCGGGACTTCCATGACGCCAATGACCATAGCGCGATGCTCTTGGGCAATCTTGATCAGGTTACCAATTTCAGGTTCAGGGCCAAAGATGATATCGTCAGGATAGGACATTGCAAAAAATTCATCTTTTTGGAGTGCTGGTTGTGCATGTAGAAGTGCGTTTGCAACACCTTGTGGATTGTTTTGAATGAAATATTGAAATGTTGTTTGGCCGATGAGGTGATTGATTTCATCAAGCAAGTTGCTTTTATTTTGGCTCGCAAGTACTTGTTCAAGGTGATGATTGCGTGAAAAATAATCAATGATAATATTTTTGTCTGGAGACAGGATAATGAGCATGTTTTTTATGCCTGCATCGCTGCCTTCTTGCACAATGTACTCGATAGCTGGTTTGCTCCCCAGAGGTAACATTTCTTTGGGTATCGATTTAGTAAAAGGTAAAAATCTACTTCCAATGCCTGCTGCAGGGATAATGAGCTTGGTGATCATGAAAATTGCTCAAGGAATTTGAGGTTGCTGCTGTGCAGCAGTCTGATATCTGGGATGCCGTACTTGAGCATCGCGATGCGGGTCAGCCCACAACCAAATGCAAATCCGGAATACTGCTGAGGATCAATGCCGCCATGCTTGAGCACTTCAGGATGAATAATGCCGGCACCCAAAAGTTCGATCCAACCTGTTTTTTTGCATGTTGAACAACCGCCTGAGCAGAATGGACATGATGCATCGATCTCAAGTCCTGGTTCAACAAAAGGGAAATAACCTGGTCGTACGCGCAGCTTAATTTCTTTTTCAAAAAGCTTACCCAAAAAAGTTTGAAGTGTTGCTAGTAGGTTTGCCACTGAAATATTTTTATCAATGAGCATGCCTTCCAGCTGCATGAACATAAAATCATGAGATGCATCAGTTGCTTCATTGCGCATGACGCGGCCTGGAATGATGAGTGCAAGTGGAGGCTTTTGATTTTGCATCATGCGGATTTGGACCGTTGAGGTTTGTGTTCGTATCAAATGTTTTTCATCAATCCAAAAAGTATCAGAGTCTTCACGCGCAGGATGATTTTGGGCAATGTTCAGGCCGGTGAAATTAAAAAATTCAGTTTCAAGTTCTGGTCCATCAGCGATTTCATAGCCCATAGAGGTAAAAATATCTTCAATTTGTTCAATCAAGTGTGTGTAGGGATGTAGGCTGCCATGAGCAGAGAGTTTGCTGAGTGTAACGTCAAAATTTTGTTGTTTTGCTTGTATTGTTTGTAGTGCAAGTTCAAATAGTTGCTGCTTGCGTGCATCAAATCCTGTTTGTACTTCTTGTTTGAGGGCATTAAGCTGTGGTCCGACGTTTCTTTTTTGCTCGCCACCCAGTGTTTTGAGTTGTTCAAAAAGTTGTGCAATGGAGCCTTGTCGTGAAAGATACTCTAAACGAAATGTTTCAAGTTCAGTGTCAGTTGTTATCGCTTGCAGCTTGTTTAAAAGATCTATTTTTATAGACTCGATATTTTTTAAATTCATTGTTATTGCCTCGTTATTACCTCAGTGTAAATTTTTTATCCATGCTTCTTTAACGGCGTAACCAGATGAAGAAACGAAGACTGGTGGCCCTATAGCTAATATTGAGCAACATTTATCTAAAGCTTAGGGTACCAAAGGCTATTAAAATTGACAATGCCTGTCTTTGCTAAACAAATTTTTTACGGTAACCATTGGTCTTGGGCTTTGTGTGTTAGGCTTGCGTTGCAGCCTTCAAGATTGTTTTGGTTGTTGCATCTGTGGTGCTATCAAAAGCGGTGTTACCTTCATCATCTTTATGGTCAACATTAGCTCCTGCTTTAATTAAAGCTTTAACCATTTTAGGGTTGTTGCTTATTGCTGCCCAGATAAGAACAGTATCGCCATTGTTGTTTTGAATGTTAACATTAGCTTTGGCTTTAATTAAAGCTTTAACAATAGCAAAGTTATTGTTTATTGCAGCCCTGATAAGAGCAGTGCAGCCTCTTTTCTCTTGAAGGTTAAGATTTGCTCCGGCTTTAATTAAAGCTTGAACGGTCGCAAGGTTGTTATTTTTTGCAGCCATAATAAGAGCAGTATCGCCATTTTTCTTTTGAATATTAAGTAGAGCTCCGGCATTAATTAAAACTTCAGCAAGTGCAGGGTGGTTATTATGCCTTGCAGCGTAGATAAGAGCAGTATCGCCATGAATATTTTGAAGGTTTAGATTTGTAGCTTCAGATGCAATTAAAAATTGCGTAAGAATAAGATTGTTATGCCTTACAGCATACATAAGCGCTGTGTTGCCATGAGCATCTTGACGGTTAATGTTGACTCCAGCTTTAATTAAAGCATTGATGATGCTCAGTTGTATTTGTTGGTCAGCTGAATCTAATTTTAATGCTGTCGTAAGTGGGGTTGTTCCATTGGGTGCAACATAATTTGGATTTGCTTTATTTTCTAGCAAGAATTCTACCAATTCTAAATTTTTAGCTGCAATTGCAAGCTGTAGTGGCGAAAGTCCATTTTCTTGCATGTTGAGGTTGGTTTTGTTATCTGAGTGATAGAGGGGTGATTTAACAGTCTTTACGGCAGTTGTTTGTGTGTTGCAAACATTGGGCAGTACCGCTATCAAGCTCAACGATTTTAACAAAATATGGCCATGTTTTTTATAAATCATTTTTGTTTCCTTTTTTAACTATCAGGACTTGGGTTTTGCATTTTGGGCTTGAGCTGCAGTTTCTAAGATTGTTTTAACATCTTTGCTTTTTGCGTAATTTAAAGCAGTTTTGCCATTATTATCTTGAATGTTAACATCAGCTCCTGCTTTAATTAAAGCTTGAGCAAGAGCGGTATCGTCATTGAATGCAGCCCAGAAAAGAGCGGTATCGCCACCTTTATTTTGCAGATTAACATTAGCTCTTCTGGTAGCAATTAAATCTTGAGCAATAGTAGGGTCTTCGAGGCCTGCAGCTACGATAAGGGCAGTATTGCCAAATATATCTTGAAGGTTAAGATTAGCTCTGGCAGCAATTAAAGCTTGAGCAATAGCAGGTTTATTGAGATTTGCAGCTATGATGAGTGCAGTAGCTTTAGACCAATTTTGAAGGTTGATATTAGCTTTGGCTTTAATTAAATCTTGAACAAGAGCAGGGTTGTTATTTAATATAGCAAACATAAGGGCGGTAAAGCTATTTTCGTTTTGTAAGTTCAAATCAATGCCGGTATGAATTAAGCTTTGAGCAAGAGCCGAGTTATTTTCTTTTACAGCTTCAATGAGAGCATACCTATTTTGTACAGCGCCTTTCTTTTCCAGTAAATCTTTAGACTTAGTGTCGTTATTTTCTATAGCAATTTCCAGTGGCAGTCGATAGATTTGAGAAAATCCAATTACCCTGCGTGTCTGGGGATTAGTGGAGTTAAATTCTGGATATTTTGTTATTATTGCCATGTTGACTTTAGCTCCGGCATTAATTAGGGCTTCAATTATTTTAAAGTTTACCTCTTCATCCTTTTCATCTAACCATATCCTTGTATTTGTATCTAAAGATTCTCTAAAGTTTAATGCCATAACAAGCTGAGTTATTCCGTCACGGGCAACATAATTGGGATTTGCTTTATATTCAAGAAGGAGCTTTACCAGTTCAAGGCTTCCCGTTAAAATTGCAAGTTGTAGTGCTGAAAGGCCATTTTTCTTGGTATTGGCGCTGGTCCCATTTTTTAAAATTTGCTTGATGGAATTAAATGCAGCTTTTTGAGCTTCTAAGTCAATGTTCATGTCTCCTGTGGAAGGGTCAAATGAAGATGCAGCGGCGTAGCGTTGAATTGCCGCAATTAATCTTTGTTCACTTCGATATGGATGTTTAAGGGGTTGTTTAAATGTTTTTGCGGCTGCTGATTTTATGCTGCAAAAACTTAAGAGTACAGCTATCAAACTCAACGATTTTAATAAAGTATGGCCATTTTTTTTATAAATCATTTTTGCAGCTTTCAAAAATTAAACAGCTTTTATTTTTGATAACTATACGTAAAAATAAGATGGTTAATCTAGGGTTGCCAAAAAAACATGATTTTTAACAGGATTGTTGAGTGTTTGATGAAATTTTATGTGAAGCCTATTTTAAATAGACCTTTAATAAGTGGCGCCAGCCAGTCATTTTTTTCATAGACGTTTTGAGTTTGTTTACAGATTTAACGTCAATTTCCACGAGCACTGGAAAAAATGACTGGTGCCCAGAGACGGAATCGAACCATCGACACTGCGCTCTTCAGGCGCATGCTCTACCACTGAGCTACCTGGGCATTAAATGCTATTTTGGGAATTCAAATGTGTTGTAAGAAAAGAAGAAATTCTTAGATCAACACGCTTTTTAGGTTACTTGGTTACCTGGGCTTTGTCAAGCAACTTCTGGACGATAAACTCGATGTAGAGGGATTTTGGCTCTTTGGATCATGAAGTGAGCGCTTTGGGACGTGATTTTGGGTAAAAACAGGTATTGCTTTTGAGCTTTTTGGGCAGAAATGATACCCTGTTAAAGCACATAAAGGTGCAATTATTGGAGGTTTTTATGATACGTAAATTATTTATAATGTTGGGAATTCTTGGCGTTTTTGGAATTTCTTTTGATCTTCAATGTGAAACTTGGGGAGAGTGGATAACCCTCAAGTGCCAAAGAGATATTGTTAGCGAAAAAGCAAAAGCAGAAGCAAAAGCAGAAGCAAGATGGATAGCACAAGCAAAACAATCTAATGAAACAGGATTTGTGAGCCGTGCATTTTGTGCTGTTGTAGCTGCACCAGCTGCTTTAGCGCAATCCGTACAAAAAACATTTGCACAGCAAGAAGCCAAAAAAGTAGAGCCATGGTTTTGGCAGAACTGGCAAAGACCAACAGCTGTGGATGTTGCAACATCCAGTTTGGTGCCTTGGTATGCACACGCAGCTCATGGTTACTTAGGGCGTTGGAAACATTTTAATGCAACTAGACCAAGTTTTCAGAACATGAATGCTTATAAAACTCATGTTACGCCATCATTAACTTTGAACTATTCATCAATGTGGCAACGGGTCAAAGCGCTTGATTTTAGATCCTTTAATAAATGGCATCCAATTCAATCGATGAAGGGCAGTAAGCGTATGATTTTTCCACTTGTTGGTCCAATCATTGCAGCCCATGCAACAGGTCTTGCGTATCACGCAGCTGTAGAGCATACTCCTCGTGCGTGGTATCGTAAACAAGTAAGCGGTCAATAATACGTGGGCAGAGGTATCATGTTTATAGTACAACATGTTAAAAAATTATGGTTAACGTTACTGCTTGTGGGTAGTGCAGGCATTATGATAATGGCTGACCAATCTATGGATACAAAAATATCATCATCTCAAATGGTGCTGGTCAGTGAGCAGACATATCCAAAAAGTTGTCGGTATGTACAAACTATTTTACATGCATATCCGGATAAAGTTTCAGAAATTTTATTTATCATGAGTCCTGAGCAGGTACTTCAATCCCATAAAGGAATTTTAATGATTCCTTATGCATGGCTTGCTGCTTTAGAGCAATCCGATTCTTTGATTGATGAAATTATTCGAAATTATATTGCGACCCGCATGCAATCTTCTGCGTCTTGGTCGCATTGGATTGATTGGGATAAAGTGAGTATTGGGCTTATTGTTGTTTGTTTAGCCGCAATATCTATTCACTTGTATAAAATTGAACGATCGATTTCTCGTATTGATCATCAGATTAAATCAAATACCTTATTTTGGTTGTGCACATTGCCTAACAAAATGAGGCAAAAATTTCAAAATTCGTAAAAAAAATTGCAACATGAAAACTGAGCTTTAAAAGGCTTAGTTTTTTTTCTGTTGATTTTTCATAAAAAAGCTTAAGATAGTTTTCATACAGGCGTAGCCTGACGTAGCCTGGGCATACAAAGATAAATTTTAGTGTTAAAGTATGAAAAAGGATAGTTGCAATGAGGACGTTTGCATCAGAGTCATATACTATTGCGTGGTTTAAAATTGCTGACTTTGTCGCACGTGGTGAAAAAGAACGAGCATTAAATGTGTATCGTTTACTTATGCATTCAGTATCTGAACCGGCTTTATCGTACCAACTTGAAGGTGACATTTTATTGGCATTTGATGATGATGCCGCCATTGATCGTTATCACGTTGCAGCTAATTTATATAAAAAATCAGGTAAACTTGCTCAGGCAATTAGTGTTTATGAGCATGTAGCGCTTTTTAAAGAAGATGAAAAAATACTTGAAGCCCTGCTTGATAGTTATCTTACCATTCAAAACATGACCGGTTTTCTGGAATCATTTACGCGATTGTCAAAAATTTGTTTGCAACAAGAAAAAAAAGATTTTGTGATTCAGCTGTTGCACCGATACACTATTTTAGTTGATGATGTTACGCATGCATTGCTGTATGCGCGTTTTGTACGATCATTGTTATTGTATGATAAGTTTTTTAGTGATGTTTCATCTCATGTTCAACATACGCTTGATCTATTTTGCGATGCACTTGGTTCTCACAGGTTGCATGAAAAAGATTTACAAAAATTTTTATCTGATTTGAAATCTTTGGATGATGATCAGTTTGCCAAGGCGCAAGCGTATCTCAATCAAAATGGTGATTAATTTAAAATGAATTTTAATGATATGAAATGGGAAGATTATGGTAAAAGTTGATTTTAAATCAAGTCAAAAAACTTTAAATATTATTTTAGCCAATCATGGCGTACTGCTGTTTCAAACTTTGAATTATCATTGGAATATTGTGGGTCGTGAATTTCACGATTATCATTTACTTTTTGATAAGCAGTACAATCAGTTATTTGTTCAGATGGATCTGGTTGCTGAGCGCGTGCGTGCTGTGGGCGGTATTGCTCTTGGCAGCATGAAAGAGTTTGCAAAAGAATCGATCCTGAGTGAAGATGTAGGTGCTACTCCAGAACCAAAAGTAATGATTACCAATTTACTCAAACAGTATGAACTCATGATTGAACATATTCGCCAAACTATTGAAATGCTTGAAGAAAAAACGAAAGATTTTGGCTCGATCAACATGCTTGAAGATTTAATCTGTCAGCATGAAAAAACTGCATGGATGCTGCGCTCGTTGAGTGGAAAATAGTATCCAAAATTTGAGTTTAATTATCTGTTTTTTATAACTCTGCCCATGACTGCGTCATTTGTGATAGATGGCTGTATGGTTGATTGAAGATTTGCAAGAATTATATCTCGCGCATTGCTCGTAAAAGTTCCCTTATTTTGACACTCTTGAAGTTTTTCCTCATAACGTTGCATAAGCAAGCGATGCAGAGCTTGTTCAAGTTTGAATCGCTTCATGTCTGTCGAGTATTGCTCACATTCTTTTTTCCATTTTATTAAATTTTGGTTGTGTTTACGAGTGATTCTTTCTCTTTCTGCGTCGTATGCACACGATTGGAAACAAAGTAATGCAACCCATTGATTACCCAGTTCGGAAAAATCAGGCTTTGGTTTGACAGGTGTTTGAGGTTTCACGGGAGTTTGGGGTCGATTTGCTCTGAGTAATTGTATATCTGTTACTATTTCTGGATCGTTAGCTGACAATGATACAGAGATCAATGAAAATATGATTGGTAACTTCATAAAGCACTCCTGAAAGTTTGTGAATAAACTTTCAAAAAGTTATAGCAATCTTGATCTTGAATGCAATCAATATTTATAAAATGATTTTACCTTGAATGCCCAGGTCATTTTGCGGTTGCGAACAATGAGCTAGAATGCTTCGCTTGCTGGCAAGGTAAAATCATTTTGTGGAAAATAATGTAATGAATTTTGCTACTTCAGGCGAAAACATTATTCCGAATCAGAATCTGTAACAGGTTTCTGTAAATTTGCTTTGACTACAGGTTTATATAAATTTGTTAGGGCTGATTGAAGCTCTTCAAGGCGCATATCTATTTCACTGGGAGTAGTGCTCCCGGTCTCTAAATATTCATGCAGTCTTTTTTCGAATTGGTGCTTGGCCAAGGGATGAAAAGATTGTTGTATTTTGTATAGATTCATTTGTTGATGGTATTTTTCATTTCTCTGCTTCCAGGCACTTAAATCACGTTCATGGTGGCGTCTGATGTCATCCCTGAGACTCTCGTATGCACGATACTTTTCTCTGAGATTGTGGCTGCAACAATTGTCCTGCATTGCGTCTGGCAGCTTATCCAATTCAGAGAGATCGAGCGTTGGCTTAATAGGTTTTTCAGGCTCTACAGGAGTTGTTGGTCGGTTTGCTAGAAATAAAGCTAGCTCTGCTATTCTTTTTTGTTGAAGATCTTCTAATGTTGATTGTTGATCGGATTCTTTTGGTGTTTCGCATTGACTAGGTTTCATTCTTGACGGTAATCCAAAGACAGGTGTTTTCTGCTGACTAGCTGATAGTAATACAGAGATCAATGAAAATAACAAAACTTGTAACTTCATAAAACATTCCTGAAAGTTAGTGAATTAATTTTCAAAAAATTATAACAATCCTGTCTTGAATGCAATCAATATTTATAAAATGATTTTACCTTGAATACCCAGGTCATTTAACTCATTGATTATTTCCATTTTGAGGTCGATCTGTTTGCGCGATAAAATTTTCATAGTTTTACCATGTTCTTCATGCTGCACATGCATCGCAACTTGGCCGTCAGGCAGAGCTTTAATTTTGTCAATTTGCAGTTGCGTGAAGTCAGCAGGTAGTTGCGCTTGTTGAGTGGGAAATAGTGGCATAAATCTTTTGCGAGTTGTAAAAAACCCATGAATGAACGTGGATTTTTTAGTGTTTTATATCAAACTTGCTAAAATTTGAAGAAAGGGACGATTATCATTTTCAAATAACTGCATGCGTGCTGCTTCGTAAACGAGAGCTCGTTGATATGATTCTGTGTAAGGTGGCAACCAGGTGAAATAGTTATTGATGTAATCTTGGTGAATATTTTGAATGTGCTGATGTAGTTGCTGTAGAGAGTTTATGTTTGGATTCATTTGAAAGTCTTTCATTATAAAAAAAAGTATTTTAGCTATTATATAGTTTTTACTATGAAATTCGATCAGAATTTGAAAATAATTCCAGGTTCTTGTTCAAGCCTGTTTCGGGCTTTGCGCTTACACTCCAATTCTCTACCATTCCGGACTCGATCCGGAATCCATCAAATTTAAAAATGAGCTTAAGGATCATTGCGGGATGTGTTAAAATATAGTTACCAAACACTTTTTAAGTCATTATTTACAAATTAGGAAATTCGTGTCGGAATTAAATAAACAAGAAGCATTTTCGTATATTTGGAAAAATGATGATTCAAAGCAAGCCGTTGTTGCTGAGGGGTTTCATTGTATGCGAAATTGGCAAAATTTGGCATTTGAAACTCTTAAAGATTCTTCTCATATGATACTTAATGCGCCAACGGGATCAGGTAAGTCATGGATGATATGTTTGTTGTCAGCATTTAAAATGATTCAAGACTTATCACTTAGGACTTTGATTGTTGTCCCTCAAAGTATTATTGCAACAGGATTTATTAAAGCGAATATGCAGATGCCTAGTGGTGATAAAATAGTCTGGAAAATTAAGCACAATCTTTGCGATGATGAGCTTAATGAACAAAGAAATGCGCGTTATCTTCTGAAATGGTTGTTGAATGATTTTCATGCAGATTTAGGTGATAAAACTGCAATTTGTACTCATGCCACTCTTGTTCTTTTACATAAAGAGTTAATTGCATTAAATCAATTAGAATTGCTTGAGAATTTGTTGATTTGGATAGATGAAGCTCATCACGTTCATTTAGATGAAACAAGTTACAATGCGTTAGGAGCATTTGTATCGCATTTATTAAGTTTAAAAAGTCGTAATATTAAGCTTGGGTTAGCTACGGCTTCATTTTTTAGAGGTGATCATCGAAGTTTACTGGCATCTGGGATGGAGTTGCTTTTTACAAGATTTAATTTGGCGTATGATGAACATTTAAAAAACATGACTCATTTAAAATCGTTAAGGATGGATTTTGTATTGTGTGGATTTGATTATCTTGCGGCAATAAAATCGATCATTCAAAGTCGAAAGGGTAAAGATATTATTTATATACCTCATCCGATTTCAAATTATTCGACAGGTAATAAACAACAAGAGGTTAAAGAGATTATTGAAAGTTATGGAAACACGGTGCATGCAGCAACCATCCCATTAATTTCTGTAACCGGAAAACTTGGTGAGTATAAAATACTTGATCTTGTTAGCATAAAGCAGCGCAAAGAAAAAAAATCTTTTTTAAGTGATTCCATTATAAAAGAAGATAGGGCTGCTCTTGATGCGATTGTTGCTATGGGGATGTTTAAAGAAGGTGCTGATTGGATTTGGGCGGATCGTATAATTATTGTTGGAGCGCGATCATCATTGGTGGATATGCTTCAAATGATAGGGAGGCTTTTCCGTGATGCCGAGGGCAAAGAACATGTTGAGATTGTTCAATTGTTACCATTTGGGCTAGACCAGCATGATGAAGAATCCTTTAAGGAAAATTTAGATAATTATCTGAAAGCTATATTTGCGTCGTTAATTTTAGAGCATGTTATAAATCCTATGAATATTCAAGGGCCTCGGTTACAAAAAGATGAAGATGTCCGTCGTGATGGAGATGCGGTAAACATCAGCAAAGATTTGCTATTGGAGGCTGTTCCTGATCTTGCTCAGCAACAAGCTATTTGGACGGATTTTATAGATTGCCTAACAGAAATTCGAGAACAAAATGAAGAAAAGTTTACAGACGTAACCTTATTGCGCAATAAATATAATAAAGTTATGCCAAAATTATTGGAAGAAAAGTATGGCATTACTCAGCATGCAGAAGAAATTGCAATTGAGCTATGGAATAGAGTTGCTCGTCGAAAGTTAATGCAAGATGGTGTGCTTATAGAGGACATTGATTTTTATTTATTACAAAAAACAAATCCGTTAGATTGTATTCTTAGATATACAACGGGTGTTTGTAATATAAAAACGTTCGAGCAATTTCGAGAGGCAATGCAGTTGCACAAAGCTGAGAATGAACGTCGCTGGAAGTTAAACTATGAAATTGTGTGTAAATATGTTGACACGCATGGTAATTGTAAGATTTCAAAAAATTATAAAGTTATTATTGATGGGATTAGTCATAATATTGGTTCTTGGTTTAGCGACCAGAAAAAAAACTTTTTTGCATTGTCGAAATATAAACAGGATCAATTGAGTGAGTTACCTGGCTTTATAGCAAAAAAATTTATTCGTAATACAAATTTATCAATAGATCAGTGGATTGACATGTTTATAACTGTTTCTGTAAAAATGCAAACTCCCTTAATTCCCAATAGTTATGTTTACAATGGTTTCAATATTGGTGCTTGGATGCAGCATATTAGAAAAGATGATGAATGGAGCAACTTGAAAGAGGATCAACAGAGACGGCTTTTAGATAATAATTTTAAACTTTCGCCTGCTACGGAAAAGGAAGAGGCTGCTATTCTTGCATTGGCGCAATTTGTGCAACGAGAAGGGGCTTTGCTGCCAGAATGGCGACACAGAGAAGAAATTTTTCATAAGGGCATTAGATACTTGGTCCCCTTGAGTAATTGGTTTAATAAAATTAAAAATAACTCTTGCAAGCTTAGCAATGACGGTCAGAATCTTTTGATGAAGCATGAACAAACTTTAAGATTATTGCCAGTGGTGAAAGATGACGATGCATCGTATTTACAAAAAGGTTTTTTGCTTTATCAGGCAATTAAAGAAAGTGCAGGGCGTATAATTATTTCATCCGATGATGTGATAGATGGCTTTAATTTATTGCAATGGCAAAATAAAATTCGTTCAAGAAGGACTTTAGGGGAATCATTTCGCTTACAGCTTTTAAATTTAAATCCATATTTTTTTTCAGAACATAGAGTGCAAGTTTTTTTTCAAGACATACATCCTAGAATAGAAAAATATATTGTAGAAAACGGCGATGCCGTTATTCCGCAACAATATGTATGCAAAGATGGTTATTTATTGGGTGAAAAAATATCAGATCTTCGAGAGCGTAAGAATAAGCTTCCTCTGTTTATTAGAAGTTACCTTGACTCATTGGGAAATAAATGGGCTTGGAATCGATTTGAGCATATGCATCTTCAAAATATGCAAACAATAATCGCATATTTGGATTTGCATGAATATTCCGAGCAGTCACTGCCTTCAGATATTTGTGCATTGAGGTTAAAAATAATAAAGGCGATGAATAAGTATTCATCATCGGAGTCATATGTTAAACGCATAGAAGAATTGGCGCCAGGATTTTTTATAATAGAAATGATGTAAATGGAAGTTAAAGAGTACGGTTTGATGTGTGATACATCCTTTCGTGAAAATTATTGCTACACAAAGTTTGATGAATCAAATTGGAATAGTGTTATGGACGATCTTAACCTCAAGATGTCAGATTGTTTTGATGTTCATGAGTTTAATGAAATACCTTTATCTCTCTTTGAGAGTATAAGGGGTAAGGCGTTAATTAATTATAATGATCCGATTCATAAATCTTATTTTTTGACTGCCAGTTCGATATTTACAGCTCAAAATGATAAAAACAATAAAGATAAAGTTCTAAATAAAATTATAATAGAGCGTTTTTCTAACTTGTTAATTTACTATAAGAAAAATTTAAATTGTTCTGAATTATTGAAACTCATTGATATAAAATTGCTTGAGCCGGCGCACCCTCATGTTATGAATTTGCATTATTCATTATTAGAATGGAGACAAAAAATAGCAGCAAAAAAAACGAAGAGTTATGAATTTATAATGTTATGTCAAGATTTAGCGTGGCATGATCTGACTATCGATTCGTGGATGTCTGATGGTAAGCCGAAAATTAATTGTTTTTCAGCAAAAGATATTTTACTGCTATTAATTAACTATTATTTAAAAAACGTTGCTCAGAATAGCTACTTGCCAGGATCTGTATTGTTTAGATTGTATGAGAGTTATGAAGATTCTGTAGATAGTTCGTATATACCTAGTAAAAAATATAAAAATTCTGAATGGGTTGATACATATTTTATTGAATATGCATTTAAAGGTTTTTATTTTCAACAATTGAAGAAAAGAAAAAAGATGATAGTTCTTACTTGTGATACAGGGCAAGAAACTAGGATGAAAACTTATTTGCGTGTTGCTAAAATGATTGATCTACAGTTAATAAAATTGGGTAAGAAGCCACAAGAGTATGAACCCGGATATATTGTAGAAATAAATCAAAACAAACATAAAGTTGAAAAAATAATTGATATTGCAAAAGAGATGAAGAAACATGAGAGCTTAAGAAATATTGAATGAACATCTGAGTCTTTTGCGCTAGTTGGAGAAAGTTCCATGAATGGAAGAGGTGAAAATGGATTCCGGATCGAGTCCGGAATGGTAGGGTTCGGGAGGTGATGTTTTATTTTTATGTTATGGGAAAGCTTTTTTTATTTCTTTGGTTGACGTGAGGCTAATTATAAAATGATTTTACCTTGAATGCCCAGGTCATTTAACTCATTGATTATTTCCATTTTGAGGTCGATCTGTTTGCGCGATAAAATTTTCATGGTTTTACCATGCTCTTCGTACTGCACGTGCATCGCAACTTGGCCATCAGGCAGAGCTTTAATTTTGTCAATTTGCAGTTGCGTGAAGTCAGCAGGTAGTTGCAGGGTGACGTTGTGCATTTTGCCCCAGCAGTGAAACAGAAGATCGAGGGGGACCATATGCGTTGCTTTAATTTTGCATACGCCCATGGCAGCAATATCAAGGTTGCCTTTCACCACAAAGATTGAATAATCTTGAAGCCATGCTTCTATTTTTGCAAACAGTTTGGGGAAAATAATAACCTCGGCATGGTTTGCCAGATCTTCAATTTGGGTAAATGCCATTTTGTCACCTTTTTTGGTTGAAATAACCTTCTTTTCGATGAGAAGTCCAACGGTTGTGACAAATGGTTCTTGAGTTCCTGTTTTGGGTGCAGCAACCATTTTTAAAATATCTTGGATCGTTTGTGTTTCAATCCAGCTGAGTTGTTGTTGGTAGTTTTGTAGTGGATGTGCGCTGATATAAAAACCGATAACTTCTTTTTCCTTTTCCAGTTTTTCTTTGCTGTTCCAATCTGGAATGGTGCTAAAAATGTATGCTTGCGTTTCAGAATTTTGGAGTGTTTGTGCGGGACTAAAAAGTTGCATCTGACCAGTTGCTTTATGCTCTTTGTTTTGTAGTGCAAGCTCGATAACGGTTGCAAGTTCATGATATTTTTGTGCGCGATTACCAGGAAGCGTATCAAGTGCTCCAGCACAAATTAAATTTTCAAGTACCCGTTTGTTAGACGAGCGCAGATCTATGCGTTCACATAGATTTAAAAGATCGGTAAAAGGACCATCTTTTTTGCGTTGCGCAATGATATTGGTCAGTGACATGAGCCCAATATTTTTAATCCCTTGAAGTCCAAATAAAATTTTACCATCTTGGATGCTAAATTCAGTCACTGACTGGTTAATGTCAGGAGGTAAAATTGCAATGCCCATATCTTTGGCTTCTTTAAGATAAAAAACCATATTTTCAGCATTACCAGCTTCAAGCGATATGAGGCATGCAGTAAATTCAGCAGGATAGTTTGCTTTCAGGTATGCAGTTTGATAGGCAATGAGTGCGTACGCCGCAGAGTGAGATTTGTTAAAACCATATCCTGCAAAATATGCCATCAATTCAAACAAGTCATCAGATTTTTTTTTGTCATAACCACGAGAAATTGCACGATCGACAAAAAGCTTTTTTTGTTCAGCCATGACATCTGCTTTTTTCTTACCCATTGCACGACGTAAAATATCTGCTTCACCCAGTGAATATCCACCAATGATTGCAGCAATTTTCATAACCTGCTCTTGGTAAACGATAACTCCATACGTTTCCCACAGAACGTCTTTCAGTTCGTTAAAAAAGTAGTTAATTTCTTGTTTGCCATGACGACGTAAAATGTAATCGTCAACCATTCCTGAACCCAAAGGCCCTGGTCGATACAAAGCGTTAACTGCAATGATATCTTCAAATTTGTCAGGTTTTAATTTCCTGAGGACATCCTTTAAGCCATCAGATTCCAACTGGAATACACCTGAAGTTTTACCTTCTTGAATGAGCTTAAAGGTGGCTGCGTCATCAAGTGGGATATGATCGATATCGATGGTAATACCGCGATCACGGGCAATAAGATTGAGCGCATTTTTAACAAGTGTTAAGTTTTTAAGGCCGAGCAGATCAATTTTTAGAAAACCAATGCTTTCAAGCTCGGTCATAGCATACTGTGCAACGATAGCATCTTCTTTGGGCGGAATAAAAATCGGAAGCATCTCGTGCACAGGCTCAGGGGTGATGACGATTCCTGCAGCATGTTTTGATGCGTGCCGAGTGACTCCTTCGAGCCTGAAGGCAACATCAAATATTCTTTTGATCATGGGATTGTTGTTGATCAACTCTTGGAGCTTTGGTTCTTGCTCAAGAGCTTCTTTAAGCGTTATTTTGAGTTGTTCGGGAACCAGGCTGGTGATCATGTTTGATTCTTCAAAGGGTAGCCCCAACGCACGAGCTACGTCCTTGATGACTGCTTTGGTTAGCATCGTTCCAAAGGTTATAATTTGACAAACTTTGTCGTGGCCATAGGTGTCTTTGATGTAGTTGATCACTTGTTCCCGACCTTCAATACAAAAGTCGATATCGATATCAGGCATCGATACTCGTTCTGGATTTAAAAATCGCTCAAAAAGCAAATTGTATTTGAGTGGATCAATGTTGGTAATTTCAAGTGCCCAGGCAACAAGAGCTCCCGCTGCAGATCCACGACCAGGCCCCACAGGAATACCGACTCTGCGGGACCACATGATAAATTCACTTACGATAAGAAAATATCCCACAAAACCCATTTGAATGATTAAATTCATTTCAAGTTCTAAACGATCTTGATATTTTTGCATTTCATCGACAGGAAATCGTTTATTGTCAGCAAGTTTTTGAAGTCCCCCGCGACATAAATCTTGGAAATGTTGTTCGGGAGTTTTTCCCTCAGGTGTCTGAAACTTAGGGAAAAAAAGTTTTTTAGTTTCAAATTCAAAGTTGCACATGTCGGCTATTTTGCCTGTGTTGTACACTGCTTCTGGATGGTCTTTAAATATTTCGAGCATTTCTTCGGGTGATCGCATGTACGCACGACATTGCTTAAAGCTGAAGCGTGTTGGATCATCGAATCGTTTACCCGTTCCAATGGCAAGCATGATTTCATGCGCTTCATGATCAGCCAGATTGAGGTAATGACAATCAGTGGTTGCAATTATTTTTACACCCATTTGGGCGCTGAGTTCAAACAGTTTTTTATTGAGTTCGATCTGTTCTGGTTGATCTTCTGGTTGTACTTCAAGGTAAAAACGATCTGGACCAAATCGCTCTATAAACCAATTGATCTGCTTGCGCGCTTGCTGCTCGTTGCCATTTTTGAGTAGTTGTGCAATGTGACCACCAAGGCATGCAGAGGTGACGATCAGCCCTTCACTGTGTTGTTCTAAAATTTTATAGTCGATACGAGGTTTAAAATAAAAACCTTCTTGGTATGAATATGCAATCAGTTTGCAAAGATTGCGGTATCCGATTTCATTTTGTACCAGAATGATGAGGTGATAATATTTTTTGTCGACCACTCGTTCATGCACATCTTCAGCCATGTACGCTTCCATGCCAAGGATTGGTTTGATGCCAGCTTTTTTACAAAGCTGAAAAAATTTTACCGCACCAAAAATATTTCCGTGATCAGTGATGGCCAGTGATTTTGCGCCCTGTTTTTTGGCATGGTCAATCAACTTAGGTAGTGTGATGGCACCATCCAAAAGGGAATATTCACTGTGTACATGAAGATGGGTAAAATGCTCTGACATGATTGTTTTGGCTTTATGCTTTAAATCAACAATAAAAACTTTCGTAGAAGACCTTTATTATTATAGCGTAATCTACAATTTTAGCTAAAGCGAGTTGTCTATTCAGAATCATCATCACTTGAATATAGTGGCAGTAAAGGGTTTCTTACGGAGTCGTTAACTGTTGTGGATTGCTGTGGTACGGCGTCGCTTCTGAATGGGTTGTTAACCATATTGAAACGATACTTAGGAAGAGATGTTGAGCTTTCGTTGGGAATCTTTCTGGTAGAATGTATTGGAATCAACGGCGTTGTGTTTGGTTGTGCTTGTTGCTGTGAGTTTGAAAATTGAGGTGAAACATGGACATTTACTACATCAAAGATTAAATCAGCAAGTAAATGGTCTAAATCTGGAAATAAATTTCGGCGTTCGTCAAGGCGTTGATATTGTGGGTCTTTTGGTAATGTTTTGCCGATGTGGGATCTGAGCTTTGCTCGATAATCGTTTCGGTCAGCAGCGCGAACAGCCGATACTGGATGTAGCCGTTGGTAATCCTGTATAATGGATGTTATGGCTTCTTCAAAATAAGCTGTTGGAAAAGGAATTGAGAGATTTTGCAATGGAAAATCGTTGGGTTCTGGTCTTTTTTGAAAATCGTCTAATACTTTTTGGCCTTTTTCGAGCCCAGCTTTGGGGATGCTTGTGGGGCGACGTGGCTGTAACAAAATCATGGTACTCATGCTGATACCCAAGAAGAAGAGAATATTCTTTTTCATCTTTGTTCCTTTTTATATCCCACCCTATTGAGATCATATGAGTATGACATACCCATACATGTTTTTATCTTTCGAAATGCTCTTGCTCTGCTTGTGTGCTTTGTTTGCTTTCTTGTTGAAGCTCTGCAAGTCGTCGGTTGATAACCTCTTCGGTTATTTTTGGTTTTTTGCCACCGAAATATTTTTGATATTTCAACTGGTCTGTGTCACCCAGATGAGCTGACATGTTTCGAATTATGGTTTCTGCTGGGCGGTCATTGGGTGTTTGAATATATTCAGGATTTTTAGAATTAAAAATTACTTGATGGAGCACATCATCGACCGTTGTTGTGCTAGGAGATAGTCTGCGCTCTGAGCCTCTAAAATATTTTAATTGATATTCAGTGTTTCCGAATTTGCCGATTGGCTCGTGTAAAAAATCATCAATAATATCTTTGTTTTTAGTGTTTTTACGAGCGAGCTTCCCTTGTTTTACGGCTTCTTTATGAGTTGTTGCTTCAGCTTTTTGAGTTGCTGTTTGCTCTAAAAGTTCTTCCTGGGCTTGTTGCAGGGCGATTTTTTTTTGTTGCTCGTCCTCAGCCAGCATTTTTTCGTATTTTACATGGTCTTGCGCTTCTTTGATGAGTTCTTCCATAATTTTAGGGTAATTATTACTTGTAAAAAAGCCAGGTAATGTTTCACCTAAATCCTCATTAATGTCCCGAGAGAGAAGATTCTTAGAAAACAATTCAGATGCTATTTGGGCTTGTTCTTGAGGCGTGATGGATGTTTTTGCAAGAGCTTCCAGAGCTTCATCAATGCTCATTCCTGATTGCACATTCCAAAATGGATATTTTTCATTTATTTTATCAACTGTTTCTTGATCTAATCGAGTGTTGCGCACGAGTTCTTTTTGAATACCTTGTTGTTCTTGTAAATAATCAGTGTGTGATATTTTTTGATCCTTAAGCGATTGGCGGGCTTCGCGTTGTGCTTTCTCAGTTTTTTGAACCTGTTCTTCAGATATTACGGCTACAGCATCATGACTATGTCCGATTGTGATTGCTAAAAAGAATAGTTGAATTTTTATCAAACTTTTCACAAGATATCTCCAATTTTGAATTATACATGACATGGCAATGTATCATGATTCAAAAAAGGAATACTAGATTTTGTGAACAAATTATCAAATGAAATTGATTACAAAATATTTTGAGCTTGTTCTCGCGCTTTTTCGATATCAGTTTTGATGTCGATAGTGAGCGAACTGATCAGACTATGAGAACATTTTGATGCAATCGTGTTGATTTCACGGTTAAGTTCTTGCAGAGTAAAATCTAATTTTTTTCCTTTGGAGGCAGACGAATCCTTGATAAGATTTTGAATGCTATCGATATGCGCAGCTGCACGCACGAGTTCTTCGTTGATATCGATTTTTTCAAGTTCAGAAAGCAGCGTGATTTTATGCTGCTCAAGCAGAGCTTTTTCAATGGAACTGTCAGTGCTTGCAAATGCTTGTATTTGGGTCAGAACGGTGTCCAGTTCTTTTTTCTTGTGAGTAAGCGCAACCCCAGAATTTTTTTTGATCAGTTTTATATTTTTTAAAACTTCTTTGATGCAGGTTTCAATATCGAGTGCAAGCACATTGCCTTCAGTTTTACGTGTTAACATTAAACTGTCAGCAAGATCTGCAATCACGTTTAAAATTTTTTCTTCAGTTTTGGTCGTAAAAGCAGTTTCTTCAACTTGTAAAATATTAGGTAGTTGCAGTAAGGTTGACAGGCTTACTTCTTCTTTAATTTTACAGGTGGTTTGAATCTTTTTGATTGCTTTGAGGTACTGTTCAATGGTGTTGAGCGCAGGAACTACCACCATTTGTGTTGCATCTTGTTGTATCTTTACCGTGAGGTACACATGTCCACGTTCTAATTTCTTTTTGAGTACACGTTGAATTGCAACTTCCAGGTTGGTGAGCAAATAGGGTAATTTGCACGTGACCTCAAAATATCGTGAATTGAGAGATTTGAGATGCAATGAAAGTGATAATTTTTCAGTTTTTGAAATAGCAATTTCAACAATAGAAGAAGAAAAACCTGTCATACTTTGTGTCATAAACTGCGCACCTATCCGATATTGGTATAGACGTTTTGAACGTCGTCATATTCTTCTATTTTGTCGAGTAAATTGAATGCTTTTTCTTCTGCTTCAGGCTCTAGGTTGATGAGTGTTTTTGCAACCCATTCAATTTGAGATTGTTCTACTTTGCAATTCATTTTTTTGATTGCTTCAGTAACTTCATGCAAACTTGCCACAGCCGTACTGATGGTCATGATACCGTCAGTGATCGAGATATCTTTGATATCAAAATCAATGAGAGCTTCAAAGAGTGTATCTTCTGTCATGCTTGGTTGTGCTTGGGCACGAACGATACCAAGCTTTTCAAACATCCAGTTGACTGAGCCAGTTTCAGCAAGGTTTCCACCGTTGCGGGTGAATATGGCGCGCAAATCTGCTACAACACGATTTTTGTTGTCAGTTAATGTTTCGATTAAAATTGCAGTACCGTTGGGACCATGACCTTCATAAGTCATTGCTTCATAGCTTACGCCAGGAAGTTCGCCGGTACCTTTTTTGATAGCACGGATGATATTTTCTTGGGGCATGTTGATATCTTTTGCTTCATCGACCAGGTGACGTAAGCGAGGATTAGCTGCTGGGTCACCGCCAGTTTTGGCAGCAATGGTTATCTCGCGGACGAGTTTGGTAAACTCTTTACCGCGTTTTGCATCTTCTTTTGCTTTTTTATGTTTGATGTTTGCCCACTTGGAATGTCCTGCCATGGCTTACGGCTCCCTGATTAAATCTTTATCATCGAAATATATGTATAGAGTATCTTGTTTTGATTATTTTGTCGATGACCAGAGATTTTGCAAAAATGTAATGTACTTTAGCCGTAAAAGTCATGGATTTGATCTGCAAATTGCTTATGTTTTGGTTTATTGATTTCATGTACGATGTTATTGATGCGTTGTGTATGGCGCAGTAATCTTTTTTGTAAGAGAGTGCTGGTTGGATTTTTTTTATAGTCCCAATATGCTTTTTCATATTGAGCCATATCGCCAGCATATTTTGCTCGATCATTACGATTCATGATTTTTTTCCAACGTTTATAGTCGCTATGATATTTATCATGACTGTTCATCATGATATAATTCCAAGAATCTTTAAGTTGTTTGGTCCAGATTGGGGTTTTATGCCCAACATAAATTGGCTCTATAACTCCGTTGTAAAGAGGGCTTTCAAAAATTTTCAAGAGATCAGTGTGGTTAAATTTATATGCGGTATGATGTGTGATAAAACGATGAGCTGTTGCTTGACGCGCAGCAGGTTTGATAATTACATCAGGTCTGGTAAATACCGTTGGTCTGGTAAATATAGCTGGTCTGGTCATTGATGTTTTTCTAAGCATGCTATAGCTGGTACTGTGCGTTATGCTGATGGTGAAAAATAGCATTACAAATTTTTGATGATACATCGTAAATTCCCCCCCCCATGAATTATATATTTCTATTTAAGATAATTATTTGGGTGGGATAAAAACAAGAGTTTAAAATACTGATTGTTGTCCCATAAATTTATGGCGAAGTTGCAACAGTTTGGCTTGAGGTATTTGACGACCTTTGGCTGTTTTTTCCAAAAAACCTTCACGCAGCAAGTAAGGCTCATAAACTGTTTCAATCGTTTCTTTATCTTGCCCGGTGATTGAAGCGATCGTTTCAAGGCCGACTGGACCACCACGATAATCGATGAGTATTTTTTTTAAAATAAGATGATCGAGAGATGTTAAGCCATGTTCATCAATGCTCAAAATTTGCATGGTCTGCGCGACAAGCTCAGGCGTTGCTATATTATTATTTTTAACTTGAGCAAAATCTCTGATGCGTCGAAGAAGTTTTTTGGCAATGCGCGGAGTTCCTCGAGATCTGCTGGCAACAATGTGAGCAGCTTCTGGAGACATCGTGATATTGAGATACGTAGCATTTTGTAAAATGACTAAACTCAGCTCTTCATGACTGTAAAAATTAAGAGCTTCAGTGATTCCAAAGCGGCTACGCAGTGGGGCGGAAATAGCGCCACTTTGTGTCGTTGCTCCAATGAGGGTGAATGGTTGCAAAGGAAGGCTGACGGTGCGAGCGCCAGGACCTTGGCCAATGATAACGTCAATTTTAAACTGTTCCATAGCACTGTAGAGCACTTCTTCTACGTGTGATGGAGTGCGATGAATTTCATCAATAAATAAAATATCATGTTTGTCCAGGCCCGATAAAATGGCAACCAGATCGCCCGTACGCTCAAGCATCGGTCCGCTGCATATTTTGATGTTGACTTCCATCATGTTGGCCATAATTTGACATAGCGTTGTTTTACCAAGGCCAGGAGGGCCAAACAGAAGCATGTGGTCAAGTGCTTCGCTTCTTGTTTTGCATGCTTGAACATAGATGGCAAGTTTTGCTTTCAGTTCTTCTTGTCCTATGTAATCTTTAAACGTTTGCGGTATGAAATCATATTGATTTTCAAGATCGTTGTTTTGAGATATAAGTTCTACGGGGCTTTGTTCAAATTCACGATTCATACGTTTATATCGCTATTAAAAAGTCTTTTTATATTAGATCTATTCTGAAATTATAAAGTACTGTCTTTTTTGCATTTTTACAACAATCTTCATCCATCTTGAGTGTCATAGTTTTTGTTATTTTTGCAGCATTTGATACTCTTAAGCTTTAAGAAATTGCTGAGCTGAGCATTATAAAAAACAAGGAGTATGCTTTGTGAAATTAATTCAGATTTTTATGATTGTTTTATGTGCGACATCTGTGAACCTGATGAGTAGCCAGCATCAGCCGGTGCAGATGAATCATCGGTATCAATCAGTGAATCTGAACACTAAGAGGCGTGAGCCGGCTTGTCGTTTTGATGATGGTAGAGAGTATCCGGATTCAGATGTTGGTCAGGAAATGGTTCCTAAAAAGAGCAAAGGTACTTCCTCTTTAACTACTGAAAATTTGCAACGGTTGAACTTGAATAATCAAAGAGCTTTGGATCCCACAATACCTTTGGATGGGCAATCCTGGTGTTCAGAACATAAACCATATGTTAATGATAAACCATGTGTTGTTCCAATGGATCAAAATCATGGTGGGCCTGTAGATAGTGCTGTCGAGGAACCAAAAGGAGCGTCTGTGCGTCAAGCAACTCCAGTGAATATTGAAGGTGATAGAAAGAAAAACTGTTTTTCAAAAAAATATGATTTGGAGCTTGAGAATCTTAGATTGGAACGGAAAGTTTGTATCTGGCAAGCAGGGGCTCTTGGGGCTGTACTTGCAGCCTTTATATTCTTTGGCTTTTATTTTCATGCACTATTTAGAGATTGCCCATGTCCTGCTTCATGCCATTATCCTTCGAGTCCTTGGGACTTTGATCCGAACAATCCTCATATTATTCATCCAAAGATTTAAGATGTTAAATCTTGGGCGTATCGTTGGCAGGTAACACTGTTAATGCAACCAAGGCTTGCAAAGCTGGTCCAAATGTGTGTGATTCCGTAACTCATAAACGGCAGGGGGATTCCCACAACGGGTAGTAGGTCGAGCACCATGCCAATATTGATCATTGCAGAAAGCATGATGGGCATTAAAAGTCCCAGGCACATGAGTTGCGAAAAGATCGAAGATACCGTTAAAATAAGTTGTATGACGCGCAGCAGTAAAATGATGTAAAGCATGAGTACCAGCATAGCACCAAAAAAACCAGTTTCTTCACAGATCACTGAAAAAATAAAATCGGTTCTACTTTCAGGTAAAAAAGATAATTTATTTTGTGTGCCTTGGCCGATTCCTTTGCCCCAAAGACCACCAGATCCTACGGCAATTTTTGATTGTTCAATTTGATAGCGCTCTCGATTGCGCTCTCCTTGTCCCATAAAAACTAAGATACGTTTTTTTTGATATGGCTTGAGTATGTGCCATGAAATAGGTGCTGTAACAAGAACAAAAAGTCCGGTATAGACAAAAAACTTGTTGGGTAGTCCAATAAACCAAAGCATAACCGATCCAGAACCCAGCAGAATAAGGGCTGTTCCTAAATCAGGTTGTTTCAGGATTAACAGAAAGCTGATGAGGGTAATGATAAGCGGAAGTCCATAGGTGATGGGCTTGGGCTCTGTTTGATCGCTATCATTTAAAAAATAATAGGAAATAAACATCGGAAAAAATAGTTTAGCAAGGTCTGAAGATTGAAATTTAATAAATCCAAGATTAACCCAGCGCTGGGCTCCCATACCAACTGAGCCTTTGATAAGGGTAAATATTAGAAGCGCAATGGTACACCAATACAACCAATAACCTGTTCTGCAGATGGTACGATAATCAATAAAACTACACAAAAAATAAATACCAATGCCGCTGATAATTCCAAAACATTGTTTTTTAAAAAACAAAGAAATATTGCCGTCTTTGCATGTGGTGCTAAACACAAAGCATAAGCTCATGGCTGAAAGAAGTAAGACCGTTAAAAGGCTAATCCAGTCAAAATAGCAGAGATATCGATTGTTAACCAATAACATATTTATTTTTGGTAAGAGGGATGATTGAGATGTAAAACCGTTCTCGTCTGAAAGTATAAACTTACGAATTTTGTTTGTCTATCGTTGTCGTACAATCTCTTTAAGGTACTCACCGGCAGGATTGATAGAACCATTTGGATCTTGTGGATCAAGACCTTCAAACATTCCAAAATATTTATCGCGTGGCGGAGTGTTCCATTCTGAATAAAAATCTTTATCATTGGTATGTCCCCAGAAATAAACACCACGAACATCAGCGCCAAGTTCTCGAGCTTGTGCACAAATATGAAGTGTCATATCTATAAATTTTTTGCGCATTTTATGATCGGAATTATTGCATCCTGTTTCAACGATAAAAATCGGTTTGTTAGGGAATGCTTTGTGCATCTCCATGATACTTTCAAGTGAATATTTTGCATCGATTTTACCGCTACAGTTATTACCGCATGGTATCCATCGGTCAAAATAAAGTGCTGGATACACACTGAGTGCAAGGCCATCAAATTTATCGGGGTATTTTTTAAGTTCGCTGACAAAAGTATGGTTATACATTCTGTTTGCAATTATAGATACGATTAATTCAATATAGTAGCGTGGATCAGGAGCTGCATGCAGGGGAACCATCGGTTTCCATTGATTTGATACAAATACATTGGTGTTTGGATTTACCGCTTTGATTGCATCGTAGGCAGCAACGTGTGCTCGAATAATATTTTTAAAATATTCTGGTTGAGACAGAGATGATGTAAACGGAGGCAAATTGTTTTGTCGTGCTATACGCATGCTCAGCCCACTTGGTTGGCTGATGGGGCAAATATATTTTATATTGGGTGATGCTTTGATCAGTTCAGCATTGTACTTTGCAAACCAGCTTGCGTGCTCTTCTTTTTCAAATAAATTTGGAATGGTTTCTGGGTTGGCATAATGATGAGAAAACAGGAAAGGATTGCCGAGTTTTTCGAGCCATGCTGCTTGCGCTGCTATTTTTTCAGGATCAAATTCGGTTGAATTTTCATGCATGACATCAGATGCTTCAACTGATAAACGGTATGGAGGAAAACTGCTTTGACAACCTATTTGATCTTTAAGGCCCAGGAAATTAATCTGATCGACCATAGCTTGTTGGTGTGCTTCGGTAAATGATGTAATTTCTTTTGCTTGAACGGTTACTGGCCCTGAGCAGTGTGGACATTTTGTTATCGTAAGCGTTGTTACGGTTTTTTGTGCAGCAAGATCGGTTAAAATGTTGCTGATTAAAATTTTATCGCGTTGCAGTTCAAATTGATCGGGCTTGAAAGTTGTTTGGCATTGATCGCACATGATGTAGGGCAAAGAACATAAAAGGTACCAGATTCGTTCCAGGTTTGCTAAAAATGCTCGAGGATCTTTGTTGAGTTGTGCAAGTTTTTGCAGTTGAGTACTGATAAATCTTGGGTGACAGGTATTATTAGTTGTGTGTGTTTGTGACATTGAAGTACCAAAACTCACCACAAAAGGTTTTTTTGGATCTTGGTTGAGTCTTTGATACGTTTCAGTTGCTGGAGGAAAATTTTCTGAAACAATAACTTGAAACAGTCCAGCTGCTATAAAAATAGTCTTGCAAATCGTATTTTTAATATTCATATCTATTCTCATCTAGTTTGTATAAAAATTCTGTATTTATTGCTCTCATTTCTATCGTGTCTATCACGCTACCATATTTTTTTACATTATAGCCGAAATGGTAAAAAAATCATCTGGCAATGGTAATTTTGGACAATCAAGCGCGATTGTTTGATATTGATGCACTTGGTCTTCTGGGAGCATTTTGTAAAGCGTTGTATAGTATGTTTTAAAGAAAAAGGTGAAAAATTGTTCAAATTTATACATGCTCGTTTTACGAATTTTGGTGAAATGATCAAAGACCGATTCAATATCTTTATATGACCGAGAAACGCATCCAGCACCTTCTTTGAGATGAGTTTTTTTGAGCTCGGTTGTATGCAGCGTGATTGAAAAAAAATTTTTAATATCAGTAATGGTTGCAATGGCCGCAGTAAATTCATGTTGTACTTCGTCGATTTGCAAAGCTATCTCGTGTTGTTGTTTGGTCCAAGCTAGAAGACTTTTTTTGAGATCTGTAATCAGCGTTTGAGTTGGTTGAGGATTGATCTGAATCAAGCGTGTTGCAACCAATTTTAATTGATCAAATATTTCCCCAAATCGTTGCTGACAGATTTTTACATGGGTAAGAGCAAGTTCTAATTTCGTGGTGTCATTTTGAAGTACTTGCATGTTGGTTTGCCATGAATCAATAAGTGATGGTGTATGAATTTTGAATAGTTCTTCTTGCAGTATGAGTTTTGCAATGGTCATGTGGCATGATTCTCGAGCAAGCTGATAGCTGAGTAAAATAATATCAATTAATGTTTGCATATGGATTGGATTGGTCAGTGTCGTGACATACGTTTCTTTCCATATTTGAGCTTGATCTTGAATGGTTTGTTCATAACCGTAATGATTACCGGTGTGTAAACAAATGAGCATCAAAAACATGATCAATGTGCGCTTCATAAATCAAGATCCTTTTTTTGGGAGTTCAAGGTCAGCTTGAGCAAATGCATGAGGTATTAAACTTTGCACGGAGCAAGTTGTAATGATTTTGCTGGGCGTTGCTATGGTGATGAGTGCATTTGGACAAAATTCATATAGCATTTGTCGGCATGCTCCGCAAGGGAAAGATGCGGTGTTTGTTACAAGAACTACATGAGTAAATTCACGATGTCCTTGAGCAAGTGCGCAAAAAAGTGCAACACGTTCTGCACACATGGTGAGCCCATAGGATGCTGATTCAATGTTGAATCCACCGATACTGTTATTTTGTGAGGTTTCAAGGGCTGCTCCAACAGAAAAATTGGAATAAAGACTCATTGCATTTTGTTGCATGGTGCGTGCGATAGAAATTGTATGGTTGCTTGGGTGTGTGTTGTTCATGTGCATTTGATCTGTAAGGATTGATGTTGCTTGTAAGTATCGTATCACCTTTGCATTCTTGTGAAAAGTGTTTTTTTATAAAAAGATACAGGTTGTTTTTAAATTAAAAATTTGGCTATGGTCTGTCATGTAATTTCATTTGCTTGATGGTGAGCACTCGTTGAAGTGCTGATTCTTGTTGGTTCTTTTTATCAGGTGGTTGAGTATTTGATGGTGCTGGAGAGGTTGATCGTGCAGCTTGCATTAAACCTTCGCGCATTTGCTGTTTACCAATGAGCTTTCTGAGATCACTGTCTTGAGGTGTCCTGCCAAAAGTAATTTGGTAGCCTCTAATGGTTGAGGTTAGAATGCATGAGTTACTCAGTAGGATTACTATGCTGCTGAATATGAGGTGATAGTGTATTGTTGGCATAATTTTTTTCTTTCCGTTTGCCGAAAACTATAATCAGTGAATCCGATATATGTTTTATTGGGAAAATTGATTGATTTAATAAGGTAAACGTAAAACATAAAAATTTGAGGTTTAAAATTATATAACTGGCCCGACCGTCCAGCCTACGTATTTCGCTATCGCTCATTTACTACGGCGGACAGCTTTCGCCTTGTAGGTGTAAGTTTATTTCTTCGATGAATGCTTTGGACATTCTGTAGTGGGCCCTCCGTCGTTCTATGAACTATGGCGGGTAAACCGTCCCAGGTGCCGTGTGCGCCGAAGCTTTAGCGAAGGAGCAAAGCCTTGGCGAAAGCTGGTCGGGGCGGCGAGACTCGAACTCACAACCCCTCGCTCCCAAAGCGAGTGCGCTACCAATTGCGCCACGCCCCGACATGATGTGAACAAAATCAATGTATCGATTTTCTGGCTATTTTCAAGAAATGTCTAAAATTTTATGGGTTGATATTGATGATTATGGTTAGAGTTGTTTTAGAAATATTGATTTCAGGTGTTTTTTTGAGCTACCCTTTTTATCAGGCTAGGTAAAAAATATAAATTAATCATGACTTTAAAGGGGAAGTTTTATTATGAAAATCATAATGTTGGTGAGCGTTATGTTATCATCATGGTCGATTGGGGCATCTCAGTTGAAAATGGTTGCAGATGCAAAGCAAGGTAATGCAGGCGATTTGTCTGAGTTGAATGAAGCTGGATTGAGGCATAAAATAGAAAGTATTAAAAGCAGCCTTGAAGCAATGGATATGAGGGAAAAAAATTACGATGAAAGAATTGCGGAATTATTAAATTATGAATCAAATGAATTTGCAAAAAATAATTGGCCGTCATCGCGGTTGAATGAAGAAATACAAGCGTATCAAGATTTAAAGCAGCGTCTTATCGCAGGACGTTTTTTTCGCATTAAGGATTTAGATGCGTTATTAGAATCTTTAGAAGTTCAGCAAAATAAAAAATATCAACCAATGATTATAGAGTTGAAAAAACAGGTCCAACAGAGATTCCCCAAAGAATTTAAAGAATTAGAACTAAAGGAAAACATACAGGCGTTACGTAATGAGCTTGAAGGGTTGATTGCTCAGAAAAATGCTTTTGATAGAGAATTAACGAGTTTAAGTAATTTGCAATTACGTAATATGAACGATGATATAGAAGAATGGTTTAAAAAGTTTGATAAAAAAAGAAAAGATTGTTATTGGAAAATTTATAATTTAAAAGGAATTCCAGATATAGCAAAGAATTTAGATTATCAGGAACTTATAAGAAGGTTGTCTGATTATCGCAATAAGCTTAAATCAAAGGACTTTTATATGCAATCTAAGGTTAAAAAGCCTGTTGTCGTAACTTATGATGATATGAGCGATCCGATGGAATTGTCTCAGATAAGCGATACAGATGATTTTGTTGTAGATAATTTTGCGCCAAGGCAACAGGTTGTAGAGGATTTTGCGCCAAGGCGATGATTAATGCTACTAAATTTAGCTATTCCTGCTGATACAACATGGTAAATGATAGGATCTTTTCATAAGTTTGGTATAAAATTATAACAAGATCCTATCATTTACCTTTTAATTTTTGTGTTCAAAAATGCTTTTGATTGAAGCTACAGCACTTGTGAGTGATGATGCTTCGTAAGGAACAATAATCATTTTGTTATCTTTACCTTTGGTCATTTCAGGCAAAGCTTGAACATATTTTAAAGCGGTTAGGTATGTTGTTGGATCAGTATGTGGTGGCAGTACAGCTTTCATCATTTCAACGGTTTGTGCTTCTGCTTGTGCCACTTTAAGACGTGACTGTGCTTCAGCTTCTGCTTCAATGACGCGTGCTTGCGCTTGACCCTGTGCGCGCAATATTTCAGCTTCCTTGACGCCTTCAGCTTGAAGAATAGCTGAACCTTTTGCACCTTCAGCCTCTAGGATGATGGCACGACGGTTACGTTCTGCACGCATTTGCTGTTCCATGGCGATACGAATATCGCGCGGTGGATTTACTTCTTGTAGTTCAACTCGATTGATCTTTACGCCCCATTTATCAGTAGCGTCATCTAAGATGATGCGTAGTTTCTGATTAATTTGATCGCGAGAAATGAGCGTTTCGTCCAGGTCAAGTGACCCAATAACGTTACGCAGTGTTGTTTGGGTGATTTTTTCAATTGCTTCGGGCAGATTAGAAACTTCGTAGATTGCAGCTTTGACATCGGTGATCTGGTAGTACAACAGTGCGTTGATTTCCATCATTACGTTATCTTTGGTGATCACGTTTTGTTTAGGGAACTCATACACTGCTTCACGTAGATCGATTCGAGAAAACGTTCTTACATGCGTGACGTAATTATTTTCTCGAGTGTTAAACTGGGTAAAAGTCCATGAAACGGTTCGTTTCTGTTCGATAAATGGAATCATGAAATGAAGTCCCGGTTCTAACAGTCGATCGAATTTACCAAGTCGTTCAACGATGATAGTTTCAGCTTGTTGTACCAAGACCGTGTTGAGAATAATCAGGAGCATGATAAGACCAAGAGGAATGATAAAAAAGATACCAAGTTGGCTCATGGCGCTGAGCTGTAAAAATACCATAGCGTGGCCTTTCGTAATTTAAATAACGATGATCTATTGTTTAGGGTCTATTGTAAATATCTCTCTACCGCTCGTCCCGAGTGATTTTGGAGCTTTGTGACAAATAGGTTCTATTTTATTGAACCCAAGTTGTATCGAGGGAGTAGAATTTCAATCTATTTTATGATGGTTACTTGCAGGTGGCAGCCTTTGATGCCGGTCACCAATGCATGCATACCAACTTTAAGGACAGGTTCATGGATTTCTTGTCTTGGCATTGAGCCTTGCTTGATTTTGCTTTGTAGCTTCACTTGCCAAATTTCGCCATCCACTTTGCCATATCCGATATCATCAGCAATAACCTGGGTGATTTCAACAGTTTTTCCCAGAAGCTGGTAGGTGTTGGATTGATAGGCTTTAGAATTTTTTTGCTTTTGCAGCGATTTAACTAGGCAGTGCAAAAGACCAAACATGATGCCTGAAGCAACAAAAAAGTATGCGTATTCATTGATGTACAAACAATCATAGAGATCGGCAAAAAGTGTGGCAAGTGCTCCAAGAGCAAGCGCAAGAAAGAAAAATAATCCAGGATTAAAAAGTTCCATGAGTATGAACATGATGGAAAGAGTAAACCATAACTGTGTCATTTTGGTTCCTTTGTTAGCCTGAAAGTTTACTCGCCATAGCCAAGGGCGACGGCTGGGTAGCCCGAAATAGCTGCGAAGCGAAAACGGGCGTAGACAGGTTTGTGAAAAGTGATGAATGTAAATGTAGGTTGACTGTGTATAACAGCTTATAAATAAGCTTATCATGGATTTTGACTTTCTCCAAATCGACGACTCCACCCTCGTCGTCCTCTGGCTTGACCAGAGGATCCAGTAATAAAAATAAAAAACCATGTAAAAAGCCGCTTAAAATTTGGTAGTATTGAGCATCGAATGTTTTTCTAAAGGGGGATCGTATGAAAAATATAGTGATTGTTATGTTGTTGGCAACTTTGGGCATGAACCCTGTTTATGCTTTGGATGTATCAGTTGTTGAAAAAGATGGTGAAATAGCTGGGGTATGTGCGGTTTGGATGCTTTATATGCAACAAATTTTAATACTTGAAGCTCAAGGATCTGCCATTACCCAAGCTGATGCTAACGCTTTAGCTTATTTGAAAAAAGTAGTTGCAAGCTTACCCTGCCCGATGAGTACAGATGCATTGAAGGCTCTTATTATTTATAACAGGGCAAGAAGTGCTGAGGCAAAAATTGCTGCAGGTGCTGCGCAAGCTCGAGAGCTTGTGGGTGAGGCCCAAGCTGCTGCTGGTAGAGTTGCAAACAGTCAATCTGTACAACAAGCTGAGCAAAAAGCTCAGGGATGGTGGAGTTCGGTTGTTGGTCTTGTTCATAAAAAATAGGGCTAATGTTTGTAAAAATATACACTTTGCACCAAAGGGTTCATTGAGTTTTGATTGCTTAGTTTCCATAAACAGCATATGAAGCATACTCTTTAAAGCCAAGTTTTTTGGTTACAAATAAACCTAATGGAGATGATGTGACAATAGCATTTGAACAACCTGCTTTTTTTGCATCAATTAATGCTGTATAGGTAATTGCTTGGCCTAATCCTTTTCTTCGATATTCAGGTAAGGTTCCTAACCAGTGTAAACTTACAATATCATCATGTATAATTGTTAACCTTAATGATGCAATATTGCCTTGATAAAATCCAAGATACAGATGCAGATTGTCACCAGCTCGATCATGTATTGTGTCAAGAGCCTTTGCTGCTTGCTCAAAAGAAAATTCCTTGGTGTATTTATATACAAATGACCCAACAAAACAGTTAAGCAACTGCTCTCTGGCTGAATAATCATCATAGCTAATTTCTTGTATGACGATATCTTCAGGTATATCATAGGCAGCTAGGGTGTTTAAATCTAAACTCAATGCGGGATAATTTGTTTTATACTGTAACCCATGCTCCTGAATTTTTGCTTTCATTGCGCTATCATTTTCATCAACATACCATGTAAAAAGATCTTGTCCGAAAAAGTCTTTTATGTTTTCAATTTCTTGATCGGTCGGCAATTCTTGCGCAACTGCTCGATTACAATAAACAGTACTTCCGCTGTGAAAAGCAGAACAATGTTGAGTTTTAAAATCAATATTTAAACCTATGTTTGGATTTAGAAATAAAAGGAAATTAAGCCATAAAGATGGTGCCATTTTATAATACTCCTAGTATCCAGGTAACAATTATTACTTTTTCAAACGGTATAAAGGTCTTCTTCAAGAAGCAAGGCTATATTGCTTTGGCATAGTTTGCAATAAAATTTAATTTGTGATTTTTTGTTGACCGAATTTGTCTTTAAATCAAAATTCATACAAGCTCTTTTGTTTTGCCGAGCCTTTTAGTAATATATTGTATATTTAGCAATTGAATTGCGATTTGTACGAATTTGGGTGAATGGGTAGATTAGAAGGGGATTATGGCTGTGATTATTAAAAGAAATATAGAACCAATTTTACTGCGAGCAGCGTCACAATATCCTGCAGTAGCAGTGCTTGGTCCACGTCAATCTGGTAAAACAACATTGGTGCAAAATTGTTTTCCTGATTACAGTTACGTTTCAATGGCAGATATTGATTCGAGGATTCGAGCGCAAGAAGATCCTCGAAAGTTTTTTGATATGTATCAGCAGGCAAAAGGATTGATCATTGATGAAATGCAAGAAGTTCCTGAGCTTTTTTCTTACATGCAGGGTGTTGTAGACCGATCACAAAAAGCAGGTTTTTTTATTATTACGGGTTCTTCCAATTTTTTACTCATGAAAAACATTACACAGTCCCTGGCTGGTAGAATTGCGATTTTGGAACTGTTGCCACTGTCTTTGGATGAGTTAACCCAGGCGGGCTTGCAAACTGAAAGTTTGGAGCAGTCTTTGGTAAAGGGATTTTATCCTCGGTTGTATGCGCAAAATTTTGATGCTTCGTCATGGTACGGCAACTATATCACTACCTATCTTGAGCGAGATGTTCGACAACTTATCAATGTTGGCGATGTGGTATCATTTCAAAAATTTTTAAAGCTTTGTGCTGCGCGCGTTGGCAATCTGTTAAATTATTCAGAAATTGCTCGTGATTGTGGCGTGAGTGCAAACACTGTTAAATCTTGGATTTCTATTTTAGAAACAAGTTATATCGTTAAATTATTGCATCCGTATTATAAAAACTTTTCTAAACGCATGGTGAAAAGCCCCAAAATATATTTTTATGATGTGGGTTTAGTTTGTCGCTTGCTTGATCTTCAAGATCCCCAAGAATTGCACACGCATCCAATGCGAGGAGCCCTTGTTGAAAATTTGGTGATCAATGACATTGCAAAATATTATTTAAATCAGGGGCAAAAACCACAGCTCTATTTTTGGCGTGATGTTCAAGGGCATGAAATTGATTGCATTATTGAAAAAACTTACGATCAGGCCATTGCGGTAGAAATAAAAGCAAGCATGACGGTCTTACCACGTTTTTATAAAGAAATAGTTGATTGGAATGAAATCTCGGGCCAAGGTGGCACAGGGTACATTGTGTATGCAGGCGATCAAATTCTGACTGGTTCCCAGGCTCATATTGTGCCGTGGAATAAAGTTTCAGGTATGCTTGAAGAGATCAAAAAATGAATAATTCAAGCTCTGTTTGCAATAACATGCACAGTCTTAAGCATCAAAGTTTGGATTAAACCAGACCATAGAATAATAAGATTCAAGTCTGCTTATGTTTCTGATTCATTTTGTTGATTTTGGCTGTTAGTTCTTTTTATGATATGTTTTTAAATATCTATAGATTTAAACAAGGTTTTTTATGGCGATAAAAGTTACAGCTGAAATGCTTCGTGAGCGCTTTAAGGTTACTCCTGAAAAGATGGATCAAGCGATTCAAATTTTGGTGAAATTATACAAACCATTAAAAATTTATGTTTTTGGATCATACGCTCGCGGCCAGCAAGACTCAGGCAGTGATGTTGATTTAATGATCGTTGTACCGGAATTTACAGCCCATCCATGGGAAATGGCATCTCAGGGCTATGGGTCGCTCAGCGACGTTCATATGCCGGTTGATTTAGTCTTGTATGACCAGGTTCGATTTAATCAATATTGTGACAATCCGACAAGTTTTTGTAGTGAAATTATAAAAACAGGAAGGTTGTTGTATGAGCAATCATGACCTCTGGTTTGAAAAATCTCGCAGAGATTATGAGATAGCATGCAAATTACTTGCTGATGCTGATTGTCCGTATATTCCAGAAGCTTTGTATCATGCTCAGCAATCAGTTGAAAAATCATTGAAAGGGTTTTTAGTTTTTCATGGTATTTTGCCAGACCGGACTCATAATTTAGTCATACTTCTTGATGCTTGTATGTTGATACATCCAGATTTCAAGTTACTTTCACGTCAAGCTCGTGATCTTACGCATTTTGCGATTAAAACAAGATACCCAGAAGATGATTTTATGGTTCCATATTTGCCGGTTGCTCAACAATATGTTCAAGATGCTCAGTTTGTTTTTGATTTTGTGCAGAATTTGATTTTGAAGTTATAGTATCATTGGATAAGCTATATCTTATCTTAAGGATGTATAAAAAAGAACGATTGAAAAGATTGTTGTTGAGGAGTTTTATGAAAAAAATGTCATTGTGGTTTTCAGTGTTGATGGTTCTTGGGCTATCAAGCGTGAACGGTCAGGAAGCAAAGCCAGGCAAGCGTGTATATTCAAAAATTGCTATTGCCGCCATGGTGGTAAACGAAACATTGTTTGATGTGGTTTTGCCAGTTGCGACTTATTTTAGTTTTGCCAAAGGAGACTCTGCCAGAGAGCGAAGAGTTTTAGCATTGGATGGACTTTTGGCTTCATACATCGTGTACTGTCTTGGAGGCATTGCCAAAGAGAAGGTTCAGTGTATCGTTGATAAATTTACAGATATTGTCAGTGAATCTGAAGCGAGCAAAAATTAAAGTTTCATAAAAATCGTCGATAAATGTATCTAAAAAAACCTGAGTTAAACATGACTCAGGTTTTTTGTGTAATTAACAATTAAAGGTATATTTCGATATCGCTCTGTTGCATGACATATGTTTCAAAGTCATATGGATTTTGGATAGCGAGTTGAGCATACATTGGGTCTTGAATGCGTGATAGAGCGCATTCTGCTAACACAATGGCTTGTTGTCTTGTGTATCCGAGTGCAATAAATCGATTAATATAATAATTGCGAGTATTGTTGTATGTAGAAACATTGTTAATTGCGCCTACAACAAGAGCAAAAGCAAGAAATGATGCTACAATGATTGCCTCTGCAGCAGAAAGAGGGCGGTGTATTATGTGCATTGGCCTTCTATTTCGCACGATCATGGTTGGCTGTGGTGCAGGGTTATGCCATACCATTTGTCCTGGTTGCCATATCATTTTTGGCTCTTGATACGACCACCAAGCATAAGCAGTTGAAGGGCATAGTTGTAGTAACAATGTCATGGTCAGGATGAGATAGGTGTTGAAAGTTGGCATCGTAGATATTTTTCGGTCATGCATGAACACATTGTTTTTGCTTGGATGCCTGTTGTTTGTTGTGTACGCTTGATCTATTAGGTGTGATATAGCTTTAACTTAAAGTTACAATAAAGAGCATTTTAAGTCAATTCTAAAGGGTTTTTTTACGTCAAAACAAAGTAAAAAATTCCTCAGCTAATTAAGCGTGGATTAGATTTGTTAATTCTGTATGCTGATCCAGCCGTCATTACATCCACCATGCCCAGTAGTCAGGAGAATTAATTGTTAGATTTTTTAATGCCTTTTGTAGAGAATTAATATTTTTTATTTTAAAGCATCCATGAAGATTAAGATATTGTAGCTTTGTTAATGTCTTTAGGGGCTTAAGGTTTAGTTTTGTTCTTGCCTGCATAGAACTAGGTCAACCATTTTGCTGTGTAGTTATTATAAGTTAAGCTTATAGGGCTATATTTTTTTTTGAGTTTAAGGAGGTTTTTTATGTCATTTTTTAAAAAATTAATGTGCATGGTTTTGCTGTCGGTGAGCTTCATTGCGCCCGTGCAAGTAAGCTTTATGAGCGCTGTTGCGCCATGGGCTTGGGTGCCTTTATCACTGTCAGATCTTTCTGCTTTGAAAAATCATAAAGGCAAAGTTTTAGCGGCATCTGTTGCTGCAGGCATTGCGGGATATTTGATAGAGCAAAACACCTATAAATCCGTGAGTGCTTTTTACGTTAGAGGGCCTTTGGATTTGCCCTTTCAAAAGAGTTTTATTGATCCGAAATTTCGTTGGCAGTACATGCACCATTCGGAATTGGAATTTCAAGATGTATTATTAATGCGTCAAAAACAGTTGAGCAAGGATTTGTATAGTTTGCAGCATAACATGCGCGTTGCTAAACGTTGGAATAATCAAGCATATTTGAAGCTATTTGAATCTGAATACGAAAAACGTTTTGTATGGCTTACGGCGGTTGAAACTGCATTAAAAAAATGTTCTGACAATACGTGATGTAGGGTAAAGCATAAGAATTTCTTTTGTAGGTGCCATCCCCATCCATTGCTTACGCAATGTAGGGCAGGCAGCCCTTTTTAAGGATTTTAAGTATTAGATCCTTTGAAAAATCGGTTTACCGACCACTGAATTCTTGCAGAATTCAGTGGTCGGGGCGGCGAGACTCGAACTCACAGCCCCTCGCTCCCAAAGCGAGTGCGCTACCAATTGCGCCACGCCCCGACATAGAAAAATTCACTTGAATGGATCCACGGATTTAATCCGTGGATTGCGCTTAACGTTGTACGTTAAGCTTGGCTTGAAAGTGAAAACCGAAATTTAATGGGGTGAGCGGTGGGGAATGATCCCACGACCCCCAGAACCACAACCTGGTGCTCTACCAACTGAGCTACGCCCACCACATATTCAAATACGTACATAGAATAGCGGCTTTTTGAAAAAAATCCAGCGAGCTTTTAGAAATATGTTTAAATCTGTGGTATTCTAAATGGTAATGAAATTTTAGCGTGAAAAATTAGTGGTACTGTGAGGTACTTTATTTGAATTTAAATGGTGTGTTGCCCTGTAAGGATGAGATTGTGAAAAATATTGAGATTGTGGGTGCTCGTGAGCACAATTTAAAAAACATTAACGTTACGATTCCTAAAGATAGCTTGGTCGTGATTACTGGTCCGTCTGGATCTGGTAAAAGTTCATTGGCTCTTGATATTTTGTTTGTCGAAGGCAAACGTCGTTACATGGAATCACTTTCATCGTATGCTCGACAGTTTTTGGGTATTGCCAAAAAACCAGATTTTGATCGCATTGATGGTCTTTGTCCTGCCATTGCAATCGAGCAAAAAACCGTAGGGCATAACCCTCGATCAACCGTGGGAACGATTACTGAACTGTACGATTATCTGCGGGTGTTGTTTGCTCGTATCGGGGTTCCGCACTGTTCAATGTGCTCAAGCAAGATTAAAGCGCATAGTTCAAGTCAGATTGCACAGTATGTTATCGAAGCGCATGCTCATAAAACGGTAACGATTGTAGCACCCATTGCTCATGAAAAAAAAAGGTGAATTTAAAGTAGAGCTTGCAGATTTTTTGGCAAAAGGTTTTTATCGATTTGTCATTGATGGACAGATGCATAAATTTACGCACGTACAACAGATTGAAGAGTTGGGCCTTAAAAAAAGTTATAAACATACCATTGATGTGCTCCTTGATAGCATTACTATCGAGCAAGATGGTGATTGTTTGGCGCGAGTTCAAGAAGCAGTACAAAAAAGTTTTGATTTTACGGATGGTCTTTGCAAAATTTCAGTTGATGGTGTAAGTACGTTGTACTCGTCCAAGCGCATGTGTTTAACGTGCCAAGTTGGATTTCCAGAACTAGAACCACGATTCTTTTCATTTAACTCTCCCATTGGTGCATGTTCTGCCTGTGATGGCTTGGGTATTGAGTATGTGAAATCAGAAGATATGTATGCCATGTACTTTGGTCACGAAATGAAAGTGTGCCATAAGTGCCAAGGGCGCCGTTTGCATAAGCAAGCGCTATCGGTAACCGTTGGTGGTAAAAATATTTTTGAAATTTGTGATCTGTCTGTTGAAGATGCGCTTCGTTTTTTAACAAACCTCAAGCTTGATGATTTTGATCGTGAAATTGCGAGCGGGATACTGAAAGAAACTTGTCAGCGGTTACAGTTTTTGGTTAACGTAGGCCTTGCATATCTTTCGATGAATCGGACTGCCCGTACATTGTCGGGTGGAGAAGGTCAGCGCATTCGGCTTGCAAAGCAGGTTGGTTGTGCGCTCAGTGGTGTGCTTTACATCTTGGATGAGCCCAGCATCGGATTGCATCAGCGCGATAATGATCGATTGATCGAAACGCTTCAATCTCTTAAAAATTTGGGTAATACGGTGGTAGTCGTTGAACATGATACCGATACCATTATGATTGCCGATCATGTGATTGACATGGGTCCTGCTGCAGGTATTCATGGTGGTCAGGTAACGGCTGTGGGTACACCACAACAATTAATGAAAAATCCAGATTCGCTTACGGGTAAATATTTATCAGGCAAACTTTCAATTCCTGTTCCTGGGCAGCGTCGAACAACCAATAAATTTTTGACGATCAAAGATGCCAACAAAAATAATTTACAAAATGTAAGTGTCACCTTTCCGCTGCAGATTATGTGTGCGGTTTCCGGGGTTTCTGGTTCAGGCAAAAGTAGCTTGATCTTTGAAGAGTTGGTCCCCACGATTCAAAAAGAGCTTGATTCCTTTTTGAAGTGGAAACTGTTTAATAAAAAACGTATTGATGGTTTGCAAAACATAGAAAATATGGTTCAAATCGATCAGACCCCGATTGGTCGAACATCACGATCAAACCCTGCAACTTACATCGGTATTTTTAACGGTATTCGAGATATTTTTGCAGAAGTTCCGGACAGTAAAATTCGTGGATATGGCGTTGGACAATTTAGCTTTAACGTTGATAAAGGTCGTTGTTACAAATGCTGCGGTGAAGGAATCATTACGGTATCAATGCACTTTTTGCCCGATGTTGTGATGACTTGTAAGGTTTGCCATGGGAAACGGTACAGTCAAGAAACACTTCAGATTTTGTACAAGGGTAAAAATATTGCTGATGTTTTGGATATGACGGCACTTGAAGCCCTTGAGTTTTTTAGAGCTCATAGTTCGCTCAGTAAGCGACTTCAGTTAATGTGTGATGTTGGTCTTGATTATATCAAACTCGGTCAATGTGCAACGACTCTATCGGGCGGAGAAGCGCAACGTATCAAGCTGGTCAATGAGCTTGCAAAGCGTGGTCAAAATACGCTTTATATTTTGGATGAACCAACAACAGGACTTCATACTCATGACATTGTAAAGCTTTTAGCAGTACTGAATCGATTGATCGACAAGGGTAACTCTGTCATTGTGATCGAACACAATTTGGATGTGCTCAAAGTGGCAGATTATATTATTGATTTGGGCCCTGAGGGTGGCCATGCGGGCGGTATGATCGTTGCGCAAGGAACACCTGAAGCTGTTGCTCAAGTTGCTGTAAGTCATACCGGTCAATATTTGAAGAAATATTTATGATCAATGACCTTTAAAAGGTTTGGTTGAAGTGTTGGTTGAAGTATTTTGAGGAGTATCTTGGGCTTTCGATGTAAGGATAAGGAGTTGCCCTGTCGAAATGATCTTGCTCTGTTTGTGGCGATGGCCTTGATGAATCGACTACTGGGCTATGTTGATCTTCTTGCAGTGGACTGTTAGAAGATATTGAGGGATTGGTAGCAATTGGGCTAGTTGCCGGAATCGCTCTTCCCAAAGATGTTAGTACCAATCCTAAAATGGTATATTTGTGAGATGCATTTGTGGTTCTTGGTTGTTGTTGAGTTGCTTCATAATATTTTGAGCGTTTGATTTCAAGATCTTGGATTGCTTGTTGATGTTGGTAACATGCTTGCTTGTAAGCTTGGTTTGCAACAGAAATTTGTTCAGTAAGTTCACGGTGGAGTTTAGTTAATCTTGGTCTACCTGCTTGAGGGGTACGTGATAGTAGTTGCTCTTGCATTGATAACGTATCTAATTCATTTTTTGCGGCCTGTTGTCTTTGATCAGCTGTTTGCATGCATTCATACGCTTGTTGAAGAGCTGTGTGGTTTGTAAAATATTGCTTTGCTCCAGGACATCGTTCTTCGTTGAAATTAACTGGGCCATCAAAGAAATTTCTAGGTTTGTCTGTGTTAGATTCGTTAATTGTTTGCGTGCGACGCAAAAGACTATCAATAAGTTCTTTGTTGCTATAGAGTTGTCTTGTTTCCAGGGATTCTTCTTCTAAAGATTTTTCTTGGTTTTGATTGGTTAAGCGGTCATCTTGTTGCTTGCGGATATAAAATTTGGAGATATTTAATTCTGAGGTCTTTCGCGTGATGTCTGTTCTTGGGCTTCTTAATTCTGGGCTATGTGGTTCTGATTCTGGGCTTTGTGGTTCTGTGTTAGATTGTGTGTGTCTTGATGGTGGCAAAGCTTGCTGTTCGGCTTGTTTAAGTTCTCGAATTGTTTTAAGACTTGACTGCGCAGTATGCGACAGCAATGTGAAAATAACGAATACATAATGTGACTTGATGATAAATTTAGACATAAAAAAAATCCCCGTGTAATGGTCCCCTATGTTCATAGTATAGCTGAAAAAAAATTTTGTGAAAATCAAGAAAATTTTGCTTGGAACTGGTATTTATCTAAATTAAGTTGAATTAGTTTCCTGGTTCAGGATTTGGTGCTGGTTGCAGGCGACTTTGTTCTTGTCGTTTTTGTTCTTCTTGTTCAAATCTTGCCTTTCCTGCTGCAGAGCCATAAAGCGAGCATGCAATTTTAACTTTTGCATCGATTAATTCTTGAGGTAGAGCGTTCATCAACAGGTCGGTGCTGCCTAAAATGTATCGTAATACCGTTAAAATAGTCTCCCTTTCTTGTCCATGGAGTGCGCTTACATGAGTTTTGAGTTGTTCTATGCAGGCACGTGTTTGGTTGGGATTTTGGACGATGTGCTCAGGAGTGATCATAGAAAAATCTGTTGTAGTGTAAGATAGCTTTAATAGCCGTTGTTCTTCCTTGGAAAGATTATATAAATTGTAGGGAATGAAGGGTTCTTCCTGTTGTTCCTCGTTTATTTTTTTTATTTCTTTGAATTTTATTGCGTTATGCTCAATGGAGTCTTTATGGATTGTTCTATCAGGTCGTGGGTACTCCTGGTTGAGTTGGCGGGCTTTTCTTATTTGCTCAATAAGCTGTCCTCTAAATTCAAGAATTATGCTTGCACATTCTTGTGGGTTACTCTGTGGTGGTTGTTGAGTTGTTGCTTGATCACTTGCATGTATGGCCTGTGTCAATGCAGACAGTCCCATGATAGCGACGTAAAATATGATATTGTTTTTCATGTTTTTCTTAGCCTCTGATGGTTAAGCTATTTTACTATTTATTAACATAGTTTAAATGTTGTTGCATGCGAAAAGTAATGGTTTTTGCATTGTTGAGTTGATTGTGGGGACCTGGTGAGTTAAACGAATTTAACCTGTTTGGCAAAGTTGCGGTGACCTGGTATACTAAAAGTGGTCAAAAACTATATTTTACATAGGGTTTTTTTGGTATGTGGTTACAAAAAAAGTTCATTTTATCAATTGTTATGTTATTTTCTGGCTTTATGCCAGGTCTTTGGGCTTCTCAAGGCGTTGCTATGCAAGATCAAGCGCTCCATTCATTTGAGATCGGTCGCATGCAAGCACCAACTATATTTGAAATTGAATTACAAAAAAAATTACAATCGAGCAGAATGATTCGTCGCTATGCAGTTACTGCAGGGGTATCGTTGTCCGTGTTTGCGATATTGTGCTTAGCATCATCAGTGCGTCATTCACTTGAAGAGCAGAAGAAATTGAATATGGTCTCTTATCGAGTGCCAGAGCCTTGGAGCTTCATGAAAACGGTGAAGGGTTTGAGTTATTTAGGAACTGATACTTTAAGTACCGTTGCAACAAAAGAAGAACCTTCATCCAATCTTTTGTGGCCGGTAACAGCTGTTGCTGGTGGCATAAAAAACATGGGTGCTTCTGTAGCTGGATTTGGTAAAGATTTTACAAAATTTTTAGCCGATAGTACGACGCTTTTGGCAGCAGGAGTTGTGACCAGTGCGGTGTATGAATATTTACGCAACAAGGTTGCTCAGGTATATCAAGACGAAACGCTTTTATGGTTTGTCGATCAACAGACAAAAATTCATGTTATTTTGACTGATTTAAAACAGAGAACCGCTGAGTACGATCTTCATGGAGCACTTCTTTCGCATGAAATGCTGAGCCAAAATACACAAGTTCATCTCAAAGCATTTATTACCGAAATCTCTGAAGCAGCATCTGATTATAAACATGACAACGTGATGAGAGATTACGATTATTTTGCATACTTGCTGGGTGAAGTGAAGAAAAAATATGTCCAGAAGGCAGATCAGTTGGAACAGATACAAGATCAGCTGGTGCCCTTGATAGCACATCGACATCGAGTGCTTGCAAATTTAGAGGGTGCAAATTTATTTGATCGTGACGCGCAGTGCAGAGCTGATATTGCAGAACTATCGCGTCAGTTATTGTTTGAAATGCGTAAACTGGTTGCGTTTATTGAAATGCATAAACATAAGCATCAAGCACGCGTTAAAGATTTAATCGCATCGCTCAATCGATTCCTTGAACATGTTGAAACAATGCTGAAATCATCTCAGGAACAAGTTGAGGCAATGAGTAAGCAAAATCGTGGTATCTTTACGGTGACGTATGAGTATGAACGTTTGTTTGATCAGCAGATCCAGTTTCTGGATAAATATTGCAAAATAGTTGTGAGTTAGATTTTGTGAGTGTAATTTGAAGAAACAGGATAAGCAGTGAGTGATGAGCAGTTTGCAGGATTAACTCCCTTGATGAAGCAGTACATGACCGTTAAAGGTCAGTACCCTGACGCGTTGGTGTTATTTCAAGTCGGAGATTTTTACGAAATATTTTTTGAAGATGCACGTCGTGTGACCGATTTTTTGGGCATTACGCTCACCAAGCGTGGTGAATTTAATGGACAACCCATTCCACTTTGTGGTTTTCCGATTCATGCAGTGGATCATTATATTCCTCGCCTGGTCAAAGGTGGGTTTAAAATTGCGTTGTGTGATCAGCTTGAGCCAGCAGTAACGGGCAAAATGGTTGCTCGCGGAGTGACCAATGTGCTTACTCCAGGTACACTCGTGACCGACAATCTGTTGGATGCCAAATCAAACTCTTTTCTATTTTCATTTTTTCCTACCAAGGCTGGGTATGGTCTTTTATTTTCAGAGCTTTTAACATCGCAACTTCATGCGACCGTACTTCCATACGGATCGTATCGTCAGCTTGAAACAGAGCTGTTTCGTTTTTTGCCTGATGAAGTACTGTTGCTTCAAAATAAAGCTTTTGGTTCATATGAAACTTTTTTTAAACAGCGTGGTTTTTTTACCACAACACATCAGCAGGATTTTAGTGCTCAGTTGATTGAGCAAGAAACAGCGTGGCTTGCGCAGCAATTGGACGGTCCATCCTTTGCTCAGTTGCAGAGCAATACGTCGTTGTTGTATGCAACAATTTTGTGGAAAAAATATGTACAAAAAACACAGCAAAAAGCTCTTGAGCAAGTTAAATCGATTGCTTTTTATGAGCCAGAATCGTTTTTGATTTTGGACGGAGCAACTCAAAAAAATTTAGATATCATTAAAAACAGCTTTGATGGAACACGTTCTCACAGTTTGTTATCACTCATGGATCAGGCAGTTACCCCGATGGGTTCTCGCATGATTAAACGTTGGTTGTTAACACCGCTGGTGGATCAAGTTGCCATTCAAAAACGTCAAGATGTGGTGTCTTTGTTTTGCAAGGATCAGGTTCTTTTAAAACAAATTGTTGATCATTTGCAAAAATTTGGTGATATGCAGCGCGTAATTGGTCGCATTTCGCTTGATAAGGCAATGCTTTCAGATTACGTTGCCCTAGCGCGTATGTTGGGCGTGGTGCCTGATTTGCAGCAAAGTTTGTGGCAAAGTGGACAAGAGACCTTGCAGCTTTTTGCGCAAGCAATGGTTGATTTTGGGCAACTGCACGACTTGCTTGTGCGTGCATGTCATGATGACCCATTGACTGACGGGATCATTAGGTCAGGATATCATGACAAGCTTGATCGCATGCGTGATGTGTTGCACCATGGTAATCAAAAAGTTTTAGAGCTTGAACAGCAAGAGATGGTGCGTACCGGGATCGGGTCGCTCAAGATTCGTCATAACAATATTCAAGGGTACTACATCGAGATCACCAAGACACATTTAGATGCAATACCAGCTGATTATATCGAGACTGCAACGCTGGTAAATCGTAAACGGTTTACGCTACGCGCACTTCAGGATCTGCAAGCTGAGATCATGCAGGCCCAGCAGCAATACGCAACGCTGGAAAAAGAGGTTTTTGAATCGGTCAAAGTTCAAGTAAAAAATTATGTTCATGACCTGCGCGTATCCAGCCAGACTATAGCAACGCTTGATGGCCTCGTCGGATTTGGACGAGTGTCCTACGACTCTGGCTGGGTACGCCCGGAATTTCATGATTGCGCTGATATCATCATTCGAGCGGGAAAGCATCCTGTGGTTGCAGCAGCACTTATGGAAAAATTTGTACCTAACGATACTGAGTTAACTGACCAGCAGGCTGTTTGGATTGTGACGGGGCCTAACATGGGTGGTAAATCAACCTATTTGCGTCAAGTTGCATTGATTTGCCTGATGGCTCAAACTGGTTGTTTTGTACCTGCTGCGCAAGCTCGGTTGCCCTTGTTGGATCGAATTTTTACCAGAATTGGAGCAGGTGACTTTTTGGCTCAGGGTAAAAGTACCTTTTTAGTTGAGATGGAAGAAACTGCTCAGATTTTAAACTATGCGACTGATCGTAGTTTGGTGATCCTGGATGAAGTTGGCCGTGGCACAAGCACCTATGATGGTCTTGCGCTCGCTCAAGCGATTGTTGAATATATTGTTCAAAAGATTAAGGCCCGTTGCCTGTTTGCAACTCATTATCATGAACTGACAGATTTGCAGGCAGTTTTGCCGGGTGTGGTCAGTTTTTATGCTGATAGTGTTCAAACACCAGCGGGTATCATATTTCTGCATAAAATGGTACCTGGTAAGGCAGATGGTAGTTTTGGGATCGAAGTTGCTAAATTAGCCCATATTCCCTCAGAAGTGGTAAATCGGGCCCTTGGAATACTTACAGACCTATCCAAAAACGATGTAAAATTGACCCAGGGCGAAAGTTATGGGGCCGAGACAGGCAAGCCTGCGGTTCGACCAGCCATGATTGATCCTGGGGCAAACTTCGCCATTTCCCGCCTCAAGGATCTGGATATGGATCATTTGACCCCTAAAATGGCATTTGATGCACTTTGGGAGTTGAAAGAGCTTTTAGGTAAACAAAATAATAGCTTTTAGCAAAAGCTTTTTGTTAAGTTATAATTGGTTACCGTAGAAAGTTAATTGGGGGTTGTATGAAAAAATTATTATTTTTATTATTGCTGGTGAGCCCATTGGTTATGATGCCATCAGTTAATGATGCAGCAGCAGATAATCTTGAATTGGCTGTTAACTCTGGTGAATTGGTTGGTGCATCGCTTGTTAATCCTCATGAGCTTCAATCAACTGTTGATGCATGGAAAGCGGGAATGTTTCTTCCTGGTGAATTTGATGATCCATTAATTCTTGAATGGGAATTGCACTTAACGACTGATGTGTTGAATGCAGCGCAAGTTTTACTGGCTTACTATAACAAAATTTTGAGATCGATTGAGTCTGGTTTTACGCCTGTTAATGTTCCAAAAGAAAGACGTGATGTGTTCGAACAGCAATTGAACGCATATGAGCAAAAAAGTGATCAATTAACAGCGTCTATTAAATTTTTGAAGAAATGTAAGTGGGAATTGGAACAAATGATAGCAAGTGCTTAAAGCTGCAAATCAAGCTCCGCGTCAATAAGTTTTACCAAATAGTTTAAAAAAAATTAAAAAAGCGAATCCTGGGAGGGGTTCGCTTTTTTGTTGTCTATTCTGCACTAGGAGCTGGCAATGGATAAAAAGGGTGGGGGTTTTTGAAGGTTTTGCTCATTGTGGTATTCTGTAACTAGAAAAAGATGAGAAATGGCCTTTTGGCCAGCTTTTAAAAAGGAGTAATCTTATGAAGAACTTAATGAAAAATTTTAAGTTAACGATTATGACCATTGGTTTGCTTACGACAGCGTACGCCCAATCTATGGGTCCTAGATCACTGGTTCCTGCTGTTGCGGCGAAAACAGGGTTTATGGCTCAGGCAAAGGCGGCTGGTTCACAGGTAACTGGTAAGCAGGCTGCTTTGGCAGCAACAGCTTTGTTGGCGGCGGCATCTGCAACAGGAGCTGTTCCTGTAGTGGCTGCAGCGGCTGTTAAGGTGACGGGTGGTTTAGGTGGTTTAGCAGTAGCAGAACCGGCATTATACGCAGCAGGTGTTTTAGCTGGTCGTGCCTATGCAGGATCTACATTGTATTTTATTGTCAATGATTTTTTTAAGCCACAAATAAATAAATCTAATGTATCTTTATCCCAAGCTATGATTAATCCGGAAAATATGGCGGATGATCATATAGCTGCAGAGGCAGATTCATCTACAAAGCAGAGTATAAAAACGCACGGCGAACGAACATTTTTAGAGAAACTAAGGTGTCCAGTTGTGCAGAACATGTTAGGAGCTCATACTGCTTTTGTATCATCCGATCTAGCTGTTTATGCAGCATCCGGTGAAGCTTTGGGTAAAACGTATTATCTAGGGAGTCTGACTGGTCTAGCGTCAGTTGGAACGTATCATTTGATTCAAAAATATTTGACGAATAAAGAAGTGATGCGCTTAGAGAGCCATACACCAGAAAATATCTATGAATTGGCGGCATTACATGAAGATACGCTTGCTTTGCCTGATAGTGCTTCAACAGCATTAGCATTGCCAAATAGTACCGAAAATAATCCACCAGCACAGTAAATTGGGTTGATGTAGTTAAAAAATTAAAAAAGCGAATCCTTCGTTAGCCCGGCGTAG